>OIWS01001490.1_pt1 | contig 23059 bp, 20 predicted proteins | sample 1587611 | NCBI WGS metagenome assembly OIWS01 (sample SAMEA3888919, study PRJEB22519) | human gut metagenome | biome: human gut; feature: human-associated habitat; material: faeces | place: Denmark | collected 2010 | reverse complement strand
GCGCAGGCTGGGGGAGCCGTCCCCGCGCTCCGCCAATAGGCTCCCCCTCCGGGGGAGCTGGCGCGCAGCGCCTGAGAGGGGCCTCACTCCTTCCAAAAAAGGGCGCGGCCTTCGCCGCGCCCCCATTCTGAAATTTCTCAGCTCAAAAACCCGATTTTGTCCTTGCAGACAAAATAAATTCTCCGGCTGGTGTCGTTGGCCAGCACCAGGACGTTCCCCGCGCTGCCCAAAACCGACGCATTGCCCACCAGCAGCGGCCCTGCCGTCACCGATACGCTCTTCCGCCCGGCCACCGTATCGTCGCAATCGCACGGCGTTGGCTTCATCGGCGCAGTCGGCCCCGGCGTGCCCGGGCGGCCCGGATGCAGTGCCTGCCAGAGCAGCCCTTTGATCTGGTCATAGTCCGTCGGCGTCGTCTCGTCCCCCGCCGGGATCGTAAAGGCAACCGCCGTCAGCGCACAAAGTCCTACTTCGCCCGCGTCAAACGCCGGCCCTTCTGCGCAGCAGGGCGTCTCTGTCCCGCCCGTGCAGATGGGAATCGGGTAATAGATCTGCCCCGAAACCTCCAGATTCTCACACGAACAGCTGCGGATCCGTACAAAGCTCCCCGCAAGCGGCCCTGTCAGGTTGTCATAGCCCGCCGTCGACGTTGCCGGGCAGTCCAGAGATGTACCGAGGACATAGTGCTCTGTGAAAAATGCAAACTGGCTGTAATCCACCAGCGGCGCAATCCGGGGATCGCACAGCAGCTGCAGCAGCGCCGCCATGCCGGCCGCGCAGTCACATCCGCAGTCCAAATCCCCCAACTCCACGCGCGGCGGCTGCGGACGCGGCGGTCCCGGCGGGAACGGTGGGAACGGGCAGATCGGAATACAGGGCTGTACCGGCGGCGGGCAGCTCGCCCCGCCCTGGCAGGACGCGCAGCCATTCGGGCCGCCCTGCGGCGTCTCGCAGCCGCCTACCGGCCCGGTGGTCGTATAGTTGTTGCATTGGCTCATATCATCACTCCTATTGCACATGGATGGTTTCTCTTTGCTACCATTACCATATGCCGCGCCGCGCCCATTGGTGCGCTTGCATTTCCCCTTGTTCTGCGCTATACTGCATAATACCGCGAAATCAGGAGGATTCCCATGAAAAAACTACTATGCGCGCTGCTCTGCGTGCTGTTGCTGGCCGCGCCCGTTCTGGCTGCGGACGAGCCGCCCGCCGCACCCGAATCCGGCGAAGCGTCCGCCTCCCTTTCAGGCCGCTTTGACGCCTTCCGCGCCCAATACGGCCTCAATGAGAAAAATTTTGCCGTCTCCTACTACGATACCGTCACCGGCGAGGAGTACAACTGGAACGAAACCGCCATGCTCACTGCCGCCAGCACCTTCAAGCTCCCGCTCAACCTCTATTATTACGAGCTGCAAAACGAAGGAGCCATCTCCGGCGACACCGTTCTCACCGAGGGCGGCGCCACGCTTGACCGCTGCCACTATTTAAGCCTTGTCGAGTCCAATAACGAGCTCGCCATTGCCATGCTCTACCGTATCGGCTCCTTCCGGGACTATAAAGAGGCCATGCGCCGCTTTTTCACCATGACCGACGACGAAATCGACCCGAAATACTATCAGGATAACTACTATTGCACCCGCATGATGATGGACGCCCTCAAATACCTCTATATGCACGCCGACGAGTTTCCCGAAATGCTCGACTACATGACGCAGTCGCTCCCGCGCGACGCCTACTTCCTGCACTACCTCTCCCCCGACGAGCTCACCATCGCCCATAAATACGGCACCTTCGAGGGCGCGGAAAACGACACCGGCATCTTCTACACCGAGCAGCCGTTTTTGCTGGCCGTCTATACGCAGAGCGTCGGCGAGCAGGTCGTCGCGCAGGCCGCCGTCCTCGCCTACGAATATAACCTCGAGCAGGCGCGCCTGACCCGCCGCGCGGCCAATCAGGCCGTGGCAGACCGGTCCCGTGCCGAAGCGGTCGACAAGCTTCGACAGATGGCCGCCGAACGGGACGCCGCCAATGCCGAGGCCCAGGCCCGCATCGACGCGGAAAAGGCCGCCGCGCAGGCTGAGGCCGAGCGCCTTGCCGCCGAAGCCACCCAAGCTGCCGATGCCGTCCAGGCTCCCCCGCAGACGCCGGAGAAAAGCTGGGCCGACCAGATCGATCATCCCGACTTTGTCTTTGCCTGGTGGATGATCCCCGTCGCCCTCGCCACCTGTGCCCTATCCGCGGGCCTCGTCCGCCTTCTGCTCCACAGCGTCAAAAAGCAAAAGCAGAAATACGTCGGCAAATACGTCAAAAAATAACCCAAGCGGCTTCCCCACCTGGGGTGTATCTGAAAACTGAAAATGTGACCGGCAGGGAGGAATTTTCGCGCTGAGCAAGATATTTTTTCGCAGGAATCCTGACGTATTTCAAGGAAAAATGACGCAGCACAGCGCGAAAAGGCCCCCTGTCCGGATGCGTTGGGCGTTGGAAGAATACACCCCAGGGAAGCCGCTTTCGATTTCTCCCCTGCATCAGCGGAAAGTCCATCGCCTCGCCCAAAAGCCCCCTCTGCCAAGGGGCCTCAGCCAAAGGCTGACTGGTGAAGCCGCCGCGCAGCGCCTGAGAGGGGCCTTGCAGGAGCCGCCGCTTGCTATCCCTGAAACACCGGCAGCTCCGGCGGCGCCATCGTAAACAGAATCAATGCCGCCCCATAAAGCCCCACCGCAATCACCAGCACGCCCGCGCACCAGGCGCCCCGCCCTGTCAGCGTCCGCCGGTACGCCAGGTAAAATCCCGCCGCCATCACCAGCACATAGAGCGCCAGATCCACCCAAAGCGCCTCCACGCCGAATCCGCAGGAGAGCGTGTAAAAGATCCCCATGCAAAGCGCCGGCATCGCCAGCTCCGCCAGCAGCCATCCGCTCCACGCCCGCTGCCCGTCCGCAGCGCCCCGCGTCAGCACGAAGGCTGCCGCCAGTACCGGCCAGAAAAACAGCTTCAGATGCTCCCAGACGCTCTCATTCACCGGCGCAAACAAGCTCACCAGCGGCACCGGGCACCAGTCATATGCAAAATGCAGCGCTGCCCCAGCCAGCGTCGCCGCCGCCCAGGCCAGCCAAAAGCGCTTTTTCATAAAAAATCCCTCCCGTCATACTCTATGACAGGAGGGATTGCGCATATTCTTCAAACTCTCAGCCGTACACCGGCCAGGCTGCATCCAGCGCCAGCCCGCTTCCGCTGACGTCGCCCCGGCGCATCACGGCGGTCAGTCCGCCGTAATAGCCTTCCTGCTCCGCCAGCCAGGCCACCGGCCCCAGCTTTGCCTCGACGGCCTCCGGCGACTGCTTTGTGCGGATATACCAGCGCGCCGTAAATTCATGATAGCATTCCGCCTTGCCGCCCGTCGCTTCCCAGCCCGTGGGCTGCTCGCGGCCCGGATGCTGTACAATGTCAATAATGTCGGCCACCACAGCGCTCGCCGTCGGATACCGGCCCGCGCCGGGCCCGTAAAACAGCACCTCGCCGACCTGGTCGCCCTGCACCGCGATCGCGTTGAACACGCCGCCGACCGCCGCCAGCACCTGATCGCCAGGCACCATGTGCGGGCTGACAAATACAAACTTTTTCCCGTCCTGCACCAGCGCGCGGCCAAGCAGCTTGATCTTCATGCCGCCTGCGTCGGCAAACGCCGCGTCCGTCGTTGTCACCCGCGTGATGCCCTCGACGTGGATCTCCTCCGGCTTTACGTTCTCGCCGAAGGCGAGCCCCGCCAGAATGCAGATCTTCCGCGCCGCGTCCACGCCCTCGACGTCCGCCGCCGGGTTCGCCTCGGCATAGCCGTTGGCCTGCGCTTCGCGCAGCGCCGTCTCATACCCCTCGCCCTGCTCGAGCATCTGCGTCAGGATAAAGTTCGTCGTCCCGTTCAAAATCCCGGCCACGCCCGTGATGTGGTTCGCGCCCAGGCAGCGGGTCATCGGATTGAGCGCCGGAATGCCGCCGCCGACCGATGCCTCAAACAGGAAATTCACCCCATGCTCCCGCGCCAGCGCAAACAGCTCCACGCCGTACTCCGCGACCAGCTGCTTGTTCGACGTCACCACATGCTTGCCCGCGCAAAGCGCCTTGCGCACCATCGCCAGCGCCGCACCGACGCCGCCGATGGCCTCGACCACGATGTCGACCTCCGGGTCGTTTGCCACAATGTCAAAATTCTTGACCATCTTATCTGCGAAAGGGCTCTCCGGCATGTCGCGCAGATCCACGATGTATTTCAGCTTCACGGCCTCGCCCGCGCTCTTTTCCACGACGTCCGCGTTGTCTCTCAAAATGTCCGCGACGCCACCGCCAACGGTACCGAACCCGAGAATTGCGATCTGTTTCATGATGTTCTACTTAAACTCCTTCGTGATTTGCCTGTTGATAGATCTTCAGCATGTCGTCGTAATTCAGCACGCGGAACGTGCCGATCGTCCGGCTCCGATCCCGGCTGCACCGCAGCGCAAGATCCTCAAGTCCCGCCTCGTCCTGCGCGCCGCAAGGCAGCTGCGCAATGCAGACCGGCATTCCGAGGCTCCGGAAATAATCCTCCGTCGCCGCAATGCCCGCCAGCGCAGCCCGCTCGTCGTTCGCTTCTGTCACACCCCAGACCTTGCGTGCATATTGGGCAAAGCGGGCATAATTGCTGGGTGCCACATAGCGGGCGTAGCTTGCCCACATGGCCGAGAGGCTCTCGCCGTGAATGATGTCAAATTTTTCGCTCAGGCAGTGTCCGAACTGATGCACGGAAAAGTCCTTGTGTCCCCCAAGGCCGGTCAGGCCGTTGTGCGACAGGCTTCCCGCCCACATGATTTCGCTCATATCCGCCATGCTTGCCGGGTTTTCCACCACAGCCTTCCCGTGCCGGATCACCACGCGCAGCAGCGCCTCGGCAATCTCATCCGTCAGGTCGTTTTCCAGCGGATTGACATAGCGCTCGAGCGTGTGCATCATGATATCCGTCACACCGCAGGCAACCTGCCGCCGCGGCAGCGTCGCTGCCAGTGCCGGATCCATCAGCGCGAAGGCCGGCCGGTTCAGATCCGTGTTCAGGCCGCGCTTGACCTTTGCCTCCGCATCGGTCAATACCGCCGAATCGCTCATCTCGCTGCCCGCCGCCGGAATCGTGAGCACCACGCCCACAGGCGTCGTCTTCGTCACCTTTGCCCGGCCGGACCAGAATTCCCAGATATCTGTCTCCGGATTCGCCGCGCCATGCGCAACCGCCTTGGCCGTGTCGATAACGCTTCCGCCGCCGACCGCCAAAATCAGCTCCGCGCCGAACGCAATCGCGCGCTTTACGCCCTCGCGGGCCAGCGCCAGCCGCGGATTCGGCTGCACGCCGCCGATGGCCTCGAATGCCAGCCCCGCGTCCGTCAGCAGCGCCTCCACCCGGTCCAGCAGACCGCTCTTCTTCGCGCTCATGCCGCCGTAGACAACAAACACGCGCGACGCCCCGCAGCCCTTGACGGCCTGCGGCAGCTTTTCCAGACTTCCTTCGCCAAAAATCACCTTTGTCGGCGTATAATACTCAAATTCATGCATCATTTTGCCTCACCCCGCTACTACTTCAGCCTTAACAACGTCCTTGCTCTCACTGAGCTGCCGCGTGAATTCCTCCAGCGAACAGCCCAGGTTTCCGGTCTCTGCCGAAATTGTCACCATCGCCCGCCCGCCGGACGGAATTGCCTGGTTGATGGTCAGTATATTTGCGCCGCAAATGGCAAAAATAGAAAGTATCTCTGACAGAATACCGGCCTTGTGCTTGAGCATCAGCTGGAACGTGATGATGCGCCCGGCCATCATATTCTGAAACGGCGCGATTGTGTCACGGTACTTATAAAATGCGCTTCGGCTGATCCCAACGGCCTTGGCCGCTTCGTTCACCTTGTCCGTCTCGCCGGTTTCCAGCATCCGCTTAGCCTCCGCAACCTTCCGAAAAATCTCCGGCAGCGCCGCAGCCTCAACAATATAATATTGCGGTGTTTTATCCATAGGGTCGTCCTCCGTCTGTCGTTGGCTCAAAGTCATCTGTCCCTTTATCGCGTTCACTATACACGAAATTCGCACAAATTGCAAGCACAATTTTTCCGTCACTCAAAAACATTCCCGCCCCATCATCTCCCCCACCCGGACATCCCCCTGCAAAAAGCCTAGGGTGTATTCTTCCAACTCCCAACGCACCCGGACAGCGGGCCTTTTTGCGGTGCGCCGCGTCATTTTTCCTTGAAATACGTCAGTATTCCTGCGAAAAAATGTCTTGCGCAACGTAAAAATCCCTCGCTGCCGGTCACATCATGAGTTGGAAGAATACACCCTAAAACAGAAGCGCCATCGCAGACCTGAAGAGGGCCTGGACGCACGAAAATCTCCCTTCACCCCGAAACAGATCCCCCTCGCCCCCCCATTCCTTTCTTTCTCTGTGCGAGAAAGAAAGGAATCGCCGCGCCCGGTGAAGAAAAGAAAGAGAACATTCCAAACCGGAAGTGCCTCCCGTCCGCCATCGCGTCAGAAGAAACTCGCTGCATTCCGTTTCCGGCTGATGCCGAAAACTCCACATCCGCTCCTTCCTTCTTCCTTTCCAAATTGTGACCGTTTCACCGGGTCACAATTTGGCCGCCGAAACCCTTGCCATGCCGCCCGCTATCTTGATGATGGCGGCGGGTTTCTGCTTGCGAATACGTCACAGCTCGCAGTGTCCAAGACCCCAAGCAGAAGCACCATCGCAAACCAAAAAATAGCAGTGTCATCGCGAGATAAGTCCGCAGACTGGCGTGGCAATCCCGTGGATCTTCCAGGAGTCTTCCAAAAGGTCCCCCTCCAGGGTGGCTTTGGCGCGCAGCGCCTGAGAAGGGGCTTGCGGAAGCCGTTTCCCATATCGCCCCACTCCCACACGCTCCGCCGAAAGACTCCTCCGGAAGGGGGGAGCTCGGCAAAGCCGAGTCAGAGAGGTCGTACCCCTCTGAAATTTCTCTGCACCTTCGTCCATGTCGGGGCAGGCCCCCGCCTCCCCAAACCTTGTCCCAACACCGCGGTCATAGTTTGGACAGGAAGAAGGCGCCTGCAGATATGCAGTTTTCGCCGCCCCGGCGGGAACAAAATGCAGCCGCCTTCTTCCGGCCTGCCGCCGCCCCAATCCTTCGCCAGAAAGGAGTTTCCATGCCGTCAAGAGCTGTCTGGGCCGCCTGCCTGCGCATCCTGCTGGCCGTGCTCGCCATATTTCTGTTTGTGCGTTTTCTTCTCCCCGTGCTGTTCCCCTTTTTGATCGGTCTTGCGCTCGCCCTGCTCGCGCAAAAACCCATTGCATTCTGCACCTCCCGTCTGCATCTGCCGCGTGCGCTCGCATCCTTTCTCTGCGTGCTGCTCCTGTTCGCGGTGCTCTTCACGGGCCTTTTTCTGCTCGGGCGGATCATTTTCCGCGAGCTGACCGGTTTCCTGCGTGAGCTGCCCTCTCTCCTTGCCTCGCTTTCCGCGCCGCTCGCCTCGCTCAAGCTTCGGCTCTATGCCCTCGCTGCCCGCCTCCCGGACGGCCTCGGCACCGGACTTCGCGCCGGTCTTGATCAGCTTTTTCAATCCAGCGGTGCCTTCGGTGCAAAAGCCTATGAATGGTTTTTTCAACAAGCCTCCGGCTTTTTGTCGCGTCTGCCTGGCGACGTACTCTTCACCGTAGCAGCGATTGTATCCAGTTTCATGCTCGCCGCAGAGCTGCCGCAGCTTCGCCGCACCCTTGCCGCACATCTGCCGCAGCAAACTTGCGGCAAATTTTTATCTGCCGCACAAAAAATCCGTGCCGCTCTCGGTGGCTGGCTTTTGGCGCAGCTAAAGCTAATGGGCGTCACATTTCTAATTTTAACCGTTGGTTTTATGCTGCTTTGTACGGACTATCCGCTGCTTTTTGCACTTCTAACCACAATTATTGATGCGCTCCCCGTCTTCGGAACCGGTACCGTTTTGATTCCATGGTCGCTGCTCGAATTTTTACACGGAAATACGCGCTGTGGCATCGGTTTCCTGGTCCTATATGTCGTCGCTGCCCTGACACGGCAGGCGCTGGAGCCCCGGCTCGTCGGCAAGCAGATTGGTCTTGCTCCGATTCTCACACTCATCGCCCTCTATGCAGGCTATCGTACCATCGGCGTAGCCGGAATGATCCTTTTCCCCATCTCCGCCATCCTGCTCAAACAGCTCTGGGATCACTCCGGCTTGCAATCCACCTGAAAACATGCTATAATTCCCCGAAAAACGGGGGACAAATCATGATTTTGGAACATATCGCACAGCGTGATGCCCGCCTGCTCTCCATCCTCCGGCGCGAGCTTGCGCTCTCTTCCGGCCTCGTCAAGCGGCTCAAATGGCAGAATGCGTTCCAGCTTAATGGGGCATTTGTGCATATTAATGCATCTGTGCGCCACGGCGACCGCATCATCGTCGATCTCTCTGAGTATGTGCAGGGCTACGACGCCGAGGACACGTCACTTGATATTTTATATGAGGACGAGGGCTGTTTGGCTGTTGAGAAAAAGGGCGGTATATTGGTTCATCCGTCGCCGCAGCGGAACTCCGGCACATTGGCCAACGCCGTGCTCGGCTACTATCAGCGCACCGGACAGGCGTGCGGGGTGCATCCGGTGACGCGGCTGGACCGGGACACGTTTGGTGTGGTTTTATTTGCAAAAAACGCCTATGTTCATGAAAAGTTCTTTCATATGCAGAAGCAGCATTTGATTTCCAAGACCTATTTGGCGGCGGTTTATGGGGGGCCGCGGAGTGAGGCCGGGGTGATTGATCTGCCGATTGCACGGGTCGGAGCGCGGAGTTTACTACGGACTGTCGCACCGGGCGGGAAGGAAAGCAGGACATATTTCCGCGTTTTATCCAGATTTGAGAACTATTCTATTCTGGAATTAAAGCCCGTTACGGGGCGGACGCATCAGCTGCGGGTACACTGTTTCTATGCGGGATTTCCGATTCTGGGGGATCCGCAATATCAGACGGGAGAATCCAGACAGTTTTCCCGGGAAAATGGGCTTTTTACGCAGGAATTGTGCGCAAAACGACTGGAATTTTTACATCCTTTGACCGGAGCGCCTGTTGTGATCGAAAGCAGGCAGGAGGTTTGGGGCAAAAAAAGCATGTGAAACATCTCGTTTCACATGCTTTTTTCAGGTTTTCGAGGTATCGTACCACTGATTTTTGCCGAAGACCAGGACCGGATCTCCAACATTTATGTTGTCAAATATGGTCTTCATGGCGGATTCCGGGGTGTTTACGCAACCATGGGAGCCACCATTGACATAGTAGTCCGAGCCATAGTTTTCGCGCCAGGAGGAATCGTGCAGGCCGTAAGGGCCGTAGATTCCGACCCAATATTTGACAAAAACGAGGTAATCGGGGCCGGAGAGCCAGGCGTCGGTATCTTTATTCTCGACATGATAGAAGCCCGTGGGAGTTTGATGGCCGTCCAGGGCACCGGTGACAACGCTGGTATGGACGAGGCATTTGCCGTCTTTATACATGGTCATGGTCTGACGGTCGATATCCACCTCGACATAAGTGCCGGAAATGTCGAAGGTTTCTCCGTTTCTGGTGCAGATTTCCGTGGCTTTTACGGGGCAAAAGTCCAGATTTTGCAGCTGGGCGGCGACGGTTTTCAGGAGGGCCGGCTGGTCGAGGTTATAATTGACTTTCAGGAAGGAAATCGGAACTTTTTGGCCGGAATAGGCGCTGAAAACGTAGTCTACTCCGTATTTATCGGTATCTTCTGCCCATTTTTGGATGATTGGGGCTAAATCGTCCTGATTTACGGACACTTTGCCGTCTTCGGAGACGGAAAGGAGCTGGGATATGGCGGATTCGGAGAGGCCGCGGGTCTCGGCGCCAAGGGCAACCTCGAGGGTTTTGCCGGAGAGGTCGGAGGCGAGGCGGGCAGAGGGGTCGAAGGAAATATTATTCACGGTAATTGCGGGTGGAATGTATAAAGATTCGGAAATTTCCAAATTCAATGCCGCTCCGCAGCCGCTATCGGGGGTATCTGTGCCGCTGGTTTGCAAGCGGGTGAGAGCGGCAGCGGTTACGGCAGCGTCATCAATTTCGGTGCCCTGGGTTTCGGGGACGATATGATAGGCGGCGTCGGAAAATTCGACGTGGGCGTCGGTGGAGGGGGTACGACGTTTGGCGTGGAGGTCGGAGAGAATTTCGCTGGCGTCGAAGTCCGTGGTGTCGATGGCGAAGGGGACGGGGGTGGGGCGGTCGGACTTCAGGTAGGAGAGGCGGGTTTGGATGGAGCAGCGGCGGAAGGCGTCGGGCTCCATGCGGTCGAGCGCGGAATAGGGGGCGGTCAGGTTGGAGAGGGTTTTGCTGCGGACACCCAGATCGGCGAGGGTATAGGTGGCGACGGGGGCGCCGTTTTCTTCGACGGTGAAGGTTGTGCCATCGACGGAGGCGAGGGCGGCGGCATAGTCGGCATAGATTTCGGACTGCTTGGCGTCGGCGCGATAGAGGCCATAGCAGACGGCGGCGGAGGCGGCGGCGAAGAGGATGAGGACGGCAATCAGGAGGATGGTTTTCTTTTTCATGGCGAGGGGCCTTTCGGGCGTTTTTTGTTTTATTATAACAGATATTGGGGGATTTGCAAGGCGCTGTTTTAGCCCTCGCTGCCCCTCTCAGTCAGCTTCGCTGACAGCTCCCCCCGGAGGGGGGAGCCTATTTTCTGCCTCGCGAGGGGGGAGCCTTTGGCCCCCTCTCAGTCAGCTTCGCTGACAGCTCCCCCCGGAGGGGGGGAGCCTATTTTCTGCCTCGCGAGGGGAGGACCTTTGGCCCCCTCTCAGTCAGCTTCGCTGACAGCTCCCCCCGGGAGGGGGGAGCCTATGGTTTTGTGTGTACCCGGAGGGGGGAGCCTTTGGGCTATATAGGTGCAGACGGAGGCGAAATTTTTTGTGACTTCGTTATTGGGGATCCGGAGGGTATCTATATCAAAATGCTGTTTGAGGTAAGCAGAACGTTCGGAATCGTAGGCTTGGTTTTGTGGGTCGTAGTGCTGGGAGCCGTCGAGCTCGATGACGAGCTTGGCGGAGGGACAATAGAAATCGGCTATGAAGGGGCCGAGGGGTTTTTGGCGATAGAAACGCAAAGGGTATGTACGAAGAAAATCATACCAGAGATGGCGTTCTTCCCTGGTCATATTACGGCGGAGGTCTTTGGCTGCAGGCGTCAATTTCGGGTTAAAACGATGTGGCTTGTCCATAAGATTTTCTCCTCCTTTTCTCCCCCAGTCTGCGCGGAGCGCGGACTGCCCCCTCTTCTCCCCCAGTCACCTTCGGTGACAGCCCCCTCTTGGTAGAGGGGGCCTTTTTACGGGGGCCTTTACGGGGGGCTTTCAGGGGTTAAAAACCCGGCTGGGGCGGGGGCCTCAGCCGGGGGAAATGGTTTGGACGGGGAGGGCGGCGGGCCGCCCTCGCAGGTCTTATTTCATTTTTGAGGGGTGATTACTGGGCAATCAGCATCCAAGTAACAGTCTTAACTTCGCCAGAGACGACAGTCACGGACTGCGCATCAGCGCCAGTCAGCGTATAGCCGTTCAGGACAGCTGCGTCAACAGAGGCCGTCGCAGTGCCGGTGAAGCCAGGAACCGGATTGGTCATGTAGCCGTGTGCAACCGTGTAAGAGGGCGTGAAGGTCTCGGACAGAGCGGCGGAATTGGTGAAAGAAACTTCCTGCGTGCCCATGACGATATCCTTGACATAGTCGCCGTTCTTGTTGTAGAGCTTCGCGACATAGGTCAGCGTTGCCTTACCAGGAACCGTGGAGCCCTGAGAAGCGTCGTTGTCAACAACGTAGACCTTGGAGGCAATGCCGTCCTCGTTACCGATGACGTAGATGACCTTGTCGGTCAGGACGTTGAGATCGCCAACCACGACGGTGTCAGTGACAACGTAGAAGGAGTTGCCAGCGCCAAGCGTCAGGATATTGTTGCCATAGGCAGCGTTCTTGAGCGTCTTGTTGTCGTAGCCAACAGCATAGGTGGTGTCAACCTTGTCGTTGTACTGATGATAGTGGTAGTAAGGTGCAGTCTCACCGGCGGTGTGGGTAGTCCAAGTCTTACCGGAGGTGCCGTCCACAACCGCGACCTGCGTGACAGCGGAGACATAACCGCCGGTGGTCTCGATGTAGAACAGCTTGCCATAGTTGGAGGACGCGATGAGGGTGTTGAGCAGAGTCGTGTCGGTAGCCTTAACCTTCAGGACTTCGTTGGCCGTGCCGTCCTCAGTCTTGGTAGCCAGAATGACTTCGTAGTACTTGATGGCGTCAGCGTCGGTCTTGAGCTGTGCATTGTAGGTAGAACCAACAATGTAGGAGAAGCCCTTCGCCTTAGCAGCGTCGGAATCGCCAACAAGGTAGACAACGGAAGCATAGCCATCCGTGCTGATCACAGCGTCAACCGTAGGCTGCTCGGCAGCGGTGGTCGCGGAGTACTTTGCGAAGTCCTTCACGCCAGTGATGGCGGTGTAGACATACGCGCCGTCAACCTTATCCTTGGAACGGAGCAGGAACTTGGTCGCGTCGTCGACCTTCACGGTCGTGCCAGCAGCAGTGTTCAGCAGGCCGCGAGCGATCATCGTCTGAGCGCCAGTGTAGTCCGGGCCCATCTCAACGAGGTTGACCGTGCCATCGGCAAGGGTCTCGATGCGGAACAGGTGGCCGTCGACGATGTTCTTGATGGCCTCGTCAGCCTTCTCGTTCTGAGTGGAGTCGTAGGAGACGGAGAACGTGCCGTTTGCAGCAGTGCCAATGTTCATCAGGCCAACGTTGTAAGTGCCAGCAACGGGCTTCTGCGGCTGTGCAGCAGCATCCTTCAGCGTGACGCTGTTGACGGTGACAACATTGTCGGTGCCGTCGACATACTTCACATTCGCATAGGTCTTGCTCGCGCCGAACGCGGAGAAGTCACCAGCGTTACGGATGGCGGTGATGACACCGTAAGCATAGGTCGCTTCGATCTCGGTGACGCCGATCAGGTTGCCATAGAGATCCTTGAACCACGTCATCTTGGCAATCTTCTGGGTATTCTTATTCAGATGGAACTCCAGAGCATCGTCATAAGCAGTGCCGTCGACGGTGTGCTTGCCAGCGTTGAACCAGATGACAGTCTGAGCGCCTTCGAAGGATTCCGCCTTGCCAGCGATCTCAGCATACGCAGTAGCCTGCGTGGTGGGGATGACCGCGCCGGAACCAGTCACGGTAGCGCCAGTGGTGTAAGCGTTGACGAGGACATAATCGCCCTTGACATAGGTGTAGTTGGTGGAGCCGTTCTTCAGAACGACAGTCGCATTGTTGTCGGAGCCGTCATAGACGGTCAGGTCGATCTGGGACGGGGTCTTCAGATGGCCAGCAGCATCAAAGGTAGCATCGGTAACCTTCTCAACCTTGGCGAGGAAGGTGTCGATCATGACGATACGGTCCTCATAGACCTCGGTCAGACGGCCCTGCGCGCCGAGCTTGCCAACGGTGTCGGTAGCCTGAACATTGTACTTCACAGCGGTCTGGCCGTTGACGAAGATCGGGTAGATCTTTTCGGTCTTGAAGCCAGCGTCGGAAGCGACGTCGCACTCGGTGACAGCGGTGGTGTAGGACTTGACGAGCTTGTCGGAGTCAACATACTCACCGATGGTGGCAGTGCCCTTGTTCCAAGTGTGGGTCGGACGGCCCCACTTGTCCTGAGTTTCGGTCAGGGTCAGGTTGAAGTCAGCAGCGAGGAGCTTGTGCTCGTAGTTGTTGACAGCGCCGTTCGGGGAGACGTAGACAGCGTTGGAAGCGGTGTTGGTGGTCATCCAGTAGCCGGTCTTGGCGTTCCAGACGAGGTTGGTGATGGTCTGGCCATAGACAACCTTCTCAGCCTTGAGGGCGTTGAGCATGATCTGGGCAGCTTCGTCACGGGTCAGGGCGGCGTTGGCGTCGAAGGACTTGCCGAGGCCCTTGAGCAGGCCCTTGGCCTTCGCAAGCTCGAGGGTGTTGACAGCCCAGGAGGAGCCGACGAGGCCTTCCTTGTTCTGGTCGTAGCCGAGGACGACGAGGACCATCTTCAGGAACTCGGTGCCCTTGACGTTCGCCTTGGGAACGAAGGAGGTGGCATTCTTACCAGCGATGATGCCTGCACGGTAGCCGTAGGCAACGTAGCTCTCGCCCCAGCGGCCCTTCATGTCAGCGAAGGGGTTCGCGGAGGTGTAGAGGCTGGAGATGTCGGTGGACTTGTTGGCAAAGATCGCAATGATCTTGGCCGCCTCTTCACGGGTGATGTTCTTGGCAGGCTTGAAGCTCTTGTCAGCCGGATAGCCTTCCAGAACCTTGATGTTGGAAAGAACGTCGACAGCTTCAACGTTCTTTACGTCCTTCGCATCAGCGAAGTCCGCGGTCTTTGCGCTGGCGACGGTCGCGAAGCTGAGAAGGGTCGCGATGGCGAGAACCAGAGCAAGAACCTTTTTGAAGTTCTTCATATGAATTCCTCCTGTTTTATTTTACTGGGCGCAAGCGCCCCGTAATGATGGTCTCACTATAATCCATCGGAGGCAAAAGGTCAAGAGGTGGGGCGGCTTTGTAATTTAGATGTAATATTCGATCTCCCCCCGGCCACTTCGTGGCCAGCCCCCTCTTGGTAGAGGGGGCCTTTTCGTTGCGGCGTGGGTTGCTCCCCCAGTCTGCGCAAAGCGCAGACAGCCCCCTCTTGATAGAGGGGGCCTTTCTTATTCGGTTTCGAGGGCCATGAGCTTGCGGATGCGGCGCTCGTGGCGGTCGACGTGGGAGAATTCGGTGGTGAGCCAGGTGTCGACGATTTCGAGGGCGAGCTTTTCGCCGGTGGCGCCGGCGCCGAGGGCCATCATATTGGTATCGTTATGTTCGCGGGTGAGGCGGGCGGACATGAGATCGGCCAGGAGGGCACAGCGGATGCCGCGGATCTTATTGGCCGAGATGCACATGCCGATACCGGTCGTGCAGACGAGGGCGCCGCGGTCGCATTCGCCGGAGGCGACGGCGCGGGCCGCCGGGGCGGCAAAATCGGAATAATCGCAGCTGGTTTTATCGTAGCAGCCGAAGTCTTCGGTTTCATAGCCGAGGGAGGTGAGGTGGGCTTTGATCGTTTCTTTGAGGTCGTAGCCGCCGTGGTCGCAGGCAAGGGCGATTTTCATAGTGGGATCTCCTTTGATGGTTTGGATTTGGGTTTATTATAGAGGCTTGCGGGGGGATTTGCAAGAGGGAGATCGTTCGGAAAACGCGGAGCGTATGCTCTCCCCCAGTCGCCTGCGCCGACAGCCCCCCTCTCAGGCGCTGCGCGCCAGCTCCCCCGGAGGGGGAGCCTTTGGGCGGCCGCCCCTCTTGCAGAGGGGGGCTTTTGCGCAGAAAAATCGCGGCTCCGAAGAGCCGCGATTTTGGGTTTGGATCTTACTTGATGTTATCCTGCATGGTGAGCGTGGTGTTGGTGACGGCAGGCACGGTCGTGGTGTCGTTGGAGACAGTGACTTCGCCAGCGAACATCTTGGCGACCAGCGCCTTGTAGTCTTCCTGCGTGAAGCTGTCGGACCACTGCGTGGAGTCCATCGGGATCTGGACGTAGTTGGCTTCGGGATCGTCCGCAGAGACAAGGCCCAGCGTCTCGATCTTGCCAACGTAGTCAGCCCACTTGCCGTTCAGAATGATGTCGGTCAGGGCATCATAGGTAGCGGGATACAGGCCCTTCATGGCGGAGGTGACCGTCAGGCCGAGGTACTCGCCGCCACCGGCGTAGTTGGCGATGACACCGGCCTGGTCGACGTCGACGCCGATGACCTTCGCGCCCTCGACCTTCTTGGCCGCGTCAACTGCGGAGGTGTAGATGCCGCCGCCGCAGGCAAAGACAACCTGCGTGCCGCCCTGGTACCAGACATCCATCGCAGCGGTGATGTCGGGGTCGCCGGAGAACTGGTTGCCGTAGACATAGTTGAGCTCAACAGTCTTGTCCAGCTCCTTGGCCGCAGCGTCGACGCCCTGGACGAAGCCGTAGCCGTAACGGACGACGGCAGGAACCGCCATGCCGCCGAGGAAGCCGAGCTTCTCATAGCCCAGCTTGACAGCCGCGTAACCGGCCATGTAGCCGCAGAGCTCTTCCTGGTAGATCGCGCAGTAGACATTGCTCATGTCGACATAGTCTTCGAGGTTCCAGTTGTCGGGGTTGTAGTCGTAGGTTTCGCCAGCAGCGGCAACACCGGCCTCGAGCAGGTCGCCCTTGCCGACGTCGAGCGCGACAAACTTGACATCCTTGTATTCCGGAGCAGCCTCAACGATGGCGCCGCCGAAGGCATAGCCCGGCATGACGATGACGTTGTAGCCTTCGTCCACAGCCTTTTCGATCATGGCAACACGGTCAGCCGTGTTGTCGCCGGCGGGCTTGAAGTAGTTGAAGTCGATGCCGTTGGCCTCGCAGAAGGCCTTGCAGGCTTCGTAAGTGGTCTGGTTGAAGGACTGGTCGGTGATATCGCCGTAGTCGGTGATCATGGCGACGGCGTAATCCGAACCGTCGGTCTCGGCCGGCTCTTCGGTCTTGTCTTCGGACTCGGCGGTATCGTCGGTCTTGTCGTCCGCAGTGTCCGTGGTCGTGTCGGTCGTGTCAGTTGTGGCGGTGTCATCGGTCTTGGCGGTATCGTCTGTCGTCTTGGACGCGCAGGCGACCATGCTCAGGACCATGAGGACTGCCAGAAGCAGCGCAATGATCTTTTTCATTTTTGTTCCTCCATTATTTTTTTGTATGCCCGGGACGGACATACATTGCAATTACGGCTCTGGGGCCGCACGTTCATTATGACACAATCCCTGTCAGAAAGCAACTGTCCGGCGGAATATTTGGGAAAAATTCACACAATTTTTTATTTGTCCGTCATATATTCCGCCGCGTTGAAGCCGTACGGCAGGAGCTTGGCAAGCGGGACGGCCTCATAGCTGTCATCGCCGCGGCCCATATAGATCAGGAAATCCGGGTCGCAGAACTCCTGCATCACCTGGCGGCAGACGCCGCAGGGCGGGAAGATGTCGGTGACGACGCCGTCCTTGCCGCCGACGACGGCGATGGCCGCAAATTCCCGCTCCCCGGCGGCGATGGCGGTGAAAAACGCGGTGCGCTCGGCACAGTTGCTGGGGCCGAAGGCCGCATTTTCGATATTGCAGCCGAGGTAGACCGCACCGCCCTTTGTCAGCAGGGCCGCGCCGACCTTATAGCCGGAATAGGGCACATAGGCACGCCGCAGGGCGGTTTTGGCCAGTTTGACCAGCTCGGTAGGATTCATAAACCGGTCTCCTTTCCGCAAAATCAAACAATCTCGGACGCAAAGCTGTGGCCGGGGGTCTCGTAAGGGACGTCCAGCAGCTCGGCGACCGTCGCCGCAATATCGCAGAAGCCGGGGCGGGTGCCCAGGTTGACGGGTTTGACCGCTTTTCCGAGGGCGATCATGGGGATATACTCGCGCGTGTGGTCGGTGTGCTTGAGATAGGTGGGATCGCAGCCGTGGTCGGCGGTGATGATGACCATGTCCTCTTCGCCGAGCTTCGCGAGGAAGTCCGGCAGCCAGGCGTCGAACTCATGCAGGGCCGCCGCGTAGCCGTCCGGGTCGCGCCGGTGTCCGTAGAGCATGTCGAAGTCGACGAGGTTCACGAAGCAGAGGCCGTGGAAATCCTTGTCCGCGTAGGCCAGCGTTTTGGCGAGGCCGTCGGTGTTGCCGGTGGTATAGACGAACTCGGTCATGCCGCGGCCGGCGAAGATGTCGTGGATCTTGCCGACGGCGATCATATCCAGGCCCGCACGGGTGACGGCGTCGAGGATGGTATCGCGCGGCGGCTCGATGGAAAAATCGTGCCGTCTGGGCGTGCGGTGGAAGGGCCACTCGCCTTCGAAGGGACGGGCGATGACACGGCCGACGCCGTGTTCGCCGTTCAGGATCTTCCGGGCGATGCGGCAGTAGTCATAGAGCTGCTCCGGCGGGACGATGGACTCGTGCGCGGCAAGCTGGAAGACGGAGTCCGCCGAGGTATAGACAATCAGGTCGCCGGTTTTCAGGTGTTCCTCGCCGTAATCCTTGATGACCTCGGTACCGGAATAGGGCTTGTTGCAGAGGACGCCGCGGCCGGTCTGTTCGCGGAAGGGGGCGAGGACGTCTTCCGGGAAGCCGTCCGGATAGGTCGGCAGCGGCTTTTCGGAGACGAGGCCCGCAATTTCCCAGTGGCCGATGGTGGTGTCCTTGCCGCGGGAGCGCTCCTGCAGCCTCGCGAGGGCGGCCTTGGGCTGCGCGGACTTCGGCAGGTAGTCGACGCCGTCGAGATTACCAAGGCCCCAGGTGATCAGGTTTTCCATCTGAAAGTTCGGGGACTTGGCGCAGGCGCGGAGGGTATTGGCCCCGGCGTCGCCGAATTCGGCGGCATCCGGCGCGGCACCAACGCCGCAGGAGTCAAGAACGATGAGGAAAATTCGCTTCATAGGTCTGCCTCCTCTTTATTTTTCGAGCCGGACGGCGGTTTCGAGGGCGAGCTGCATCATCTGGGTGAAACCAGTCTGGCGCTCTTCCGCGGTGGTGAATTCCTGGCGGACGAGCTGATCGGAGACAGTGCAGATCGCGAGGGCACGCTTGCCGGCGCGGGCGGCGTTCATATAGAGGGCTGCCGCCTCCATCTCGACCGCGAGGACGCCCATCTTGGCCCAGGCGTTGTTGGCCTTCCAGCCGTCGGGCATATCGCCGTCGTCCCCGTAGAAGCGATCCGAAGACAGGAGGTTGCCGACGTGGTAGGCAAGGCCCATCTGCTCCGCTGTCTCGACGCAGGTGCGCAGCATGGTGTAATCCGCGATCGGGGCGAAGGTGCCGGGCAGGTGATACTGCGTGGCCCAGGCCGAGTCGGTGCAGGCGCCCTGGCCGATGACGATGTCACGGATGTTGACCTGGGGCTGCAGGGCTCCGGTGGAGCCGATGCGCAGGATGTTCTCCACGCCGAAGACCGTAAACAGCTCCCAGGAGTAGATGCCGATGGACGGCATGCCCATGCCGGAGGCCATGACGGAGACGCGGGTGCCATGATAGGTGCCGGTATAGCCTTGAACGCCGCGGACATTGTTCACGAGAACGGGGTTTTCGAGGAAGGTTTCCGCGATGAACTGCGAGCGCAGCGGATCGCCGGGCATGAGGACGGTCTGGCCAAAGTCGCCGGGGGCCGCTTTAATGTGGGGGGTCGGGTAGTTTGCCATGGAGTGCCTCCTTATAATATAGTATCAGGCAGAAAACGCGGCAGGAACTGCCGCGCTCTGATGATTTAGTTTTCGGCTTCGAGCTTTTTCACGATCTTGACAACGCGGCTCGTGCCGAGGCGGGATGCACCAAGGGCGATGAATTTCTCCGCGTCCTCCAGGGAGGAGATGCCGCCGGCGGCCTTGATCTTGACGCCGTTTGTGACGTGCTTCGCGAACAGCTCCACGTCGTGGAACGTGGCGCCGGCTGTGGAGAAGCCGGTCGAAGTCTTGATGTAGTCCGCGCCGGAATCAGAGACGATCTGGCACAGCTTGATCTTCTCCTCGTCGGTCAGGAGGCAGGTTTCGATGATAACCTTCAGCAATTTGCCCTCGCAGGCTTTTTTGACTGCGGAAATTTCGTGCAGCAGGTCGTCCCATTTCTGGTCCTTCACCCAGCCGATGTTGATGACCATGTCGACCTCGGCGGCGCCGTTATGGACAGCGTCGGTCGCCTCGAAGCATTTGCTCGCGGTGGTCGAATAGCCGTTCGGGAAGCCGATGACCGTGCAGATGGGGAGCTTGCCGTCGACGTATTCCGCCGCTTGTTTGACGTAGGACGCCGGGATGCAGACGGAAGCGGTATGGTATTTCATGCCATCGTCGCAGATGGCGCGGATTTCGGCCCAAGTTGCGGTCTGGGCCAGGAGGGTATGGTCGACTTTACTGAGGATCTCGTTCAGTTCCATGGAGCAGTTCCACCTTTCTATGTTCTCGAATGTAATCCTGATAGCATTTATGGCACATGGCGATATAACTGTCGTTGCCGCCGAGGAAGACCTGGCTGCCCTCGGTGATGACGTAGCCGTCTGCGTCGATACGAGCGTTGACGGTTGCTTTGCGGCCGCAGTCGCAGATGGTCTTGATCTCGGTGATGGAGTCCGCCAGTTCGAACAGGCGCAGACTGCCGGGGAACAGGCGCGTGCGGAAGTCCGTCCGCAGGCCGAAGCAGAGGACGGGCAGGTTTTCCCGGTCGACCAGCTCGCGCAGCTGATCGATCTGTTCGCCGGTCAGGAACTGGCACTCGTCCACGATGATGACGTCGACATCGGGGCGCGCGGCATAGAGCGCGCGGATGTCAGTCACCGGCGGGATGGCCTCGCATTCACTGGTGAGGCCGATGCGGCTTTTGAGGAGGAACTGTCCGTCCCGCTCGTCCGCCGAGGGCTTGATAAGCCAGACCTTCATGCCGCGTTCTTCGTAATTATATTTGGTGATCAGCGCGGTTGCCGTTTTGCTGGAGCCCATCGCGCCATATTTAAAATAGAGCTTGGCCATGCGTTACCTCTTTCTCTCTTGCGAGGTTGGAGTATAATCTATTATACAGATTTCTGCGGGAAAATAAAGCGGTTTTTCGGAAAACAGAGAAAAAGTCCACTGCTCAGCGACACGCGGCGGGCCGTTATTGTTCCGGGAACTGGATCTGCTGCCGCACTGCTTCTGTCGCGAAAATGCAGCATCTGGAATTCATTTCGATCTCGATTGTGCCCTCTCTCTCGCCGTATCGATATTTGTAGCCCGCACCGAAGTTCGATTGATCGTTCTCCGTGGGCTGCTCATAGCCCTGCACCGCGGATGTGATCTCCCGGTCATACATGTCGCCGGTCACGTAGGTGCCAGTGTGTCCGGTGTCCAGATAGAGCACGCCGTCGACCATCACCATCGGGATCAAATCATATTGGACAGACTCTTCCTCCTGTTTGGCACAGCCAACGATGCTGAGCGCACAGATCAGTGCCAAAAGGATGGCCGCAACGGTTCTCGGGGCAAAGATCTTTTTCATTCATATCCCTCCTGAAATTCCATCCTGCGTTCAGCAGAACACCGTGTCCCAATTGTTCGTATAGAAAACCTCGCTGATCTCATCAGACGTAAACACGGGCAGCATCTCCGAAAATCCATCGGCCAGCTCCTTCGATCGTTTCAGTTCCGAAAGCGGATACCAGAAAACGTCGCCCTCGGCAGACGAGCGCAGCTCCCCGGAAAATCGGCTTGCCGCATACAGAAAGACGATAAACCGTTTCCCGTCCTGCTCTTTCTGGAACTCCTTGATCCCGCAGAGCTTCGGGTTTTCGATCGTAAGGCCCGTTTCCTCCCGGATCTCGCGAACCACGGACGGCGTGACAAATTCACCCTGTTCCACGTGTCCGCCGGGAAAATTCCATCCATGCCATGTACGATCACCTTTTTTGTTCTGCACGAGCACATTTCTCTTCCCGTCGCAGACCATGCACATATTTGTAAGCTCGACTTCTTCCATTCTCGCCATCCGTGTGACCACCTATTTCTTTTCATGATTTTACCTTACTATATCATAAAAGGTGAAAAAAGAAAACAGCCCGCGATTGCAGGCTGCCGCGCGGCTCCGCCGCGCCGTCCAGCTTCGCTTGCGAAGCTGCTTGATCCAACGCGAAGGGGACTCTTTGCCCCATTCACACTTCCCCAGCGGCTCAATAAGGCAAAAAGAAAGTAGCCCGCTTTTGCAGACTACCTTCAAGAGTGTTGGCATTACCTATTTTCCCGGCCAGTCACCCGGCAAGTATTTTCGGCGGACATGAGCTTAACTTCTGTGTTCGGGATGGGAACAGGTGGACCCTCATGCCAATCAACACCAACTATAAACTTAGAAAAGACAAAGACCTGCGATCTCGCAGGTCTTTGTGTTGGCACTATCTATTTTCCCGGCCAGTCACCCGGCAAGTATCGTCGACGAATACGAGCTTAACTTCTGTGTTCGGGATGGGAACAGGTGGACCCTCGTACCAATCAGCACCAACTATTTGGGATATACCCTGAAAACCGAACACCAATCGAAATTTGCAAGAATGAGAGGCACTACAGAGCCTGCATTTCTACCAATTGTAGGTCAAGCCCTCGGCTTATTAGTATCAGTCAGCTACACGCCTTACAGCGCTTCCACCTCTGACCTATCAACGTCATAGTCTACGACGAGCCTTACTCCTTTTCAGGATGAGAGATCTTATCTTAGGGGGAGTTTCACGCTTAGATGCCTTCAGCGTTTATCTCGTCCCGACGTAGCTACCCAGCTATGCTCTTGGCAGAACAACTGGTGCACCAGCGGTCAGTCCATCCCGGTCCTCTCGTACTAAGGACAGCTCCCTTCAAATCTCTTACGCCCGCAACAGATAGGGACCGAACTGTCTCACGACGTTCTGAACCCAGCTCGCGTGCCGCTTTAATTGGCGAACAGCCAAACCCTTGGGACCGAATACAGCCCCAGGATGCGATGAGCCGACATCGAGGTGCCAAACCTCCCCGTCGATGTGGACTCTTGGGGGAGATCAGCCTGTTATCCCCAGGGTAGCTTTTATCCGTTGAGCGATGGCATTTCCACTCACATACCACCGGATCACTAACTCCTACTTTCGTACCTGCTCGACCCGTCGGTCTCGCAGTCAAGTTGGCTTATGCGTTTGCACTCTATGCACGATTTCCGTCCGTGCTGAGCCAACCTTTGAGCGCCTCCGTTACGCTTTTGGAGGCGACCGCCCCAGTCAAACTGCCCACCTAACAGTGTCCCCCGACCAGATTCATGGCCGCAGGTTAGAAAACCAGCAATACAAGGGTGGTATTCCAAGGTTGCCTCCATCCGAGCTGACGCCCGGGTTTCGCTGGCTCCCACCTATCCTGTACATGCATTACCGATCTTCAGTATTAGGCTACAGTAAAGCTCCATGGGGTCTTTCCGTCTAGTTGCGGGTAACTGGCATCTTCACC
>OIWS01001483.1_pt1 | contig 23150 bp, 10 predicted proteins | sample 1587611 | NCBI WGS metagenome assembly OIWS01 (sample SAMEA3888919, study PRJEB22519) | human gut metagenome | biome: human gut; feature: human-associated habitat; material: faeces | place: Denmark | collected 2010 | reverse complement strand
TATAACCATTCAAAGACGATTCGAATATGCTTCTAACGATATACGATAAAGCCGGGGCCAAGCGTGCGGACGTGGCTGCAAGTGACAGTTCGACGCAGAGCAAGGAGGTGCAGGGCGACAACGTGCTGGCGCTCTCCTTCACGCATTATGCCCATATCCCCCTTGATGTAGGCGACTTCACGGACTACATGGGCGAGCGGTACTGGCTGACGGAGCGGTACACCCCGAAAGAGAAAAGCGGGAGCGAGTGGGAGTATAACCTGAAGCTGTACGGTATCGAGAGCCTGATCAGGCGTTTTCTCGTGCTGGAGACAACGGACGGCGACACCAATCCCCTGTTTACATTGACGGCCACGCCGCGGGACCATGTGGCGATGGTGGTGAAGGCCATCAACGACGGCATGGGTAACATTACCGACTGGAAGGTGGGGCAGGTGGACGGTACCGATCTTATCGTGATCGACTATGAGGGCATGTACTGCGACCAGGCTTTGAAGGAGATCGCCGGCAAGGTGGGAGGCAAGGCCGAGTGGTGGGTCGAGGGGCAGACGGTAAACGTGTGCCGTTGCGAACACGGTGAGGAGATCACGTTGGGATACGGCAAGGGGCTGACCTCCCTGGAGCGGGATACGAGCAATACGGCGAAGTTCTACACACGCCTTTTCCCGATCGGCAGCAGCCGGAACATCGACGCCGAGAAGTACGGCAGCCCCCGTCTGATGCTCCCCGGAAAAAAGAAGTACGTGGAGGTGGGCGTGGACGAGTACGGTATCTATGACCACTACGAACAGGCCGCCTTCAGCGATATCTATCCCCGGCGGGTGGGAACGGTAAGCAGTGTCCGCAGTGAGGAGGTGACGGACGAGGAAGGTAAGGCCTTTACCGTCTATTACTTCAAGGACGGCGGGATGGATTTCGATCCTAACGATTATGAGTTGGCCGGTGAGACGAAACGCGTCTCCTTCCAGAGCGGTGACCTTTCCGGGCTGGGAGAGGGGGACGACCATTATTTCGAGGTGAATTTCGATAGCGCCACCCGTGAGTTTGAGATCATCACGATCTGGCCTTACGGTGATGATACGCAGCTTCCGGGCGGCAAGCTCGTCCCGAAGGCCGGGGACACCTATGTCCTTTGGAACATCCGGATGCCGGATAAGTATTACCGGCTGGCAGAGGAGGAATTTGCGACTGCGGTGGACGAATACAACAAGGACCACTGGCTGGATATCGCCGCTTACAAGGCTCCGACCGATCATGTGTGGATCGAGCAGCAGGAAGTCGATTTGTTTGTCGGCCGGCGTGTGCGTTTGGAGAGTGCCGAGTATTTCCCAAAGGACGGCTACCGCAGGAGCCGCATTACGAAGATCACCCGTAAGGTAAACCTTCCCGGGGAGATGGACCTGGAGATCAGCGACGCCCTGCAGGTATCGAAATTCGACAGGGTAAACGACAGTATAGGGGAATTGAAAAGCTATACGAAAGCCAAGGCCGAAAGTTCCGGGCTTCCCGATATTATCCGGAGCTTCGATAATACGCTGCCGACCGACAACAACCTTTTCTCGGCAAAAAGAAGCCAAAGGGAATTCCTGAGTAAACGCCATCGGGATACCGCTGCCGAGGTGATCGGTTTTCTGAAAGGGGCTTATTTTGGGGATTACAAAGCCGGTGAATCCGGGGGCAATATTGACGGCGACGGGAACGCCGAGTTTCTGACGGCTGTTATCCGGGAATTGCTCCGCAGTACCCGTTTCGTGGACGGCATGTTCGGCGAGGGTTGGCAGATATGGATAGATAAAATAACGGGGCTGAGTAATCTCACGATAGACAAGGCGACCATCCGGCAGACGTTGGTGGCTCTGGAGCTGCTCATAGAAACGGTACGCAGCGTAAGGGGGCAGCTGGTTGTCTCCGCCGCCAACGGTAAGATCAAGACCGTGACCAAGGAGGGCAACAATTACCGCATCTCCTTTGAGCAAGAGAACACGTTCGTGGCGCACGACCTGATGCGCTGTGCCGTTTTTACGGGGGCGGAGATTCGGGGTTACTGGGTGGAAGTGTCGGAAGGCGATGCGGAAGGGATAACGGTACCCCAGAGGGAGTTTGGTGGGACGGAACCGAAGGCGGGCGATGAGTGTGTACTTATGGGTAACACGGAAAACCCGCTCCGGCAGAACCTGATCAGCATAGCAGCTACCGAGGACGGCCAGCCACGTGTTGACATACTGGATGGCGTGATGGCGAAAAACTTCAACGGCTGTTTGCGCTGCCGGGTGGGTAATCTTGACGGTATCAAGGACAGTGCTTTCCCGGCGAATAGCCAACCACACGGGAACGGTCTCTATGGCGACAACGTATATTTGAAAGGTACGTTCGTCCTCATGACCGGCGAGGATATCCTGACGAAATTTGAAATTACGGAGGGTAAGATACAATCAGCCGTGGAGGGTCTGCGCGACGAGGTGAGGGAGGAGCAGAGCTTTTTCGATAACACCACGTTTACCGAGGGGATGAGTAAATGGATAAGCGGGTACAAGGCCGCGTTCCTGACTTTCGGCGGCAAGTGGATTCTTGCCGGTAACAAACTGTTAGTATCGAGCGAGAACGGCAACGTGGAGGTCGTAAAGACCGGCAAGGTTCCTTACGTCAGGATAACGAACAGTTATATCATGCAGAAGAACGGGGATTTCCGCACGATTCCCGATTTCAAGGAGTTGAACGGGGACGGGCTTCGCATTCCGGGCTATGTCTACCTGTCCTTCCATTACAAGGTGATCGAGGCCGGACACCTGCGTATCGAGTTTGTCAATTCCAACAAGAACGGATACGAGAATTTCAACATGTTCGCTTACGACGGTGATTTGCCGGTCGGTGGGGAGAAGGTATTCAACCATTCCGGGCTGTGGAACGGGACCGGTGACTTCAAGCTGTCGTTCACGGGTGTTATCCAAGTGTCCTTGTTGGTGTTCTCGACAGACCGGACGGATGCCCTGGCGTATAAGTATGCCACGTTCTTCGACCAGTCGGAGAAGATGATCCGAATCGCGGCGGCGAATTTCGATAAGGACGGCAATGTGCTGGAGGCATCCTCCATTATCACGACGGCCAAATATAACAGGCTGATTTCTGTCCATTTCGATGAGAACGGGGAATTGCGGAATAAATCCGGGTTGGTGACTACCGCCAATTTTTCCAAGCTGTTCGCTGAGGGCGTTACAAGCAACGGGCTTGTAAAGAAGGCGGAACTGAATGTCTATGTCAAGCGTGACGAGTTCGGCAATCTTGTTTCCGGTGTCACCATTAAAGCCGACCAAATCAAACTGGAGGGGCTTGTTACGGCTAACGGCTATTTCAAGGTCCTCACGGACGGGAGTATCGAGACCCGGAACGCGAACATCAGCGGTACTGTCAAGGCGAGCGGCGGTAAGATTGGCGGCTTTACCATCGATTCCGGCCGTCTGTATTGGAAGAGCCGCGATTATTTCGGAAACGATTCCCGGAGTTTGAAACTGGGAGTCTCGAGTTCCTCGACGGAGGGGATCGTGGACGTGGCCTTCAATGGCGCTACCAGTGGGCGGTTTGGCGTAAAATCAGTCGGGGCGACATCCGGTGGGGCCGCTATATACGCATCGATAGGCTCCTTAACCTACCCGGCCAGCGGTATGACCTATGCCGGGTTCTTTGTGGGTCCGGTAGATGTAAGGGATACCGGTAGCGGATTGACAAGTGATGTTTGTGCGTCGAAAGGGTTCCGGTACATCAAGAGCCGCAATTCCGACGGTACATACGTGTATAACGAGGGTGTGAACTGGGGGGATGGTGCCGCCCAGAATCCCGACCTTGACAAAATAAGACTTATCGTGAGGGGCGGCATCATAGTCGGCTATACAGGGGAATAAACATTTAAAACCAAAGAGATATGAAAGTTGACTTAAACAGGAGATTCAGGGGCTTTGACGGGAACGAGCTTGGCGGCGACAACATCGCCACCGCCGTAGCGGAGGCCCTGTTCAATTACGGAAAAGACAAACCGGTAGGCCGTGATGAGAAGTTCAAGGCTTACGTCCTGTGCCAGCGTATCATCCAGGGCGGTGGAATCCTGGAGATCACCACCGAGGAGGGTACGCTTATCAAGGAGGTATGTGGCGAGAGCCTGACGGCCGGCGGTTACGGCCAAGTTTATGAACTGATAGAGGGAGGGGTTTGATATGGCACTGACAGAATCGGATATCGCCCAGGTTTTGGAGGCGGTCAAGGCGGAATCGAAGAGTGTCGAATCCCTTGAGACGGTCGGCTCGCTGAGCGGGGTCAAATCCCTGCCGGGACAGAAAGGTGACAAACTGGTGAACGTCCCGATCACCTTATTGAGCAAGCCAGCCGATGACGCGGCGGCCCGGGCGATCAAGGCCGCTGAAAGGGTGGAGGGATTGGCTCCCGAAATGGAAGCGGCCACCCAGGAGACAAAAAAGGCCATTCAGACGGCGGGTGAATCGGCGGCAAAGGCGGAGGCGGCCGCGAAGAAGGCCGAGGATGCGATAGCCCAAGGCTACAAACATAAGGAGATGAGTGAGGAGGAGTTTGAAAGTCTCCCGGAAAAGGACGGCAAGACCATTTACCTGATTTACGAGGAGGAATAGGTATGATAAGTGTTGGAAACAAAGAGGTGACAGCCATCCGTGTAGGCGAACGGGTGGTGGCGACGGTCTATATAGGGGCCAGGCTGGTTTGGCAAGCCATCCGGAGCTGTTTCGGCGCGGGCTTTTGGCGCGGTGACAAACCCTGGAGCCGAACGGATGGCTGGAAACGGATGAAATAACTTTTAAAGAATAACGATATGGCGAAAAAAGTGTATGACGAGGACGGTCTGGATATGCAGAAGACCGATTGGTCCGGTGACGAATCCACGGGTAATCTTCCGGTGAGCGGCCGGTTGGTGGAGAACTATATCAAAAGTATTGATGACAAGGCCACCCCTACGGAGGAGCTGGCCGCCGGTGAGACGAAAGCCCCCACGAGCGGCGCGGTGTTCGCCTCGCTGGTGGGCACCGTGACGAATATCGACGTGACGGACAGCGAGGACGGCACTCAGTACGTGATGACAGTCACGCAGAAGGATGGCGAAGGCGGGGAAAGCGACAGGGAGGTACGCTTTTCCAAGTATAGCGACGATGACAAGGTGGTGGTGAATATAGACCTGACCGATGCTTCGGGTTCCTCCTTGCCCGCTTCCCAGTATTTGTCGTTGGGTACCGGTTTCGTGGTGAGATATGCCGTTGGCGTGGGCACGGCCGGTGGCGGCGAGGTGAGTGGCTACAGCGACCTGAAGGCCAAGGTGGTCGTAAAACGTGGCTCCACGGTCCTTTCAGAATTCCAGGATGCGGAGTTTGTCGGCGTTACGGCCGGTCAGAGCTATACTTTTGACGCGTCGCCTTACCTGAAGGATGCCACGACCTACACCGTGCAGGTGGAGGCGCAGGCCGGTTATGATGGCGGTACGCTGATGAAAACCGCTACCGCCAGGGTGACGATGGTGGCTATGGAACTAAGTACCACTTATTCGGTTGGGAACGGACTTGCTGACGGGGGATACCGGAACGACGTGAACATCCCATTTACAGCTAAGGGAACGAGTGGCGAGAAGAACATCTACTACCGTATCAACGGCGGGCAGCCCTATACGCTTGGCCTGTCAGCCGGTTCCGGTGTCCAGCAGAAGAACGTCACCGTTGCGCTGAGTGAAATGCGGGAGGGCATGAACGTGGTGGAAGCCTATGCGCTGCACGAGAACTCCGGCGTGGTGAGCGAGATACACTACCTGACCCTGCTGAAAGCCGGGGAAGGTGTGACGGCCTATGCCGGCATGATGTTCAACCACCGGGCGGCAGGGTTCCAGCGTGACTGGAAGCACCCCGTACTGGAGGCAGAGCAGTTCACGGCGTGGAACTTCACGTATGCCGGCTATGACAGGGATGCGTACACGGCCCGTGTGAAAGTGACCAGCCGGGGCAGTGTGGTGAAGGAAGACCTGCTGCAGCGCGGTGAGACCGGCAGCTACGGGCGTACGAACGTGAACGTGGAACCGCTGGATTACCGTGTGTCGTGCGGTGATGCCGTGCTTGAGGTGCAGGTGAACACCACATCGCACCCCGACATTGAAGCCACGCTGGCACCGGATGCCGTGTGCACGTTCGATGCCTTCGGGCGAAGCAACACGGAAAACAACCCGGAAAGCTGGGTGAGCGGGGACAAACGGATGGAATTCCGTGATGTGCTGTGGAGCGTGAACGAATACGGCGCAGGAAGCGGCTGGCACAAGGACCGCCTGCTGCTGGCCGGCGGTGCGGGCATGACACTGACGGCAGACGGCGGTTATCGCCCGTTCAACGAGGCGGACAAGCCCGAGGGTTTTGCCATCCGCGACGTGGGCATGACGTTGGAGATAGAATACAGCACGGCCAACGTGACTGACACCGACGCGGAGCTGATCACCTGTCTGGGCACCCTGCAAAACGGCAACCGTTACGGGCTGGTGGTGACCCCGGAGGAGGCGAAGTTCCTTACCGGCGTGGTGACGGAGGCGATGGATGCCGGTCAGGTCCTGCGCTATGAGGACTCGGTGGGTACGAAGTTTGAACCCGGTAAGAATATCCGCATCACTTACGTGTTCTATCCGGACGTGGAGACCAACGAGCAGCGGACGCTGATCGGCTTCTATGTGAACGGGGAGGAGTCGGCCGCCTCGAAGTGGCTGGACAAGGTGAACTTCGACATCCGGAGCCAGCTGGAGTTTAAATCGGAGGGGGCTGACCTGAACGTGAAGAGCGTGCGCATCTATAACAAGGCGCTGACTTCGGACGAGGTGCTTAACAACTACATCGTGGACCGCAACCATCTGGAGGATGCCGACGGGGAACCGGGCGTGCGTTCGCTGGATGAGGACAACCGCGTGCTGAACGAGGGGGACACGGTGAGCATGGAGAAGCTGATGGGACTGATGAAGAAGCGGCGGAACTCGATCCTGGTACTGATAGGCACGGGCAGCGTGGGCAGTGAGGTGCCAAGCGAGAGCGACACGCTGAACGTGATGGATGCGCTGGCCCAGCTGAACAACAAGAAGGCCAACAAGCTGTGCCGGGAAGTTAGATTCTACAACGGTGAGAACCGGGCGCTGGACTGGATAGCCCGTGACATTTATCTGCGTATCCAGGGTACCAGTTCGGTGAACTATGCCCGCAAGAACCTGCGCTTCTACTTCCAGAAGACAGCCAGCGGTTACACGGCACGGATGAGCTACGGCGAGATAGACGGTAACGGGCAGCAGAGCAACCCGACAGCTACGGAGGGTAAGAAGAACCTGTTCCGACTGCGGGACAACTCGGTGGGGGCGAAACTCGCCTGTGCGAAGTGTGACTTTTCGGACTCCTCCATGACCACCAACACCGGTGGCGCGAAGTTCATCCATGACGGCATGAAGGAAATGGGTATCCTGACCCCTGCCCAGCAGTATGCCGCCGACCATGCGGATACGTGCAAGGAAGACATACGCTCGGCCATTGACGGCTTGCCCTGTGACCTGTTTGTGGCAAAGAGTGTGGATGAGGATCTGACCTACTACGGCCAGTACAACATGAACAACGAGAAGAGCGACAGCTACCCGATATTCGGCCAGGACAAGACCATCGGCGAAGAACAGTGGGGGACCGGTGATACGCTGAACTACCTGCAGGCGAACGGCGACCGGCCGAAGGAATACCTGCCCATCTGCATCGAGACGTTGAACAACTCGAACGACCTGTGCCTGTTCCGCTGGCTGCCGTCCACGGAGCCCGACCATACGGACTTCATGGATTTCAACTTTGACGGCGGTTTCGAGTTCAACCATCCGAAAGACGTGTTCTGGAACGATGGCGGAGGTGATGCCGAAGAAGAACCGAACATCAAGGAACACCTGGGCACCGGTGACAAGTACGACAAGATGTACAAGGCGCTTGACCGCATGATGAGTTTCCTTTATAAATGCGTGAAGGAAACGCCTGCCGGCAAGAATCTGGCCTATAACAAGGAGACGCACACCTTTGACGGGGTGGACTATGAGGATGACGGCAACAAGTTCCCGACGGCCAAATGGGTGAGCCCGACCTTCAAGGCGGAAGCCGGGAAGTATTTCAACCTTCCCAACCTGGCCGCCTACTACCTGTATGTACAGTTCAACCTGGGTGTGGACCAGCTGGCGAAAAATATGCTGGTGCGGACATGGGACGGCGTGATGTGGTGGATAACCTATTACGACGGTGACTGCCAGCTGGGTTCGGACAACAAGTCGTTCCTGACCGGGAAGTATGACGACAACCGGCAGACGAAGCGGGACGGGGCCTATGTGATGCAGGGACACAACAGCTGGCTGTGGAACCTGATACTGGGCAATATGGGCAATCTGCTGGAGGAAGTGATGACCAAGGGCGTGAACGGCGGTACCAGCTTCATGAGTGCCTTCAGCATCCAGAAGGCCGTTGACCATTTCGACACCGAGCAGATGAAGAAGTGGTGCAGCCGGCTGTACAACAAATCAGGCATCTTCAAGTATGTGTATCCGTTCCTGAACGAGATGCCGGTGGGGGCTGACGGTGCCAAACAGACGTATCCGCAGATCTACGGTCTGAAGGGTTCGTTAAAAGCTCACCGGAACTACTTCATCCAGCGCCGGTACGACCTGAAGCAGGTGGAATACGGCTATGTATCTACGCTGGGTGCCCAGTTCTACCAGAGTACGGCATCGCTGGACAAGGCATACAAACTGAAGCCGATGCAGTACCGGCTGACCATCCCGTACCGTGTGCAGCTTTCCACCAGCAACGGCGTGCAGGCCGACAGCGGCGTGGTGGATGCGGACGTGCTCCACTCCCTGCAGCTGACCCGTGCCTTCGGTGAGAACGACCCGCTGAAGATTATCGGCGCGGCCAAAGTCAAGGAGCTGGTGTGGCATGAGGACGCGTTCGCCATCGGATTCAATTTCGGCTTGCTTACCTCATTGGTTAAACTTGACATGAGCGTGGAGAAAGCCAGCGGTTATCGTAACGGTTCATTCATGGCCTCGACGAACGGCATGCTTCTTCTGGAAGAGCTTAATATGCGCAACAACCTGCTGGCACGGAATGGCGATAACGGCAACGTGACGACCTTGGACTTGAGCTGGCAGGGACGGTTGAAGAAGCTGGACGTGAGAGGCACGGGGCTTACCCGCGTGAAACTTGCCACCGGTGCGCCTGTTGTGCAGTTATGCTTGCCGGAAACGATAGAGGAACTGTTTCTGGAATATCTTCCCAGGTTGGCAGAGAGCGGATTGGTACTGGATGGCATCGGTAACGTGCGAGGCTACCGGTTCATGGGTTGTCCGGGCATTGACGGGTTTGCCATGCTGGAACGTCTTCATCAGGCCAAGTTGAACGGTAGCGGTAAACTGGAGCGTTTTGTCCTTGACATCGATATGGAGGATGACGGCAGGCTGCTCGGGAAATACTACGATTATGGTACCTATACCTCCACCGGAGCGATAGACAACCGTCATTCCGGATTGCGTGGCAGGCTCTGCCTGACAAAGTACATGGATGACGAACAGGCCGACCGGTATCGTGAGCGGTATCCGGAACTGGAGATCGTACAACCGGCCTACAGCATCATCGAGTCGGACGAAAGCGCTCCGGACGATGCCAACATTTCCAACCCGGACAACGAGACCGGTTATAAGTATGGCAATACTTACGTCATGAATGCCCACGTGGCGGCGATCCTCAAGAAGCGCCACCGTGTGCTTGCCAAGGTGACGAAAAAGCCCAGGAGCCGTAAAGTGGAGATGGCGGGCCAGACGGTTGACGTGAACAATCCGGACGGCGAGATGACCTATTGTCCGTTGGATGATACCAGCAGTAATAAATACTACGATGGCAGCGCAGCCAAACTTGACAGCAGCGAGGGCGACTGGATGATGTACGAACCGTTCTTTTGGTCGAAAGGTGTCAATGACTACCTGAACGAGAAATATTACAGCTGTTACAGTTCCAACGGCCCTGACGATATGCCTCCTGTTCCGGATGTGACGGTGCTGACGTTGGACGACATCAAAGACACGCAGGGCGGTTTCCTTACAGAGCGCAAACTTTTGAGTGGCAAACCCACGTTGAAGGATTCTTATAGCACGGACAAGACCTATTCAGTCTGCAAGGTGGATGTACAAGGCTATAAGCGTGTACGTTTTCCGAGTGTTCCCGGTACGGGTTTGGTCGGCAGTCTATTTGTTGACGGCTCCGGAAACGTGGTCAAAACCATCGTGGTCTCTACGATCGGTCTGAAGTTCGAGGCCGGCATGTACTTGATATCGGATGTTCCGGAGGACGCCACGGCCTTGCACTTCTCGATCCTGAACACGGCCGAGTTTGACAAGGTGGTTCTTTCCAACTCCGACAAGATCGAGGATATGGAGCCCGATTGGGTGGCCAACGAGGAACATCTTTGCGCGGTAGTAGGCAGTAGCGTGGTAGGTAGCAAGTTGCGTTCATGCATAACAGGTAATTCCACGACGGCCAGCATGAACTGGATCGACTTTCATTATTACTCGGTTCAGCGCGGTATGCAACAGATAGACGCGTTGATGCACTCCCGTATAGCGAACTTGTTTTATGCAAGATATGGCCGTCGTGACAGCCAGGAACAGTGCGGAGGCGGTCAGCATACGAGCAATCGTATCACGGGCGGTACAGCCGGTTATGGTATGCAGGATACGATCGGTTATGACGAAGCGTATAAAATAAACGACAAGATCACGAATTCCATCGTGGACGGTTCTATCCACCAGTACGCTTGGTATCGTGGGCAGGACGAGTATGGTTCTCCGACCGTGACTCAGGTAAACAATATCAGTTGTCTGGGCTATGAGGACATCTACGGCCATAAGTACGAGATGATGGACGGTGTTGATTTACCCAACGATAGTGGCAACCAAGGTAAATGGCGTATTTGGATGCCGGACGGCACGGTGCGTTGGGTGAAGGGTAAAACGACCAGTGACCAGTGGATAACAGGTGTTGCCCATGGTAAATACATGGATATCGTACCGGTAGGAACAGCTAACGGCTCGTCCAGTACATATTATTGCGATAAATATTGGATAAGTACCGCAGCCTTCCGTGTGGTCTATCGCGGGTGCCACTATGCGATTGCGTATGGCGGCGTGTCGAATGCGAATGCGTATTACGATGCATCGAGCTCGTACACGTATGTCGGCTCCCGTCTGGCCTTCCGCGGCAAACTCGTTCGGGCGGAAAGCGTGGAAGCGTATAAAGCGATTCGCGAAGTGTTGTAAGCGCAAAGCGCCAAAGCGTGGAGCGAAGCGACTAAAACGAAAGAACGGTGTTCAGAAACCATCCGAACACCGTTCGTGTTATTATAAATACCGGCGTAAGCCGGTCGAAAATGTTTTAAGAAAATGAAATTTGATAGTGCTTTAGTATGTGTGAGAGAGTGCACAACACACCAATTTATACTATACAAATGTAGCGATTTTTGGCGAGATTACCAAATTTCTTAGTAATAATTAGAAGTGAGAAATTAAGCGGAAAAGGGCAGGGTAGGGGGTGTTTAGGGGTGCGAAAAAAAGAACGTTTCGTTTTGGGAAAAAGAACGTTTCGTTCCCAAAAGTCGAAACATTTCGTTTTGCGGATTATACATAACCGTCATATGGTCCGGATATTCCACATTGTATAAATTGCTTCTGTAATCCGTATGCGGTTGCATATATCCCCAGTATCCCAATTGGGCATTCAACAGGTATTTCTCCGGTTCCTGATAGTTATAGGTAAAAGAACCTCCGTGATTCAATTCTTGCAAGTGTCCCGGTTTCCCTTTTTCATAACGGTTCAAGGAAGTTCCGTCCTCAAAATGAAAAGTCTCTTCATTCGAACGCCAGCAATCATAAAAGTCACGCGGACTGGCATGATAATTAACACTGAATTCAGACTTCTTATGGTTCAAACGGGCAGAAATCGCATCGTTATGAAATACGATATGCGGAGAGTTCATCATATCCAGGCTGACCGAGCCACCCGTTTCATGCCGACGAGTGATATAGTTCAACACGGCTTCAGCATTTCCATATCGCAAGCCTGGATCTTCGATGTATTCGATACGGAGAATATCGACCGGTTGCAAAGCGTTGATATCTTCAGCCGAAACCTTTACACCATTCATGCAGAACTGTACGGTTCCACCTCCCGCCATACCGACCGATTTCGACAACGGATTGACTTGTATACGAGGCAGCATCAAAGCCTGCAGCAGATTGATCCCGTTTGTAGAAGCCTCCATTTGTTTTTGGCTGGGAAACACGATTTTTCGGTCTGCCTGGTTGACGATATTGGCTGCCGTTACGGTTACTTCCCGTAGCTTTTGTGTAGCTTCGCCCAACATAAGTTCGCCCAGATCGACAGACTTGAACAAACCGGCCAGATCCGTAATCAAATCCGTATATCCGACAGCCGAAATAATCAGGCGGTAGTCCCCTTGCTGTATATTTTCCAACTTGAAACTTCCTTTGGCATCAGTGGAAGTCCCTGTCACGAAAACAGAATCCGATGTTTGCAGAACGACATTTGCAAATTCGAACGGGACATTATCCATACTCCCGTCCAAGACTTTCCCTGTGATCCTTATCTTTTGAGCAAATGCAAATCCAACCGATAAAATAAGGCAAACGATTAAAAGACCTATTCTTTTCATACAACATAGAATTTGAGTGATTATCCAATGCAAATGTAGGGAGTTCACCTACTTAAGACTCAAATTCCACATGGACAATAAAAAGGGAGGATCTGTACAACCGATTATATATAACAAACTGTTTTTAAGCAGTATAAATAGTTTGTCCATTCATAGGTGGACATCTCAGCAGGCTAATATCCCCACAGGTAGACATCGACCGGTTGCTCCTTTCCGATCAATCCGGCTTTTGCTTGATTTATCCTTTCTTTTATCCTTTGTTTACGCTTCGTAACCGAGGGAGACGCGATCCCAAACAGGCGGGCGATAGCAGAAGTGGAAAGCTGCAATTTGATCAGGCAACAACACTGGATATCCTCATCCGTCAACCCCGGATAGTTTTGCCGTAAACGCTTTGTGTAATTATTGAAAAGTTGATCCAAGGTTTTGTATACGGATGGCCAGTCGATATCGGACAGGTGCCTGAACTCTCCTTTTTGCAAACGTTTCAGATATTCATTCTGCCCGATCAAAATGGCCGACAGCTGTTTGGCACAGGTAACAAAGATCATATTCTGCTCGGTTATCCGTTCATAGGTTTCCATCTCGATGCTTTTTTCCGGCACAGTCTGGACAAAGCGGTTCATCTCCTGTTGCAATCTTTGTTTCTCTCTCAACAGCAAATTGTTCTCCTGTCTTATTTGTTCGATCTCCTCTTGGCGGTCCCGCAACTGATCATTCAACCCCTCCTGTCCATCCAGTTGGGCAGAAAGAGCATGTATGACCTCCTCATTCCGCCTCATCTGTTGTTCATTCTCGCTTAAAGCAATCCTGTGCAACCGCATCTGCTCCTTTACCTGCTGCAAATAACGTTCTTTCTTCAAAAGTTTCCGTTGGTATAAATAGACCAGGACAGCGACGATAAATCCGGTCGCCAATAAAATATACAAAATCAGCCGACGCCCCTGCTCTTCTTTTATTTTCAACAACAGATTGCTGCGTTCCAGTCTATTTTGGCTCAGGATACGTTCTTTGTCGATCCCCATCTGGTTAGCCTCCCAATTCGCAACCATTTCACTGACCGTATACATGCTTATCAGATCGACCGGCTGTCCTACTTTTGCCTTATAGGCCGTATGCAATAACTCGGTTATGTAGAGAATGGATATCCTATACTTGTTCTGATAACTTTTGTCGACAACCGTTTTGCCATATCGGTCCAGCCGGTCCAGGCAAGACCGCACGGAATCCATTTTCCCTTGATTCATCCAAAGGCAAGCATATGCAAACTCTTTCACCGGATAGTCATTGTCGCTCGTAAGAGAAAAACGTGTGTAAAAATCATCCAACAAGGCCCGGACCTCCTCGTTTCGCCCGGTTGCGTTCAGGCAATCTATATAGTTCCGGACAATATAGAACTCCATACTATTATCGTATTTCCGAGCCAAACGAATTGCTTCTTCCATATATAACCGCATCGAATCCGTTTTGCCCAATTGAGCAAAGCAACAACCTGCCGTATATAATACGGTCATTTTTCTCTCAGCGCCTTCTTCCATGTAAGGAATCACCCTATTGCAGGCATCTACAGAAAGACGATGTTCATTCAACAAGAAATACACACGAGCCAATTTAGAACCTATATTGACAAACAGGGCTGTATCGCACGAGTTTTCAGCAAGCGACCAGCCCTTCTTTATGTATTCGATCTCTTCCTTTGATTTGTCTCCGGCCCAATTTTTTTGCATCCCGGCCAACACATATGCATAGGGCAAACGCGGAGAATTGATTTTCTCGAAGTAGCGCAAAGTATAATGAATAATCGAGTCATTCATCAAACTGCGTTTTTGCCGGTCATGCAACCGCGTAATCCACCAGCCATATTCCGCCTTTAAACTATCCGGTAAAAGAGCCGGATCAGTCCGTTCTTCCAACCAGACGGCCAAACTGTCCGGATTATCCGTCAAAAGAGCCTCGGCAACTTCCTTATCCGGAAAAGGTGTAACCCGTTTTTCACAAGAGACAAGTACCAGAGCGAACAATAACAAACATATATAAATGATATCCTTCATGCAATAAACAAAATCAATTTACAGCAAAGGTAAAAGATTCTCTCTAAAGCCTGACATTTATTACATTTGTTTGTTAGAATGTACGACCTCGTTACAGAACGATCTCAGGAACCCTTTTGTTCGATATCTCGTTTCCGCTTCAAAGCCTCCAGAAAGTAATAGTCGGCATAATTCAACGGAACGTCTATTTCTCCATTATGCGGAATGCTTCCGACGCAATGCATCAGCAAGAAATTTCCGTTCGTCCCCAATTCTGCCCGGTAAGCCGGAGAAGCCAAACTTTTCATGATCCGGTCGGCATATGCCTTATACATTTGCGGTTCTGGCACATCCATCGTACTGATCTCATATAAGGCGGAAGCAATACAAGCAGCAGCTGAAGCATCCCGATAATCGTCAGGAATGTTCGGAGCATCCATATCCCAATAGAACACAAGATCTTCGGGGGTATTCTTATGATTGAGCATAAAACGGACTGCTTTTAAAGCCAAGTCAAGATACTTCCGATTTCCGGTCTCCCGGTAACACAGCGTCAGACCGTAAATACCCCAAGCTTGTCCACGGCTCCACGCCGATTCGTGCGCATATCCCTGTGCTGTATGGCGATTGCGTACGGAACCGTCTTTCATGCTGTAATCTACCACATGATAACAGCTGCCATCCGGACGATATTGTTCCTTCATCGTACGGTCAACGTGCGAAACGGCAATCTTATAAAAAGTAGAGTCGCCGGACAACCGTGTAGCAGCAAACAGCAATTCCAGGTTCATCATATTATCGATAATTACCGGACACTCCCAACCCCGTTCAGAAATCCATCCTCTATCCACGTCCCACGACTGGATAATACCTGCCACCGGACGGAAGCGGGTAGACAATGAGCGGGCAGCTTCGACAATCACTTCTTTATATTCCGGATCACCCGTCAAACGCAGGCCATTTCCAAAGCTGCAATAGATCATAAAGCCAACGTCATGGTTCCACTTGATATTCTTAGCCTCTTTCACTGCTTCCGTGTATTTCCGCGCAAGAGGCAACAAATTCTTATCTCCTGTCAGCTCATACAAATACCAGACTGAACCAGGGAAGAAACCACTGCGCCAGTCCGCCAGGTTACAATAATAAACGGAACCGTCCGGATTCAGCGTAGTCGGGTTCATAAACTTGCCACTCGCCTCGATCAGTTCGATTTCTTTTCCTATCTGTTTATGGGCAAACTCAACGTTCTCTTCCACAAATCTGTCTCTTGCCCCTCTGCATGAGATCAGTGTAACACCGAGTATTACACCAATTAAATACCTCATATTTACCATTTTATAATTATTTTTTTAATAAAATACTCTTCTATTCTCCAGACAGGAGAACTTTAATCACCTGTACAGGTTCACCCGATACCGATGCCGACAAAATCGTATATCCCTCTATCGGCTTCTCTGCCTCCGAACCTCTTTTCGCCGTTTTTGTCGTAAAAGAAGCATTGGTTGGCAAAGTGATCTTCAAGGAAAAGGATTTACCGTCCTTCCTGAGAACAACTGTATTTCCTTTGTTTTCGACATCTGCCGAAGTTATCACGGACCATTGCACCGATTGGGACGGGCTCTGCAACCCTATACTGTCCGTAACCAGTATATGGGTATCGTCGAGCATACGGAATGTCCGATAGACAAAACGACTTTGTCCGGCATAAGTCGTGCTCATATCCATTGTGACAAAAGGTTGGGCAGCCTTGTCATCCTGCTGTTTGATCTTACCTGTCCCGGCCGAGTTCTGCAATTTATGGTCGATCGACAACGTGTTGTGGCTGAAGTTCGAATTCCTGAAATAACTCCAGCGCTGTCCGTCCGGCTTGTAATCCCAAAATCCGGGCAGGCTATAATTATCGGCTCCCAAATCGTCTGTCCACCTTATCCCATTCGTCTCGACAATAAAGGTCCCGATATCCAGCTGCTGGTGTGCCATATCTGGATCTCCGGTCTTGGCGATCAGATAGAGACTGTTGGAAACATTCCGATTTCCGTTGAACACGATAATATCATTGATACCTTCGTATACTTTCAGTTTCGGCAAAGCATCGGCAGGAGAAGAAGCCGTATCATACCAAGGAATGGACAAGAAATAGAACCTGAAATAATTCCCGCCCTGTACCGTCTTTGACAAGATATTCCGGTAAAAATCCGCTACTTCCGGTTGGTTGAAGACCCGGCTGAAATAAAAGTAAATAGGTTCTGCCGCAGGGGCCGTACTACCCGAATTGGCAAAATTGAATATCTTGCCAGAAGGGCTTGTGCTATGCATATAATACAAAACGCTTTTATCCACTCCCTTCATTTTCGATAGCCCGAAATCTTCGCCAAGATTATCGTTCAGTGCTTTCAGTAAAAGAGACAGATACATGTTCGTATATCCCCAATAGGCAGGTCCTTCATAGCAAACACCATCCGGAGCAAAATGCTTCAGGCAGTTCGGGATATACCTGACTGCTTCACCGATTATGTGCTTGGCCAGTTCCGGATAATGCTCTTCAATGGCCAAAGCTCCCAAAACCATTCCGGTATTGCATACCACATTCCAGTTCGTTTCACGTTTCGCCCAGGAATCCGCATTTCCGGTTTTATATTCCTCTACGACAAAGTCCAATGCCTTTGTTTTAATCGAGTGGACAACCAACTGTCTGGTCACAGGAGCCAACACATCGTACAGCCAGTCGTAACCAATAGCTACAGCTGTCGTCATTTCTGCCACATCCAGGTAGTGAATAGGGTCCCAGTCCGAGAAATTGCAAACATGGACTAATTCTTTCTCCGCTTTCTCTGCAAAACGTCTTTCTCCGCTCAACCGATAGGCCAAGGCCAAGTTGACCATCCGGTAAACCTGTTCACGGCTGACAGATAGTATGTCTTTCGTGTTTTTTATTTTCCTTCGAGGATCTTCCTGAGGAGGAACCGCCAATAAACGTTCCGCCTCCTTCATCAAACTGGCACGTAAGCTATCCAATAAAGGTTCAGTTCCGAATAAATCACGAATTCGCTGTTCTTCTTGCTTGCTGAAAAGCAACCTGGGGTGCTGGCGCAATTCTTTTCCTGATTGCCGGACAAGGAGATTCCGTCCCGTCATCGTAAAGGAGAACAACAGGAAAAACAGACCTACCAAATTAATTAATCTCATAAACACATAAGTTAAAGGTATTTTTAATAACCCAAATAAAAGAGACACAGTGTTCACAAAACTCTCATCATATGCCAATCAGAGTCCTGCGCGACTCTGTGTCTCCATGCTGCTATATCAAACTTAACACAACCGCTTAATCAATCGAGATTACCAACCCGGATTCTGCGTCAACGCATCATTCCGTTCTCTTTCCACACCGGGTATAGGCCAAAGCATATCACGTTCGGTAAACAGATGGGTATAGATCGGCTCGCCATAGATATTGACAGCATCAACATTGTCAAGCGTTTTACTGGCAATCTCATATCCCCAACGGCGCAAGTCGCTGAAACGAAGTCCTTCCCCAGCAAACTCAACGGCACGTTCCTTACGTATCCGTTCAGCCATCTGTTCCTTATTGCTGACAACCATCCATTCTGGACCGGAGTTCAAACCCGGCATATCGACACGGGCACGAACTTTGTTGAATTCGGTCACGGCCTTGTCTAACTGCCCTGCTTCATTATAGGCCTCGGAAAGCATCAAGAGAACGTCGGCAAAGCGAATCAAGGGGAAAGCAAACGGAGTATGCAGACGGTTGCTGATCGCACCGCCCTGGTCTCCTTCGGTCACGAACTTCCGATAGAGATAAGAGACCCAACCTGCATTGTTCTGGAGCGTGCCGCCATTGGCATTTCCCGACAGATTGTGGTCCAAAGCGAAGATCAAATCCACATTGGTTGTTCGGCCAATATTCCCCATATAATGTGAATAAGGAACGATCACGGTGGCCATCAGGCGTGGATCGCGACAGGTATAAGCACTCAGTATCTTGGCTGTATCCGCCTCACGAAGCCCTACTATAGTTCCAGACCCATCCATCTCGACACTGAGGAGTTCCTTGCGCTGTTCGGGTGTCATAGCATTATAACCGGGGAAAATCTCATCCCAGTTGAAGGGGCGACCATCTTTGAACTCATACATATCCACCAATTGTGTGGAAGGAACAGTATTGTTCCAACAACTACCAAACGCACTGCGTGTTCCCATCAATGCTTGCATAGCCATACCATACTCTGTTCCGACACCACTTTTATTCTGTACGGAAAAGATCATCTCTGAACTCTTATCTCCATTATAAAGTTTAAATATATGAGCATAATCAGCGTCAAGGCCATATCCATAGTTGTTAGACTTGTTATTGACAATCTCTTCAAAATCCGCAATAGCATTCTGCCATTCTTTATTATAAAGATAGACTTTTCCCCGCAAGGCATAGGCTGCCCCTTTCGTCGCACGACCATAATCAGAATCATTATGCCTGACCGGAAGATAAGCGACAGCCTCATTCAAGTCACTGATGATATGTGCACGGATCTCTTCCGCGGAGCTTCTGGGTTTCTTCAAGCCAACGTATTCCACATTCAGATTCGTCGTTTCATCATAGTAAGGAACACCGCCGTATAAGTCCAACAGAGTAAAATAAAACATTCCCCGCAGGAATCTGGCTTCAGCCATATACTCATTTTTTTGTTCCTCGGTAAGAACATCCATAGTGGGTATGACCCGAAGGTAGCTGTTAGCTCTCTGAATCCCATCATACATTGTTTGCCATTTGGATTGAATTTCTGCTGAACGATCAGAATAAGTACCCAGATACATCATATAATAGTCATATCCATAAGCAATATCAGCCAGGTGATCGAATAAAAACTGGTAACCGTAAGCGTGATTATCCCGCAACATGCCATAAATTCCCATCAATCCTTGTTTTGCATGTTCTTCCGTTTGGTAGAAAAGGTTCTCACTTACTTTATCACCGGGATAAGTATTAAGATCATAACATCCGTTGAATGTGGCAGATGTCAATAAAATAGAAATATATATCAGTATTTTTTTCATGGTTCAAAATCAGTCCAAATGTTGTTAATCTCATTGTTGGATACTTAGTACCTGATATTTCCGGGTCAAGCCCTTTATATCCCGTAAATGTCAATGCGTTATCTATACTGACATAGAAGCGAAGGTTATCCAGCAATAGTCTCTGGGAAAGCTGCTTCGGGATAGTATATCCTAATTGTATATTTTTTACCCTTACATAGGATCTGTCCTGGACCCAAAAGTCGCTGGCTACACTGTTACGTCCATCACTGTAATCCAACAAACGCGGGTAAGTAGCATCTGTTCGCCCCGAATACCAGCGTCCGTCAGCAATTGTCTTATTAATCTGATTACCCCGGCGAACTAAAGGCCAAAAGCTAGCTCCATCCTGACCACTCCAGTACTCTTTCAGTCCTGTTGCCCCCTGAAGAATACATGAGAAGTCCAATCCTTTCCAACTTGCACCGAAATTGAAACCAAAAGTGACAGTTGGATTAGTTCCATTACCAACCATGATACGGTCTTTATCCGTAATACACCCGTCACCATCAATATCTTTATAAAGGAAATCGCCCATTTCCGGTTTTTTATACTGGGAAAAAGCATCCGGATTTTTCTCTTCCATGGCCCGGACCAATGCCAGATCCTCTTCTGTCTGAATAATACGATCTACGGAAAGAACATACTGAATATTGATTGGTTGTCCTTCCAATATCATATTAGTCCCGCTAATAGACGGTTCATCACCTTTAAATTTAGTTACTTTGTTTTTTACGTATGATACATTCCCTCCCACAAAGTAATCTACTTGCCCGATACGGTCAGTCCACGTCAGATTCAATTCAAGACCTCTGTTACGGACCTGGGCAGCATTTGATTTAGGAACAGTTGCATTCCCATGCACTAACGGAGCAGGTAAATCAATCAGGATTCCCTTGGTATTTTTTACGAAGAAATCAACATTACCACTCAATTTCGAAACACCGAAATCAATTCCCACATTTGTTAAATAGGTCGTCTCCCATGTCAAACCGGCATTAGACAAGGCCCTTTGCGCCATCCCAATCTGTACGGAATTATTCAATGTATAATTTGAGGCAGAATAAAACATCTGATAATCATAATCACCTACCGAATTGTTTCCCAATGAGCCATAAGAAGCACGTATTTTAAACTGGTTGACAAGATCTATATCTTTCATAAATCCTTCTTCACTCATACGCCAACCGGCAGAAAAAGAAGGGAAGAAACCTCTTCTGTTTTTTCCTGCAGCAAACCGGGAAGAATTATCCATACGAAGATTGGCTTCAAACAAATATTTCTCATCCCAGTTCAGGTTTACTCTTCCAAAGAAAGAATGCATAGCCCAGTTAGAATAGTTTCCTGTCGCTGTAGCATTGGCCGTTGCGGCATTCAATTCCGTCATTTCCGGAGCGATCAAATCTTCCTTACTGGCCTGGAACCAATTATAACGATACGCTTCCTGGCTACCTCCGACTGTCGCCTGAATATTTAATCGGTCTATATCTGTTTCATAACGAATAATTCCATCCATATGATTCCGTACCCATTTTTCATCATGATTGGTCACTTTTGTCTTTCCTGTTCCGGCAGTCTGGACAGTATTACTATACAAATTCCATATATCATGGAACACGGGCTGTTCATAACGGTATCTATTTTGAAAATCATATGTATAAGATCCTTCTATAGTCAATCCTTTAAAAGGTCTGATCTGTGCATAAAAACGCGATACCATTTTATTTGTTGTCCGATTTCCCTTTGTACTGTTTAACTTACGCAATATATTATTGGTACCAGACTGGGCATCATCTTCCGGATTATTGACACCACCATACCGCCCGTCTGGTGCCTGGAAACACATCCCGGGAGTCGTCGCCTGCAAATGTGTATAAAATAAACTGCCTGTACCTTCCGTCTGGATCAATCCCAAATCTTCTTTTCCACGATAACCATAGGCATTAACTCCAATCGTAAACCATTCTTTAACTTCTGCATCCAGGTTCACACGGGCACTATAACGGTCATAACCGGAATTTTCCATAATTCCCGGATTCTTCAGATAATTTCCAGATATGAAATAATGAATTTTATCAGAACCTCCGGTAATGGATATGGTATGATTTTGCAACCATCCTGTTTTGAATGCAGCATCCTGCCAATCCGAATTCGGATATTTTACAGGATCACTATTCCCGGCAGCACGCCACTCGTCTATTTTTTCCTGACTGAATGGTGCCGGCAGATTACTGTTTCTTTCTCCTTCATTAAACAATTCCATATAATCTGCATAGTTGGTCACAAGGTCCATACGATGAGCAACCTGTTGCATAGTTACATAACCGTTATAAGAAATTCTGGAGCCGCCTGTTTTACCTTTACGGGTTGTGATCAGGATAACACCATTAGCAGCACGTGAACCATAAATTGCAGACGAAGCAGCATCTTTCAGTACAGAAATACTTTCCACATCCTGCGGATTAATATCGTTCATACTTCCCGGAACCCCATCAATAACAACTAATGGATCAGAATTATTCAAAGTACCTTGTCCGCGTACCCGTATAGTTGCTCCATCATTGCCAGGCCGCCCTCCACTGCCTTGTGTCACAGATACACCGGCAGCCATACCCGAAAGCCCTGCTGACAATGAAGTAATAGGACGGCTATCTACCATCTTACTCATATCAACAGATGATACAGCTCCTGTCATATTCACTTTTTTCTGTGTTCCATATCCCACAACCACAACTTCATCCAAGGCTTGTGAATCTTCTTTTAATTGGATCATAAAAGAGTTTTTTCCATTTACCGGTATACTTTGTTCTATATAACCGATATAAGAAACCGTCAATACTGCACCAGGAGACACCTGCAAAGAAAAACGCCCTTCCATATCAGTGACCGTTCCGTTAGTAGTTCCTTTTTCTACTACATTTGCTCCGATTACCGGTCCCTGTGCATCTTTTACTGTTCCCGTAACAGTCACTTTCGCTTGTTGGGATAATAGCAACTTTTCCGTTATACCTTCCCCGGCACTAACCGGATTGGCTTGGACTATTCCCACGGACAAGAATAGTGTGGCCATTCCTGCAAACATTGTTTTCCTAAAAGAAGGAATGTTCAAATCATTCGTCATAAATAGGTAGATTTAGATTAATAAATTCAGATAAACTCTGAGGCAAAAATAGCCGGGTACACAAAAAAAGACCTATACATAGCGTCCGTTTTTTATATACACACAGTCCAAATAGAAGATTTAACTATTTGATTATAAATGATTAG
>OIWS01001470.1_pt1 | contig 23302 bp, 22 predicted proteins | sample 1587611 | NCBI WGS metagenome assembly OIWS01 (sample SAMEA3888919, study PRJEB22519) | human gut metagenome | biome: human gut; feature: human-associated habitat; material: faeces | place: Denmark | collected 2010 | reverse complement strand
ATTTGCCCTTCCACTCGCCATGCAGGCGAAGCGATTCTTTTGCGTAATCCATGATAGTCAACACTCCTTTGTTACTACGTTTTAGGGAAGCTCTGATTCAATCAATGGCTGTGGATGACGGGAGATTTTTCGTCAAGGAGAGGTTTGGAAAACGAAGGAATACTTTGTGTATTTCAAGTTTTTCAAACCGCAGCATTGGCGGAAAAGATCCGTCGTCCGCTGCCAGAGATTTATTCAGAGGTTCCTTAGTCTTCTGCGACCAGGACGGCCCGGACGGGTGCACCATCGACATGCCCATAGTTTACAGGGAAGGCGATGAGCTGATAGTCGCCGTCTTCAACCCGCTCCAGTGTGACATTTTCGATGATGCCGACGTGGTGGCTGAGCAGGGTACGGTGAATTTCCGCTTCATTATCCAGCGGGGCGGGACTCCAGGCGTCTGTGACGAGGCAGCGGCAGCCGCATTCGATCAGGTAATCCGCCGCGGATTTCGTCAGATAGGTGAAGCCGCCGCCGTGGAGCGCGATGCGTTCTGCACCCTCCACACGGCCCAGGAGGTCTTCTTTGTTGAGCAGGGAGTGCTCCGGTACGGTGATGACACGGATGGGGCCGTAATACCGCTCCAGCGGCATGTCACAGATGCCGTCACCATCGGGAACAAAATGGCTGTCCGCATCGACGTGTGTTCCGGCGTGCGTGTTGGAAAAGTAGAGGTGGAAATTGCTCTCATCTCCGTCCTTCAGCCGGCCAACGTGGGCAAAGGTAGTATCGGGGGCGGTGGGGTATTTAGGCGCTTCAAACAGATTGCGGGAAATATCAATGAGTTTCATTGGATTTGTTCTCCTTTACACGCGAACCTTGCTCTCACGGGCGTACATCAGAATGAGAAGCAGGATCAAAAGGCCCTGCCCGACCTGACGCAGACCTGCCGACATACGGATAATCTGCAGGAAATCGGTAAAGACGATCATGATGATCGAGCCGGCGGCGGAGCCGATATAGCCACCCTTGCCGCCACGGATGGACGTGCCGCCGATGATGACGGCTGCGACCACCGCCGTGTCATAACTCATGCCGGCGTCGATGTAGCTCTCCTTGGTAAAGCCGATCAGGAAGAAGCCCGCGATGCAGGCCACAACCGCCGAGAGGATGTAGACGCTGAATTGAACGGATTTGACATTGATGCCGGAGAACTGCGCGGCCTTGGGGTTGCTGCCGACGGCATAGACCTTTTTGCCGTACGGTGTACATTGCAGGAGCACCACGGCCAGAATTGCGAGGATGGCCCAGACGATGACGATGTAGGGGACAGGGCCGACGCTCCCGTTGGCGATGGTCATGATGAGCGGCGCGGTATAGCCCTTCGGTGCGCCCTTCGTCCAGATCATGTAGGTGCCGCGTACGATGGTGCCAACGCCGAGGGTCATGATAAACGGCTGAATCTTCAGCAGGCAGACGCCCAGGCCGTTGATTGTGCCGATGATCACGCCGAGGATCAGGCAGACCAGGATCGCAACGGGGATATTGGCGTCGGAGGAGTCCATATACTGCGCGGCCAGGATGTAGGCGAAGGAGATCGTGTAGGGGATGGACAGGTCAATGCCGCCGGAGAGGATCGCGATGGTCTGGCCGATGGCAGCCATGCCCATGAACGAGGCCAGACGAAGCACGCCCATCATGTGCGTCAGCTGCAGATAGGTCGGGGAATAGAGCTGTGCAAGCAGCAGAATCAGGACCAGGAAGAGATAGACGGCATATTGGTTGAAGTTTACTTTCAGACTGCGGAGAATATTGGTCTTCGGTTTTGCGTTTGTCATAGTGCGCGCTCCTCCTCTCAGTTTTTCCGGCGGCTTTCAAAGCTGCCGACAATCAGCGCGAAGACGAGCACGGCGCCCTGCACCATGTACTGATAATAGGCGCTCACGTCGAGCATATTCAGCACATTATTGACCAGGAAGATGATGACTGCACCGAATGCCGTGCCATAGGACTGGCCGACTGCGCCGCTCATCATTGTGCCGCCGACGACGGTGGCGCTGATGGAGTAGATCGTGTAGTTGTTGCCAATGTTGGGGTCGCCGGTGCTGGTACGGGCGGAGAGATAGAGACCGCTGAGCGCCGCGAGAAGCCCTGCAAGCACATAGGCCAGGAATTTGGTACGCTCCACACGGATACCGCTTCCGTAGGCCGCGCTTTCGTTGCCGCCGATGGCACGCAGCGAACGGCCAAAGGAGGTCTTGTTCGTCAGGATCAGCAACAGGGCCACGGCGAGCACCGCCAGGAAGAACGTCAGGGGAATGAGCTTGAAGGCCTTCCATTTCAGCACGGTTTTAAGCGCCTGAGAGACGGTTCCGCCCGGCTCCGGCATGACAACGAGGGCCATGCCCTGGAAGACCGCGCTGGTTGCAATGGTGACGATGATGGACGGCAGGCGGAATTTGGCCACGAAGAGGCCGTTGATCGCGCCGCAGGCCAGGCCGACGAGAACCGTCATGATGATGGCGAGGGCCAGGCCGGTGCCGGTTTGATACTTGGTCATGAAGTAGACGCTCACGCAGTTGCCGAGCGTGAGGACGCTGCCGATGGACAGGTCGATGCCGGAGGTGAGGATGATGATGAACTGCCCGAGCGCGGCGAGGATCAGGGGGAAACAGGTGTTCATCAGGTTGCCGAGGTTATAGGCGCTGCGGAAGCTTTCAGACACGCAGCACATCACCGCGATGGCAAGCACCGTGAAGATGGCGATGAACCATTGGTGAAAATAGCGGTAGGTGTAGTCTGCACCGCGCAGGCGCGGCACAGAAACCGTGGATTTTTCCTTCATACGACTACGCCTCCTTCACACTGTCAACGCCCATGGCGTTGCGCATGATGTTTTCTTCGGTAATGTCCGCGCCGGTAAGCTGCGCGGTGACATTGTTTTCGTACATGACGAGCACCTTGTCGCTCATGCCGATGACCTCCATGAGATCGGAGGAGTACATGATGACAGCGACACCCTGATCGGCAAGTTCGCGCATGATGTAATAGAACTCACGCTTACTGCCGACGTCGATGCCCTTGGTGGGCTCGTCGAAGAGGATGATGCTGGGATTGATGGCCAGCTCTTTGGCGAGGACGACCTTTTGCTGGTTGCCGCCGGAGAGCTCCATGACAGCTTGTGCAGGGTTGGACATTTTGATGCGCAGCTTTTCCTGATACTGGCCGACCAGGTCGCGCTCGGCCTGTTTGTCGACAAAAAGACCGAGCTTTTTGCGGCGGTCGATAGAGCCGATGGCGATGTTATCGCGGATGCTGCGCTGGAGCATCAGGCCTTCCTGCTTGCGGTCGCTGGGAACGAGGGCAACGCCGGCGTGGACGGCGCGGGTGCTGCTTGTCAGGCGCAGCGGCTTGCCGGAGAGCTGGACACTGCCAGAATGGATCCGATAGAGGCCGGAGAGGGAGTTGATGAGCTCCGTCTGGCCGTGACCGGCGAGACCGGCAATGCCGATGATCTGGCCGCGGTAGAGTTCAAAGTTGATGGGGTTGGAGCTTGCCGTCAACTGGTATTCGGAAACCTTCAGCAAAAGCTCACCCGAGGCTTCGCAATGGGGAGGGAAGACGTCGCTGAGCGTCCGGCCGATCATCTTGCTGATCAGCGTTTCTACCGTCAGCGAGGCGGCGGGGCAGCAGTCAATGAAGTGGCCGTCCTTGAAGACCGTGATTTCGTCGCCGATTTCAAAGACTTCCTCCATGCGGTGGCTGATGAAGATGACGGCCTTGCCTTCTTCGGCCAGCTTGCGCATGATGCGGAAGAGAATCTGCACCTCTTCCGTGGTCAGCGCGGAGGTCGGCTCGTCGAGGATCATGATATCCGGGTTTTTGACCAGCGCCTTGAGAATTTCGGCCAACTGCTTCTGGCCGACGCTCAGGCGGTCGACGATAGCGGAGGGATTCATCTGCAGATCGTATTTGTCCATGTATTCCTGGAGCAGCTGCATCTGCTTTTGCCGGTCGATCAGACCGCCGCGGTGCGGCTCTTTGCCGAGGAAGACATTTTCGAAGATGGTGAGTTCATTGATCTGCGTCAGTTCCTGGAAGACCATCGCGATGCCGGCGTTTTGCGCCTCGATGGGGTTCGAGAACTGGACTTCCTTGCCGCGCAGAATGATTTTGCCCTCATCGGGCGGGTAAATGCCGGCGAGAATTTTCAGGATGGTGCTCTTACCGGCACCATTTTCGCCGGCGAGTACATGAATTTTTCCGGGTTCGCAGGAAAAGCAGACGTCGTCCAGCGCGGTGATGCCTGCAAAACGTTTCGTAATGTGCTCCATTTTCAGAATGGGTTCTGACATACGGAGGCCTCCTTCCATGTTCCTTAGTATCAGCGGCGCGTTTGTGGCGCCGGATGGAAGCAGGCCCCCGGCAAAATGCCAGAGGCCTGCCTGCGCACATTCGTCGATTAGTTTTCGAAGAGCTTCTTCAGGTTTTCATCCGACAGGCGGGAGCCGGCCCAGTAGGAATCGGGCAGATCCTCGCGGTAGTACTGCGAGACGGTGTCGGCAGTGATAGAATCCATCGGAAGGATGTTGGTCTTTTCCACGGTTTCGCCGTTGAGGGCACGGACGAGGATGTCGAGCGCGTCGACCACGATGCCGGTGTCGTACAGAGGCGCGACGGAGTCGAACTTGTCAACGCCCTGATACTTGATCCAGGAGGCGAGGAAGCCGTTGCCGGCTTCGCCGGACATCGGAACCAGCGGACGGCCAGCGGCGACGAAGGCGTCGATCGCGCCCTGCGTCATGGCACCGCCCTGCGACCACACGCCGTCGATTTCGGGGTTCGCGGAGAGGAGGGCCTCGGTAGCGGCCTTGCCGTCAGCGTAGTCCCAGTTGCCGTTGGCTTCGCCGACGATCTCAATGTCGGGATACTGGTCGAAGACTTTCTTGGCGCCTTCCAAGCGCTCGATGCAGACGGAGTTGCCCGCAACGCCCTGGAGAAGGATGATCTTGCCCTTGCCGCCCAGCGCGTCGACGAGGAACTGCGCGTTGATCTTGCCAAATTCCTTGCCGTCCTGGTTGACGTAGGCGGTGTAGTTGGTGAAGCTGGAGTCGACGTAGCTGTTGAACACGACGACCTTGATTCCGGCGTCCATGGCCTCGCTGATGACATCATTGAGGGCGGTCGGGTTCTGCGGGGCGATCAGGATGCCGTCAACGCCCTTGGCGATGAGGTCTTCCATGTCGGCGATCTGCTTGGAAGCGTCGGAGTCGGAATTGGTTTCATAATACTCGGAGATGACACCGGAAGCCTTGTAGGCCTCGGCGGCCTGCTCGAATTCGGCGACCATCTGGACACGCCAGGTTTCGCTCATGGAGTTGTTGCAGAGCGCGATTTTGTAACCGCCGGCAGGGGCGGCGTCCGCAGCGGTGTCTGCGGTGGTGTCTGCGGTGGTGTCCTTTTCGGCATCACCGGAGCTGGAAGCGGCGGTGTCGTTGGATGCCGCGTCGTTCGACGGTTGGGAACTCGATGCACAGCCGGTGGCCAGTGCCATCAGCATCACAAGTGCAAGGAAAAGCGCGATGAACTTTTTCATGGTTGATCCTCCGTTTTTGAATGTTTGGCCGTGGGAATTGGCCTGTAAAAACGATAGCATATTTCGCCGGGCGCGTACATCGATTTTCAATTGCATTCCTTTCAAAATAATTGGATGGCGAAAAAAGCATTTTGAAAGGAAATTTTGGAAAACCGGAGAAACGCGAAAGAGAGGCCGGGCCGGCTGGCGCTTATTTTTGCGTCCGGTCGGCCTGGAGATGTTGTTTTTTATACTCGATCGGCGACATGCCGGTCTCTTTTTTAAAGGCGGTGCTGTAATAGGCCGCGGTGTCATAGCCGACGGCGGTGGCAATCTGGTGGATCTTGAGGTCGGAGTAGAGCATGAGATCCTGCGATTTCCGGATGCGCAGCTTGATGAGGTAATCTGTGAAGGACTGTCCGGTTTCGCGCTTGAAGATGACGCTGAAATAGCTGGGACTGAAGTGGACATGCTCGGCGACCTCGTCGATGACGAGCATGTGGTCCGTATAATGTGCCTCGATATACTCGCAGGCCTGCGCGATGGCCTTCGTATTGCTCTTTTGCCGGTTGCGCTCCACGGCGTCGATGATGCGCATGATGCAGCCGAGCATCTCCTTCATTGCCGCGTCGAGCGTCTGCTGTGAGGAAGTGTTTTGATATTCCTGAACATAGTCGATGCCCATTTCGCGCAGATTGATGCCGTATTGCTGCAGATCCTTGATCACGCTGAGGAAGATATTTCCAACCAGAAGCCGCATCAGCATGATGGACTCCGCGCCGATGAGCGAGAGCTTTTGCTGGAGCAGCGCGATCTCGCGCTCACACTCCACGCGGTCGCCGAGGCGGATGGCGCTGATGATGGCGTTGACGATGGCAACGTTATCGAGTGAATTTTTCTGCGCGTTCACGTTCAGATCGATGCTCTCATAGAAGATGTCCGATCCGGCGGGGCGGACAAACCGCTCTTTGATGGCCTGTGACATCTCGGTGAAAGCGGTTTGCAGCTCGGCGCAGGGGTGTGCGGCGCTGGCGGCGATGGTGACGCTCAGCGCGGGATAGAGCGTCCGGAAGGCGACATGCAGCCGGTCGCAGTATTGCTGCCGTGCGTGCAGCACGCCGGCTGCGCTGGAGGCTTGCAGGATGCTGACAATGTTGCCACCGAATTTTTCAATCACCGTCAGCGGGAACTCTGGATTTTCCACGCAGCGGCGGAAGTCCTGGTCAATGTCCTGAATCTCGTCGCGGTTATACCGCTGCGCGAAGTTCTCGTATTCGTCGATGAGGCTGACCACTGCCACGCACTGCCGCCCCTCGAGCTCGCCCAGGGCGGCCTCGCCAAAGCGGTTTACGAAGCTGGAGTTTCCTTCATAGGCCAGGCAGCGGAGCATATCCACGCGCTTGCTGGTTTCGCCGTAGGAGAGGATGCTTTCCTGCTGCTTCTGCACCTGCAGCTGCTCGACGGTGCGCTTTAAAAGCGCGATGAGCTCCTCCTCGTTGATGGGTTTGAGCAGGTAGTCGCTTGCGCCGAGCTTCAATGCCTCGCGCGCATAGCGGAAATCGTCGTAGCCGCTGATGAGGATGATTTTGGTCTCGGGGCGCTGTTCCTTGGCCAGCCGGGTGAGCTCCAGGCCGTCGAGAAACGGCATTCGGATATCGCTGATGACAATGTCGATCGCCTCGCGGTCGAGGGCCTTTTTTGCGGCCAGACCGTCGTTGTAGGTGCCGCAGAGACAGATATCGAGCGTGTTCCACGGAATCAGGGCGGAAAGGCCCTGTGCAATGATCTCATCGTCGTCGCAGAGTATCGCTTTATACATTTCCGCTCTCCTTTTTCAATTGATTGTTTGGCTGTGCCTGTGTGCCGCTCCGTTTGGGGATCACAAGGCTCACCATGGTACCGACGCCGGCTTCGGAGTCGATTGTGAGGCCATAGTCCGGGCCATAGTAGATCTTGATCCGTTCGTTGATGTTGTGCAGGCCATAGCCGCCGCGCGTCTCGTTGAGATCGGCGCGCTCCGGCTTGGTGTTTACGCTCGCCCGCAGCCGTGCAAGCTCCTCTTCGGACATGCCGGTGCCGTTGTCCTGTACAGTGAAGCGGATATTGCCGCCCTCTTCGGCGATCACGACGCGGATATGGATGTTGGGCTTTTCTACGGAGATGCCGTGGTAGATCGCGTTTTCCACCAGCGGCTGGAGGACGAGCTTGGGCGTCAGATAGTTTTTCAGCGCCTCCGGGCAATGAATCTCCGCGCTGAATTATTTACTGTAGCGAATGCTCTGGATGGTGATGTAGCTCTGCAGATGCTGCAATTCCGCCTGGATCAGGATAATCTCGCGCCCCTTGCTGAGTGCGATGCGGAAGAGCGTGGTGAGATTTTGCAGCATCACGATGGCATCGTCGCTGCGGCCGAGGCGGAGCAGCCAGACGGTGGAATCGAGGGAGTTATAGAGAAAATGCGGGTTGATCTGCGCCTGGAGCGCCTGGAATTCCTGCCGGCGGAGCAGGGACTGACTCTCATAGATTGAGTTCACCAGTTCCTGCATCTGTATGACCATGTGGTTGAAGCTGTTGGTGAGCTGGGCAATCTCGTTTTCACCGGAGGGCATCAGGCTGATGCTGAGATCGCCTTCTTCCACAGCCCTCATGGCTTCCTGAAGGGTCAGGATCGGCTGGGTGAAGCGGCGGGAATAGTAGGTCGCGCCGAGGATGGAGATGGCGGCGATGGCCAGCGTCATTAAGGCGATCGTAAACAAAAGCGGCTGCAGGGTGCGGTTTAGATAGTTTGTGGGGATGCTGCCGACCAGGAGCCAGTTGTTTACCGGCGTGCGCTTGGCGACGGACAGGAAGCGCCCACCGCTGATGAGGACGGAGCTGTCGCTGGAGAGCGCGGACTCGTGGGCGCGGATATCGCTGATGATGGAGGCGGTATCCTCGGAGGAGATCTGCGCATCTTCCGTGCGGAAGGCGACGTCGTAGTCTTCGTCGAGGAGGAGAAAGACGCCGTCGTGTGTGACATTTTTGCTGAAAAGGTTTTTCAGCTGCGCACCGTCAATATCCACGATCATGACACCGTTTGGCTGACCGGTGGCGTGGTCAAAATAGGGCGTGCAGTAGGTGAGCACCTGGCGGCGCGCGCTTTCGACGACGTAGCTCTTGTCCCTCACGCCATACCAGCGATCCTGCTGGGCGCGCAGCGTCTGCGTGAACCAGCGCATGCTGCTGAAGCTGCGGTAGCGGAAGGCGGCGGTGTTCGACTTGCAGAGGAAGCCGTTTGTCCCGAGCAGATAGATGCCGTAGATGAAATCCTGGCTGCTGACGATGGTCTCCAGGTCGAAATTGGCCTCGAGCTCCTCAGAAAAGCGCACTTGATCGGAGGAATAGGCGTTGCGCATGCGTTGCTGGAAGACGGCGTTGTCCTGCAGGCTGGCGCAGGTGTTTTTGGCACAGACAAAAATGCTCTCCATCTGCCGCAGCACAGACTCAACCTCGACTTCTGTACTTCGCACGACCTCCGAGCGCTGCGCCTTGATCAGGATTGCGGCGGTGATAACCTCGAACGTGATGGCCGGGAGGAGGGCAAGCAACAAAAACCAGATACGCATTTGCTGCGTGATGGATTTTCGGTATGGACGCTGTGTGGTTTGTTCGTTCATGGCAATACCTCAGGCCCACATGGCTTCCTGCAGCCAGTAAAAATCGGTCTGCGTGGAGTATACACGGGAGGGCAGGACAAAATAACGGCTTCTGAAATCACCGGATTCCATCCGGCCTACGATTCCGAACAGAACTTCGCCGATGAATTTTCCGCTGCGCACGGTTGCGTTGTATTCGCCTGCCGCGATGGCCTTCATCGCGTCCTGCGTGCCGTTGATCGACAAGAGACTGACGTCGACACCGGGACGCAGTCCCGCGTTGCGCAGCGCCTGCAGCGCACCGAGGCCATCGTCATCCGAACAGGCAAACACAGCATCAAAGGGCGCGGCTGCGTAGTTGCTGCTGATATATTCCGCGACGGCATTGTTCGAGGAGATGCGGCTGTTGCTGCCCTGCACATGCGCGGTGAGTTTAAGGTTGCGGTGTTTGGCCAGCTCTTCGCGGAAGCCCTGCGAGCGGGCGGCCGCGATCTGCGAGTTTTCCGGGCCCAGGATCTCCAGAACGCGGCATTCCTGCTCGCCGGCAAGCTCCGCCAGAATACGCGCGCACAGACGCCCCTCGAGCGCAAAGTCGATCAACACGGTTGCATCGCAGCGGGGATCTGCCTTTTTACTGCTGGAGATCAAAATGGTCCGGACACCGGCGGCCTTTGCCTGCGCAGCAACCTCGTCGATCATCTGCGTGTCGTGCGGCAGCACGATCAGATAATCCACGTCCTGGGCCAGGAGCTCTGCAATATTTTTTCGCTGCCATTCGGCAGTGTTTTCGGTCGGTTCGTCGTAAATGAGCTCCATCTTTGTCCGCTCCGCCGCTGCGACCAGCTCTTCATAGAAGGCGTTGCTCCACTGGTTGGAGCCCTCCGCCAGGGAAAAGGCCACGCGCACCGGCTTGGAATCCGTGTCGGTCGCCTCTGCATGCTCGTGCTGCAGGATGAAAATGAGCGTACAGCCCACAGCAAGCAGGCATACTACGGCCAGGATCACGATCAGGCGCTTTTTCTTCATTTTGGCTCCTTTCTGACGGAAACGGACGGCGGAATGGCGGTCGCGGAGGCGACAGCTTTCGACGTGTTTAATCATAATGCTTTTTCGCCGGTTCGTCAATTCCGCGTTCCACATTATTTTCGGCGCCGGGGGAAGGAACATCCAATTATTCTAAAAGTTTTGCGAATCAATCTGAATTGAAGCGCCGCGGGCACGTCCATATAATGAAAGCAGAAAACGGCCACTGGCCGCAACGGACTATCGTTTTAGGAGGGTTTACCATGAGCTACCGTTATCTGCCCGTCGACCGGGCACGGGCCTACTGCGAGGAGGTCTTCCTCCGCCATGGCTTTACACCGGAGGAATGCAAGTGCATTGTAGACGTTATTCTGACGGCGGACCTCTATGGAATTGAATCGCACGGCATTCAGCGCATGATCCGCTATCACAATTCCATCATCCGCAATCTGGTCGATCCGAAGGCCAAGCCGGAGATCGTACATGAGACCAAGCTCTCTGCCGTCATCGACGGCGACCGCACCATGGGCCAGACCACGGCCACCATGGCGATGCGCATGGCCATTGCCAAGGCGAAGGAGCACGGCTTCGGCGCTGTGACGGTTCGCCGCTGCAACCACTACGGCATCGCCGGCTATTATGCAAAGATGGCGGCCCGCGAAGATCTGCTCGGCGCCAGCTCGACAAATACCGAGGCCATCGCCATCCCGACCTTCGGCAAGAAACCCATGCTCGGCACCAGCCCGCTGGCGCTCTGCATGCCCGCCGATCCGTATGATTTCTGGTTTGACGTGGCCACGACGGTGGTCCCGCGCGGCAAAATCGAGATCTACAACAAGCGCGGCGAGCCGCTGAAAGACGGCTGGGCGGCCGACGAATACGGCAAGACCTGCCACGACGCACAGCACGTTCTCGACAACATCAACGCCAAGACCTTCGGCGGCATTTTCCCCATCGGCGGAGAGTCGATGGACACCGGCTCCCATAAGGGCTACGGGTTCGGCATCATCGCCGAGATCTGCACCAGCATCCTCTCTGGCGGCCACACCTCGCCGCATGTGATGAATGGCGGCATGGGCGACACCTCGTTCGGCTTCCTCGCAATCGACTACGGCATGTTCGGCGACAAGGCGGAGATCAAAGACCGGATGAGCACGCTGCTTCGCGAGCTGCGCGAGAGCCCCAAGGCCGAAGGCCATGAACGGATCTACACGCACGGCGAAAAGGAAATGGAGTCAATGCAGGAGAAGCTGAAGACCGGTATCCCTGTCAGCGACAAGACGGTCGACGAGCTGCGCAGCATTGGGCAGTACGTCGGGCTGAATTATGACGAATACTTCCCGGAATAAGCGGAAGTCCGGAAATCACAACAAAATACATTATAAATACTTACATACAGAGGAGAAATTATCATGAAATACGATGATCGTATCGACTATCTGAAGAAGACACTGTACTGCGGCATTCTCTGCGATGTGCTCGACCAGAAGGGCTATCGCCATCAGGCGCTCAGCAACAACATCGCCGGACTCAATGACGACACAGTGATCTTCGGGCCGGCCTTCACCAGCATCGGCACCGAGGTCTATTCCATGCCGAAGGATCCGCTGACCGCTCAGTGCAAGGTCGTCGATCAGCTCGGCGAGGGCGAGATCTATGTGCTCGTCACCCGCGGAAACTATAACTGCGCTGTCTTTGGAGAGCTGTTTGCCACGGCGGTCAAGGGCCGCAAGGGTGCCGGCGTTCTGCTCGATGCTTATGCCCGCGATATGAAAGAGCTTAAGAAGATGGATTTCCCGCTCTTCTTCCGCGGCAAGAACCCGCTGACCTCCAAGGGCCGCTGCGAGATCAATGAGTGCCAGATTCCCGTCATCATCGACGGCGTGACCATCCGCCCGGGTGACTATATCTTCGGCGATATCGACGGCGTTGTCATCATTCCGAAGGAAGTCGTGGAGGAGGTCATCGACGAGTCCCTGAAGACCATTGAAAAAGAGGATGAGGTTCGCCGCCGCCTGCAGAATGGTTCCTCCCTGCAGCAGGCCTACAGCGACATCGGTGCCATTTGATCGGAGGGAAAGAGATGGATATCATGGAACAGCTCGGACTGTGCGGGATTGTGCCCGTCGCGGTCATCGAGCAGGAAGAAAACGCAGTTCCCGCGACGCAGGCCATGGCCAAGGGCGGGATCAACGCCATCGAAATCACCATGCGTACGCCCGCAGCCCTCGGCGCGATCGAAAAGGTCGCGCTGGCCTGCCCGGATGAGATCGTCGGTGCCGGTACGGTGCTGAATCTTGAGGCAGAAAAACGCTGCCTGGATCATGGCGCAAAGTTCATTGTCTCTCCTGGTTTCAGCGCGGAGATGGCGGACTATTCCGCCAAGAACAACATTCCGTATCTGCCCGGCTGCGTGACGCCGACGGAGATCATGCGCGCCATGGAATACGGCATCAAGATTGTCAAGTTTTTCCCGGCAAATGTCTACGGCGGCCTGAAGGGCATGAAGGCGCTGGCCGCGCCGTTTGTCGGACTGAAGTTCATGCCGACCGGCGGCGTGAATGCGGACAATGCCGCAGAGTTCCTCAGCGCTGACTTCATCCATGCGGTCGGCGGCAGCTGGATCTGCCCGAAGGCAGACGTCACGGCGGGGAACTATGAAAAGATCACCGCGCTCTGCGAGCAGGCCGTCGCGGCCGCAATGGGCTTCCGCGTGGCACATGTTGGCATCAATAATGCGGACGCGGCCTGTGCGGGCGCAGTTGCGGCACAGTTTGAAAAGGCATTTGGCTTCGCGGCGAAGGAGGGCAACAGCTCGATCTTTGCCTCCAGCGGCGTCGAAGTGATGAAGACGCCCTTCCGCGGCGAAATGGGCCATATTGCGGTCACAACCTGCAATGTGGAGCGGGCCATTGCGTATCTGCGCAGCAAGGGCTTTGAAACGGATCCCGAGAGTATCAAATATAAAAACGGCAAAATGATTGCGGCCTATCTGAAGGACAGCTTCGGCGGCTTTGCGGTTCATCTGGTCCGGCAGTAAGGAGAAACAGTATGCGTTATCTGACATTCGGAGAGATCATGCTCCGCTATAAGGCGCCCTATCATGAGCGCCTGTTCCAGTCCAACATGATGGAAGTCACCTTCGGCGGCGGCGAGGCCAATGTGGCGGTTTCCCTGGCCAATTTCGGCGAGGACGTCGCGTATCTGACGGTCCTTCCGGCCAACGCCATCGGCGACGCCTGCATCCGCGAACTGCGTGGTTTCGGCGTGGACGTTTCGAAGATTCAGCGCGGCGAGGGCCGCATGGGCGCCTATTTCCTGGAGCCCGGCGCCAACCAGCTGCCCAGTAAGGTGGTCTATGACCGCGCCTATTCCGCCATCGCGCTGGCCAAGCCCGGCAGCATCGACTTCCACAAAGCTTTTGAGGGCATCGGTTGGTATCATGTCACCGGCATCACCCCCGCCATCTCCGCCAGCGCACTGGAGCTGACGAAAGAGAGCGTCCGCGTTGCGCATGAGATGGGCGTGACGGTTTCCTGCGACCTCAACTTCCGCAAGAATCTCTGGAAATACGGCGTGACGGCCTCCGAGGCCATGCGTGAGATCGCAAAATACGTCGATGTGGCGATCGCCAACGAAGAGGACGTACAGAAATCGCTCGGCATCACCGCTGATGTCTGTGTGGAGAGCGGCAAGCTGGATACGGCTAAGTATCAGGCGCTGTCGGACAAGGTTCTTGAGACCTACCCCAATATGAAGCTCATCGCCATTACGCTGCGCGAGAGCGTCAGCGCCGACCACAATGGCTGGGCTGCCTGCCTGAACGACCGGAAGAGCTTCCTGCTCTCCCGCCACTATGAGATGACCGATATCATCGACCGCGTCGGCGGCGGCGATTCCTTCGCGGCCGGCCTGATCTACGGTCTGAACCACTACGAAGACCACCAGAGCGCGCTCGAGTTTGCCGTTGCGGCAAGCTGCCTGAAGCACTCCATCATCGGCGACTTCAACCGCGTCGACGTGTCGGACGTGCAGAAGCTGATGAGCGGTGATGGAAGCGGACGCGTACAGCGCTGAGGAGGGAAGCAGGAAATGGAGGCAAAACGGAGCGCAATCCTTGTGATGCACTGCCAGAATGACATCGTGGACGCCAAGGGGCTTTATAATCACTGCGGTTCTTTTGCCGAGGTGGAGCGGCGCGGTATTCTGCCCCGCATCCGCGATCTTCTGGCCTCGTCGCGCGCGGCTGGAATGCAGGTGTTTTATGTAAATAACATGTTCTCGGAGGGGTACCCGGAGCTTGGCGACCACAATCTGCCGATCTGCACGGATTCCCGCACGACTCATTCGTTCCTGGTGGACACCTGGGGGACGGAGAATCCGGACATCATCCGCCCGCAGAAGGGGGATATTCTGATCCGAAACACCAACACCAGCGCGTTTTCCTATACCACACTCGACCAGATCCTTCGTGCCAAGGGAATCACGGAGCTCTATCTCTGCGGCGTTGCGACGAATTTCGTCGTGGACAGCACGGCGCGCTATGGCGCGGAGCTGGGCTACAACATCCATATTGTAGAGGATTGCTGCGCCTCATGGACGCAGGAGATGCATGAGTTCGGCATCCGCTACATCCTCCCGCAGTTCGGCGAGATCACCTGCGCCGCGGCGGTTCAAACCGCGCTGGAAGCGGCAAAATGATCCGCAGCATGCGCTGCACGTTCAAAATTAAAAAGATCCCCGCGCTGCGAGCTCTCGCGGCGCGGGCACAAAAAAGGAGGCACCATGAGACTGAAAGATAAAGTCGCCGTCGTGACCGGCGGCAGCTCCGGAATTGGACTTTCCACCGCCAAACGCTTCGCTGAAGAGGGCGCAAAGGTTGTGTTCTGCGCAAGACACCGCCGCGATTCAGTGGATGCCCTGCTGCAAGAGCTGGCGGAAAAAGGTCTGGCGGAAAATGTCCGCTTCGTGACCTGCGATGTCAGCAGCGAGGCCGACATTCAGAAGCTTGCCGCCTACGTCAAGCAGGAGTTCGGCCTCTGCGAGATCCTGTTCAACAACGCCGGCATCAATCTGGCCGGGAAGCTGCTTGACACCCGTCCTGAGGACTGGGACCGCATCATGGGAATCGACCTGCGCGGCGTGTATTTGATGTGCTACTACTTCCTGCCGCAGATGCTCGAGGCCGGTTGGGGCTCGATTATCAACATGTCTTCCGTCTCCGGCATCCGCGCGGACTATGCCATGTGTGCCTATAACACGGCGAAGGGCGCCGTGACGAACTTTACGCGCTCGCTCGCGCTGGATTATGCCAACGACAACATCCGCGTCAACGCGGTCTGCCCCGGCGTCATCCGCACGGATATTGCGCAGCATACCTTCGACAGCGTCCCCGGTTCGGAACAGGCCTTCTGCGATGCCTACCCGGTGCACCACATTGCCGACCCCGTTGAGGTTGCCAATGCCTGCGTGTTCCTGGCCTCCCGCGAGTCGGATTTCATCAACGGCATCAATCTGCCGATCGACGGCGGCATTACCTGCCATACCGGCCAGCCCTGCACCGGAACCTATTGAGCCATGGAGCATTACCTGTATGAAAACGGCCCGCAGGGCATTGCGCCAGAGGAGCTGAACGCGGCCATCGAGGCCTCGCTGGAGGGGCGGACGCTGCGGAAGGTGCTGCTCATTCCACCGGATTTTACCCGGCTGAACTCCGGCTGCGGACCGATCACGAACCGCTATTATCATCTGCTGACGTCGCGCGGCTGTGCGGTGGATGTGCTGCCCGCGCTTGGGACGCACCAGCCTCTCACGCGGGAGGAGGCCGAAGTGATGTTCGGCGATATCCCATGGGAACGCTTTCTGGTGCACGATTGGCGGCATGATGTCGTCCGGCTCGGCGAGGTTCCGGGGGCGTTTTTGGCGGAAAAGAGCGGCGGGCTCTGGACGGAGCCCATCGACGTGGAGGTCAACCGCCGCGTGATGGATCCCGGCTATGATCTGATCATTTCCCTGGGTCAGGTGGTTCCGCATGTGGTTGTCGGCATGGCAAACCATGCGAAAAACCTCTTTGTCGGGGTCGGCGGCAGCGACATGATCAACAAGAGCCATATGCTCGGTGCGCTCTATGGACCGGAACGGATTTTGGGCCGGGACCACACGCCGGTGCGCGAGCTGTTTGACTACGCATACGAACATTTTCTCGCGGATCGTCCGATTCTCTTCGTGCTCACGGTCTGCACCGTACCGGATGGCGTACATCGGATGCACGGCATCTTTTTCAGTGAGAGCCGCGCGGGATTGGAGGCGGCCATCGTGCTGGCGCAGCGGCATAATATGACGTTTTTGCCGCGCGGACTGAAAAAATGCGTGGCCTATCTCGATCCCGAGGAGTTTAAAAGTACCTGGCTCGGTAATAAGGCTCTGTTCCGCACCTGCATGGCAATGGAGCCGGGCGGGGAGCTGATCATTCTGGCCAAGGGACTTCGCATGTTCGGCGAGGACACCACGATTGACACACTGCTCCGCAAATATGGCTACCATGAGCGAAAAAAGCTGATGGAGGCCTTTGAAAAGCCGGAAAACTGCGACCTGCGCGAGAACATGGGCGCGGCGGCGCACATGCTGCAAAGTGCGGTTGAGGGGCGCTTCCGTGTGATCTACGCGGTTGAGCCGGATATGATCGAGCCCGTCCGGGCCGTGGGCTATGAGGCCGTGACATATGAGCAGGCGGCGCAGCGCTATGATCCTATCGTGCTGCGTCCGGGTTTCCAGACAATGCCAGACGGCGAAGAGATCTATTATATCCCAAATCCCGCGATCGGCCTCTGGGTCGACACGGGCCGATTTGAAATGGAAAGGAAGTCTTGACATGCTGTTGGAATTGAGCTATCCCTTTGGGCCGGAGGAGCCGAAATGGCCGACAAACCCCAATGATTCCGTCGTGCTGGATCTTTCCACCTCGCGCGGCGACATCTGCAACACCTCTACCATCTGCCACCATATGCACAACGGTACCCACGTCGACGCGCCGCGTCACTTTGACCCCAACGGCCGCACCATCGACCAGATCCCGGCGGAAGATTTCCTGTATGAACATCCGCTTTTGCTCCATATTCCGAAGGGAAAGAGCGGTCGCGTGCTGGTGGAGGATCTGAAGCCGTATGAAGCACAGCTTCGAGAGGCGGACATCCTGCTTATCTACTCCGGTTATGCGGATCTGCGCGCGACGGAGCCAAAGCGGTTTATCGATGATTTCCCATGCTTCAGCAAGGCAGCCGCAGTCTATCTGCGCGAGGCGTTCCCAAAGCTCAAGGCAATTGCCATGGACTTCCTGAGCGTGGATAGCTGCGTTACCGCCGTGGAAGAGGGGCATCCGTCCCACCATGCGCTGCTCGATCAGAACGAGGCGCATCCGCAGCGGACGCTGCTCCTCTTTGAAGATGTCAATACGAAGAAGCTGTTTGAGTACGGCCAGACTCCGCGCCGAATCTATGCCTTCCCGATCCGCTACCGTGGGCTGGAGGCGGCGCCGATCTCCATGGTCGCAGAGTTTTAAGCGAGGAACACGCGATGTACTATATTACCATTGACTGCGGCACGACCAACTCCCGCGTCTACGTTGTGGACGAGAAGGGGACTGTGCTGGCGAAGGCGACAAAAAAAGTCGGCGTACGCAATACCTCGATGACCGGCTCCAACGCCTGCCTGCGCGAGGGGCTGCATGAGACCATCCGCGAGGCAATCCGTCTGTCGGGGCTGGAGACGAAGCAGATTCGCGCCATCTTCTCCTCCGGTATGATCACCTCGGAGATTGGCCTCTATGAGCTGCCCCATATGGATGCGCCGTGCGGGATTGCAAAGCTGGCACAGAACCTGATGCCGGTTCCGATCCATCTGACGGACGATCCGATTCCGGTGTTCTTTGTGCGGGGACTGAAAAATCCCATCCCGAAGGAGGTTCCGGATCCGTTTGCCTATGTCGGCAACGCCGACTTTATGCGCGGCGAAGAGACGCAGATGATCGGCTTGATGGCGCGTGAAGAGTTTCCGCTGCCGGGTACGGCGGTCATGCTCTCGTCCTGCAGCAAGTTTATGCCCATCAACCGAAACGGCGAGATTCTCGGCAGCCTGACTTCCACCAGCGGCCAGCTTCGCGAGGCAATCCTGGCGCAGACATTCGTCGGAAAATCCGTCGAGCGCCAGCCCGGAGACGAGCCGGCACCGGAGAATTATTTTGATCCGTCCATTGTGACGGCGGCTGCGGACTGGATCCAAAAGGGAGGTCTGGTGCGTGGATTGATGTTCCCGCGCTTTTTGGATGTGTTGCTCGATACAAAGTGGTATGCGCGCAAACTCTTCTTTGAAGCGCTCATCGCAGCGGAGGATCTGCTCTGCATCGACCAGCTGCACCAGTTTGACAGCGACTGCCTGGGCCGGTTCCTGTTCATCGGTGTGCCGGAGCGGTGCCGCCTCTATGAATTCCTGACGAAGCGGGCCTTCCCGGAGGCGCAGGTGCAGTCGATGACGGATCTGGCCGAAATCGACCAGCTCAGCATTGTCGGAATTCTGAAAATTGCAGCGGAAGCGGGGGTACTGTAACCATGGCAAAGTATAAAATCGTGATTACCGACTACTATTATGCCTCTCAGGAGGCTGAAAACCGCGCCTATGCGACGCTGGATGGCGACGTGGAGGTCGTGGATCTGACGAAGCTGGCGCCGGGCGGACTGTTCCGGCCGGAGGAGATCATTCCGCATGTGCAGGACTGTGACGCACTGGTCACGCAGTTTGCCACGATCAACGCGGACGTCATCCATGCGATGAAGCGTTGCCGCGTGATCTCCCGCTATGCCATTGGCGTGGACAACATCGATATCGAAGCCGCCACGGCGCAGCACATCTATGTGGCCAATGTGCCGGATTACTGCATTGATGAGGTCTCCAACACCGCCGCAGCGCATCTGCTCAACGCGATGCGCAAGCTCGGCCTTGCACGCGACCGGCTGCTGAACGGAACGTTTGAAATGAACGCAATCCTGCCCATCCGCCGCATCAGCCACTGCACGCTCTGCCTGCTTGGTTTCGGCCATATCGCGCGGGCGCTGGCAGTGAAAATGAAGCCGTTTTTTGGAAAGATCGTGGCCTACGATCCCTATTTCCAGGATCGCGCGGCCTGGCCGGATGTGGAGTTCCGCGATGAGATCCACGCAGCGGTCGCAGATGCCGACGCCATCTCGGTGCACGTTCCGCTCAATTCCGCCACGCGCGGGCTGGTCAATGCGGATGTGCTGGCCGCGGCGAAGGACGGCGTGGTTGTGGTCAATACCGCCCGCGGCGGCGTGATTGACGAGGCGGCGCTGATTGCCGCGCTGGACAGCGGTAAAGTAATGCATGCAGGGCTGGATGTGATCGACGGCGAGGACTTTTCCAAATCGCCGTATCTGCATCACCCGAAGGTCACGCTTACGCCGCATTTCGGCTGGTGCTCGGAAGAGGCCGTGCAGGAACTGCAGCGCAAGGTGGCGGAAAATGTTGTTTCCTGCCTGAAAAAAGGCGAGCCGGTTTACCATGTCAACCGCTGGTGAGCGGCAAGGAAGAAAGGAGAACTACAGATGTTCCATCTCAAAGGGGTTATCCCTCCGATGATCACGCCGTTCTGCGAGGACGGCAAACTCGATGAAGCGGGGCTGCAGGCCCTGGTCGAGTATCTTAACGGGCGTGTGAATGGTCTTTTTATTTGCGGCTCTTATGGCTGCGGCCCGCTCATGAGTCTGGAAGAGCGGAAGCGCGTTGCGGAGATTGTCCGCAAGTATGCTGCGCCGGATATGGCGATTGTTGTCCACACCGGCACGACGAACGCCCGCGATACCATTGATCTCAGTCTGCATGCCAAGGCAATCGGCTGTGATGCGGCCTCTGCGGTCGGTCCCTACTATTATAAGTATCAGGATATGGATCTGCTCGGCTACTACACGCAGATTTTGAAGGCTACGGGGGATTTCCCGTTCTATATCTATCACAATCCGCAGTTCCAGGGCTATGAGACGAGCCTCAATGTCATCCGCAAGCTGAAGAATCTCGGCCTTGCCGGCTTGAAGGATGCGACGTTTGATGCCATGAAGCATGCCATCTATCGCCGTGAGCTGGCGGATGACAGCTTTGACGTGGCACTTGGCACAGAGGCGCTCTGGGTCAGCGCGCATGCGCTCGGCTGCAAGGCGTTTATCCCCGGCATCGGCAACGTGTTCCCCGAGCTTTGTAGCAGCATGTATCAGCATTCCATGCAGGGACAGGCAGAGCAGGCACTGCAGGAGCAGTTTACCATCAACCGTCTGCGCGACATCATGTATCTGACGCGGTCTACACAGCTTGCAATTTATGCCATTGCGGAGATCCGTGGCATCGTGACTGCGTATCCGCGGGCACCGTTCATTCCGGCTACGGCGGAAGAAAAGCAGAAGATCGCAGCTGGGCTGAAGGAACTGGGCGTCCTGTAATTACCTGAAATCATTGGATAGAAAGGATAAAACGGCATGAGTATTCTGCATGATCCGAAATTCAGCCATGTCGCCCTGGCCTGCCAGGAGGAAGAACCGAACGATCGCGAGATCGAGATGATGATCGACGATGTAATCTTCCAGCTCTACGGGCCGGAAGGGCTGCGGCGGCTGGTCAAGCCCGGTGACCATGTCGTCATCAAGACCAATGTGGTCTGCTGTTGGCAGCGCAAGCGCGGGGAAAAGGGCCGCGGCGTGATTACCGATCCCCGGGTTACGCGCTATGTGGCGGAGAAGATCCGGGAGATCATCGGCTGGGGCAACGGCTCTGATTTGAAGGTCGTGGACTGTGTGTTCAGCCCGAGCAAGAATCCCTCTCAGTTTTTCAACACCGTGAGCTTCCATTGGGCACGGCTCAACCGGGTTCCGGACAACACCGTCAGCCCGGAGGATATCACCTACGACTACGAAGGTAACGGCGTGCTCGACGGCAAGAGCGGCGCGGAGCTTGTCAACCTGGATGGCATTGACGCCGACGGGCGGGATCTGCACATGGTGACGCTCGCAAACGGCAGAACGATTCCTGTCGCCTGGCCGCGCTTCCTGCGCAGAAAAGAGGAAGCAACGGACGGCGGCGACTATACCGATGTGTTCATTGGTCTGCCGGTATTTAAAAACCACGGCTTTATGGGCTGCACCGGCTCTTTGAAGCTGCATTATGGCATGCGCGATCTGCGTGCCCATTTTGGCGACACCGGCCGCCGGGGGCACAGCGGGATGTTCTCGGTTTCGCAGAACGGCACGCTGACGCCTGAGTCGCGGGAGCTGATGTGCGACTATCTGGCCGCGCAGCACAAGATCCGCACCTATGACCTCGTCATCATGGACTGCCTGACGGCCAACCGCGCCGGCCCCTGCAGCCGCAACGGTGCGGTTTCCCTCACGCCGGATCCCAACGAGGCGGTGGATTATATCCTGACGAATGCCATCATGGGTTCGACGGATCCTGTCGCCATCGATACGGTTGAGACGGCGTTCGGTGGCTACGACGCGGCCTCGATTCCCATGCCGCGTATCGCTGCGGAAAATCAGATCGGCGTCACGAATCCGGAGCAGATTTTGGTGAACGGTCTGGCGCGGCTGCGCTATCAGCGCGCGCGTGTGGCGGAGAAATATGCGCCCGAAGGGCGATATCCGCTCTCGACAATGGGCAATGCCGTGCCGGTGGAGGACTATCTCCCCAATTACACGGTTCATATGGAGCATTTCACGGTCAAGCCGGACGAGGACGGGCTGCATCATGTGAAGTATGTGGTGCAGGTTCCGGAGGGCGTAGACCCGAAGCTTTGCCGGATCGATCTGGTCGTGGCCGGGCAGGTCCGCCAGTCGCTGACCGGTGAGGACATGAAGCTGGAGGGCGAATTTACGTTCCGTCACAGCGACTATGACAATCTCGGCGGCGCCTATGTGGTTGGCTACGTTGCGGCGTGGGACAGAATGTTCAACTGCGTGCTCTCGGATTGGGAATTCTACATTCCGCCCGATGGCTGCCAGGACTGAGCGGGAGGAAGCAGATGACGAAATTCAGAGAAGTTTCCGGAAAGATTTGTATTATCACGGGCGCGGCGAGAGGCATTGGCTACGGCTGCGCGGAAGCGCTGGCGGCCGAAGGCGTGCATGTGGTGCTGGTGGACGTATTGCCGGAGGTGCAGGAGGCGTGGAACGCACTGCAGGAAAAATATCCGGAAAATCAGGGCTTTGCGATGCAGGTGGACATTTCTAAGGAAGCGGAAGTTGCACAGATGATTGCAAAAACCGTGGAAAAATTCGGCCGCATCGATATCATGTACTGCAACGCCGGGATCAACGGCGGAGAATGGGAAGTCAGTGAGCTGCGCGAGGACGTGATCGACCGCGTAATCGGCATCAACCTGAAAGGCACCCTGTTCTGCTGCAAGCATGCCGCGCTGCAGATGAAAAAGCAGCACTTTGGCACCATTGTGATGACCGGCTCGTTCTATGGCAAGGTCGGCCATGCAAAATCTGCCCTCTACGGCGCGACAAAGGCCGCCGTGCATACCATGACGCAGGCGCTTTCTTTGGAGATGGCGCCCTATGGCGTGACCGTCAATGCAATCTGCCCGGCCCTGGCGGCCTCGGAGATGCACTGGGCCTTCCTGCGCAAGGAAGCGGCGGAGACCGGCGTCCCGTTTGAACAGCTCTGCGAAAACGAGCTGAAGGGCATTCCGCTCGGGCGTCTCGGCACCGGTGCGGACTCGGCCGGCATGATCTGCTATCTGGCGTCTGAGGCAGGCTCGTATGTGACAGGCCAGTTATTCAATGTCAACGGCGGGATGGATTTCACCTGACCGCCGAGGACGATACCCCCCAACTTGCCGCGCTTTGCGGCAATGATCACCCCTTTCCTTCATTTGACACGGAGCGCCCTGACGGACCGGAAGGTCTGCCAGGGCGCTTCGTGCACGGTGAAAGCGGTGCTGTGCGGATACAGGATCAAAAACTATAAAATGCAGTCCTGCAACAGAGCAGCGGGGATAGAGTGAAAGGGGCAAAAAGCCCCTTTCGCGTTC
>OIWS01001465.1_pt1 | contig 23343 bp, 22 predicted proteins | sample 1587611 | NCBI WGS metagenome assembly OIWS01 (sample SAMEA3888919, study PRJEB22519) | human gut metagenome | biome: human gut; feature: human-associated habitat; material: faeces | place: Denmark | collected 2010 | reverse complement strand
ACAGCGTCTCGAAGATCATCGGCTCGCCTCCCGGCTATGTCGGCTATGACGAGGCGGGGCAGCTGACCGAAAAGATTCGACGCCGCCCGTATTCCGTCATCCTCTTTGACGAGCTGGAAAAGGCGCATCCCGACGTGCTGAACATCCTGCTGCAAATTCTGGACGACGGGCGCATCACCGACGCACAGGGGCGCGTGGTCAACTTTGAGAACACGATCATCATTATGACGTCGAACGCCGGGTCTGACCGACGCGACGGCAGCGTCGGCTTCGGCAAGACCGTCTCGGAGCAGAGCAAGGAGAAAGCGCTCAAGGCCCTCGGTGAGTTCCTGCGGCCGGAGTTTATCAACCGTGTGGATGAGGTGATCTGCTTCAATAAGCTGACGGAGGAAAACTTCCGCGCCATCGCGGGCATCATGCTCGGCGAGCTGCGGGACAGCCTGGCCGCGCGCGGGTTGACGTTCGATTGGGACGGGAGCCTGGTGGACGATCTGGTCAAGAAGTCCTACTCCGTGCAGTATGGCGCACGCAATCTGCGCCGCACGATCCAGAAGGACCTCGAAGACCCGATCGCCGAAAAGCTCATCGACGCCTATCAAAATCCGCTGCATGCGCTGCACGCGAAGGCGGACGGCGAGCATGTCGTGCTGGAAAGTGAATAAGATACAAACAAGCCGCCGTATGGATTCCATACGGCGGCTTGCAGTATCTTTTAGGAATTGGTGCGGGTGACGATGGCGGTGCGGAAAATGATCGTTAGGGGGATATTCGCGGCTTCGTTCCGGTGGGCGAACGTTTGGAGTGAGATTTCAAGCTTCCACTGCCCGAAAGGCAGCGCCGTCAGCGTGTCGCCCAGCCAGTAGACGTTTGTCTGGCGGTCGGGCTGCGGCAGCGGCGTCTTCAGGCGCGCACCAAGAAAGGAAATCTGCGTAACTGTGCTGTCAAACATTGCACCGTGGCTGTCGAGCCGGAGCGTGAGCGTGTCGTCCTGCAGCTCTGCGGAAAGAAGCTGCGCGTCGTGCAGACCGCGTTCCCAGTACCATGCCGGCAGTCCGGCCGCGGCGCTCATAACGGCTCGATCAGGCAGACGGCATGGGCCGCAATGCCGGAGCCGTCGCCGGTGAAGCCGAGATGTTCTTCTGTGGTGGCTTTGATGCTGACGGCGGAGACGTCTGTGCCGAGGGCGGCGGCGATGCGGGCGCGCATTGCATCGATATATGGCGCAAGCTTCGGCCGCTGGGCGATGACGGTCGCGTCGAGGTTGCCGAGCCGCCAGCCGTGTTCGGTCAGCACGGCGGAGACAGCTTTCAGAAGCTCGATGCTGTCTGCGCCGAGATAGCGGTCATCGTTGTCGGGGAAGCGCTTGCCGATATCGCCGAGGGCCGCCGCACCGAGCAGCGCGTCCATGACCGCGTGGGTCAGCACATCGGCGTCAGAGTGCCCGTCCAGTCCTTTTTCATAGGGAATTTCGACGCCGCCGAGGATGAGCTTGCGTCCATCGACCAGGCGGTGTACGTCGTAGCCGTGTCCAATTCTCATGTTGCATCCCTCCGCGCGACGATCGCTTCGGCCAGCTCGAGATCGAGCGGCGTGGTGATCTTGATGTTTTCCTCCGAGCCCTCCGTGAGCTGCACAGACATGCCAAGGGCCTCGACGGCGGAGCAGTCATCCGTCAGGGGAATGCCCTTTTCCAACGCATTTTGCAGTGCGCCGCGCAGAAGATCTGCGTCGAAGACCTGGGGCGTCTGGACGGCGAAGAGCGTTTCGCGCGGAGGCGTGGCGTCGATGGCGCCGTGCTCGGAGACCTTGATTGTGTCCTTGACCGGGATGGCCGGGGCGGCCGCGCCGAACTTTGCCGCGCGGGTGACGGCGCCGGTGATCACGGACGCCGGGATGAGCGGGCGGGCCCCGTCATGCACGGCGACAAGCTGCGCCGCTTCGGAAACGGCGGCAAGGCCCTTCTGCACCGATTCCGCGCGGCTTGCGCCTCCCGCGACAACAATATGAACCTTTTCGTATGCCACGCAGACGCGGCTCATGCGTTCGAGCACGTCGGGGCGCGTGACAACGACGATCTCATCGATGAGAGGATGGTTGTTGAAGGCGGCAAGCGTCCGGCAGATGACCGGGAGCTTTGCGATGGGGGCGAAAATCTTGTCCACACCGCCCATGCGCGAAGCGCTTCCGGCGGCGACAATGACCGCCGCCGTGTACGGATGTGCGAGCTTTTGCTTGACAGACTGCGCTTTTCGCAGCAGGTTGCTCAGTTTCATGGCGTACTCCTCTCAAAGGGCGTTCACGATCTGTTTGTAGGTGTTGCCGCGGACGGCAAAGTTTTTGAACTGATCGAACGCTGCACAGGCCGGGGAGAGCGTGACGATGTCGCCCGGATGGGCTGCGGATTTTGCCAGATGGACAGCCTCGGAGAGCGTGTGTGCCTCCCAAATGGCTGGTTTTCCGGCTTCGTAGTCCGGCGCGGATTCAACGGCGGCGCGGATTTTTGCGGCGGTCGCGCCGCAGAGGACGAGCGTTTTTACATGCGCGCAGATCTCGGGACCGAGGACGTCGAATGGAATATGTTTGTCATAGCCGCCCGCGATCAGGATGACCTTCTGGTGGAACGAGTGCAGGCCTGCGATGGTGCGCGAGGGGCTGGAGGCGATGGAGTCGTTGTAGTATTTCACGCCGTCCAGCTCGCGCACGAACTCGATCCGGTGCTCGACGCCGGGGAAGGTTTTCGCCACGGCGTCGATGTCGGCGTCGCTGGCGAGGCCCTCGACGGCGCAGGCGGCGGCCATATAGTTTTCAATATTGTGGACGCCGGGGATGCGGATGTCGGCGGCTTTCATGATGGGCGTATCGTCGCGGCAGATCGTGTCACCGTTCAGCCACACGCCGCGCGACGGACGGCCAAGGCGGGAGAACTTCTCAACCGTGCCGGGCGCTGTGGCTGCAAAGCCGTCGGTGATGGCGTTGTCCATGTTGACGACGAGCTTGCCGGCTTTACTCTGGTGCAGGTAGACGTTCTGCTTGGCGGCGATGTATTCTGCCATGTCCTTGTGGACATCGAGATGGTTTGGCGCGAGGTTCGTCACGACGGCGATGTCCGCCGAGCGCGTCATGCCCATGAGCTGGAAGGAGCTGAGCTCGACGACAGCAATGTCGTCCGGCTCCATCTGCTCGGCCACGGGCAGGAGCGGCGTGCCGATGTTGCCGCCGAGCCAGACGCGGTAGCCGGCATGCTTCAGGATCTCTGCGATGAGCGTCGTGGTGGTTGTTTTGCCGTCGGAGCCGGTGACGGCGATGATTCTGCAGGGGCAGACCTCGAAGAAGACCTCCATCTCCGATGTGATGGACGCGCCGGCTTCGCGCAGCCGTCGCAGGGCGGGAATATCCGGGTGCATTCCGGGGGTGCGGAAGACAACGTCGGCGGTGATGCCATCCAGATAGTCCGGGCCGACGTGGAGCTTTGCGCCGAGCTGTTCCAGCTCCAGCACCTCAGGGTCGAGCGCGCTGCGCGGGGTCTTGTCGCAGGCGAGCGTCTCGATGCCGCGCGCGAGGAGCATGCGGATCAGCGGGCGGTTGCTCACGCCGATGCCGAGCACGGCGACACGCTTGCCCTTCAGGGTATCAAAATAGGCGTTTACAGATTCATTCATGGTTTTGGCCTCGATTCTTTCATTCGCTCCCATTATATCTGCAGAAAGAAAAAATTGCAATCGGTTTGACAAATCCGCTGCTATCCGTTACAATATTTGCGCGACCGGGCCGGACAGTCGCGGGCGCAGCGCCGAAAGGCCGCGCGTGAGGAAAGTCCGGGCTCCGCAGGGCAAGGATAACGGGTAACGCCCGCCCAGAGCGATCTGAGGAAAAGTGCAACAGAGAGATACCACCGGAGCTGTCCGCAGTTCCGGAAAGGGTGGAAAGGCGAGGTAAGAGCTCACCCGATGGCGCGTGAAAGTGTCCATCGCTGTAAACTCTATCCGGAGCAACACCGCAGAGGAGACAAGGCTGGCCCGGCTGTCTCCGAGAAGGTGGCTGGAGCGTATCGGCAACGGTACGCCTAGATAGATGACTGTCAAAACAGAACCCGGCTTACAGGCCCGATCGCAAAAGAAATCCCCCGACCATCGGTTGGGGGATTTCTTTTGCGCTTTTTTATGCTTTCTTTGTCTCGATGCCGCGAAGCACGAAGAGCGTGCCGAGCGTCAGGACGGTGCTGATGGCGAGCGTCAGATAGATATTCTGCGTGAAGCCCGCGACGATGAAGCCAAGGAAGCTGACGGCGGCGACGGTGATCGCGTAGGGCAGCTGTGTGGAGACGTGGTTCAGGTGGTTGCACTGCGCACCGGCCGAAGCCATGATGGTGGTGTCGGAGATGGGGGAGCAGTGGTCGCCGCAGACGGCGCCCGCGCAGCAGGCGGAGATGCCGATGATGAGAAGCGGACTATTGGTTGGGAAGACGGCGGTGACGACCGGGATCAGGATGCCGAATGTGCCCCACGACGTGCCGGAGGCGAAGGCCAGCACGCAGGCCACGATAAAGATGACTGCGGGGAGCATGGAATAGAGCGTCTTGGAGGCGGAGAACATCATGGTCTGGACAAAGGCCGCCGCGCCGAGCTCGTTGATCGTGGCCTTCAGGCTGACGGCGAGCGTCAGGATGAGGATCGGGGAGATCATGGCGATGAAGCCCTTGGGAATGCACTCCATGGCCTCTTTGAAGGTGACAACCTTGCGCGCGACGAGGTAGATGACCGTCAGCACGAGGGCAATGATGCCGCCCCAGGGCAGGCCGACGAAGGCGTTGGTGTTGCCGAAGGCCTCGGCGAAGCGGCCGGCGTAGGCCGGGTCGTCGCCAAAGAAGCCGCCGACATAGAGCATGCCGATCGTGCAGGTGATGATCAGAATCGCGACCGGCAGGATGAGGTCGAGCAGGTGGCCCTTAGGATTCTCAGTCTCCTGTTCGGTGGATTCGAGGATCGAGAGGTCGCCCTTCTCTTCGGCGAGCGACTCAAACTTGCGCATGGGGCCGTAGTCGAACTTCATGAGCGTGAGCGCGATGATGAACACGAAGGTCATCAGCGAATAGAGGTTATAGGGAATGGCACGGATGAACAGCTCGATGCCGCTCATGCCGGTATTGAGGCCCTCGGCGGTCGAGGATACGGCGGCGGCCCAGGACGAGATCGGCGCGATCATGCACACGGGCGCGGCGGTCGCGTCGATGAGGTAGGCCAGCTTGGGCCGGGAGATCTTATGCCCGTCGGTGACAGGGCGCATGACCGAGCCGACGGTCAGGCAGTTGAAATAGTCGTCGATGAAGATCAGGATGCCGAGGAAGAACGTGGCAAACTGCGCGCCGACGCGCGTCTTGATGTGCGTCTTGGCCCAGCGGCCGAACGCGGCGGAGCCGCCCGCCTTGTTGACCAGCGCGACAATGATGCCGAGCAGGACAAGGAAGAGGAAGATGCCGGCATTGTCCGCGATGGCGGAGATGAGGCCGGTGTTGACGACGGTGTCGAGCGTGGCGACGGGGTGGAAATTCGTGGTGAACAGTGCGCCGACGACCACGCCGATGAACAGCGAACTGTAGGCCTCTTTCGTGATGAGCGCGAGGACAATGGCAATCAGCGGCGGGACAAGCGACCACGCCGTCTCGGCGAGCGTCGCGCCGTTTGCACAGTTGATCCCGGCGACCACGACGAGGATCAGCATCGCGGCGACCACAACGATCGCCACGAACGGGTTGGATTTCTTCTGGTTCATGGTTTCAGCTCCTATAAAAAAATGCGTCATGATACCATCATGACGCAGAAACTCCACAACATGACAGCGCTCCACTTTCGTGACAGTCCGTGCGATGTTTTCCCACGGCCCAGAGCCTTGCGCACAGGCGCAGGCAAAGCCCTTCGGCGACCGCCCCTTTCCATGCCCCGGCGCCTGCCGGATGGAGGACATGTACTCTTGTTGGCCGCAACCTCTATCATAACTGTGCTTCATTATACTAAAACCGCGGAGTTTGTCAATCGGCTGAGGGCAAAAATATAAAGAATTTGTAAATTTTTTTCGAATCCGGGTGAAATCAGGCGCGGCGGGCTGGTGCGCGCATAGGATGTCGCAGGAGGGATTGTCATGTTTCAATATCTGTTTTCATTTCCGTCGCTGACGGCGGCACAGCTGGCGCGGGGAGCGCTGGATGCGCGGTATATTCCGTGCCGGGTTGTGCGGGCGCCGAGCGCAGCGACAAAGCGGGGGTGCGGCTATGCGGTGCGCGTGGAGGGACGGGACGGCGCACGAAGCGCCGGGATTTTAAGAGAGGAAAATCAGCAATTTTCCGGTATTTTCAGGAAGTTTCCGGACGGGAAAGTGGAGGAAACTGAATTATGATCTATTTGGATGCTGCGGCAACGACGCTGCAGAAGCCGGCATCGGTGCGGCAGGCAGTGCTGCGGGCCATGCGGCAGTGCGCCAGCCCCGGAAGGGGCGGACATCCGCCTGCGATGGAAGCGGCGGAGGCGGTTTACCGCTGCCGCTGTTTGGCGGCGGAGCTGTTTGGAGCGCGGCCGGAGCAGGTCGTCTTTACGATGAACGCGACGCATGCGCTGAACGTGGCGGTGCATTCGCTGGTGCGGGCGGGCGACGAGGTGGTGATCTCGGGCTTTGAGCACAATTCCGTCTGGCGGCCGCTGACCGCCGCCGGGGCGGAACTCAAAATTGCCGGGCGGAAACTTTTTGACCCGGAGGACACGCTGCGCGCATTTGACGCAGCGCTGACGGAGCGGACGCGGGCGGTATTCTGTACGCATGTGTCCAATGTATTTGGGTATATCCTGCCGGTGGAACGCATCGCGGCGCTCTGCCGCGCACGCGGGGTGCCGTTTGTGCTGGATGCATCGCAGTCGGCAGGGACGCTGCCGGTCTCGCTGCGGGAGCTTGGGGCGGCGTTTATTGCCATGCCGGGGCACAAGGGGCTCTATGGCCCGCAGGGGACGGGGATTTTGCTGTGTGGACAGAGGCCGGAGCCGCTCATGGCCGGCGGGACGGGCAGCCTTTCGCAGACGGCACGGATGCCGGAGTTTTTACCCGACCGGGCGGAAGCCGGGACGCAGAATGTGCCGGGGATCTGCGGGCTTGCGGCAGGATTGGAGTTTTTAAAGATGCGGGGCGTGGAGGAAATTTTTCGGCAGGAATGCGCGCTGCGGACGGCCCTCTGCGCGATGCTGCGCGGGGATGCGCGGGTACGGCTCTGGGAGGGGCCGGGGCAGAGCGGCGTGGTTTCGGCCGTTCTGGACGGAGAGGACTGCGAGCAGACGGCGGCGCGGCTGGCCGGGGCGGGGATCTGCGTGCGGGCCGGACTGCACTGCGCGCCGCTGGCGCATGAGAGCGCGGGGACGCTGGAGAGCGGAACGGTACGCTTCAGCCTTTCGGCGTTCAACAGCCTGCGGGAGTGCGCCGAGGCCGCGGCGGTACTGCGGACGGGAGAGACGGGGGAGGCGTGATTTCCCGGCGACGCCGGAGCGAGTAACACGGGCGAAGACCTTTGCGGGGCGCGGCTGCGCGGACGGGAAGGCGGAGGGGTGAGATGACGAGAAAAGGCGGATGGGCGGGGGCAGCGCCGGGATATGGCTGAAGTGGGGAAATTGCCGGTGCGGTACAACGCGACGGAAGCGGTGTGAGCGGCGCTGCCGGCCTGGGGCGGAGGCGGGAGAGAGGAAGGGGAGAGATAGGTTGTCTTTTTATGGCGAAGCACTTGCACTGGGGGCGATTTTGGAGTATAATCAACACAAGCGTCAGTCGGCAAGGACACACACGCTTGCGGGCAGGTCTGGACCGCCATTTGCTTGCGTTATCGTCCTTGACAGGCATCAGCCTGCCTGCGTCCTCCGCCTTGCAGATGACGCTCCAGGCCGGTCGGCAAGTTTGTTTTTCACGGAGGATAAACGGTGACCGGCAAGGCAGACGAGGCAGATGGGCTGTCGCCCACGGGCGAGGATCACGACGTCAGACACCGGTTTGCCCTGTGAAAAACCGTGTGTGTCCTTGCCAACTGACGCACGATAAGAAAAATACTGCGCGGCCGGGGGCAAGGGTGCTGCCGGCGGGCGTTTAAGAGGACTTTTATGACCGCAATACAAGATTTTTTTCAAAATTTATTCTATCAGATCCCGAAGATCGGGATCTCGGATATCATTGATATTCTGGTCGTCTCGTTCCTTATCTACACAGTGCTGCGGCTGGTGCGAAGCAGCAGCGCGGCGCGGGTGGCGTGGACGATTCTGGTGCTGCTGCTCGCGACAGGGCTGACGAGCGTTTTTAACCTCTATGCGTGCAACTGGATTTTGAATAAGATCCTGGAGCTCGGCTTTATTTCGCTGGTGGTCATCTTCCAGCCGGAAATCCGGCGGGCGATGGAGCGGTTTGGCGGAAGGTTCTTTTTGAATCTGGTCGACCCGGCAAGCAAGAAGAGCATCGAGGAGTCGGCTATTGAGGCGACAGTTTCGGCTTGCGAGATTATGAGCAAGGAGCGCGTGGGCGTGCTGCTCATCTTCGAGCGGAGCGTTTCGCTGGAGGAATATTTCAAGACCGGGACGCTGATCGACGCGAAGGTAACGGAGCAGCTGCTGCGGAACCTCTTTTTCCCAAAGGCATCGCTGCATGACGGCGCGGTGATCGTCCGGGGCGGGCGCATTGCGGCGGCAGGCTGCGTGATGCCGCTCTCGGAGAATACGCACCTTTCCAGCGACCTTGGTACGCGCCACCGCGCGGGCATCGGCACGAGCGAGGTCTCGGACGCGGTGGTCGTCATCGTCTCGGAGGAGACAGGCACGATCTCCGTCGCCATTGGCGGGATGCTCAAGCGCCATCTCGCGCCGCAGACGCTGGAAAAGCTGCTGTCCAATGAGCTGATGACGAACGACGACGCGAAGCGTTCGCTGCTCGACCGGCTCCGCGCCAGAATTGCAAAGGCGGGAAATTATGAAAAAAAGTAAGCTCATTACCATGGCGATCTCGCTGCTGGCGGCGATCTGTCTGTGGATCTATGTGGTGACGGTGGTCAACCCGGACGGGGCGACGACGATTGCCAACATTCCTGTGGTCTTCTCCGGCGCGGAGGTTCTGCGCGAGGATCAGGGACTGGTCCTCTCGGGTGATTATCAGGATATGGTGACGGTCAGCTTCTCGGGCAAGAATTCCGACATGAAGAAGCTGGAGCAGAATAAGGACGAAATTTCGGCGGTGGTCGACGTGTCGAAGATCCGGAGCACGCGAGACTATACGCTGAGCTATGATCTGCTGCTGCCGGACGCAGTACCGGATTCCGCCGTGACCATCACGGACCGGACGCCGGGCAACATCACGGTCCATGTGGAGAAGCTGGTGAAAAAGCCGGTGCCGGTGAAGGGCGATTTTTCACAGGTCGAGGTCGCGGACGGGTACATGCTCGACAGCACGACGTTCGACTATGACACCGTGACGGTGGAGGGCGCGGAATCGGTCGTCAGCCAGATCGAGTATGCGCTCGTCTCGATGAACCGGACGAATGTGGACAAGACCATTTCGGAACAGCTGGACTATACGCTCGTCGACGCGGCGGGCGAGGCCGTGGACACCAGTGAGCTGACCATGGATGTCGAGGCCATCGATGTGACGCTGACGGTTGTGATGTACAAGGAAGTCAAGCTTGACGTCAAGTTTATCGACGGTGGCGGCGCGACGGCGGACGATGTTTCGTATCGGATTTCGCCGGAGACGATCACGCTCTCGGGCGACGCGACGGCGCTGGACGGCGTGAACACGATCCTGCTCGACAACATCGATCTTTCTGCCATCATGAAAAATGACGATACCGTGACGCGGCAGATCATCATCCCGAACAACGCGACGAACGTCTCCGGCGAGCAGGAGGCGACGATCACGCTGAAGATCAAGAACAAGGAAATTTCGACGATCCGCTCGTCCAACATCTCGTTTACCAGCGTGGCCGACGGGTTGGAGGCGAAGAGCATTGCGCAGCAATTGCAGGTGACCTTCCGTGCTTCGAGCGAGGAGATCCGGAAGATTACGGCAAATAACGTCCGCATTGTGGCGGATATGAGCGCGTATACGCAGCCTGGCACCTATCAGGTGCCGGCGGAGGTCTATTTCGATGGTTTCTCAGGTGCGGGCGTGATCGGCGAGTATACTGTTGCGGTGACGCTCAGCCGGACGGAAGAAGAATAAGACCCGCCCTCCGGGGCGGCGATACGGAGGAATGTGAAATTGATCAAGAGTATGACCGGCTACGGCCGCGCGGTGCAGACCATCGGCGGACGGGAGATTACAGTGGAGATCCGGTCTGTCAACAACCGGTATCTGGATTGCAGCGTGAAGCTGCCGCGCGTATTCGGCTTTGCGGAGGACGCCGTGAAAGGGCGTGTGAAGGAGGAGATCTCGCGCGGCAAGGTTGACGTATTCATCTCCATCAACGCGGCGGTGGATAGTGAGATGAAGATTTCGCTCAACCGGCCGGTGCTGGAGGGGTATCTTGCGGCGCTGAACACGATTGCGAAGGATTATGGCGTACAGAACGACGTCACGGTGACATCGCTGGCGCGGATGCCGGATGTGTTCGTGGTGGAAAAGCAGGAAGAGGATGAAAAGCAGATCACGGCGGACATCCTCTCGGTGGCCAATGAGGCCATCGGCAAGTATGCCGCGATGCGCACCGTGGAAGGTGCGGCGCTGGAGGCCGATTTGCGTGCGCGCAGCAAGACCATTCTGGGGTTGATCGAGCGCGTGGAGCAGCGCAGCCCCGTGACGCTGGCGGAATACCGGCGGCGGCTGACGGAGAAGATGCAGGAGGTTTTGCAGTCGACTTCGATCGACGAGGGGCGTATTTTGCAGGAGGCTGCCATCTATGCCGACAAGATCGCGGTGGATGAGGAGACCGTCCGGCTGCGGAGCCATCTGGCACAGCTCGACACGATGTTGACCGACGGCGGCGCCATCGGGCGGAAGCTCGATTTCCTGCTGCAGGAGCTCAACCGCGAGGCGAACACCATCGGATCAAAAGGCAACGACATCGAACAGGCACGCACGGTGGTTGCGATTAAGGCGGAGCTGGAAAAGATCCGTGAGCAGACGCAGAATATCGAATAACAGGAGAACACCGTGAGATTTATCAACATTGGCTTTGGGAACGTTGTGGCGGCGGAGCGCATCCTTGCGGTGCTGAGCCCGGATTCTGCGCCGATTAAGCGGATGATCCAGGAGGCAAAGGAGCGCGGGATGCTGATCGACGCTTCGTTTGGACGCAGCACACGGACTGTGCTGCTGATGGACACCGACCATGTGATCCTGTCGGCCGCGCAGCCAGATCAGCTGGCGCTGCGCGCGGGGGAAAGGAAGGAGGATGGGGCAGAATGAGAGGGAAGCTGTTTGTGATTTCCGGCCCGTCCGGCGTGGGAAAAAACACGCTGCTCAATGCGGTGGTGGCCAGGAGCGAGCATGTGCGCTATTCCATTTCCGCGACCTCCCGCTCGATGCGGCCCGGCGAGGTGGACGGAAAGAGCTATTATTTTGTGACGCGCGAGCAGTTTGAAGGACTGATCGCGGGCGACGCGCTGCTGGAATATGCCGAGTATGTCGGCAATTACTACGGGACGCCGATCCAGCCGATCCGGGAGGCTGTCGAGGCCGGAACGGACATTGTGATGGACGTCGACGTGGTCGGCGCGCTGAAGATCAAAAAGCGGCTGCCGGCGGCGGTTTTGGTATTTGTGACGGCGCCTTCGTTTGCTGCGCTGCGTGCGCGGCTGGAGAGGCGCGGCGATGTTGCGCCGGAGGTTATGAAGGAACGTCTGGAGCGTGCAAAATGGGAATATGCGCAGGCACATCAATATGATTACATCATTTTGAATGATGAGGTTGAGCACGCCGTCGGCGAGCTGATGGCGATTATGACCGCTGAAAAATGTAAAACAATGGAGCGTATCCATTTGATCAAGGAGGAACTTTAATGCTGTATCCCGCAATGTCTGAGCTGCTGAAGCATGTCGACAGCCGTTATCTTCTCGTGAATGTCGTGGCGCACCGCGCACGTCAGATTTCGATTGAGTCTGAGCTTACGCATGAGCCGTTGACGGAAAAGCCCGTAACGCTGGCCATTCAAGAGGTTGCACGCGGCGAGCTGACGGCGACGCTGAAGGAAAAATACTTGAGATGACAAAGAAAAGGCGCAGGCCGGGGGCCTACGCCTTTTGAGCTTGGAATGGGGGAGTTTGGATGATTGCAAGAGTCGCGGTTTCGGACTGCGTGTATGCCATCGACCGGCCCTATTCCTATAGAATTCCGGAGGGGCTGTCGCTGCAGCCTGGGATGCGGGTGCTGGTTCCGTTTGGAAACGGCAACCGGAAGAAGGAAGCCGTGGTACTGGCGACGGGCGAGAGCGAGGAAGCAAAGCTCAAGGCGGTTGAGCAGGCGCTGGATGCGCAGCCGGTATTGACGGCGGCGCAGCTGCAGCTGGCCGGATTTTTGCGGGAACGGTATTTTTGCACCTTTTATGATGCGGTGAAGGCCATTTTGCCCGCAGGCCTCTGGTTTCGGCGGCAGGAGACGTTTGCGCTGACGCCGGAGGCCATGGACTGGCCGGAGACGGAGAGTGCGGCCGGGCAGCTCGTGCAGTTTTTGCGGGAACTGGGCGGAAGCGCACCGGACACGGTGCTGCGGCAGCGGTTTCCGGATGAGGCCGCGCTGGCACAGGCGATCAAGGCGCTGAAGGGCAAGAAAATGCTGACGTCCAGCCTGGATTTGATGCAGCGCGGCAGCGTGAAAACGCAGAAAATCGCAGTTTTGGCCGTTCCGGCCGAGGATGCGCTGGAGTTTGCCCGCAGAAAGCAGCGGTCGGCGCCCCTGCAGCGGGCGGTTTTGGAACTTTTGTGTTCCGTCGGCAGCGGGAGCGCGCAGGAGATCTGCGGCCTGACCGGCGCGTCGATGCCGACATTGCGGCGGCTGGAAAAGCTGGGGTTGCTGACGATCACGGAACAGGCGGTGTTTCGCCCGGCCTATCAGGCGGCGGAGGCAGCGGAGGCGCTGGTGCTGAATGAAGAGCAGGCGGCGGCGGCGGACGGTCTTTGGGCACAGGCCTGCCGGGAGAAGCCGGGGGCGGCGCTGCTCTACGGCGTGACAGGGAGCGGAAAGACGGCGGTCTATCTCGAGCTGATCGCGCGAACGCTTGCGACAGGACGGGCAGCCGTGCTGTTGGTGCCGGAGATCGCGCTGACGCCGCAGCTGCTGGGCAAGCTGACGGGCCGGTTTGGGAAGCAGGTTGCAGTGCTGCACTCCAGCCTGCAGGTCGGCGCGCGGTTTGACGAGTGGCGCAGGATCCGGGAAGGACAGGCGCGCGTTGTCGTCGGAACACGGTCGGCGGTGTTTGCACCGGTGGAGGATCTGGGACTTTTGATCCTCGACGAGGAGCAGGAGCACACCTATAAATCGGAAAACACGCCGCGCTATCACGCCCGGGAGGTGGCGCTCTACCGCGGAATGAAGGCCGGGGCACTGGTGCTGCTGGGCTCGGCCACGCCATCGGTGGAGACGATGTACCATGCAAGGCATGGGGATCTGAGCCTCTATACGCTGAAAAACCGCTTTAACCGGCAGGCGCTGCCGCGGGTGGAGCTGGTCGATTTGAAGCAGGAGCTCCGGCAGGGAAACGCCGGGACGGTGAGCCGGGTGTTGGAAGAGCGGCTGCGCGATGCGATTTTGGATGGCAAACAGGCCATCTTGTTTTTGAACCGGCGCGGAAACAGCCGCTGCCTCGTCTGTGTGGACTGCGGCGACGCACCGAGCTGCCCGCGGTGCAGCGTGTATCTGACGTACCATTCCGCGACGGGGCGGCTGATGTGCCATTACTGCGGATATTCCGAGCCGGTGACGGAGCGCTGCCCGCACTGCGGCGGGGCGCTGCGGCCGGTTGGTGCGGGGACGCAGAAGGTGGAAGAGGAGCTGCGGTATGTGTTCCCGGACACGAAGATTTTGCGCATGGACGCCGACACGGTGAGCGCGGCGGGAAACCACGAGAAGATTCTGGAGGAATTCCGCAGGCACAGGGCGTCGATCCTGATTGGGACGCAGATGGTGGCCAAGGGACTGGATTTTGAGACGGTGACACTGGCCGGTGTGCTGGATGCGGATCTGAGTCTGTATGTCAACCACTATCGCGCGGCGGAGACGACGTTTTCCCTTGTGACGCAGCTGGTCGGCCGGTCCGGCCGGGGCGCGGCGGAAGGAACGGCGCTCATCCAGACAATGTGCCCGGAGCATCCGGTGCTCAAGCTGGCCGCGGCGCAGGATTACGACGGGTTTTATGAAATGGAGATCGGGCTGCGGGAGCTGCGCGGTGTTCCACCGTTCCGCGACTTGATCACGGTGACGTTTACGGGATTGTTTGAAGAGCATGTGCGCGCCGGGGCGAAGCGGTTTCGCGAGGCGCTGGAGATGAATCTGAAAAACAGCCCGTATGCGGGGATGGAGCTGGAGCTGCTGGGCCCGGTTCCGGCGGCGGTGGCGAAGGTGAACTACACCTACCGCTACCGGCTGACGCTGAGCTGCAAAAATAACAGGCAGATTCGCGCGCTGCTGAGCTTTTTGCTCGGTGCGTTTGCAAAAGATAAACAGAATAAGGGCGTGAGCGCGTTTGTCGACGTGAACGCCTATGATTGAGAGGGAACGATATGGCACTTCGGAATATTGTAACGCTGGGCGACCCGATTTTGAATAAAAAATGCCGTCCGGTGACGGAATTTGATGAAAAGCTGGCAAATCTGCTGGACGATATGTTTGAGACGATGCACGACGCCAACGGCGTGGGTCTGGCCGGCCCACAGGTCGGGATCCTCCGGCGCGTCGTGGTCATCGACGCGGAGGACGAGGACATCGAGTTGGTCAACCCGGAGATCGTGTCCGTCAGCGACGAGACGCAGACCGGTCTGGAGGGCTGCCTCAGCCTGCCCGGAAAGTGGGGCATCGTGACACGGCCGCTGCGCGCGACGGTCCGTGCGCAGGATCGCTACGGCGAGTGGTATGAGTATGAAGGCGAGGAGCTGCTGGCCCGGGCGTTTTTGCATGAGATCGATCATCTCGACGGCCATCTCTATCCGGAGATCGCGGAGAAGATGCTGACGGCGGAAGAGCTCGAAGAGCTGCTGAAGCAGGAAGAGGACGCCATCGAGGCGGAAGGTGAGGACGAATGAAGCTGGTCTACATGGGCACGCCGGACATTGCCCGCGTGTGCCTGGAAAAGCTCTACACGGCCGGATTTGACATCGCGGCGGTCTATACCAAGCCCGATACGCCGAAAAACCGGGGCATGAAGATGATGGCCTCGGAGGTGAAGCAGTACGCGGAGTCGGTGGGGCTGCCGGTGATCCAGCCGGCCACGTTCCGCGACGATGCGGTCGTGGAGGAGCTGCGCGCGATTGCGCCGGATCTCATTGTGGTCGTGGCCTACGGCAAGATTTTGCCGCAGCGGGTGCTGGACATCCCGAAATACGGCTGCATCAACATGCACGCGAGCATCCTGCCGTCTCTTCGCGGGGCCGGGCCGGTGCAGTGGTCGATTTTAAATCACTGTGACGAGACCGGCGTGAGCGCGATGTATCTGACGGCGGGAATGGATGAGGGCGACGTCATTGAAATTCGCAAGACCCCCATCGAGCCGATGGAGACGAGCAGCGAGCTGATGGCACGGCTGGCCGGGATTGCGGGCGAGCTTGCCTGCGACACCGTGCGGGCGATTGAGGCCGGGACGGCAAAGCGCATGCCGCAGGATGGCGCCAAGGCGACGTATGCGCCGATGCTGAGCAAGAGTATGAGCCCCATTGACTGGACACAGTGCGCCAGGTACGTCATCGATCAGGTGCGCGGGCTGATTCCGTGGCCGGTGGCGACGATGGAGATTCAGGGAAAGACGTTTAAGGTGTTCCGCGTGGAGAAGACCGGAAAGCGGGCGGAAAAGGCACCGGGGACGCTGCTGGCCCTGACAAAACAGGGGCTGGAAGTGGTCTGTGGAGGCGGAGATGTATTGGTCATCCGGGAACTGCAGGCCGAGGGCGGAAAAAGAATGGCGGCGAGCGACTATTTCCGCGGCCATCCGATCGAGATTTGAGGTATCATGGGAGCTAGAACTGCGGCGCTGGCCGCGCTGATCGCCTGCCGCCGGCAAGGCGCGTTTTCGGACAGCGCGTTGAAGGAAGCTACCAGGCGCGAGCATTTGGAGCGCCGGGATGCGGCGCTGGCTGCCAGACTTTGCTATGGCGTGGAGCAGAACCGGGGACTGCTGGACTTCTATCTGGAGCAGTTTGTGCGCGGGAAGCTGAAGGATCTGCAGCCGGTGGTTTTGGATATTCTGCGGCTGGGGGCGTATCAGATTTTATTTCTGGACAAGGTTCCATCCTCGGCGGCGGTCAATGAGGCCGTTGAGCAGACAAAGAAATATGCCAATGCGCGCGCGGCGGGACTGGTGAACGGCGTGCTGCGGAGCTTGGTGCGGGCGAAGGCGGATTTGCCGGAGCCTCCGGATCTTGCCACAAAGTACAGCCATCCGACGGCGCTGGTTGCGCTGCTGCAGGAGTCGCTGGGCGAAGAGACCGAGGCATTTTTGCGCGCGGATAATGAGGCGCCGGAGACGGTTTTGCAGTGGAACCCGCTGCGCGGCGAAGAAGCAGAGCTGCGTCGCGAGCTGGAAGAGAAGGGCGTGGAATGGACGCGGCATCCGTGGCTTGAGGGGTGTTATCTGGTCAAGGGCACGGGGGATCTGCGCACGATGGAGGCGTTTGCAAAAGGGCTTGTTTATGTGCAGGATCCGGCAGCGCGGCTGGCGGCGGAGGCCGCCGGGGTGCGGCCGGGGATGCGGGTGCTCGACTGCTGCGCCGCGCCGGGGGGCAAAAGCTTTGCGGCGGCGATTGCAATGGAAAACCGGGGGCAGATCACGTCCTGCGACCTGCATGCGCACAAAATTGCGCTGATTGCGGCAGGGGCGGAGCGGCTCGGCATCTCGATCATCCAGGCGCAGGCGCGGGACGCGACGGAAGCTTGCCCGGAATGGGAGCAGAGCTTTGACGCGGTGATTGCGGATGTGCCCTGTTCGGGCCTGGGCGTGATTCGAAAAAAGCCGGATATCCGGTACAAGGATGTGGCACAGCTGGCGGGGCTGCCGCGGGTGCAGCGGGCGATCCTGGAGAACGTGAGCCGATATGTGAAGCCGGGCGGGACGCTGCTCTACAGCACCTGTACGGTGCTGCGGCGGGAAAATGAGGACATTGTGAATGCCTTTTTGGAGGCACATCCGGAATTTCATCCGGAGTGCTTCGATGCGCCGGAGGGCGCGGGGCTGGGAACTGTGCCGATGGCGACGCTGCTGCCGCAGAGGAACGGCACGGACGGATTTTTTATTTGCAGATTGAGGAGAGACAGATGAAACAGGATCTGAAGTCCATGACGCTGGCGGAAATGCAGGAAGCGTTTGCTGCACTCGGAGAGCCGAAGTTCCGGGCAAAGCAGGTGTTCACCTGGCTGCACCGGGGCGCGACAAGCTTTGAGGAGATGACAAACCTCTCAAAGCCGCTGCGCGAGAAGCTGGACGGGATCTATTTCATCACGGCACCGCAGGTTGCGCGCCGGCAGGACTCGAAGCTCGACGGGACGATCAAGTATCTCTGGCGGCTGGGGGACGGAAACTGCGTGGAATCGGTGGTGATGCAGTATCATCACGGGAACACGGTGTGTATCTCGTCGGAAGTCGGCTGCCCGATGGGGTGTAAGTTCTGCGCGTCGACGCTGGGCGGGCTTGTCCGGCGGCTGACGCCGGCGGAGCTGCTTGACCAGGTGCTGTTTTCACAGCTGGATTCGGGCCTTCCGATCTCCAACATTGTGCTGATGGGCATTGGTGAGCCACTGGACAATTTTGACGCGGTGATGCGGTTTTTGGAGCTCGTGAACAGCCCGGAGGGACTGAACATCGGGATGCGGCACATCAGTTTGTCGACCTGTGGGCTGGTGGACAAGATCGAGCGGCTCGCGGAGCGGGACTTGCAGCTGACGCTCTCGGTATCGCTCCATTCGCCGGATAACGAGTCGCGCAGCAAGATCATGCCGGTGAACCGCCGCTGGCCGGTGGAGCAGCTTTTGCAGGCCTGCCGGGATTATTTTGAGAAGACGGGACGGAGAGTGTCCTTTGAATATACGATGATTGACGGTGTGAGCGATTCGCCGGAGCAGGCGGAGCTGCTGGCAGAAAAGCTGCAGGGGATGCAGGCACACGTCAATATGATTCCGCTGAACAACGTGGCGGAGAGCGGGCTGCGGTGCAGTTCGCGCGCGGCGATTGCGCGGTTTCAGAAGATTTTGGAGAGCCACGGCGTGACGGCGACGGTACGCCGGACGCTCGGGAGCGATATCGACGCATCCTGCGGACAGCTGCGCCGCAAATATGAGGCCGAAGGAGGATAAACGCATGCAGACCTGGGCAATTACGGATCCCGGCAACATCCGGGAACAGAATCAGGATGCCTATGCCATTGTGAACTTCGGCCAGGGGCGGGTGCTGTTGGTGGTCTGCGACGGCATGGGCGGCGCAAAGTCCGGCAATGTGGCAAGTTCGCTGGCCGTGGAGGTGTTTACCGAGGAGGTGCGCCGGGGGCAGAAGGCGGGCATGCGCCGCGAGGCGATCGATGCGATGCTGACCGGGGCGCTGCAGCTGGCCAATCAGGCCGTTTTCGACCAGGCGCATCTGAGCGAGGAATTCCGCGGGATGGGCACGACGCTGGTCGCGGCCTACGCCGTGAAGGACAATATCACGATTATCAACGTGGGCGACAGCCGGGCGTATCATTTTTCCGCGCACGGCGTCGACCTGATCACGCATGACCACTCCATTGTGGCCTATATGGTGGAGCGCGGGGAGCTGACGCAGGAACAGGCCAAGACGCACCCGGGCAAGAATGTGATCACCCGGGCGGTCGGCACGGAGGCGCAGGTGGAGGGAGACCTCTATCACCTGACGGTGCGCAAGGACGACTGTTTGCTGCTTTGCTCGGACGGCCTTTCCAACGAGATGGCCGATCAGGAGATGCTCTTTGAGGTGGCGCACGGGGTGCGCCGCAGCGACTGCTGCCGCAGGCTTTTGAGCATTGCCAAAAACCGCGGCGCGCCGGACAACGTGACGGTTGTACTGGCGCAGTGTTAATGGGAGGAACAAATCGAATGGATCAATACATAGGAAAGCTTTTGGACAATCGATATGAGATCCTCGAGGTCATTGGCACGGGCGGAATGGCTGTGGTCTACAAGGCGCGGTGCAACCGGCTCAACCGGCTTGTCGCGATCAAGGCGCTCAAGCAGGAGCTGTCGCAGGATGAGGAATTCCGGCGGCGGTTTTATGCCGAGTCGCAGGCGGTCGCGATGCTGTCGCACCCGAACATTGTGAGTGTCTATGATGTGGCGCACTCGGACGGCCTCGACTACATCGTGATGGAACTGATCGACGGGATCACGCTCAAGCAGTATATGGAGCAGAAAGGGCAGCTCAATTGGCGCGAGGCGCTGCATTTTGCGACGCAGATCGCCAAGGCACTCGAGCACGCCCATTCGCGCGGGATCATTCACCGCGACATCAAGCCGCACAACATCATGATCCTGAAGGACGGGAGCGTGAAGGTGGCCGATTTTGGCATTGCGCGCATTTCGTCGGCGCAGAACACGCTGACGCGCGAGGCACTCGGCTCCGTCCACTACATCTCCCCGGAGCAGGCCAAGGGCGCGCATGTCGACGCGCGGACCGACCTCTATTCGCTCGGCGTGGTGCTGTATGAGATGCTGACGGGGCGGCCGCCGTTTGACGGGGATACGCCGGTGGCGGTCGCGATTCAGCATATCAACGCGACGCCGGTGCTGCCGCGGGAGTTGAACCCGAGCATTCCGCTCGGGCTTGAGCAGATCACGATGCACGCGATGAAGGCGGATCTCGGCAAGCGCTATAAGAGCGCGACGGAGATGCTGGCCGATCTGGAGGAATTCCGTAAGGATCCGAACACGACCTTTGACTTTACGCAGCGGCAGGGCGGGATCGATATGGAGCGGCTGCTCCATGACCCGGACTATCTGCCGAAGAATCTGGGCGTGAGCGCGGTGAAAAACCGGGCGAAAAAGGCCATTGCGGGCAAAAAACAGGAGCGCGAGGCCCCAAAGGCGCAAAGAGCGCCGCAGGCGGCGGAGCCAGAGAAGCATGGCAGCCGCATTGCGGTGATCGCGGGCATCGTGTGTATCGCGCTGGCGCTGTGTGGGATTGGGTATTTCCTGTATTCGTATTTGTCGGATCTGTTTGCGACGACGAAGGAGGATGTGGTGCCCAATTTCCTGGGGGCCTATTATGAGGACATCGACGCGAGTCAGTATCCGAACTTCAAGATTGAGGTCGGCGATTGGCGGACGAGCGATACGGTGGAATATGGGCACGTCATCAGCCAGACGCCGGACGCGGAGCGGACGGTAAAGGTGGGAACGACGATTTCGCTGACGGTTTCGTCCGGAATCGGGAGCGACACCATGCCGGAGCTCATCAACAAGACCGCCCAGGCGGCGCAGACGGAGCTGAGCGCGCTGAGCGTGCAGGTACAGGTCAAGATCGAGTATGAGGCCAGCACGACCTTTACAGACGGGTATGTCATCACGACCGATCCGGTTGCGGGCGAGACGCTGACGGCCGGGCAGACCGTGACGCTGACGGTGAGCACCGGGGCGGGCGTGGAGCTGGTGAAGGTGCCGGCGCTGCAGGGCGAGACCGTGGACGAGGCGATCGAAGAGATCAAGGCCGCGGGACTGGAACCGGGGCAGGTACGCTATGTGGAGAGCGATTTGCCGAAGGATACGGTGACCTATCAGAGCGTGGCGGCGGGCGAACAGGTGAAGACCGGGACGGTCATCAACCTGCAGGCCTCGAAGGGGCCGGAGCAGGCGCGGGAGCCGTTTATCCGGAGCGTTTCGCAGGACGCGAAGGTGGAGCAGAATGAGGCGCTGACGCTGCGCGTGGAAGCCGAGACGAGCGACAACGGGACGCTGAGCTATGCGTGGTATGTGTCTGAAAACGGGAGCGTGGACGGGGCAAGTCTCGTTTCGCGCAGCGCGGAGGACAACGACAGCTGCATTGTGGACACCAGCCGGACGGGCACGTTCTACTATTTCTGTAAGATCACGAACACGCTCGGCGACGCGACCGAGAGCGTCAATTCGCCGATGATCGAGGTTGTGGTCGGGCCGTCCAGCGAGACGGTGGACAAGGTGATCTATGTGACGATGCCGTCCGACGGACGGACGCATACCGTGACGGTCTATGTCGCGGGCGTCCAGCAGATGGAGCCGTTCGAGGTCGAGGCCGGCGGCGTACAGATCCCGATCCAGGTGTCGGGCTCCGGCGAGCAGAACGTGGACATCTATCTTGACGGGTCGCTCTATGATTCGCAGCTCGTGGACTTTACGACGGTGGGCTGAGCATGGGAGACAGGATCATCAAGGCCCTGAGCGGGTTTTACTATGTGCAGACGGCGGAGGGCGTGGTGGAATGCCGCGCGCGCGGAAAGATGCGGCGGGAGAAGGTCTCGCCGCTGGTGGGCGACTTCGTCGAAATCTCCCGGCAGGGGGCAAAGGGCACCGTGGAGACTGTGCTGCCGCGGCGGAATGCGTTCATCCGGCCGGCTGTGGCGAATATCGACATGCTGGTTGTGTTGGCGTCGTGCGCGATTCCGGTGACGGAGCCGTTTTTGATCGACCGGGTATTGGCGATCTCGGCGCGGCAGGGAGTGCCGGCGGCGGTTTGCGTGAACAAGGACGATCTGGCGAGCGGCGAGGAGCTGGCGCGCATCTACCGGCATGCGGGCTATCCCGTGTTTGTGACAAGTGCGGAAACCGGCGAGGGCATTGAGGTCCTGAGGAAGGCCATTTGTGGGAAGCTGGCCGTGTTTACGGGCAACTCCGGCGTCGGAAAATCCAGCATTTTGAACCGGCTGGCGCCGGGGCTGGGGGTGCCGGTGGCGGATGTGTCGGAAAAGCTGGGGCGCGGGCGGCATACAACGCGGCACATTGAGCTCTACGCGCTGGGAGACGACACCTATGTCGGCGACACGCCGGGCTTTTCGTCGTTTGACACGGAGCGGATGGAGCTGGTGCGCAAAGAGGAACTGCAGGATGCGTTTTTGGAGTTTGCGCCGTACATCGGGCACTGCCAGTTTCCGGACTGCGCGCATTTAAAAGAGCCGAACTGCGCGGTGCGCGCGGCGCTGGAGCGCGGAGAAATTGAGAAGACGCGCTATGAAAGCTATGCGCGGCTCTATGAACTGGCCAAGGACTACAAGCCTTGGGAAAACGAAGGATGAAAAACACCCGCGAAGGCCTGCTTCGCGGGTGTTTTGCAAAAGGGAGAGATGGGAATGAAGAAGTATCTGCCGTCGCTGGTGATGCTGGCGATTTTTGAGACGGTGGCGGTGACGCTGTGGCTGACGAAGGATAATCTGTTCTATTTGTTGAATTTTTCGTACATCGGCGGCTCTATCGCATTGGGGCTGGCACTGTATGCGCGGCAGTATCGCCATGCGCGGCGCGTGGTGCAGGTGCTGGTGGGTGGATATATGCTGGTGTATCTGGGGTGCATCTGCCGGGAGAATATGCAGATCGAGGGATTTTGGTATTATCTGTTCACGGGCGTCTTTGAGGCGGCGACGATTCATTATGCCGTAGCGAAAATTTTCGGGCCGCTGATTTTTGGACGTGGTTGGTGCGGGTATGCCTGTTGGACGGCGGCGGTATTGGATTTGCTGCCGTTTCAAACGCCGGAGGGGCCGCGGAAGGCGTTCGGCTGGCTGCGGTATGTGACGTTTGGCGCCTCACTCGCGTTTGTGGCAGCGCTGTTTCTGGCACATGTGGGGAACTTGGAGAAGGTCATGTTTTGGGCATTTTTGATTGGGAACGCGGTTTACTATGCAGTGGGGATTGCGCTGGCATACCGGCTCCGGGACAACCGGGCATTCTGCAAGTATCTCTGCCCGATTACGGTGTTCCTGCGGCCGATGAGCCGGTTCGCGCTCATTCGTGTGAAATGCGACAAAGAAAAGTGCATCTCCTGTGGGAGGTGCCGCCGGGTCTGCCCGATGAACCTTGATCCGGCGAGCAATGTGCGCAGCAATTGCAGCGAGTGCATCCTCTGCATGGAGTGTGTGAAGGCCTGCCCGAAGAAGGCACTCTAGGGTGTATTCTTCCAACTCCCGACGCACCCGGACAGCGGGCCTTTTCACGCCGCGCCGCGTCATTTTT
>OIWS01001463.1_pt1 | contig 23381 bp, 28 predicted proteins | sample 1587611 | NCBI WGS metagenome assembly OIWS01 (sample SAMEA3888919, study PRJEB22519) | human gut metagenome | biome: human gut; feature: human-associated habitat; material: faeces | place: Denmark | collected 2010 | reverse complement strand
GAGGCAGGCGGGGCTCGCCGCACTTCGGGCAAGCGACGACGCCGGGGATCGCCAGTTTCCAGTGGGAGCTGCGTCTCTTATCTCTTCTCGCGCGGGATACTTTTCTCTTGGGTACTGCCATGCTGTACACCTCCTTGGCCTAAATGCCTCACGGCATATTGTCTACATTTTATCCAGCAATTGCTGCAGCGCAGCAAATCTGGGGTCCGGTTCGGGCTTGCAGTCGCAGGGCCCGAGATTGAGATTGGCGCCGCAGCGGAAGCAAAGTCCCTTGCAGTCCGGCCGGCAAAGCAGCTGGCTCGGCATGTTCAGCACAAACGCCGTTGTCACAATGTCGTCCAGATCGGCGCAGCCGTCGACCAGCTCGAACACCCAGGGGTTTTCATAGCTGTCCGTCACCTCGTCCGAAACCAAAACGGCCTCAAACGGAAACCGCACCGCCCTTGTAAACGCCGTCGTGCACCGGTCGCAGACCGCGTGCAGCGTCGTTGTGACCTCGCCCGTAAGCTCCATCACGCCCGCCGTGTTGCGAACCTGGCCTTTTGCCAGTACCGCTTCTGTCACAGGCCGGCAGGAGCCGAACGCCATGTCCCGCAGATCCAGGCTTGTTTCAAATGGAACCGATGCGCCGGGATTTGCAAGAATCTTTCGAAGTTCCAGCAGCATAGGCTCCTCCAATCCAACAATCATGCGGATGCTATTATATCGAAAACTGCCGAAGAAGTCAAATACTTTTTCCAAAAAAATTTCAAATTTTTTTGTGTTTTGTTGTCTGCTTTACAATTCCCGCTCCCGCGTGGTAAAATAGCAAAAAATCAACTCAAGAAAGCGCCGGGTGTCTGCCATGAAAGACTTCCAGATCACGAAAAACGACGCGGGCCAGCGGCTCGACCGCTTCCTCGCCAAATCCGTCCCCCTGCTCCCCGCCTCGCTGGCGCAGAAATATATCCGCCTCAAGCGCGTCAAGCTCAACGGCAAGCGGGCCGAGCGCGACACGCGCCTCTCCGAGGGGGATCTTCTGCAATTATACATCAACGACGAGTTTTTTGAAACCCCCAAACCGGAAAATGCCTATCTCACCGTCGCCGCACCAAAATTAAATATTGTATATGAGGACGAAAACCTCCTGCTTGTCGACAAAAAGCCCGGCCAGGCCGTCCACCCGCACGACGGCGCGGAATACGGCAAAACGCTCATCGACCATATTCAAGCATACCTCTACGCCAAGCGCGAATGGCGCCCCCGTGAGGAGCATGCCTTCACGCCCGCGCTCTGCAACCGCATCGACCGCAATACCGGCGGCATCGTCATCGCTGCCAAGACCGCCGAGGCGCTGCGCATTCTGAACCAGAAGATCAAGGATCGCGAGATCGACAAGCGCTATCTCTGCATCGTCCACGGCACGCTTCAGCCGCGCGACGGCAAACTCGAGGGCTACCTCTTTAAAGACGCCGTCAAAAACCGCGTCTACGTCACCCAAACGCCGCAGAAGGGCGCCAAGACCTGCTGCACGCTCTACCGTACCCTGCAAACAAAAAACGGTCTTTCCCTCGTCGAGTGTGAGCTTGTCACCGGCCGTACCCACCAGATCCGCGCACAAATGGCCGCCGCCGGCCATCCCCTGCTCGGCGACGGCAAATACGGCAAGCTCGGCAAAGACCCCGCCCGCACCTATCAGGCCCTCTATTCCTACAAACTGACCTTCCGGTTCACCACCGACGCCGGCTGCCTTTCGTACCTAAATGGCAAAACTTTCACCGTAGACCGCGTCGATTTTGTGCAGGAATACTTCTCCTGACCGCTTCCCCGCCCTTGCACAAAATTTCGTCCGGAAAATCCATATTTCTTATTGACATTCCGCCCTTTTCCATATATGATTCATCACAGTACATCCGTAACGCCGGATGTACTGTTCTTCTGTCATTCAGAAGAAACCCACCCAAACGGCAGCCCTGACCATCCGCGCCGTACTGCCGCAAATTTTCCGCGAGGCAAAGAAAAGCCGCAGGGAATCCTGTCGGATTCCCGGGGATTTTTCTGCCGCCTCACGGGACAGATGCAAGCGGGCCGTGTGCTGCAATCTGCCAGTTCTGCCGAAAACTAAACATGAAACGGGGGATGATAAATGTCGGAAAAGCTCATTCGCTTGTCGAATCTTTCCATGACGTTCGAGGATGGCGTTACAGTCCTCGATGGAATCAATCTTTACATCAACAATAAGGAATTTCTCACATTGCTGGGTCCCAGTGGATGCGGAAAAACTACAACATTACGAATGATCGGTGGTTTTCTGACGCCTACGTCCGGTGATGTGTTTTTTAACGGGCAGCGCATCAACGACCTGCCCGCGTATAAACGCAAGATCAATACCGTCTTCCAGCGATACGCCCTGTTCCCGCATCTCGACGTCTATGACAATATCGCCTTCGGCCTGCGCCTGGCGAAGCTGCCGGAGGCCGAGATCGACGACCGCGTCACCGAAATGCTCGAGATCGTCAGCCTCAAAGGCTTTGAAAACCGCAAGGTGACAAGCCTCTCCGGCGGCCAGCAGCAGCGTGTGGCCATCGCCCGCGCCCTCGTCAACCGCCCGCAGGTGCTGCTCCTCGACGAGCCGCTCGGCGCGCTTGATCTCAGGCTCCGCAAGGATATGCAGAACGAACTAAAAAACATCCAGCAGCGCATGGGCATCACCTTCATCTACGTCACGCACGATCAGGAAGAGGCGCTTACCATGTCCGACACGATCGTCGTCATGGACAAAGGCAAAATCCAGCAGATCGGCACGCCCGAAGACATCTATAACGAGCCGAAAAACGCCTTTGTCGCCGACTTCATCGGCGAGTCCAACATTCTCGACGGCGTCATGCTCGAGGACTATCAGGTCAAGTTCTTCGGCCGCAAGTTCCAGTGCGTGGACAAGGGCTTCGCCCCGAACGAACCGGTCGACGTCGTCATCCGTCCCGAGGACATCGACATCGTCCCGCCCGAGCAGGGCCACCTCACCGGCACCGTCACTTCTGTCACCTTCAAGGGCGTCCACTACGACACCATTGTCGACTTCAAGGGCTTCAAATGGCTGATCCAGACCACGGACTATTGCCCCGTGGATTCCTTCATCGGCATCCGCCTGAACCCCGAAGACATCCATATCATGCACAAGAGCGAATATTCCGGCCTCTACGGCGACTATTCCTCGTACAGTGCGGAATATGATGAGATCGCCGATGCGTCGGAGGAAGAAGCCGATGAAGAGTAAATGCCTCGCCGCGCCGTATATCGTCTGGATGGTGCTCTTTACGCTCATCCCGCTCGGCATCGTCTTCTACTACGCGCTGACCGACTCCATGACCGGCCAGTTCACCCTCGCGAACCTCGCCAGCATCGGCACCTATCTTCCGATCTTCCTGCGCTCGATCTGGCTGAGCCTGTTTGCCTCGCTCATCTGCCTCGTCATCGGCTACCCGGTGGCCTACTTCATCGCGCAGTGCAAGCCGCTCACGCAGCGCTTTTTGGAGATGCTCATTATGCTCCCCATGTGCATGAGCTTCCTGCTGCGCACGCTTGCCTGGGTCGCCATGCTTGAGGACACCGGCATCATCAACAATTTCATCCGCGCCATCGGCCTGAATCCCCTGCCGCTCATCCGGACAAACGGCGCCGTCATCCTCGGCATGGTCTATAACTACCTGCCGTACATGATCCTGCCGCTCTATACGGTCATCATGAAGATCGACCGCCGCCTCATCGAGGCCGCGAGCGACCTTGGCTGCACGCCGGCGCAGGTCTTCACGAAGGTCATCCTGCCGCTCTCCGGCCCGGGCATCCTGTCCGGCATCACGATGGTCTTCGTCCCGGCGGTGTCCACCTTCTATATCTCGCAGAAGCTCGGTTCCACCGGCACAACCCTCATCGGCGACGTCATCGAGTCCCAGTTCAAGACCGCCTATAACCCCAATCTCGGTGCGGCCATGAGTCTGATCCTGATGGTGCTGATCTTTGTCTGTGTGTCCATCATGAACCACTTCGGCGAAAACGAGGATGAGGAGGTCATGGCAAAGGTATGAAACACTTTAACCGTACTGTGACCGTTCTGGTCTTCATCTTCCTCTATATCCCGATGATCGTCCTCGCCGTCGCCTCGTTCAACGAGGGGCTGGACGTGGCCACCTTCAAGGGCTTCACCTTCCGTCAGTATGCCAACCTCTTCCGCGACGGCGCGCTTCTCAAGCTCCTGCGCAACTCTCTGATCGTCGCCGTGCTCTCCAGCGCCATCGCGACCGTTGTCGGCACGATGGCCGCCGTCGGCATCCACTCGATGAAGGGCAAACTTCGCAGCGCCGTCATGACGCTCACGAATATCCCGATGACCAACCCCGATATCGTCACCGGCGTCGCCCTCGCGCTGCTTTTTGCCTTCACGGGCACGATGCTCCGCATCAACTCGATCCTGAGCTTCTGGACGCTGCTCATCGCCCACATCACGTTCAATCTCCCCTACGTCATTCTGAACGTCATGCCGAAGCTGCAGCAGATGGACAAGGACTTGGTCGAAGCCGCGCTCGATCTCGGCTGCACGCCCACACAGGCGTTCACCAAGGTCGTCATCCATGAGATCATGCCCGGCATCATCTCCGGCGCGCTCATGGCCTTCACCATGAGCCTCGATGACTTTGTCATTTCGTACTTCGTCACCGGCTCCAGCTTCATCACGCTCCCGGTTGAGATCTACAACTATGTGAAAAAGCCCATCCAGCCGAAGATCTATGCGCTTTTCACGCTCATGTTCCTCACCATCCTCATCCTGATGTCCGTGATGAACCTGCTCCAGGCGAAGTCCGACAAAAACCGGGGCAAGACAAGGAGGGTACGCGCATGAAAAAACGCTTTGCTTCCCTCCTGCTCGCGGCGCTTCTGCTTGTCGGCCTCCTGCCCACAACGGCCCATGCCGCGGCCGACGAGATCACCGTCTACAACTGGGGCCAGTATATCTCCGACGGCACCGATGACTGCCTCGACGTCATCGCGGCCTTTGAAGAGGAAACGGGTATCAAGGTCAACTACCTGACCTTCGACTCCAACGAGTCGATGTACACCAAGCTCAAAACCGGCGGCACCACCTTTGACGTCATCATCCCCTCAGACTATATGATCGCCAAGCTCATCTCCGAGGACATGCTCGAGCCGCTGGATTTTAACAACATCCCGAACTACCAGTATATCGACGAGGCCTTCCGCAATCAGGCTTATGACCCGGACAACGCCTATTCCGTCCCCTATACCTGGGGCACGGTCGGCCTGATCTATAACACGAACTACATCTCCGAAGAAGACGCACAGAGCTGGTCCTGCCTCTGGAACAGCAAGTATTCCGGTAAGATCCTGATGTTCGATAACCCGCGCGACGCCTTTGCCATCGCGGAGAACATGCTCGGCTACAGCTACAACACCGAGGACGAGCAGGAGCTGAAAAACACTGCCGACCTGCTCGCCACGCAGTCCCCTGTCCTGCAGGCCTACGTCATGGACCAGATCTTCGACAAGATGGAGCGCGGCGAGGCCTGGGCCGCCCCCTACTACGCGGGCGACTATCTCACCATGGTCGAGGAAAACCCCGACCTTGGCTTCAGCCATCCGCAGGAGGGCTTCAACATCTTCATCGATGCCATGTGCATCCCAAAGGGCTGCCAGAACAAAGCCGGCGCAGAGGCGTTCATCAACTTCCTCTGCCGCCCGGACATCTCCGCCGCCAACCTCGATTACATCGGCTATTCCACGCCCGAGACCGCCGCGAAGGAATACCTCGATGAGGATCTTGTGAACGACCCCGTCGCCTATCCCGACGACGAGACGCTCGCACGGAGTGAATCCTTTGCCGAACTTGGCATCGAGGCCACGCAGCAGATGAACGACCTGTGGCTGTCCGTCAAGACGTCGAACGCCAATACGACGCTCTACCTTGTCCTGACGATCGCCGCCGTCGTGGCCGTCATCCTCTTCTTCACACTCCAATCTGCGTACCGCCGCCGCCAAAAGGCCCGCCGCTGCCGCAAATGGAAGCAATAAAAATCGCGCTCCCGGCCATCGCCGGGAGCGCTTTTTTCTCAAAAAAGCCGCAAAATCCATCCAATCTTCCGCCCCAATCGGCCGCTTCTGTGCCGCTCGGACGCCCCTGCCTTTTGCTGCCGCAACCTGCGCAAATTGTTTGCAACTTTTTTCAGCTTCTTTCCAGTCTCAAGCGTTATGATGCAGGCACAGCAAAGAAATCAGGCGGCTGATCTTATGAAAAAGCTTATTTCAATTTTCCTTGCAGCCGTCATGCTGCTCTCCCTTGCGGCCTGCGGCCAGACTGCCTCGGATGCCGCATCCGACGCTCCCGCTTCGTCCGATCCATCCGCCGACACCTCCAGCGAAACGCCGTCTGATCCTCCCGAAGGGGAAGCGCCCGCCATGGCTGACGGCGAAACGCCGCCCGAAAAGCCTGACGGCACACCCCCCGACGGTGAAAACGGCCAGCCCGGCGTCTTCAGCTACGGCTCCGGCACGACGGTTAGCGTCTCCGATTCCGCCATCACGACAACTGCCGACGCCCAGACCCTCGACGGCAGCATCCTCGTCGATACCATTTCGTCTCTGAACCTTACCCTGAAAAACGGCAGCACCTTCACCGGCACCGTCAACATCGCGGAAAATACCGGGGGCGGTACCGCCGTCTCGGAAAATGCCGTCATCACCATCGAGTCTGGCTGCACCTGGACGCTCACCGGCGACTGCACCATCACAAGCCTCACCAACAATGGCACGATCAATTTTAACGGCCATACCATCACTCTCGCGGATGGCACCGTCCTCCGCTGATCCGTTCCGCTCAAATTTTCAAACCGCAGGATTGGCGGAAAAGATCCGCCGATCACCGCAGACAATTGATTCAGCCGTTACCAGAGGGGTCTGTCGCCGAAGGTACCTGGTAGAGCCCTCCGGCGTTTTCCTTCCCTTTCTCCTCCTCTTCACACGCTCCACAAAAAAGGCGCCCCTCCCCGGCCGCCTGTTTCCGCTCCTTCTCTGCCGGTTTTCAAAGGTGCACCCGCTCCAGCCGCTTGAGCAGCAGCCCCGCGAGCAGCCCGATCACAACCCCGGCGCACACGCCGCTCACCAGCAGCACCGGCAGATAATACGCAACCTGCACCGTTCCGGTCCAAAAACAGGCCGCAGCAATCTGTCCCACATTGTGCAGCACGCCGCCCGCCACACTCACGGCAATCGGTGAAAAGAGTCCGCTCTTTTTCAGCAAAATCATCCCCGCCAGGCTGCATGCCGCCCCGCTCAGGCTGAATATCAGGCTCTGCAGATTTCCAAACAGCAGCGCCACCAGCCCCGCCCGAATCAGGCTGACCGCCACCGTCTCCTTCCACCCCACCCGGTACAGCAAAAACACCATCACCAGGTTCGGCAGTCCCACCTTCATCCCCGGAACCGTCGTAAACACCGGAATCTGGCTCTCCACAAACGAGAGTACCAGCGCCAGCGTGATGGAAAGCCCCAACAGGGCTGCTTTTTTTGCCTTCATCGCGTCCTCCTACCTCATGGCCAGATCCACGCCGTCCTCTTCTCCGCTATATACCGTCACGGTCAGCCGGTTGGGCAGACAGGTGATCGTCTGCCCGTCATACCGAACCTTCCCCTGCTTCACACACAATCGGTCCGGGCAGTCGGCGTCTGTGAGCCAGGCCGTGCCGTCTTCGATGCGCAGCACATTGCTGCCGCCGTTCAGGGCATATGTCCCTTCCTCGCTCAGGCTGTACCGGGCGGTTTCCGCGCCGTCAACGCGAACCACCACATAGCCTCCGCTCCGGCGCAGCAGGAGCCATACTCCCGCCAGCACCAGCGCCAATACCAAAATGCCCCCGATCAGGAGCCTGTCCCGTTTTCCCATACTCAAAAGTTCAGCACCATCCGCGCCATAAACGCCAAAATCCGGAAATCATCCGCCCCACCCAGCAGGCAGGCATTCACAGGCCAGCAAACGAGGCCTGCCAGCACCATCACCGCCGTCGTGCCCAGCCCCAGCGCCAGCGACTGCCGGGCCGGCCGCGCGTTGGCCGGCACCACCCCCGTGCCGGGGAAGTGCAAAACGGCATAGTTGCTGGACAGAATCCCGGCCAGCAACATGCCAAAAATCACATTCGCATTCATGTTTCCTCCTCCGTTTCGCGCATCCCGCAGATTGCATGGACCGCCGCCAGTACGAAGGCCATCACCAGATCGCCGCCGTAAGCTCCGGCCAGAATCGGGATCTTCACCGACTCCAAAAACGCAGCCGGCCGCCCCCGGATCGTGGCGCTGCCCCGTGCCTCGCGAACGAGCGCGCAGACGAGCGTCACCACCTCGCCCACCTGAACCACAATCTCAGCGTCGTACCCGGAATGCATCTTCATCGGCAGCACGGCCTCGCGCACTCCCTCCAGTCGTACCGGCGCACAGCCGGCGGTGTTCTTGTTGTGTGGCAGATGCAGAGAGGAAAGGTCCTTCCTCAATGCAGTTCCTCCATGATTTTATCATACTGCCCGCTAAGACGCCAGTCCTTTCAGCCCCGGCGTCTGATATTGGCTGCCATCCGGCAAAATCCACAGAACCTCCACGTTCCCAAACGCCTCCGCCAGCGCCAGCCCGTCCTCATAGGGCATGCAAAACAGCGCCGTCGACAGCGCATCGGCCAAACCGCTGTCCGGGGTAATCACGGTGACGGACGAAAAATACGCCGCGGGCATTGCCGTGTCCCGGTCGATGATGTGGTGATACCGGACGCCGTCCACCGTAAAAAACCGTTCATAGTTTCCCGAGGTCACGCAGGATGTGTCCGCCAGACGATACCGCGCGGCATAGCGCTCCGGATCCTTCGGATCCTTGATCCCCGTGACCCAGCTGCCGCCCCCCGCCTTGTGGCCGATCATCCGCAGATTGCCGCCCACATCCAAAACGTAGCCGTCCGCTCCGGCTTCGATGAGCCGCTGCGCCGCGCGCTCCGCGGCATAGCCCTTGGCCAGCGCGCCCACATCCAGCGACGCCTCCGGGTCGCGGATCCGCACCAGATTGTGCGCCGCATCAATTTCCAGTGCCTCGATGTCCGTGTGCTCCGCCGCCCGCGCCAGCTCCTCGCTGCCCGGGATCTGTGCGCTGCCCGGCTCCTCCTGGGCCTGCTCGCGGCAATCGTGCCACAGCCGCAGCACCGCCCCCATCATCACATTCATCTCGCCCCCGGTCGCCTCATACATTTCCTTCGCATAAACCAGAAATTCCGTCAGCGCCGGGGCGACCTCGAGAGCCTCTCCCCCGGCATTCGCGTTCAGCGTCGCCAGATTCGTGACTCCCTCATATTCATGATAGATGTCAAACAGCCTGTGATACGTCTCCAGCACTGTTTCCACCGTCCGGCAGTTGTCTGCAAAGTCCTGCTCGCTGTCCCCGGCATAGCTGTAAAGATTCGTGACCGTATCAAAAAAGGTAAAATACGCCGCTCCGCGCGGCTGTGCCCCGCTCGTCCCGGCCCGGCAGCCCACCAGCGCGCCGAGCGTCCCGGCCGCCACCGCCAGACACAGCATCCACTTTGCCGCTCTCCGCAGCGCCGCATGCTTCCTGATTTTCAACTTCTGTTCCATTTTTATCTCCTCAACGTGCATTCACGTCGGCCTGCGCCGTCGCGGTGCAAAGGGGTCTGATCCCAATGGTGTCCCCGGCGGAGAGCAGCGCCTCGTCCGCCGTCACCTCATAGCCTTCCACGGTTTCTGTCTTCCTCTCCGCAGCCTCGTCTGCACGCCTGCCAACCACATAGCCGGAGAACGCAGCCTCCTGCGCATACCACCCCAAACCTCTCCCATCTCCGTCCCGATCCACGGCATAGGGGCTTCCGGCCATGCCATACTCCGCGCCGAGCTCCATCTTGGTCCGGAACATCTGCGCGGGATCCGCCGCACCGCCCAATTCGGCGCCGCAAAGATGCAGTCCTCTGTTTTTCTCCTTGCATAAGTGCGAAAAAGGTGCTATATTAAGGACAGTTTTTTGAATTTTTCACGGATAACCCAAAAGAGAAAGAAAGCACAAAAGAACAGGAAAAAGGAGTCCTCATCATGAGAGACATTGCCCGGTTTTTCGCCCGCAATCAAATTGAGCCGGAACAATTACTGTACCTGACGCGAGAGGATCAGCGCACCGCGCTGCACATGATCGACGGCAGCGTTGTCACCACCAGCATCCCGCAGAAAGAGATCCGCGCCTGGCTGGATCAGGACGTCTTCGTCAATATCTGCAAGGGCGTCACCGTCCGTAAGGATCAGATCGCCGACATCAGCCGCAGCGGCGTGTATACCATGACCGACGGCCGTACCTTCCAGGGCCGCCAGCGCCACCTGCGCGAACACAAGCTGCTCCGGCAAGAGCTGATGCCCCTTGTCCCGCCGAAAACCGGGACCATTCCGCCGATGTCGCTGCTGGAAAAATGCACCCTGATGGACGCCTACCCCCTCGCCTTCTGCCTCATCGAGCTCACGTTCGATGCCGCAGGCCACGGTGTCGACTTCATCTTCCGTTATTGCAATCCCATGATGGCCAAACTTGAGGACGTGCCGCTTGCGCAGATGCTGGGCCGTTCGTTCTACGAGGTCTTCCCGGACGGCGACCGCAAATGGCTCGTCAGCTATGCCGACGTCGCCCTCAACGGCACCTGCCATACCCTGCACGACTACAGCTCCACGCTCGGCAAAAGCCTCACCATCTACTGCTACCAGCCCCACCCCGGCTACTGCGCCTGCATGTTCGTCCCCGAAGACTAAAGACGCCCGCCGCCCGCAAATGATCTCCCCCTCCAGGGAGCTGTCGTGCAGCGCCTGAGAGGGCCCACAACAGCCCCAAACAGAAGCGTCATTGCGAAGTAAGCGCGCCCGGCTGGTGTAGCAATCCCGTGCATCTTCCCGAACTCTTCCAAAAGGCCCCCTCTGCGTCAGACACGGGCCTGTCTGCGCCCCGCGCAGACTGGGGAAGCCCCCGCCGCAGCGGGAAAGCCTCCCCCTCCGGGCAGGTGCCCCAGTGCGCCCACTGGGGCGGAGAGGGCCGGGATGCACCAAAATCTCCCTTCGCCCCAAAACAGATCACCCCGCCCCTCCCGGGGCGGGGCATTTTATTTTACGGCAGATCAAACTCGCGCTCCAACAGCGCCCGCACCTGCTCCATATTCTCCTCGTTGTACTCCAGCTCGCCGTTGTCAAAAAACAGCGCCGCGCTGTAGATGATGGCACGCACGATAAATGTCTTCCGCTTCCGTACCTCCGGCGACATCTTCACCTCCGCGCAGTACCGCGACACCACCTCGTAGGTCTTGATGCTCATCTGCCCTCGCAGCACGCGGTATTCCTCGTCGCAATTCTGAAAATTCTGCATCACGATCCGTCGGAACGCCGGATGCTCCGTAAGAAAGCGAATATAGTGCAAGCTGACCTGCACCAGCTGCTCCCGTGCGCTTGCATCCTTGTACTTCTCCAGCAAAACATGCTGTTCCGCATCATACTGCCGGTTGATATAGCCAAGAATTTCCGCGATAAATGCATGCGTATCTTTAAAATGCTTATACGGCGCCGCACAGGAAACGCCGCACGCCTTCGCCACACGCCGTGTGGAAAAATGCTGCACCCCGTAGGCGTTCAGCTCCTCCACCCCCGCCAAAATCAGCCGTTCGCGCGTGCCGGTCACTACATCATTCTGTTGAACTTCCATTTACCCCTCTCCCGCGATCATTTTTTATCTATTTTACGCAATTTTATCCCCTCCGTCAACTCAAATTTCGGCTCCCGCCGCACATTCTGCGCTTGACTAACCAGGAAATAATGCTATAATAGGGACTGGTTATCGTAGTTATCATTGATAACTACATTATTTTTGTGGAATAGTTATCATCGATAACTATTCTCATTTCATTATCGATGATAACCAAATACTATTTTGGAGGAACATCCCATGTCAGATAAAGTTTTTCAGGCCATTGCCGAGCTCATCGCCGAGCGTAACGACACCGATCCCGCCGAAGTCACCCGCGACACCCGCTTCCAGGATGTCGGCATCGACTCCCTCGATACCGTTGAAATGCTCATGAACCTCGAAGACAAGATCGGCGTGGAAGTTGAGCTGTCCCAGAAGGTCGAGACCGTCGGCGAGCTGGTCGACTACGTCGTCGCCCACGCAGAATAAGCCATGATCCATACCGAACTTTGCGATCTGCTCGGCATCCGCTATCCCGTCTTCCAGGGCGGCATGGCATGGATTGCCGACGGCAAGCTGGCCGCAGCCGTGTCAAACGGCGGCGGCCTCGGCATCGTGGCCGCCGGCAACGCCCCGGCCGATTCCGTACGCCAGCAGATCCAGATTGCCAAATCCCTGACCGAAAAGCCCTTCGGCGTCAACATCATGCTCATGAGCCCCTTTGCCGATGAGGTCGCGCAGGTGGCCGCAGAGGAGCAGGTCGCCGTCGTGACGACCGGCGCGGGTAACCCCTCAAAATACATGCAGCTCTGGAAGGACGCCGGGATCAAGGTCATCCCGGTCGTCGCCTCCGTCGCCATGGCGAAGCTCATGACCCGCCTCGGCGCCTCAGCCCTCATTGCCGAGGGCGGCGAGAGCGGCGGCCATGTCGGCGAGCTGACCACCATGGTGCTCGTCCCCCTGGTCTGCGACGCGACCACGCTTCCGGTCCTGGCTGCAGGCGGCATCGCGGACGGCCGCGGCTTTGCCGCCGCCGTGATGCTCGGTGCCTGCGGTGTCCAGATGGGCACGCGCTTCCTCTCTGCCGAGGAGTGCAATATCCATCCTGCTTATAAAGAAAAGATCGTCAAGGCGGGCGACCTCGCCACCATGGTCACCGGCAAACGCCTCGGCCATCCCGTGCGCAGCCTCCGCACCGCCTTCGCCCGGAACTACAGCAAGGCCGAATACAGCGCCATGCCCGATGACGAGCTCGAGCAGCTCGGTGTCGGCGCGCTGCGCAAGGCCGTGCAGGACGGCAACCTGGAAGAAGGCTGCTTTCTCTCCGGCCAGATCGCAGCCATGGTCACAAAAATCGAGCCCGCGGCGAATATCGTCCGCAGCGTCGTCGAGCAGGCCGAGCCCATCCTGAGAGGAGCTGCGAAATGGGTAAAATAGCCTTCGTCTTCTCCGGCCAGGGCGCGCAGTACCCCGGCATGGGCCGCGAACTGGCAGCCCGTTCCCCCGCCGCGCGCGATGTTTTCGCAGCGGCGGATGCCCTCCGCCCCGGCACGTCGGAGCAGTGCTTTGCCGCCTCGATGGAGGAGCTCTGCGAAACCAAAAACACGCAGCCCTGCATGTTCGCCGTCGAGCTGGCGGCAGCCGCCGCGCTGCGCGAAGCCGGCATTCCGGCCGACCTGGCCGCCGGTTTTTCCCTGGGTGAGCTGGCCGCGCTGACCTTTGCCGGCGCGATGGACTTTGAAACCGGCTTCTCGCTCGTCTGCCGCCGCGCGGAACACATGCAAAAAGCCGCCGAGGCCCGCGATACCGCGATGGCCGCCGTGCTGAAGCTCACGCCAGACGCCGTCCGCGCCCTCTGCGCGGACTTTGCCGAGGTCTACCCCGTCAACTTCAACTGCCCCGGCCAGATCACCGTCTCCGCCGTGGCGGAGCGGATGCCCGCCTTCCTCGCTGCCGTCAAGGCCGCCGGAGGCCGCGCCATCCCGCTGAAGGTACGCGGCGGCTTCCATTCGCCGTTTATGGCAGAAGCCGCAACGGCGTTCGCGGCAGATCTTGCCGCCGCGAAGCTGAGCGTGCCCGCGCTCCCCGTCTATGCCAACCGCACGGCGCAGCCCTACGGGGCCGACGTCGCCGGGATGCTTGCCGGGCAGATCGACCATCCCGTCCTCTGGGAAGACTCGGTCCGCGCCATGATCGCCGCCGGGGCCGATACCTTCCTCGAGCTCGGCCCGGGCCGGACGCTCTGCGGCCTGATTGCGAAGACGGACGCCTCCGTCCGCACGTTCGCGGCAGAAAAGACCGAAGATTTTGAAAAGCTCCTACAGGAGGTCGCCCCATGCTGACAGGAAACGTAGCGCTCATCACCGGCGCCTCGCGCGGCATCGGCGCGGCCTGCGCCAAAAAGCTGGCCGCGCTCGGGGCCGATATCGCCGTCATCTACGCCGGCAACGCTGAAAAAGCGCACGAGGTCTGCACCGCGTGCCAGGCGCTCGGCGTCCGCGCCCGCGCCTACCAGTGCGATGTGGCCGATTTTGACGCCGTCAAGCAGACCGTTGCCGCCGTCAAGGCGGAGCTTGGCAGTGTGGACATTCTCGTCAACAGCGCCGGCATCACGCGCGACGGCCTCGTCGCCGCCATGCGTGAGGCGGATTTCGACGCCGTGATTGCCACCAACCTCAAAGGCACCTTCAACATGATCCGCCATTGTTCGCGCCTGTTCCTGCGCACGGGCCACGGCCGTATCGTGAATCTCAGTTCCGTCGCGGGCGTCGCCGGCAACGCCGGCCAGGCCAACTATTCCGCCTCCAAGGCGGGCGTCATCGGCCTGACGAAGTCCGTCGCGCGGGAGCTGGCCCCCAAGGGCATCACCTGCAACGCCGTCGCACCCGGATTTGTCGCGACGGATATGACCGCCGCCCTCGCCCTCACGGACGAGCAGCTCCGCGCCGCCGTGCCGCTTGGCCGCATGGCGCGCCCCGAGGAAATTGCGGACGCCGTGGCCTTCCTGGCCCAGTCGGACTATATCACCGGACAGGTGCTGTGCGTTGATGGTGGCGTCGCCATCTAGATCACCAGAGAATGAGGTGAAACAATGAACGAAGCAGAAATTCGCAAATATGCAAAGCTCATGCAGGAGCTCGGCCTGACCGGCCTCGAGGTCAAGGAAAACCTCGGCGTTGTCCGCCTCGAGCGTGCAGGCGCGCCCGCCCCTGCCTCCCCGGCCCCTGCCGCGCCTGCCCCCGCACCTGCAGCGCTCTCCGGCAGCGCAGAGATCCGTTCCCCCATGGTCGGGATCTACTACGCCGCCCCCGCCGAAGACGCCGAGCCCTATGTCAAGCCCGGCGCCCATATCAAAAAAGGCGATACGCTCTGCATCATCGAAGCCATGAAGCTCATGAACGAAATTACCGCCGAGCAGGACGGTATCATCGTCGAGCTCTGCGCCAAAAGCGGCCAGAGCGTCGAGTATGGCACGCCCCTGTTCCGCATCGAGGAGGACTGACATGGACCGTGAAGCACTGATGACCATTCTTCCCCACCGGGACGGCATGCTCCTGCTCGACCGCGTCGAGCGCGAGGGCGACGAGGCCCACGGCTTTTTTCGCATCCCCGAGGACGCCTGGTTTTTAAAGGGCCATTTCCCCGGAAACCCCATCGTCCCCGGCGTGATGCTCTGTGAGATCCTGGCGCAGTCCGTCTGCGTGCTGCTGCAAAGTGAAATGACGGAGGATCTTCAGCCGCTCTATACCGGCCTCAACAACGTCCGCTTCCGCGCCCCCGTCCTCCCTGGCGACCTCTTCGAGACGCACTGCCGCATCACGAAGGCCAGGCGCCCCTTTTTTTTTGCCGAGGGCAGCGGCTACGTCGGCGAAAAGCTCGCCGTCAAGGCCGAGTTTTCCTTCGCACTGATGGAGAAATCCCATGTTTTCTAAAATTCTGATTGCCAACCGCGGCGAAATCGCCGTTCGCATCATTCGCGCCTGCAAGGAGATGGGCATTGCCTCCGTCGCCGTCTATTCCGAGGCGGACCGCGACGCCCTGCACGTTGCCCTCGCGGATGAGAGCGTCTGCATCGGCCCCGCCGCGCCCAAAGACAGCTATCTCTGCCAGGAGCGGATTTTGTCTGCCGCGCTGCTCACCGGCGCGCAGGCCATCCATCCTGGCTACGGTTTTTTGTCGGAAAATGCCGACTTTGCCGCAGCCTGCCGGAAAAACGGCATCGCCTTCATCGGTCCCGATGCCGACTGTATGGCCCGCCTCAGCGATAAAGCGCTGACCAAGCAGACCTTCGCCCAAACGGCCCTGCGCCCCATCCCCGGCACCGGCGTGCTCACCTCTGCGGAAGACGCCGTCGACCAGGCCGGCTCCATCGGCTACCCCGTCATGCTCAAGGCCCGCTCCGGCGGCGGCGGACGCGGCATCCGCGTCATCCATTCCCGCGGTGAGCTTCTTCAGGCCTACCCTCTGGCCGTGGCCGAGAGCGAAGCCGCCTTCGGCGACGGAGCCGTTTATCTTGAAAAATACGTCCATCCCGCGCGGCATATCGAGGTACAGATTCTCGCCGACGAGGAAGGCCGCGTCGTCTGCCTCGGCGAGCGCGACTGCTCCGTCCAGCGCCGCCACCAGAAGCTCCTCGAAGAGTCCCCCTCCCCCGCGATCCTGCCTGCTGCGCGCGAGGCCCTCTTCCGCGCCGTGGCAGACGCCGTCCGTGCCATCGGCTATACCGGCGTCGGCACGCTCGAATTTCTCTGCGACCCGAACGGGAATCTCTGGTTCATGGAAATGAACGTCCGCCTTCAGGTCGAGCATGCCGTCAGTGAGCTTTTGACTCTGGTCGACCTGGTCAAGTGGCAAATCCGCACCGCGGCAGGCGTCAGCCTGCCCTTTTCGCAGACCGACCTTCCCATGCGCGGCGCCGTGCTCGAGTGCCGCATCAACGCCCTCGCCCCCGGCACGGTTTCGCTCCTGCACATCCCCGGCGGCCCCTTTGTCCGCTTCGATACCTACCTCGTGCAGGGCGTCTCCATCTCCCCGTTCTACGACCCGCTCGTCGGCAAGCTCATTGTCTATGCCGCCACCCGCGAGGAGGCGCTGCGCAAAATGCGCGCCGCGCTCTGTGAACTGGTCATAGACGGCGTCGAGACCAACATTGCCGAACAGCTGCGTATCATCTCCGACCCGCGCTTTTCCTCGGGCCGCTATGATCTGACCATGATGGAGGACTTCTGATGCCCTTTCTGAATTTTCTCTTCCAGCCGAAAAACGAGCTGGAGTCCGGCGGCCGCAGTATCCTCATTCAGTCCGACGCCAGTGAGCCGGAAAAAACCTGCCCCAACTGCCATCGGGACATCCCGATCAGCACCCTCTGGGGCAATTATAATACCTGCCCCTGCGGCTACCATTTCCGCATGAGCGCCCGCCAGCGCCTGCACTACCTGACCGACCGCGAGAGCTTCACCGAGCTCTTCGCCGACGTCCCCACCGGCGACCCGCTGCACTTCCCCAACTACGCGGAAAAAATCGAGACGGTCCGCGCCTCCAGCAAGGAGCCGGAGGCCGTCGTCTGCGGCAGCGCGAAAATTGCCGGGCACGAGTGCGCGCTTTTTTTGATGGAGCCCTACTTCATGATGGGCAGCATGGGCGCTGCCGTCGGCGAAAAGATCGCCCGCACCTTTGAATATGCCCAGTCGCACCGCCTTCCCGTCCTCGGCGTCACCGTCTCCGGCGGCGCGCGCATGCAGGAGGGGCTCGTCTCGCTCATGCAGATGGCCAAGACCAGCGCCGCCGTCCAGCGGCATTCCGACGCCGGCCTGTTCTATCTCGCCCTGCTCACCGACCCCACCATGGGTGGCGTCACCGCGAGCTTTGCGATGGAGGCCGACGTCATCCTCGCCGAGCCCGGCGCGGGCATCGGCTTCGCCGGCGCGCGCGTTGTCGAGCAGACGACGAAAAAGCCGCTCCCCAAGGGCTTCCAGAAGGCGGAGAGCATGCTTGCCCACGGCTTTGTCGATGCCATCATTCCCCGCGCCCGCCAGCGCGAGACCATCGCCCAGCTGCTTGCCATGCACGAAGGAGGTACCCATGCCGACTGCCTATGACCGTGTCAAAATCGCCCGTGGCGCCAAACGCCCCACCGGCGCGGATTATCTCTCCGGCGTCTTTACCGGCTTTTTCGAGCTCCACGGCGACCGCCGCTACGCCGATGACCCCGCCATTCTCGGCGGCCTCGCCTGGCTCGGCGGCCGGCCCGTCACGGTGATCGCCATTGAAAAGGGCCATACCGCCAAAGAGCGCATCCAGCGCGGCTTCGGCGCGCCGCAGCCCGAGGGCTACCGCAAGGCACTGCGCCTGATGCGCCAGGCCGAAAAATTCCGCCGCCCCGTTGTCTGCTTTGTCGACACCTCCGGCGCAGCCTGCAACGTCGGTGCGGAAGAGCGCGGCGAGGGCCAGGCCATCGCCGAATGCCTGACCACCATGAGCACGCTCAAAACGCCCATTGTCTCCGTCCTCATCGGCGAAGGCGGCAGCGGCGGCGCGCTGGCCCTTGCCGCGGGCGACCGCGTCTGGATGTTGGAAAACGCCGTCTATTCCGTCATCTCGCCCGAAGGCTGCGCCACCATCCTCTGGAAAGACGCCGCCAAGGCCGAGCAGGCCGCCGAGCAGCTCAAGCTCACCGCGCCCGACGCACTCGCCCTCGGCGTGGTGGAGCAGATCATCCCCGAAGCGGACCTCGGCACACCGGAATTCTACGAAAAGCTTGCCCAGGGCCTCCTGCATGAGCTGGATGCGCTCGCGGCCAAGCCGGACGCGGAGCTCCTTGCCGAGCGCTATGCCCGCTATCGCCGCTTCATCCCGGAGGTGCGCCTATGACCGCCCCCTACCGCCGTCAGGTACAGTATTATGAGACCGACCGCATGGGCATCGTCCATCATTCCAACTATATCCGCTGGTTTGAAGAGGCCCGTACCGACTATCTCCGTCAAAACGGCATCGTCTATTCCGACCTGGAGCGAAACGGCGTCATGATCCCGGTCGTCAGCGTCTCCTGCCAGTTCCGCCAGCCCACCCGCTATGATGACTGGATCGAAATTACCGCCGCTCCCATCGCCTACAACGGCGTCCGTCTCGACTTTTCCTATGAGGTGCGAAGCGCCGGCGGCACACTTCTTGCCACTGGCACAAGCGAGCATTGCTTTATGGACGCCCAAAAATGGCTCCCCATCCACATGAAACGCAAGCAGCCGGACATCCATGCCCGCATCCGTTCCCTGCTTGCCCCCATCGGAGGTACCCTATGAAACGAGTAGCAGTCACCGGCCTCGGCGTCATCAGCCCCGTCGGCAACGACGTCGCCGCCTTCTGGAGCGCCCTGTGCGCCGGAACGTGCGGCATCGGCCCCATCACCAGGTTCGACGCCGCAGACTACCCCGTCAAACTCGCCGCCGAGGTGCGCGATTTCGACCCCCGGCAGTACATGGAAAAGCTCGACGTCATGCACAGCGACATCTATACTCACTTCGCCATGGCCGCGGCCTGCCAGGCCGTCGCCGACAGCGGCATCGAAGGCACCGTCGACTCTGAACGCCTCGGCGTCTATCTCGGCAGCGGCATCGGCGGCATCGCCACGTTTATGGCCGAGCATTCCAAGCTCTTAAACCGCGGCCCGCGCCGCGTCTCCCCGTATTTCATCCCCATGATGATCCCGAATATGGCCTCGAGTATGATCGCCATGCGCTTCCATTGCCACGGCCCGGCCATGCCCATGGTCACGGCCTGCGCCTCCGGCACCAACGCCATCGGCGAGGCCCTGCGCCTCATCCGCCACGGCTATGCCGACGCCATGATCGCCGGCGGTGCCGAGGCAACGGTCAATGCCCTTGCCGCGGCGGGCTTTGCCAATATGCAGGCCCTGTCCCCCTCGGAAGACCCCCTCACCGCCTCTCTGCCGTTTGACCGCCGCCGCGCGGGCTTCGTCATGGGCGAAGGCGCAGGCGTGCTTGTCCTCGAGGAGCTGGAGCACGCCAAGCAGCGCGGCGCGGCGATCTACGCCGAGCTGACCGGCTACGGCTCCACCTGCGACGCCTACCACATGACTTCCCCCGATCCCACCGCTGCCGAGAGTGCCCGCGCCATCGCCGACGCCTGGCGCGAAACCGGTCTGGACACCGACCGCGTCTACTTCAACGCCCATGGCACCGGTACCCCCATGAATGACCGCATCGAAACCCTCGCCATCAAAAAAGCGCTCGGCGAAGACCGCGCGCGCAGGATTACCGTCAGCTCCACCAAGTCCATGACCGGCCATATGCTCGGCGCGGCGGGCGGTGCCGAGGCCATCGCCTCCGTGCTGGCCCTGCGGGACGGCATTGCGCCTCCCACCATCGGCCTGACCGAGCCGGATCCCGACTGCGATCTCGACTACACGCCGCTGACCGCAAAGCATGCTGCCTTCGACGTTGCCCTCTCCTCCTCCCTCGGCTTCGGCGGGCATAACGCCTGCCTTGCCTTCCGGAAATGGGAGGGCTGAGATGGACTCCATTGTCATCACCGGCATGGGTGCCGTCACGCCCGTCGGCGTCGGCGTAGACGCCTATTGGCAAAATCTCCTCTCCGGCCGCTGCGGCATCGGCGAAATCACGCAGTTCGACGCTGCCGATCAGCCCATCCGCCGCGCGGCCGAGGTGCGCGACTTCCATCCGAAGGACTTCATGCCCACGCGCCTGGCCCTCGACCTCGAGCCCTACCAGCAATATGCCTATGCCGCCGCCGTGGAAGCTTTCAGCCAAAGCAGCCTGACCGGCTCCGGCCGTGTGGGGCTTGTGATGGGCACGGCGCTCGCCGGCATGAACGCCATCACCCGCACGCAGTCCCGCCTCGCCCAGGGCCGCTCGGCCGACCCCAAACTCCTCACGCGCTGCATGGGCAACCTCGCGGCCTGCCATTTCTCCATCGAGCATCAAATCACCGGCCCGAGCCTCACCGTCAGCACGGCCTGCTCCTCCGGCGGCGACGCAATCCTCACCGCCCTGCTGCTTCTGCGCAGCGGCATGGCCGACGCCGTTGTCGTCCTCGCCGGCGAAGCCTCGCTCTGCCCGGCCTTCCTGCAGAGCCTCGACCGCATCGGTGCCCTCTCGCCCACGGGTGAGAGCCGCCCGTTCGACCTTGCCCGCAATGGCTTTGTCGCGGGCGAGGGCGGCGGCGCGCTGATTCTGGAAACCGAATCCTCGGCCAAATCGCGCGGCGCAGCCATTCTCGCCCGCCTGCTTGGCGCGGCCAATACCACCGATGCCTCCCATCCCGTCTCCCCCGCACCGGACGGCGCAGGTGCAGCCGCCTGCATCCGCCTCGCCCTGGCAGACGCGGGCCTGGCGCCGGAGCAAATCGGCTATCTCAACGCCCACGGTACCGCCACCCACAAGGGTGACATTGCCGAGGCCGCCGCCATCCGCGCCGTCTTCGGCGACCTGCCTGTTACGGTCAGCTCCACCAAGGGCGCAACCGGCCACATGATGGGCGCCGGCGGCCTGACGGAGGTCATCGCCTGCGTGCAGTCCATCCGTACCGGCCTCCTTCCGCCGAGCCTCGGCCTCACGGAGCAGGATCCCGCCTGCCCGCTGCATCTCACCGGCCCCGCGCCGCTCTCCAAATCCGTCGACGCCGCCATTTCAAACGCCATGGGCTTCGGCGGGCAGAACAGCTGCATCGTCGTGGGCCGCTATCAGGAGTAACATATGAACAACATCACCCCGACACAGCAATTCCGCTCTGTCTTTGAGCGCAGTTTCACCTGGATCTCCGGTTTCCTGCGCAACACACGCCGTTTTGCGGAAAAGCCCGCCCTTTTCGATCCCCTCAGCGGCAAAACCTGGACCTATGCCGCGCTGAACGAGGACGTCAACCGCCTGGCGAACGCCCTGCAGTCCGCAGGCGTCACCCAGGGCGACCTCGTCCTCTATCAGCTCATGAACTCTCCGCAGTTCGTCCTCTCCTACATCGCCCCGCAAAAGCTCGGCGCCATCAACAGCCCTGTCAACTTCAACCTCTCCCCCGGCGAAACCGCGCGCCTGCTCGACCGCGACCGCCCAAAGGTCTACATCTACGACTGCGACGTGCGCGACATGGCCGAAAAGGCCCTCTCCCTCGCCGCGTTCCGCCCCGCGCTGGTGCTGGCCGTCGACGCCCGGGGCGCTCGCCCCGCCCTCCCCGCGGATCACTGCTTCTTTGACGACTATCTCGCCCGCTTCCCCGCGTCCGAGCCCGTCACAGACTACGTCCCCAACCTCTACGACGAAGTCACGCGCCTTTCCACCTCCGGCACCACCGGTACGCCCAAGGGCGTCCCCGTCTACGCCGCCAATGAGGTGCTCTCCGCGCACGATGCCATCATGCACTTCCCCCTCACGCCCAATGACGTCACCATGAACCTCACCCCCTGGTTCCATCGCGGCGGCCTCCATTCCGGCGGCCCCTCGCCGACGCTCTATGCGGGCGCAAGCCTGGTCGTTTTGCGCATGTTCGGCGCGAAGGCCTGCTTCGACGCGGTGGAGCGCTACGGCGTCACCTTCCTCATCGGTGTTCCCTCCGCGCTCGAAAAGCTGGCTGCCCGCCAGGAAAAGCATCCCACCGACCTGACCGGCCTGCACGGCATCGTCACCATGGGCAGCCCCCTCGAGCGCGAAAGCTGCATCCGCTATCAGCGCCTGCTCACGCCGCGCATCTTCAACGGCTACGGCACAACCGAGACCTTCTGGAACAGCTTCCTCCGCCCGGAGGATCTGCCCGAGATGGCCGGCACAGCGGGCCGCGCCTGCACGGATGACGAAATCCGCGTTGTCCGCCTCCGGGAAGGCCGCCGCTCCGATCCGGATGACCTTGTCCCCACCGATGGCAAAACCCCCGGCGAGGTGGCCATCTATGCCCCCTATAAATCCGGCCTTTCCTACACCGGAAATCCCGACCTCACCGCCGAGCGCTATTCCGGCGGCTGGTTCTACACCCACGACGTTGCCACCTGGGACGACCGCCACTTTCTCACCATCTGCGGCCGCCGCGACGATATGATCGTCTGCATGGGAGAAAATATCTACCCGGCCCAGCTCGAGGAGGTGCTCGCGCAGCATCCCCAGGTCGCCGCCTGCATGGTCATCGGCGTGCCGGACGCCTCGCGCGGCGAGTCCGTCGCGGCCTACATCATCCCGTCTGACGAATCGCTGACCGTTCGCGACCTCGCGCACTGGTGCGCCCACAACGACGATCTCGCCGGTTATAAATGCCCGCGCTATTACCGCTTCGTCCGGGAGCTGCCCTATAACGCCACAGGCAAAAAGCAGCACGTCGTATTAAAGCAGCAGGCCTGGCAGGATCTCGCCTCCGGCCTCCTCCTCCGCCCCTGACGCCCCACCGTCCTCCGGTGGAAAGAACCCCATACACCAAGCCGCCGCGGAGACCCCTCTGCGGCGGCCGCTTTTTCTCTCAATCTCCAATTTCCTTCCAAAAGCCTCCCCTGCGCCATCCCGCCGGAACGCCCCCTTCCACCGGCAAACGAAAAACCGCGGAAATCTGAAGAAACTTCAGATTTCCGCGGTCAGCGTGTCGAAAAAGTCTCCTCGCCCCGCTGCTTTGTCCAGTTTTCTGAACTT
>OIWS01001461.1_pt1 | contig 23413 bp, 23 predicted proteins | sample 1587611 | NCBI WGS metagenome assembly OIWS01 (sample SAMEA3888919, study PRJEB22519) | human gut metagenome | biome: human gut; feature: human-associated habitat; material: faeces | place: Denmark | collected 2010 | reverse complement strand
TCAATGTTAAAATAATACAGAATCAATGCATTTAAAATGCAAAACTGTACTATTCTTTAAACTACTAAAAAAGGCGGACTGCCGAAAACCGGTAAGTCCGCTTTTTTGTTCCGTTGACGATGCCGTCAGGCCTGTTTGTCCGGCGCCTCAATGTGCGGCCACGCGGCCGACATGTAAACGAACATGGAATAAAGCGTCAGGATAGCCGCCACGTAAATGAGGATGCGCCCCACAAACGCCACGTCAATTCCGAAAAGCGGTTCCCAATAAAGGAGCATCGGAATCGCCGCCATCTGAGCAATGGTTTTGATCTTACCGAACCAATTCACCTTCACGATGGCCGCGGCGCCGATCTTCGCCATCCATTCACGAAGCGCGGTGACGGCGATTTCGCGACCCACGATAATGAGCGCCACGATCATGTCGACGCGGTCAAACGCAAGGAGCACGACGATCGCGGAACACACCACCAACTTATCCGCCACGGAGTCCAAGAAGGCCCCCATCTGTGTGGCCATGTTGTAGTTGCGGGCAATGTAGCCGTCCAGGGCGTCCGTCACGGCGGCGATGACGAACATCACGCAGGCCAAGAGGTTCTTCACATGCGGCCCGGCAATCCAATCCGGCACGTAGAACACGCCGACAATAAGCGGGATGAAAGCAATGCGGGCCCACGTGAGGGCCATCGGAATATTGAAACGTTTAGTCTGTACTGCCACTGTCGACACCGTGCAAGTGATCGTAAATCTTTTGCGCAAGGCTGCGCGAGAAGCCGTCAATTTTAGCGATATCTTCCACGCCTGCGTTTTTGACGCCCTTCAATCCGCCGAAATGCGTCAAAAGTTTCTGCCGGCGCTTGGCGCCGATCCCATCGATATCTTCCAAACGGCTCGTCTGCCGCGTCTTGCTGCGTTTGGCGCGCATCCCGGTAATCGCGAAGCGGTGGGCTTCATCGCGGATCATGGCCACCAGCATCAGAGCCGGACTTTCGCTTCCCAGCACCAAGGGTTCGCGCCCATCGGCAAAGACGAGCGTTTCAAGCCCCGTCTTGCGTCCCTCGCCCTTCGCGACCCCGACGATAACGGATAAGGGCAGTCCCAACTCGGTAAAGACGTCGCGCGCCATATGCACCTGACCTCGTCCGCCGTCCACAAAGACGATGTCGGGGAGTTCGGCTTCGCCGCGCGCCACCGGACTGTAGCGCCGCGTCAGCACTTCCTTCATGGCGGCGTAGTCGTCCCCCGCCGTCACGTCGTTGATGTTAAAGCGCCGGTAGCGCGAAGAATCCATGCCCAAGCCCCTAAACACCACGCAGGACGCTTGGGTCGCTTCACCCGCCGTATGCGAAATATCGAAGCATTCCATCGTGAGCGTCGTCCGCTGCTCATCGGTGAGCTTCAAGTCGAGCACCCGAATGAGATCTTCGACGCGCCGCTTTTCCCCGGCGGTTTCCGTAAGGTGCCGTTCCAAGGCAATCCTTGCACCCTGCTCGGCCATCTCGAGCCACTTACGACGCAGGGACTGCGGTTCCGACACAAAGGCGATGCGGCGCCCGGCCAAGTCCGACAGCGTTTCCGCCGTCGCCTCGCGGTCAGAAGCCGCCTGACTCACTACTACGTCAGGCACCTTTGAGGTGAGGTAGTGCTGACTGATGAAGGCGTCAAACACGTCGGACGCCGCTAGCGCTTCGCCCGTGCCGCGCACGACGTCGGGAAAAACCGCATGATCCCCCAAATGACGCCCGCCGCGCACCATGGCAATATTGACGCAGGCGACGCCGGCCGTGATCGCGACGGCAATAATGTCGGCGTCGGTGTCGCCCCCCGTCGTTTCCACGGCCTGCTGCTGCATCACGTCGTTTAAGGACGCAATGCGGTCGCGGAAAACCGCGGCTTCTTCAAAGCGCCACGCGTCGCTCGCGGCCGTCATTTTGTCTCTCAGCCCCTGCATCACGTCGTCGGTTTCTCCCCGCAGAAAGCGGCACGCGTTTTCTACGTCCGCGGCGTACTCTTTTTCCGTGATTTTTCCCACGCAGGGACAGGAACAACGATCCATCTGCCCCATGAGGCAGGGGCGAGAGCGGTTTGCAAACACCGCGTCTTCGCAAGTGCGCAGGCGAAAGACTTTCTGAAGAATGCCGATCGCTTCCTTCACGGCGCCCGCATTGGGGTACGGCCCGAAAAAGCGGCTCTTTTTGTCAACGCCTCCGCGGTAGTAACTCACCCGCGGGAAAGGCGACGCCGAAAGTTTCAGGTACGGGTAACTCTTGTCGTCCCGGAAAAGAATGTTGTATTTGGGCGCAAGGGTCTTGATGAGATTGTTTTCAAGGAGCAGCGCCTCGGCTTCCGTTCTCACCACCGTCGTTTCCATCCGGGCGATTTTTGACACCATAATGGCGATGCGCGGACTCAGGTCGTTTTTCTGAAAGTAGGACGACACGCGCCGTTTGAGGTCTTTGGCCTTGCCGACGTATAGGCAGGTGCCCTCGGCGTCGAAATAACGGTAAACCCCGGGCAAAGTGGGCAGCATCGACAGCTGCTCCCGGTAATTCGTGATGCTGATGTCCGTCATGGGTTGTTTTCTTTTTTACGGTGGTCTTGTGTCTCAATCCCGTTCAATTTCCGGAAATCCCGTGCGCTGCACCCTGTGGTGCCGCGTCATCGACAATTTCGGCGACGCCGGCGTCGCCTGGCGACTGGCAAAAAGTTTATCGCAGGAATTTCACTGGCGCGTACGCCTCATGATCGACCGCCCCGAAACGCTCGCGGCCTTCGTGCCGCAATGCCCCGCGGCTGCAGCGGACGCCGACGTTTTCGGCATCAACGTCCGCCGTTGGACGGACGCTTCGGGCGACCGGGAAGCAGCGGACGTACCCGACGTCACCGTCGAAACCTTCAGTTGCCGGCTGCCCGACGCCGTGGAAGCAGCGCTCGCGCGCCGCTTTGACGCGGGGATTCCGACCGCCGTCTTTGCGCTTGACTACCTTACGGCGGAAACCTACGCGGAAGAATCCAACAAACTCGTGAGCCGCCACCCGCGCTGGGGATACCCAAAGACGTTCCTCTTTCCGGGCTTTACCCCGAAAACGGCCGGCGTCGTGCGGGAAGACGACGCCGGGAGCCGCCGCGAGACGTTCACCCCTGAAAAGCGACGCGACTTTCTCACGCGTTACGGCGCCGATCCCGCGGCGCCCTTTACCCTCTTTTTCTTTACCTACCCCGAAAATCCGGTGGAAAGTCTCGTTCATGCCGTCGTTGCCGCAGAAGAACCGATTCAAGTCCTTTTGGCGCCCGGAGAAGCGAGCCGCCGATTTAAGGCGGCAGTTGAAAAGGCCGGTACCCCCGCTTTTATCCGCACGGTGGAACTGCCGATGCTGCCGCAGGCTGATTTTGACGACGTGCTTTTGGCATCCGACGCCTGCCTCGTGCGCGGCGAAGATTCCACGCTTCGGGTGCAGTTGTCGGGCGTGCCGCTTTTGTGGACCCTCTACCCGCAGACCGAAGAAACGCATCTCGTGAAAATGCGGGCCTTTGCTGAAAAATACAGTGCTCCGTTCACACCCGAAGCCCGCGCAGCGTGGCTTGCGATGGAAGAAGGTCTCAACGCCCGCGGGATCACGCCCGAAGTCTGGCGCGCTTGGAAAAAAACGCTTCCCGATGAGCAAAAAGGCGCACTGTTGTGGCGCGAAAACCTTCTGAAACAACAAACGGCCGCTCAAACGGTTGCACAGATTGCAAAAGAAAAGCTAGAATGTTGAGTTATTGTGAAAAACCCCGGTCAGGGCGACGTCCTCGTCGGATTGCCCGGCTGAATCATTCCTCCAAACAAAGGACAGAAACAAAATGAAAACCGCTCAGGAACTGCGGGCCGGCAACGTGTTTATGGTCGGCAAGGATCCCATGGTTGTGCTGAAGGCCGAATACTCCAAGGGCGGCCGCGGTGCTTCCACCGTGAAGATGAAGATGAAGAACCTGTTGAACGGCGCCGTCACGGAAACCGTGTACCGCGCTGACGACAAGTTCGAAGACATCATCCTCGAACGCAAACCCGTGACGTACTCCTACTTCGCTGATCCGCACTATGTGTGGATGGATGAAGAATACAACCAGTACGAAGTCGACACCGACACGATGGAAGAAGCCAAGAAGTACCTCGAAGACGGTCTCGAAGCCGAAGCCGTGTTCTACGAAGGCCGCGTGATCGGTATCGAACTGCCGACGATGCTCGTGCGTGAAGTGGTCTACACGGAACCCGCCGTGAAGGGTGATACCTCCGGTAAGGTCATGAAGCCCGCCAAGCTCGCCACCGGCTACGTCCTCGACGTGCCCGCGTTCGTCAACACCGGCGACAAGATCGAAATCGACACCCGTACGGGCGAATACCGCAGCCGCATCAAGTAATTGATGCCTTCGGTTTGAGGGGACGTTCTCTTCAGAACGTCCCCCGTCGAAAAAACCTCCGTCAGGATTCGTCCCGCGGAGGTTTTCTTTTATCGACAAGCGGCATTCGTCAGATTTTGCTCAGTTTGGCAAAGGTGAGCAGCAGTTCCTTTTCCCCCGCCGTATCAAACTTCACCCGAGCCGACGCGCTTTCTTCGTGCTTCATGTTCTTTAAAGACAGAATCGTCCCCTTTCCGAAAACGGCATGCGTAACGCGATCCCCCACGGCCAGCCCCCAGGGATTCGGTTCCGAAGCCGCCTCCTTCCGTTTGAAGCCGTACCCCGAAAAACCGCCCGAAGACGCGGCGACCGAACGCTGTTGCTGCTGTTGACTTGCGAGATAGTCGCTCGCTTTTCCGAGTCGCCCGTTCTGCCACCCCGGTGTTTTGGTCCGGGACGAAAACCCGACACTCCCCGCGCCTTCCCGCTGCCAACTGCCCGAATTTCCGGAGCGACCGCCGCGGTTGCCGTACCAACCGGCGCCGGAACCATAGCCCGAACCATACCCGCTGCGGTCGTTTTTCTTCGGAGACTCCACCGTCACCGTGTGTTCCGCCGGAATTTCATCAAGGAACCGAGACGCTTCCGCATCGCGGCTCTGCCCGTAGAGCATGCGGTTCGCACACCAGCTGATTCGGAGTTTCTCGCGGGCACGCGTCATCGCGACGTACATCAAGCGCCGTTCTTCCCCGATCGCTTTGTCTTCGTCCTCGTCACCACGGGCCGCGTGCGGGAAAAGTCCCTCTTCCAGACCGCACAAGAAAACCACGGGGAATTCGAGGCCCTTTGAAGCATGCACCGTCATCATCTGCACACAGTCGCGCACTTCTTCCTCGTTTTTGTCGTCGGCTTCGAGCGCCGCCTGCGAGAGAAACCCGTCAAGGGGCGACATCCCGAGATCTTCGTTTACATCAAGCGCCGGCGCGTCTTCCTCAATCCCGTTTTCTTTGTACCACCCCGAGGCGGCGTTGATGACTTCGCCCATATTTTCAAGCCGAATGTCTTTGTCGGGCTTTCCTTCGTAAAAAGCCTTCAGACCCGATTTTTCCAACACCACTTCCACCACTTTCGCGAGACTCAGCCCTTCGCAGGCCGCCTTCATGTCGTTGATGATCGACACGAAAGCCCCGGCGCGCCGCACGAGCGCGGGATCCTGCTGCCAGTCGGTCAAGCACTGCCACAGCGTCACGCCGCGGCTCTGTGCTTCCTGCGTGATGCGTTCCATCGTCGTGAGGCCGATTCCGCGGGGCGGCTGGTTGATGACGCGCAGCAGGGACGTATCTTCCGGATTCGACAACAACCGCAGATACGCCGTCACGTCCTTAACTTCCGCGCGGTCAAAAAACCGCAGACCGCCGTAAATACGGTAAGGCACGGCGTTCGCGGTGAAATACTGTTCAATCAGACGCGACTGAGCGTTGTTGCGGTAGAGCACCGCAAAATCCTTCCAAGGACGTCCGGAACGATGATCCGTCAGTACTTCCTGCGTGAGGCTTCGGGCTTCGTCCTTGTCGTCCGCCGCTTCATAAATCGTAATACGGTCGCCCGCCCCCGCATCCGTCCAGAGGTTCTTCCCCATGCGGTTTTCGTTGTTCGCGATGACGGCATTGGCGGCATCCAGAATGTGAGACGTCGAGCGGTAGTTCTGTTCCAACTTCACGACGTGTTTCACGCCGTAATCCGTGATGAAATCCGCCATGTTGCCGACGCGCGCACCGCGGAAGGCGTAAATCGACTGATCGTCGTCGCCCACGCAGAAAACGGCGTTCGTCGGAGATTTCGGAGAGGCAATCGTCTTAATCCACCTAAACTGCAGCGCGTTCGTATCCTGGAATTCGTCCACCAAAACAAACCTAAAGCGCGCAGCATAGTGTTCGCGCAGGATGGCGTTTCGTTCCAACAATTCCGTACTGCGCAAAAGCAGTTCCGCAAAGTCCACCAAACCGTCCTTTTGGCAGCGCGATTCATAGAGACGGTAAAAACCGGGGTTACCGCTTTCTTCGTCCGCGGCGACGTCAGACGCCCGTAACCCCGCTTCCTTAAAGCGGTTGATGCGCGACTGAAAGGCCTTCGGATCGTTCACGTCGGTGTCAATTCCCGCTTCCTTCATAAGGCGCTTAATAAGGGACAATTGATCCGAAGAATCCATGATTTGGAAAGTCTTGGGGAGCCCCGCTTCTTCGGCGTGATAGCGCAGCAGGCGGTTTGCGATCCCGTGAAACGTCCCCACCCACATCGTGCGGATGTCAGCCGTCACCATGGCTTCCAGACGATCCTGCATTTCTTTGGCGGCCTTGTTCGTAAACGTCACCGCGAGAATCTGCGAGGGGCGCGCCATGCCCTGCGCCAAAATCCAGGCAATGCGGGTCGTCAACACCCGCGTTTTGCCGGAGCCGGCGCCCGCCAAAATCAGGGCATGTTCCGCGGGCAGTTCCACCGCCGCGCGCTGCATGGGGTTCAGACTCTCCACCAAACTCATCAAATTCTGCATATCGGATACTGACTTCTGAAGAAAGAAATACAAGGGAAGGGCGCAAAATGCTACCGTCTTTTCCCCGCCTGTCAACCCGGCCGCACGACTTTTCACTCAAAAAAGCCCTGTCGGAACGCGGTATACTCTTTCGTTCATCTATCCCGCGCCCCTTTTAGGGACGCATTCATCAGTAACTACGAAAAGGCCAGGCGCCCATGCGCGACACCTATTCTCCACAGGAAGTCGAAGCCGAAGTCCAAGCCCGCTGGGTGAAGGATGAGGTTTACCGTGCCAAAGAGCACGCGCTCGACAAAAACGGCAAAGAAAAGCCGAAGTATTACGTCTGTTCCATGCTGCCCTACCCCTCCGGGAAGCTGCACATGGGTCATGTGAGAAACTACACTCTAAACGACGTTCTCTACCGTTATCGCCGCATGAAGGGCTTCAACGTGATGACCCCCATGGGCTGGGACTCGTTCGGGCTCCCCGCGGAAAATGCCGCCTTAAGTAAGAAGGTGGCGCCGGCAAAGTGGACGTTCCAGAACATCGCCGACATGAAGGAACAGATGCGTCCTCTGGGGCTCGCCTTTGACTGGTCGCGCGAAGTAACGACCTGCAAACCCGAGTACTACCGCTGGAACCAGTGGATGTTCCTCAAGATGCTCGAAAAGGGTATCTGCTACCGCAAGACCCAGATCGTAAACTGGGATCCGGTGGATAAGACCGTCCTCGCCAACGAACAGGTGATCGACGGCTGCGGTTGGCGTTCCGGTGCCAAGGTGGAAAAGCGCGAAATCCCGGGGTACTACTTCGGCATCACGCAGTACGCGCAGGAACTCCTCGACGACCTTTCCAAACTGCAGGGGTGGCCCGAACAGGTTCGCCGCATGCAGGAACACTGGATCGGCAAGTCCGTGGGCGTGAATTTTGCGTTCCCCTACACAATCGACGGTGAAGAAAAGAAACTGCGCGTTTACACGACCCGTGCCGATACGATCATGGGCGTGACGTTCGTCGCGATTGCTGCCGAGCACCCGCTCGCCAAGCGCCTTGCCAAGGGTAAGCCCGAACTTGAAGCCTTCGTCGCCGAATGCGCGAAGGGCTCCGTTTCCGAAGCCGACATGGCGACGATGGAAAAGAAGGGCGTCCCCACCGGTTTCTACGTGACGCACCCCTTGAACGGACGTCAGGTTGAAGTCTGGATCGGTAACTACGTTTTGATGAGCTACGGCGAAGGCGCCGTGATGGGCGTGCCCGCGCACGACGAACGCGACTTTGCGTTCGCGAAGAAATTCGGCATTCCCATCGTTCAGGCCGTGGCCGTGGACGGGAAAACGTTCTCCGAAGATGCATGGCAGGATTGGTACGGAGATAAGACCTTAAACCCCTACTGCGTCAATTCCGGCAAATACGACGGTCTGCACATTCATGATGCGATTGATGCCGTCGCATCCGACCTGAAGGATTTGGGTTTAGGCGACAAGCAGACGCAGTTCCGTCTGCGCGACTGGGGTATTTCCCGCCAGCGCTACTGGGGTACGCCGATTCCGATCATCAACTGCCCGAAGTGCGGCCCGGTGCCCGTCCCTGAAAAGGATCTGCCGGTGGTGCTCCCCGACAACCTCATTCCCGACGGTTCCGGCAACCCCTTGAATAAGTGCCCTGAATTCCTCAACGTGAAGTGCCCGAAGTGCGGCGGCGATGCTCAGCGCGAAACGGACACGATGGATACGTTCGTCGACAGCTCTTGGTACTTCATGCGCTACTGCTCGCCCGACTGCAACACGGCGATGGTGGATGAACGCAACGACTATTGGGCCCCGATGGATCAGTACATCGGCGGTATCGAACACGCCGTGCTGCACCTGCTCTACGCCCGTTTCTGGACGAAGGTGATGCGCGACTTGGGGCTCGTCAAGTTCGACGAACCCTTCACGCGCCTCTTCACGCAGGGGATGCTTACCGCCGAATGCTTCTACCGCGAACTTCCCGACGGTCACAAGCGTTGGTACTACCCCTACGAAGTCACGGTCGAATACGACGAAAAGGGCCGTCCCTCGAAAGTGACCGCCAAGGATGACGGACTTCCCGTCGTCTCGGGCGGCATCGAGAAGATGAGTAAAAGTAAGAACAACGTCGTGGAACCCCGCGACATCATCAAGCAGTTCGGTGCCGATACGGCCCGTACCTTCGTGATGTTCGCCGGTCCCCCCGATCAGTCCGCCGCGTGGTCCAACTCCGGCGCCGAAGGAACGTACCGCTTCCTGCGTCGTCTCTGGAGCTGGGGCTACGCGCACCAGGCCGATTTGATCGGCAGCAAGGCGGCTGTGGACTACTCGGGCGCCTCTAAGGCGGTGAAGGATTTCCGCCGCGACGTCTACACGACGTTGAAGCAGGCTGAAGCCGACTTTGACCGCATGCAGTACAACACCGTGGTGTCGGCTGCGATGAAAATGTTGAACAGCATCGAAGCTTTCCGCCCCGAAGATGAACTGGGCCGTGCCGCACTCGAAGAATGCGCGTCTCTGCTCCTGCGCGTCCTCTACCCGATTGCGCCGCACATCACGACGGTGCTCTGGACGGAATTAGGGTTCGACAAAGCATTTGACTGCGAATTGATCGACGCTCCGTGGCCTGAAATTGATCAGACAGCGCTCGTGGCCGATGAATTGAAGCTCGTCATTCAGGTGAACGGCAAGCTGCGCGGTCAGATTCTGGTGCCGGCTTCGGCTTCCAAGGCCGACATTGAAGCCGCGGCTCTCGCGAACGAAGACGTGAAGCGCTTCGTGGGTGAAGCCACCGTGCGCAAGGTCATCATCGTGCCGGGCAAACTCGTGAACGTCGTGGCGAAGTAATACGCCGCTGACCTTCCGACGAAAACGGGCGACTTTCCGACAAGTGGGAGCCGCCCGTTTTTCTTTGGTGTTTTTTTATTTTCAGCGTTTCAACCGTTCTTCGATATCTGCTTTATAGCTCGTGAGCACCAGCATATCGTCCGGAAACTTCAGGGGTGCTTTATCAGCTTCTCTCAATATCAGCACCGTCATTCGACAGTTTTTCTTTTTCCCCACGGCCTACAGCAGCACCGCCGCTTCTGCCGCCGTTTCCGCTTCTTTCTGCAGTTTCACAGCCACCGGCGCGCCCCGATACTGCTTCGTCAGAATGGCATCCATTCCTTTGTTTCGCTGCACAATCTGACAATCGAGCTGCTTCAAAATCGCCAGTTCTTTTTCCGTTTTCGTGAGGTAAACCGTTGCACCGTCTTTCAGAAGTCGGGATTCCGTTCGGACAATGTCCGCGCCAGCCGTCGCTCCGTCAAAGCGACGGCTTCCGGATTAACGTCGATACTGATGAACGGCGAAGTGGTGCGCCACGATCATCACCATCGCCAAGGTTCGAAGCAGCTCAATATTGGACTGTCGTTCCGTAGATGTTATCAAGGCGTTGATGGGGGGGGGGGATTGTTGTCATTATTTTACTTAATAAAATATTTTATGCTTACTTTTACAATTATTGTGCCGACAGGAACTGGTGCTGCAACGCTCCCATGCGCAGGCGCGTGAGGTTGATGCGGCAGGCAAGCCCCGCGGCACCGGCGCCGGCCCCCGAACCGTAACTCTTTTCAATGAGCTCGCACTCTTCCTTCACGTACGTCTGAAACGCCTTATTGGCATCGGTCAACGCCTGCGTCGCCTTCTTATTTTTCTGCACGCGATCCAAAGCGCGCATCCGCGACATCACCTGCTCCTCGACGTTCTTGTACTGCTTGCCGAGCGCTTCCATTTCGGTTTTAAGGCACGCCGCGTACTCTACCTGGGTGACAGCCTTATCAAAACATTCCGTCGGCGGCGTCTGAGCCGAAGCCGCGGAGCACAGCAAGAGTACCGCCGTCATTGCAACACAAGTTTTCGTCATACTCGTTATCCTTTCAAAAGAGCTTTCATCAACGCAAAACCGGCGCCCGTCATCGCAAATGACCCCAAAAGATGTGCCGCGGCATGACAAAACGCCCGTCCCCAGGCGCCCGCCGTCATGAGCGTGACGTTTTCCATGGAAAAAGTGGAAAACGTCGTCAATCCGCCCAAAAGTCCCGTGACGGCAAAGAGTCTCACCCAAGCCGGTACCGCCGGATGTAATGCCAGGTATGCCGTCACGAGCCCGATCACAAAAGCACCGACGAGATTACAGAGCAGTGTCCCCGTCGGCATCACGTCCCACACGCGGTTGAACCAATAGGAGAGCGCCCACCGAAGCATCGCCCCGAGGGCGGCGCCCAGGCCTACCGCCAGAAGAACGGTGAAAAAACTGCCGTCACGCGTGGCCCACATGGTTCCATCTGTCCTTCGCTTTTTCGTCCGTCTCCCGCGCATCTACCCACAGGGCGGTTCCGTCGGTGAGGTATTCTTTTTTCCAAAAAGGCGCTTCGGTTTTCAACCAATCCATCATGAATTCTGCGGCTTCAAAAGCGGCCGCGCGATGGGGACTCGCCACAATGACGAGCACGATCTGATCGCCGGGCAAAAGTTTCCCCACGCGGTGAATGATCGTGACGCCCCCCAACACTGGCCAGCGGCGACGGGCATCGTCAACGATCGCCCGAAGCGACTTTTCCGTCATTTCCGGGTAATGCTCCAATTCCATTGCCGTGATGCCGCCCCCGCGCACAAGGCCGGTAAAGGTCACCAAAGCGCCGTCTGCGGTGTCGCCCGCCAACAAAGCCGCCGATTCTTTGCCTGCATCAAAATCCGCCGTCTGCACGACGACTTTCGTGTACGCCATCTTAGCCTCCGGTCACAGGCGGAAAGTATGCCGTTTCATCACCGTCTTTGAGCGACGCCGCATCCTGCGCCATCACGCCGTTTACCGCAGCGCGGATGCGCTTCACGGAAGTAAACGCCGCACGGTGCGTGTCATCCTTGTCGGTCAACCATGCTTTGAGCTCCCCCACCGTTTTAACGGTTTCGGGAATCGTCACCGTTTCTTCATCACAGTCCAACGCTTCGCGGAGCATGGCAAAATATTTCACTTTGATCTGCATCGTCTTTCTCTTACAGGAAAAGGTCTCGGAAAGGATAGTAATTAACGACGTCACCGGGTTTTACGACGGCACCCGCCGGAATATCCGCCAAGCCGTCAGCCCATGCACAGCTTGCGAGAATCTGCGAATTCTGGGTGCAGTAAAGATCAAGCCCCCCGTTTTCGTTGCGGTGCACCCGCACAAATTCTTCGCGCGTACCGGCCTTGTCCCACGCAAAATCCGCGCGGACGGCCAGGGGCCGCACCTTCACATTCTTCATGCCCTGACGCTTCAGAATAAAAGCACGGGCCAACATCAGAAACGTCACGAAACACGAGACCGGATTACCGGGCAAACCGATGAAAGGTACGCCCTTTACTTCGCCGAATGCCACGGGTTTTCCCGGCTTCAGACACACCCGCCACATATCGATTTTTCCGAGACTTTCAACAGCGGGCTTAATGTGGTCTTCTTCGCCGACGCTCATGCCGCCCGACGAAATGATGACGTCCGTCTCGCGGGATGCCTTTTCAAAGGCTTCCTTCGTTTTTTCAAGCGAATCAGGCACCGTCCCCAAGTCGTACACGTCACACCCCAAGCCCTTTAAGAGCGCACGGATCGTGAAGCGGTTGGAGTTATAAATACTGCCCGCAGGCAGCGGTTCTCCGGGCATCGTCAATTCGTTGCCGGAGAAAAAGACACCGACGCGCAGCGGTTTCATCACGGTCACGTACGCGGCGCCCACGCTCGCAATGAGTCCCAAAAGTCCCGGCGTCAGCTTGGCACCGGCTTCCGCCACCACGTCACCCGCCGCAACGTCCCCGGCCCGACGGCGCACATAAGTGCCGACTTTCGCGGGCGCACGGAAAATCACGTCGTCTTCTGCCCGTTCCACGTCTTCCTGCGGCACCACGACGTCCGCCGCTTCCGGCAACGGGGCCCCAGTAAAAATGCGCGCACAGGTTCCCGTCGCGAGGGGCGTTCCCGTGCTGCCCGCCGGGATACGCTGACTGACGGGGAGACGCACCGGATGTTCAGGCGTCGCTGCGGCAATCGCGTCGGCCGCGAGGCAATACCCATCCATTTGAGAATTGTTCCAGGGCGGCACATCCACCGTACTTTTGACGGCTTCAGCCAAAATGCGCCCTTCGGCGTAAAGGGTCGGAATCATTTCGGTTCTCGCAATCGGCTCGGCCGCCGCAAGAAGCCGCTCAAGCGCTTCTGTATACGTAATCACTGCTGTGCCCTTCTTTTAATTGTCTCAATGAAATCCGCTACTTTTTCCGCGTCGTTCACCGGCAACCGCACGGCGCCTTCGGGAAGAACAAAATCCTCATCGTCGGTCGCCACCGCCACGAATTCCGAACTCGCGGGCAATGCCTTATCAAAAGCTTTTCTTACGACGCCGATACGAGGAATCCCTTCTTCGCTTTTGAAACCTTCGACGAGAACCATGTCGACGGGCGCAAGACGCGAAAGCAGTTCCGCCAACGTCACTTCGCTTCCGGGCGTCTCCCTCATCAGTGCCCAGCGGTTTCGTCCGGCCAAAATCACTTCGCTAGCGCCCGCCTCGCGGTAGCGCCAGCTGTCCTTACCGGGCTTATCCGTATCCGTGTCGTGGTGCGTGCTTTTCACGGCAGACACCTTCCAGCCGCGCCCGACCAAAACGGCGAGCGTCTTTTCCATCAGCGTCGTTTTTCCGGCCCCCGACGCACCGACAAAGCCTACCGCAAACATAAGGGTCTCCCAAAAGAGCCCGTTTTGGGCCCGGCAAAAGAGAGTTTAGCCCAGTGCCGAGCCTCCTTATAATGGAGAGTTACTGTTTTTTTCTCGATAGGCCTTTTTTCATGACGATTTCCCGCCGGCTTATTCTGGGTGCCGCCTCCGCTTTGGTTCTCTCCGGGTGCGGTTTTCACCTGCGCGGCAGCTTCACGCTGCCTTTTAAGACGCTTTACGTGGACATGGACGAAAACTCCGCATTCCGCGCGCGTCTCGTGCGACTCCTTACCGCGGGTTCTTCCGTAAAGGTCGTCAATTCCGCGACGGACGCCGAAGCCATTCTGAAGGTCACCTCGATGTCGCAGTCGCGTGACGTTCTCTCCTACAACACGAAGGGCGACGCCGCCGAATACGAACTCACGCTCAAGGTGGCGTTTAAGGTTTCGGCTCCCGACGGCCGGGAATACGTCCCGGAATCCGTCATTTCGGCCGTGCGTTCCGTCTCCTACAGCGACGACGAATACTTAAGCCGTCAGAATTCCGAAGCGCTCGTGTACCAGGAAATGCAGTCGGATGCCGCCAATCAGATGCTGCGCCGCGTCGAAGCCGCCAAGCCCCTTAAGGCGGCCGCGGAATAAGTCGGAACCGCCGCCATGCGCTTTAAGGAACTTTCGACCGCACTCAAAAAGGGCGTTGCTCCTCTGTGGCTCGTCACGGGCGAAGAGCCGCTTCTCATGATTGAAGCGTGCGACGCCCTGCGCGCAGCCGCCCGCGCGGAGGGCTATACCGAACGCCAAATTCTCGATGCGCGCGCCAATTGGGACTGGTCGCAGGTTTTTGACGCCTGCCGCGCCATGAGTCTCTTTGCCGAAAAGCGCATCGTGGAGATTCGTCTCACGTCGTTCCGCGTCGGCACCAAGGGGAGCGAAACCCTAACGGCACTTGCTTCCGAACCCTTGGAGGGCGTCGTCGTCGTCATCTCGATGCCGTCGGATTGGTCGGTGAAAAAGCTCGCGTGGTGGAAAAAACTCACGGCAGCCGCAAGCGTCGTGGAATGCAGCCCAGTGAGTCCCGCCGACCTTCCGCTGTGGTTACGAGAACGGCTCGCCCGCTATGAACTCTCTGCAGATGCCGAAGCGATCGAACTTCTCACCTCGCGTTGCGAAGGGAACCTTCTTGCCGCCTCGCAGGAAGTGCTGAAACTCTCCTACCAATACGACAAAGGCACCCGCATCACAGGCGACATGGTGAAGTCGGGCGTTCTCGACGTCGCGCGCTTTGACACGGAAAAACTCTTGGACGCGGCTCTCACGGGAGACACCGGCCGGGCGCTTCGCGTCATCGAAAACCTCAAGAACGAAGGTGAAGCAATCCCCGCCATCCTGTGGCAGATCACGGACGAAGTACGTTTCACGCTCCTCACCCGCACGCTGATGGACGCCGGGAAGCTCCCGCGCGACGCCCTTTGGGAAGCCGGGGTGCGCGGGCAAGACAAAGCCGCCCGCATCCGTTCCTGCGCCCAGCGCAACAACCGACAGCGTCTGGAAGCCGCCCTCATGCTCTGCGCCGATATTGAGCGCTTGGGCAAGGGGCTCGTCGTAAAAGACAAAGACGGCGACGCGTGGCTTGAACTCGCCTCCCTCACCACGTTTCTTGCCAATCCCGGGAAATAACTGCCATGACTGATGTTACTGCTCTGATGACCGACGTCGGACGCCGCGCCAAAGCCGCGGCCCGACAATTATCCGTCGCTTCGACGGACGCGAAGAACCGGGCGCTATTCTCGCTTGCCGATCGGTTGCTTGCGGCCGCGGACGCTGTCTACGCTGCCAACCGGCGCGACGTCGAAAAGGCCCGCGTCGAAGGTCTTGCACCCGCCTTCTTGGACCGCCTCACCGTCACGGAAGCCGTCTTAAAGCAGATGGCGCAAGGCTGCCGCGACATAGCGGCCTTAGCCGACCCCGTGGGGGAAATTTCCGACATCCGCCCGCAACCTTCCGGTATCCGGGTGGGAAAAATGCGCGTGCCGCTGGGCGTCGTCGGCATCATCTACGAAGCGCGCCCCAACGTCACGGTGGACGCGGCGGCTCTCGCCCTTAAATCCGGCAATGCCGCCATTTTGCGCGGCGGCTCCGAAGCCGAGGAAACGAACCGCCTTCTCGGGAAACTTGTTTCTGACTCGTTGGCCGACGCCGGGTTACCCGCCGACGCCGTACAGGTCGCCCCTACCCCCGACCGCGCCTTCGTCGGCGCCCTCATTACGGCCGATCGCTATGTGGACGTCATCATTCCCCGCGGAGGCAAGGGCCTCATCGCACGCTTGGAAAAAGAAGCCTCCGTCCCCATGATCCGGCACTTGGACGGCATCTGCCACACGTACGTCGACAAAGACGCCGATCTCACGATGGCCATCACCGTCTGCGACAACGCGAAGACTCAGCGTTATGCGCCCTGCAACGCCATGGAAACGCTGCTTGTGCACAAAGCCGTCGCCGACGACTTTCTGCCCCGAATCGGCGCCCTCTATGCTGAGAAACACGTCGAAATGCGCGGCGACCGCCGTGCGGAAGCAATCCTTACAAAGGCCGGCCTCCCCGTCGTCAAAGCGGTCGACGCCGACTGGGACACCGAATACAATGCGCCCGTCATTTCGATTGCGGTCGTCGACACGCTCGAAGATGCGATCGAGCACATTGAAATCCACGGCTCACACCATACGGACGCCATCATCACGGATTCGCGCCGCGCGTCCGACACCTTCCTGCGCGCCGTCGATTCCGGCAGCGTCATGGTGAACTGCTCCACGCGCCTTGCTGACGGCTTTGTGTACGGCTTGGGGGCCGAAATCGGCATCAGTACCGGAAAACTTCACGCCCGGGGCCCCGTGGGGCTCGAAGGGCTCACCAATCTCAAATACATTGTTCTTGGAAACGGCGAGTGCCGTCACTAAACGCTATGGCAAAACCTCTTTCTTTCTATGCCGTCTGCCCACTGGGGCTTGAGACGATGCTCGCCGATGAACTCGTCGCCGCAGGCGGCAAAATCTACAAAACTGAGCGCGGCGGCGTTGCTTTCGACGGCGACATGGAAGCCGCCATGCGCGCCTGCCTCACGAGCCGTTTGGCAAGCCGCATCCTGATGCGCTTGGGTTCGAGCGACTATCGCGACGCCGAAGACATCTATAACTTCGCCTGCCGCACCAAGTGGGAAAACTATTTCGACGCAAGCCAGACGTTCCGCGTCGACATCAACGCGCATCGCTCTCCGCTGCAGAGCCTGGACTTTGCCCTCCTGCGCATCAAGGACGGCATCTGCGACCGCTTCGTGCACTTTTTTGAAAAGCGTCCGGACGTGGAACGCGCTCATCCCGACATCCGCGTGTTTGCGTACGTGAGCGAACGTTTCTGCACGTTCTACCTCGACCTTTGCGGCGAAGCCCTCTTTAAGCGCGGTTGGCGCGAAGATAAGGGCGAAGCCCCCTTAAAGGAAAACCTCGCGGCCGCCCTATTGAAACTCGCGGGCTGGACGCCCGACACGCCCCTTCAGGACACGTTCTGCGGCTCAGGCACGATTGCCATCGAAGCCGCTCAGATTGCCTGCAACATGGCTCCCGGTCTCAAGCGGCACTTCCTTTTTGAAAACTTTGCGGACTTTGATAAGGAACTCTGGCAGGAAATCAAGGACGACGCCCTTGCCGCCGTCAACCGTTCCGCCAAGGTGACGATCGCCGCAAGCGACATCAGTTCCATCGTCGTTGAAAAAGCCCGTGAAAATGCCCGTAAGGCGGGATTGGGTGCGCTGCTTGACGACGGTCGACTCACCTTTAAGCAGTGCGACGCCCGTAAGGCAGAACCTGCGGCCGCCGCAGGGCTTCTCATTTCGAATCCCCCGTACGGCGAACAGTCCAATCCGAAGAGCGCCTCGGTTGCCGCCATGATGAAGGATGTGGCAGACAACCTGAAGCATCACTTTGCGGGTTGGACCGCGTGGCTTTTGACGAGCGACCGTCTGCTGCCGCGTCAGATGCGGCTCTCCGAATCCCGCAAGGTTCCCCTCATGAACGGCCCCTTGGAATGCCGATTCTTTAAGTTCGACTTGGTGGCGGGTTCCATGAAGCGCACGCCGAAAGCGCCACTGGCCGCTCAATAACGCGTTTGCATAACGAGAGGCCGTCAGTTAGAATGACGGCCTTTCTCAAAAAGCCTCTGTCCCCATCGTCTAGAGGCCTAGGACATGACCCTCTCACGGTTAGAACTGGGGTTCGAATCCCCATGGGGACGCCACGCATCATCGCCGCACCTTGCGGCGTTTTTGTTACCAGCCGTACGGATTGGACACCATGCAGCGTCTCATTCGAACCTTCTTCGCCAAAAGTGCCGCCTTAGCCGCCGCACTGGCGCTCTTATGCGGCATCACAGCCGCCGTCGTCCCGCAAACCGCCGACGCTTTTTCCTTTATCCGGAGCGAAGCCACCGTCGCCGCGGCCGATCTGCCCCGCGAAGCTCAGGCAACGTTGGCGCTCATCAAAGCGGGCGGCCCCTTTCCTTATGCCAAGGACGGCACCGTCTTCGGCAACTATGAACGAATCCTTCCGCGGCAAAAACGCGGTTACTACACGGAATACACCGTGAAGACGCCGGGGCTCAAAAACCGGGGCCCTCGCCGCATCATTGCAGGGAAAGGCACTACGGGAGACCCCGCGACGTCCGGTGAATACTGGTACACCGCCGATCACTACCAATCCTTCCGCCGCATTAAGGAGCGCTGATTATGCCGACCGTTTACTCTTCCGACGTACTTACCCTCGACTGTCTGGGGCTTAAAAAGGACGGCGTCTTTAAGGCGTTTGCCGAGGGCCTTAAGGCCGAAAGCTGGTTCGGCAACAACTTGGATGCCCTCTACGACCTTCTCACCGACCGTGAGAATTTTCTCACCGTCGATCTGCTTCATTGGGAAGAAGCCGACCTCACGGACGCCGAGCGTTTTTCCTTTGAAGCCCTTTTTGAAGACGCTGCCGAAGAACTGGCGGGGCGCTTAAAAATCCGTCTCATTGCCCGTGAGTTCTGACTCGCTTTTTCGCTTGCCGCGCGCCGCCTCGAATTGTCGAAGCGGCTTTTTTTGTGTCCTAATCCCCGCTTCACGGCACTTTTTCGCGTACGAAAAGCAATACCTTGCGTTAAAGCAGATTTGTACTACATTTTCCCTGTCTTTTTTCTTTCGTTTAGGGTATAACTCTTAGTAGAAAAACGGCTCGCGGAGCATCCCTAAAAAGACGCTCAACAACAGCCGAAAAACAATGCGAGCCGTCAAAGTTTCTTTTCCTTTGAGAGAGGGGGAAATTATGAAAATTCTCGTACCTTACGACGGCAGCTCCTACAGCACTAATTCACTCGAATTCGTGGCGTCCCGTACTACGCTTCTCGGCAAGGAACCCACGATCCGGCTGCTTCTCGTTCAGCAGCCTCTGCCCACCCGTGCCGTGCAGCTTTTGTCGCCCGACGGCGTCAAGGCCTACTTTGACGAAGAAGCGGAAAAGCTTTTGAAGCCCGCCCGCAAGTTCTTCAAGAAGAACCACATCGCCGCAGAAGAAAAGATCGTTCAGGGCGATCCCTCGGAAATGATTGCACAGGAAGCCGAAGCGTTCGGCGCCGACCTCATCGTCATGGGCAGCCGCGGCCGTACCGCGCTCGAAGGGCTCTTCTTGGGATCCGTCACCAACGGCGTTCTCGCCCGCACGAAGCACCCGATTCTGATTCTGCGCGGCAAACCCGCCCCTGAAGCCGATGCGCTCAAAGTAGGCATCTGCGTGGACGGTTCCGCCTACGGTCAGATCGCGGTGAAGTTTGTCCTCAAGCACCAGGCCCTTTTCGGCCGTGCCGCCAAGTTCAACCTCATTGCCGTCGCCCCCGACGTCACCAACGCCGCCATGCCCGAATTGGGCTTCGGTCTTCCCACGATGACACCGGAAGAAATCGATGCTGCGGAAAAGCAGACCTTCGAAGAAATGGCCGACACCGTGCGTCCGCTCTTTGAAAAAGCGAATGTGAAGCCGAAGGAAGTGATGCTCGTCGGCGAGGCCGGTAAGGAAATTGCCGCCTACGCCAAGAAAAAGCTCGACCTCGTCGTCATGGGCAGCCACGGCTACGGTCGCTTCAAGTCCGCCGTGATGGGCTCCACCGCCATGCGGGTTGCCAGTTCCGGCAACGTTCCGATTCTGCTCATCCGTCGTTAAAGGAGGCTTTATGAAAATTCTGGTCCCCCTCGACGGCAGTGACTTCAGCCGCGGCACACTCGCCTTTCTCGCCTCCCGAAAAACGTTCCTCGCGGATCATCCGGCACTTGAACTCATCAACGTGCAACCCTCGCTTCCGGCGCGGGCGGGTGCTCTGATGAGCGAAGAGGCGCTCGCCGGGTATTACGAAGAAGAATCCGCCAACGCCTTTGAGGCCTCGGGAACGGTGCCCGAAAGCCGCGCCGTGAGAACGGCGCTCGTCGGACACCCGGCGGAAGTCATCGCCCGGGAAGCCGAAGATCGCGGCGCCGACCTCATCGTCATGGGGAGTCACGGTATGTCGGGCTTCTCAGAACTTCTCTTCGGCTCGGTGACGATGGGCGTCTTGGCACGCAGCCACATTCCGATGCTGGTGCTTCGGAACACGACGCCGCCCGCGGATAAAGGCGTCGACGTCGTATTCTGCGTGGACGGTTCCGACGAGAGCCGGGCCGCCGTGAAGTTTGCCCTGGAACACCGCTCGCTTTTCGGCGAAACCCCGAACTTCATTTTGGTACACGTGAGTCCCACGGTGGTTTCCTCGGGAGCCGACGGCGCGGAACTTGCGGGCAAAAAGGAATTTGAAGCCGCGATGGACAAGGTGCGCCCGCTTTTTGCCGCCATCGGCGTCGTACCGGAAGAAGTCGCACGCCGGGCGACGCCGTCGCCACGTTTGCCGAAACCCGCAACGCCGGGTTCCTCGTGATGGGCAGCCACGGCTACGGACGGCTGAAGTCGCTGCTTTTGGGGTCGACGGCACTCCGCATCGCTTCACAGACGAAGATTCCGTTGCTCATCGTACGGTAAAAAACTTAGCGCCCTGTGTTTACAGCCGGATGTTCACAGGGTATAACTAAAAAAGAAAGACAACGGTTCCGCCGACCTCTTTCCCCTCCGGGGAAACGGCGGACCGAACAAAAATCGAAGAGGCACACTTATGAAAATCCTCGTTCCCATTGACGGCAGTTCCTACAGTGACAACTCGTTGGAATTCGTTGCTTCCCGTGCCACGCTGCTCGGAAAGAACCCGGAAATCGAACTTCTCGTCGTCCTCGCTCCGCTTCCCACCCGTGCGGCGCGCCTCGTGAGCAAAGACTCCCTGATGCGCTACTACGAAGACGAAGCCGAAAAAATCTTCAAGCCCGCCCGTAAGTTTTTGAAGACGAAGGGCGTTGAAGTCACTGAAGCCTTCATCGTCGGCGATCCCGCGGAAAAGATCGCCGAAGAAGCAACCAAACTCCCCGCCGACCTCATCATCATGGGGAGCCGCGGCCGCACGGCCTTAGCGGGGCTCTTCTTGGGATCCGTCACGAACGGCGTTTTGGCCCGCACGAAGAACCCTATTCTCATTTTGCGCAACAAGCCCGCTCCCGAAGCCGACGCCATGCGCATCGGCATCGCCGTGGACGGCTCGAAGTTCGGTACGGCCGCCATCAAATACGCCTTGAAGCATAAGGAACTCTTCGGTGAAGGCGCCTCTTTCTTCCTCATCAACGTCACGAGTGACTACGCCGGTGCCGTCATGCCCGACATGGCCGGCATGGCACTGCCCGCGCTTTCCGAATCCGAAGTGATCGAACTGCAGAAGAAGGAATTCGACGAAGCCGTCGAACCCGTGCGTCCTTTGCTCACCAAGGCGGGCGTTACCGCGAAAGAAATTTGCCTCGTAGGCAACCCGGGCGACGAAATTGCGGCGTTTGCGAAGAAAAAGAAGCTCGACATCGTCGTGATGGGGAGCCACGGTTACGGCCGCTTTAAGTCCGCCGTAATGGGCTCCACCGCAACGCGTGTGGCCGCCCAGGGCGACGTGCCGATTCTCTTGATCCGTCACTAGTTGCTCGGGCGCTTGATCACGCCCGCCATAAAGGGGAAATTTCTGCGGGAAATTTCCCCTTTTTTCACCCTAAAACCGGCGAACTTCAAGGCGTCGCCGGCTTTTTGTACTACGAAACTTTATGGGACTTTGATAAAACGCAAATAATGGTTAATACGGAACCGCAATCTTTACAAAAGCAGTGTAAAGTAAAAGCAACCGAAACATAATGTTTCATTTTAGTAAACACTTGATTTATAGGTGATTACTAAAACAAAGAAACATCTATTTAACTTTAGGAGAAGATGCTATGGCAACAAAGAAGTCTCATCTTTTGGGCTTGCCTATGCAGATGATGTTGGGCTTGGCACTCGGCGTCGTAGTAGGTATGTTCGTAAGTTCCGATTTTGCGGTGACTTACCTGAAGCCTCTGGGCGATCTCTTCATTCGCCTCATTCGTATGGTCGTCGTACCGTTGGTATTTGCGACCTTGGTTGCCGGTGCCGCCGGTATTTCCGACGTCTCCAAGCTGGGCCGTGTTGCCGTCAAGACGCTCCTTTGCTTCATGGCAACGTCCGCCGTCTCCGTGATCTTCGGTCTCTTCATCGCCAACCTCATTGATCCGGGCATCGGCCTCACGCTCTCCACGGAAGGTCTCAAAGCCGCCAGCGTCAAGGCGCCGAGCTTTGTGAGCACGCTTCTCAACATCGTGCCGATGAACCCGATGGAATCGTTCGCGAAGGGCTCCATCCTGCAGATCATCTTCTTTGCCATCATGTTCGGCTTCTGCCTCAACTGGCTCGGTGAAAAGGGCCGCGGCGTGACGAACTTCTTTGATACCGTCGGCAACGTCATGATCCGCATGACGAACGTCGTGATGTACTACGCCCCGATCGGCGTTTTCGCCTTGATCGCCGTCGTCGTGAGTCAGCACGGTCTCGCCGTTCTCCTCCCCTTAGGCAAGTTGATCCTTGCGTCCTTCATCGCCACGTCGCTCCTTGTGATCATCATCTACGTCCCCTTGGTGAAGCTCATCATCAAGCTGCCGGTGATGCAGTACTTCAAGGGCATCTTTGAACCGTGGCTGATCGCCTTCACGACCTGCTCGTCCGCCGCCGCCATGGCCGCGAACCTCGTCTCCTCCCGCCGCCTGGGTGCTTCCAAAGCCATCGCATCCTTTGCGGTACCTCTCGGCAACACCATCAACATGAACGGTACGGCCGTTTACATGGGTGTGACGACGGTCTTTGCCGCGCAGATCTACGGCATTCCGCTCACGCTCTCTGATCAGGTGATCGTGGTTCTCACGGGTGTGCTCGCCGCCATCGGTACGGCTGGCGTCCCGGGTGCCGGTTTGATTATGTCCACCTTGGTCTTCACGCAGATCGGTATTCCGCTCGAAGTGGTGGGTCTCCTCGCAGGCGTCGACCGTATCCTCGACATGATCCGTACGTCCATCAACGTGGTGGGTGACTCCACGACCGCCCTCTTGGTGAGCCGCATGGAAGGCGAACTCGGTACCGAACCCTTCGTAGAAGGGGAAGAAGCGCCGACGGAACCCGCAAAGCTCTAAAGCGTCCTTGATGGTCGCTCCCCTGCCGGAGCGACATTAAGAAAAGCCCGATACCCAAACTCCCGGGTCGCTAGATCACGAAAACCGATCTAAGCGCTTCGGGAGTTT
>OIWS01001457.1_pt1 | contig 23473 bp, 23 predicted proteins | sample 1587611 | NCBI WGS metagenome assembly OIWS01 (sample SAMEA3888919, study PRJEB22519) | human gut metagenome | biome: human gut; feature: human-associated habitat; material: faeces | place: Denmark | collected 2010 | reverse complement strand
AAAATGAACCATATTAGTACTGATATATATAAATAATTTAGATCATTTACTTATATAAAGAAATCAATAAAAAAAACTTTTAGATAAACTATGGCAGTATTATTTATTTCAAGTCTTACGCCTGACAGAAAGGAATATTGGACTAACGCCTTTGCTCGATCTGGATTTAACGCAATACAAGGTGTTGGCTTTTCTATGGCAGATTTAATAGGGCGCGAGAATATAGAGTTTGTTTCAATGCCATCTTATCAGTCGTTTCCTAATGGTCCTTTGTGGCTATCTAAGAAAATAGATACTTTAGAGAATGGTTCAAAGGTTACTATTCTTCCAACCCTTAATTTAAAAGTGATAAAAACTCTACATTGGAGCATTCAGTACGCTAATTATATTCGTAAATGGGCTAATAGACATAAAGGTGAGGATTGTAAAGTCTTTATTTATAATACTTACCATCCTTCTATTGATTACATATATAAGGCGTGCAAGAAGGCAGAAGTGAAAATATATTGCATGTTATATGATCTTGGTGTGCCTCCTAAACGTCTTGGACTTAGTAAATTGTCTATGTATGGATATGAACGTGCTGAAAGGATTGCGGAAAAATATATCCCTATGCTTGATGGACGCATTGTCATAAATGAAAGCATAGTTAAACACTATGCTCCCGGTAAAGACTATATATTGATAGATGGTGGCATTACAGACCTACTAATATCGAAACTGTTTCCATTAAAGCAGTCAACACTAAAAGAGTATATTTTTGTTTTGGCTGGTATGTTATGGGATCAGAATGGAACAAAATTAGTACTTGATGCTTTAAAACAAAGACCAGATTTGAATGTTCGTGTAAAAATATGTGGTAAAGGAAATGATGTTCCCCTCATAAAAGAGGCTGCCAAAACAGATTCACGTATTGAATACCTTGGTATGTTAAATCAAGAAGAACTTTTTAAAGTTTATGAGAACGCTGACGTTCTTCTGAATCTTCGTATTGAAGAGGAAGAAGATTTCCATTTTCCTGGCAAATTCTTAGAATGTTTGTCTATGGGCAAACTTGTGCTTTCAACTCCTATTGCACATGTTGAGCGTGATTATGGTCATTATATTAAAGTTCTTAATAATGTAACAGGAGAAGGACTCGCTTCTGCTATGGATGAGATAACTAAGACATCAAAAGTTGAACTCTTAGAAAAAGGAAAGGAAGCAAGAGCATTTATGCTTCAACACCGTACATGGAAAATACGTACTAAGAATATTGTTGAATATATGAAACTAAAAATAAAATGAGTATAATATACAAGCTACGTACTAATCCCAAAATAAGAAAAATTGCTGCTGCAATTTATTCATTATTTGGACATAATTTAACAATTATAAAAGGTTCAAACAATCAAATAATCACTACTGGAACTTTTAGAAAGCATTGTAAATTCAAGGTGTATGGTGATAATAACATAGTTAAGTTTTCTGAGAGTGCATACGCTATACATCATGTTGTTATTCAAATATACGGAAGTAACAACCTAATACAAGTTGGTGCTAATTTTGCCAGTGACGGTCTTTCTTTTTCTATAGAAGATGACAATAACAAAATTATTTTAGGTGAAAAATGTCATGGAGGAGGAAACTCGGAATTTGCAGCTATTGAGGGTACAAGTATTATTCTTGGTGATGATTGTATGCTTTCGGCTAATATAACAATTAGAACAGGTGATAGTCATAGTGTTTTGAATGCAATCACAGGTGAACGTATAAACAAATCAAAATCTGTGGTTATCGGCGAGCATGTATGGATAGGCAACACTGCTTTAATATTTAAGGGAACAGAGATTGGATCTAATAGTATTGTAGCGGGTGGTTCTGTTGTTACTGGTAAAAAGTTTCCTGAGAATTGCATTATTGGCGGTAATCCTGCAGTGGTAATTAAAAATGGCACGAATTGGTGCTCCGAGAGAATTTAGTTTATGCAAATAGTGTTTTATAGTGTGGTTCTAAACCAACATCAAGCACCTGTGGCTGATTTACTATGGGAGTTAACTCAACATAATTATGTTTTTGTAGAACTTAAACAATCTGCAGAGAATAAGGGTGGTACGGAAAACTATTCTAATCGGCCTTATCTATTGCGTGCATGGGAGTCGCAAGGTAAAAAAGCAAAAGCTATGACGGCAGATTGTTGTGTGTTTGCTGGTATTGAATCATTGCCGTTTGAGAAGGCACGTTTAAAGCGTGGTCTTTTGTCTTTTGAGATGGGGGAAAGATGGTTAAAGTATGGATTTAAGAGTTTGGCTTCTCCTCGTCTTTTGAAATGGTTAATGGCTTATTATCTTGGTGGGTGGGGTAAAAAACCATTATATAAATTATGCTGTTCTGCTTTTTGTAAACTTGACCACAAGAAGCTTAAAACTTTTGATGAGAAATGTTATAAATGGGGCTATTTTACTAAAGTAAACGAAACTATTGAAATTGAAGCACCTTGTGATTTTTCATCCTCAGAGACTATACACACGCTTATGTGGTGTGCTCGATTTCTGAAATGGAAACATCCAGAACTTCCAGTATTGTTAGCAGAGAAGTTAAAGCGTAAAGGTTTTCAATTTCGTTTAGACATGTATGGTTCTGGTGAAATGGAAGAACGAACAAAACAGCTTGCCACACAGCTTGGAGTAATGGATATTGTGACCTTTCATGGAGCTGTAACAAACAATATAATTCATGAGGCTATGCAGAAGACTGAGATTTTCCTCTTTACTTCTGACCGATACGAGGGATGGGGGGCTGTTGCAAATGAGAGTTTGTCCGAATCGTGTGTGTTGGTTGCCAGTGATGCTATAGGAAGTTCTCCTTATTTGATTTCTGATGGTATTAATGGTTTCATGTTCAAGAGTTCTAAATCTTCGTGTTCATTTGATAATCCAGACAGGAAAGCTTTAGACTCTATTTATAAAAAAGTAGAGTATTTGTTAACGCATCCAAAAGAGTGTAAGCAAATGCAACATAATGCAGAAGTTGGAATAAAACAAATGTGGAGTCCGGATGTAGCAGCTAAAAGGTTTTTAGCACTTGTGCAAGAACTAAAGAATGGTAATGAAACTCCTTTCTTGTATGGACCCTGCTCAAAAGCATAGATACAATGAAGAGATTATTGCAAATAAATACTTGTATAACACAGTCCACAGGGCGTATAGCACAACAAATAGGCGAAAAAGCCATATCTGATGGTTGGGAAAGCTACATTGCTTTTCCTGCCCGTGCCACTAAAGTAGAAAGTAAATCAAAGCTTATTAGTATTGGAACAAAGGCCGATCAATATATTCATGCTTTAATGACTCGTATATTTGATTGCTGCGGTTTCCTTTCTAAACGAGCAACTAAGCAACTTGTCAAACAAATTGAGAAAATTCGTCCAGACGTAATCCATCTTCACAATATTCATGGATACTATTTGAATATTCCTATTCTATTTGATTATTTAAAGAAGTCAGGAATTCCAGTAGTTTGGACACTTCATGATTGTTGGGCCTTTACTGGGCATTGTGTACATTATACATGTGTAAGTTGTTTCAAGTGGAAATCAGGATGTTATGATTGCCCCCGCAAGAAAACTTATCCAAATTCTTTCTTGTTTGACCGTTCGAAGCAGAATTTCGAGTTTAAAAAGAGGGCTTATGATAATATACCCAACATTACATTAGTGCCTGTTTCATATTGGTTGGGACATGAAGTTAGTCAATCAATTCTTGGCAAATATAAAATTCATGTAATCCAAAATGGTATAGATGTGAATGTTTTCCGTCCTCGACGAGATTCAGTTGCAGGAATAAAGAAAAAGTATGGATTATGTGGCAAATACATAATATTGGGTGTAGCAACTGGTTGGAGCGAAGAGGTCGGGTTATCGACATTCTTCCGTTTACGAAAACAATTATCTGAGGATTTTGCGATAGTAATGGTTGGGTGTACACCTAATATTCTGAAACAACTGCCTGATGGAATAATTGGTATTTCTCGAACAAATAATGTTGATGAATTAGCTGAGATATATTCGGCGGCAGATATCTTATTCAATGCTTCTTATCAAGAAACTTTTGGATTAGTAACAGCGGAAGCAATATCTTGTGGCACTCCTGTTATTGTATATAATTCAACAGCATGTTCGGAAATTGTTACTTCTGAAACTGGTTATATTGCTGAAGTAAAAAATGAAATACAAGTATTGAATTATATACTTGAAGACAAAATGTTGGATTCTACACAAAGGAAAGTTCGAAGTGAAAAATGTAGGCAATATGCAATAGCACACTTTGATAAGAATATTAAGTATCAAGAGTATATAAAGTTATATAATTCGTTGCAATGAAAACATCATTAATCATATCTCTAAATTTTCATCCTGGACACGTGAGCCATATGGTAGCCAGCTATAAACAATGCGAAGAGTTGGGCTATGAATCGGTATTTTATGTCAATCCAGCATTTATACCATATCTTCCTAAGGGTAGTCGTATTGTATCGGCTGTAGATTGTGCACAGATACAGGCAGACTTGGCAATATTTCTATTCCCGAGTCAGAAGAACTTGTCGCTTATTCGGAAACTTAAACGACAAGGAACAAAGATTGTATATATATTTCATGAACCACTTGCTCCGATGAAGGTGTATCGTAAAGCTGGCTTTTCGATAAAATATTTGGCAAAACTTTGGGTAATAGATCATGTGAGTGCCCTTACTGTAAAGTGGAGTGATTTTATTCTTATTCCTTCGCGTAAAGCTATAAAATATTATGAAGAAAACAGCTTATATAAGAACAAGAAGTACTTCTATCTACCTCTTATGTATAGTGATGAATATAAAGAAAATAATGCAAAAGTTCCAAGACAGTTTTTTAGTTATATAGGTACTGTGGCAGCAGACCATTCCTTTAGCGAATATCTAAATTTTGTAGAATGGGCAGTAACCAATAACAAGCTGGGATGTATAAAGTTTCTTATAGGTACAAAGAGCGAATTTGAGTTGCCAAAGGTTTTACAAGACTCAAATAGGGTGATAATTCATAAAGGTAAACCTATGAGTGATGATGAGATTAATGCCTATTATAATAGTTCTATTGCAGTATGGAATGCATATGCTCGTACGACTCAAAGTGGAGTGTTAGCAAAAAGTTTTATGTTTGGAACTCCAGCTTTGGTAATGCGTAAAAATCTCAATGAGTTTACACACGATGGACAGAATGTTGTGGCTATAGATGATAATACCAATATGGAGGAAATCGCTGCTGCTATAGAGAAAATATATGCGAATAGAGAAAACTTCTATCATGAATGCCGCAAGGAATTTGAGATGTCATTCTACTATAGGGTGTATAACAGTAAGTTTAATGAAATAATAAGCATGGGATAAAAGGGAGGATTCAATATGCAATTAGTATTATTATCAGGTGGCTCAGGCAAACGATTGTGGCCACTTTCTAACAACGTTCGTAGTAAACAATTTCTACCTCTTCTTGAGAGGAAAGATGGAAAGATGGAATCGATGGTGCAGAGAGTCGTACGACAAGCACTTGATGCAAAAGTGGCTGAGAATATTACAATGGCTACAAACGTAAACCAACTTGATGTAATTATCAATCAATTAGGTGATACTGTAAATGTAGTGACAGAACCAGAGCGTCGTGATACATTTCCCGCAATTGCTCTTGCTGCATGTTTTCTTAAATTTGTGCAGAATTGCGAAGACAATGAAATTGTTGTCGTCATGCCATGTGATCCATATACCGAATCCAGTTATTTTGAAACTATCGGCGATATGGTAAAATGTGTGGAAACTGATGTTGCTGACCTTGTACTTATGGGTATAACTCCAACATATCCAAGTGAGAAGTATGGTTATGTAGTTCCTGAACAATTTAGTGACTGTACATTAGGATATATGAAAGTAGCTCGTTTTACCGAAAAACCAACTGCCGCTATAGCTGAAAACCTAATAAAACAGAATGCTCTTTGGAATGGTGGAGTCTTTGCTTTCCGCTTAGGGTATATTATAAACATTGTTAAGAAATATATAACTTCCACTTCGTTTGAAGAAGTCAAACTTCATTATTCCGAATTACCAAAGATATCATTTGATTATGAAGTCGCAGAAAAAGCAAAATCAGTTGCTGTTGTTCCTTTTGCAGGTCAATGGATTGATCTTGGAACATGGAATGCTCTAACAGATGAAATAAAACGTCATGCTATTGGCAATGTTGTTATTGGAGATCATTGTAAAAATACGCACGTTATTAACGAGCTTCAGTATCCTATTTATGTTGATGGATTAAAGGATATTGTTGTGGCAGCATGTCCTGATGGTATTCTTGTTTGTAGCAAAGATTATTCAGAGAATATAAAAAATGCAGTGGAAAATATTACTCCACGTCCTATGTATGAAGAATGTAGGTGGGGTACATATCGAGTGCTTGATGTATCTACCTACAAAGAAGGTTGTTGTTCATTAACAAAAAGTGTAACGCTTTATCCTGGCAAAAACATTTCTTATAAGATTCATCATCATCGTTCTGAGGTATGGACTATTGTTCAAGGGGAAGGAATTTTTGTAAAAGATGGAAAAGAACAAATAGTAAAAGCAGGTGATACTTTAATTATTCCCGCAGGACATTTACATGCGATAAAAGCAATTACTTCTCTTACATTTATTGAGGTACAGAGTGGAAAATCACTTATAGAAGAAGATGTTGAGAGATTTGAATGGAAATGGAGCAGGTGAGAAATGGATATACATAACAAAATATTATGGATAGTTACTGAACTATTCCCCCCTGATGAAACTTCAACTTCGTACATTCTTGGTCAAATTGCCAATGCAATGGCTAAAAAGTATCAGGTCAAAATTATATGTGGACCAGAGATTTATGATAAGCGAAAAAAGTTGGATGAGAACAACCATTTTTGTTTGGATAAATCAATTGAAGTATTCAGAGCTAATGGTGCTGATTTAGATAAAAACACAACTAAAGGTAAGGCTCTTTCTTTCCTTTTAATGAGCAAGCGTATGATCTCACTTGTGAAGCAACATGTGCGCAAGGACGACAAAGTGCTTATGGTAACAAATCCTGCTCCTTTAGTTGTATTGATGAGTAGGCTAAAGAAAAAGGTTGGTTTTGAATTAAATATTTTGGTACATGATGTTTTCCCTGAAAACACGAAACCTGCAGGTCTGAAATTACCATTATATGGTATGATAAAGCATGTATTTGATAAGGCTTACTCTCGTGCTGATCAATTAATTGCTCTGGGAAGAGACATGAAAGATGTCTTAGAAAAGAAGGTATTGAACAGCTCTGAAAATATACCTAAAATAACCATCATTGAGAATTGGGCTGATATAAATGGCATTAAATCTCAATCTATGCCACAAGGCAAAATTGTATTGGAATATGCAGGAAATATCGGTCGCGTACAAGGATTGGACAAGGTGATAGAACAGTTACCAGAGAGTGTAGATTTTCATATATATGGCACAGGATCAATGGAGGAAACGTTGAAGAAAATGAATCATCCGAGGGTGTTCTTTCATGGTCCGTATTTCCGTAGTCAACAGAATGAAGTGTTAGCTGCATGCCATATAGCCCTTGTTACACTACAAGAAGGTATGTACGGACTTGGAGTGCCTTCAAAAACATATAATATATTAGCTTCTGGTCGTCCGATATTGTTCTTTGGCCCGAAAAATAGTGAGATTGATTTACTTGTTCGAGAAAAGCGAATAGGTTATTGTGGATGGCCTGAGAAATGGGATAAGGACGAACTTGTGGAAATGGGTGAACGTGCTCGTGAGTTGGCTATTAAAGAATATTCAGAAGAAACTATATTGAATAAATTTATTAAAGCAATATAAATGGAAAAAATACTTTTTACTGGTGGTACTGGCTTTTTGGGCAAGAATGCCATGCCTGTTCTTAAAGAAAGATATGAAGTAACTACGTGTGGCATAACTAAAAATGACATGATAAAGGCAAACTTTGTTACTGATGTGCCTGAGTTACCTGAAAAATACGACATAGTACTTCATGCTTGCGGTAAAGCCCATGTTGTACCAAAAACTGAAGCAGAGAAAAAAGCTTTCTTTGACGTTAATTATACAGGAACAAAACATTTATGTGAAGCTTTGGAAAAGGTTGGTGTACCAAAGGCAATCGTCTTTATCAGTACCGTTGCTGTATATGGTTGTGAATATGGTGATTTGATTACTGAAGAGCACCCATTAGAAGGAAAGACACCTTATGCCAAAAGTAAAATTATGGCAGAAGAATATCTGACAGAATGGTGTAAAAAGAATAATGTTGTCTTAGGTATTCTACGTCCTTCTTTATTGGCAGGCAGGGATGCTCCAGGAAATCTTGGCGCTATGGTAAATGGTGTGCGTAGGGGCTTCTATATGAATATTGCAGGTGGCAAGGTCATAAAGAGTATCCTTATGGCGGAAGATATTGCACGTATATTGCCTTCACTTGTGGAAAAAGGTGGCACTTATAATGTTTGCGACACTCGTCAGCCTTCTTTTGGAGAATTATCCGTCTCTGTAGCTAAGCAATTGGGTAAAGGTAAGCCTATGAATATCCCTTATTGGGTGGCTTGGTGTATGGCGAAAGTTGGTGATTTGCTCGGAAGTAAAGCTCCAATCAATTCGTATAAATTGGAGAAAATGACTAAGAGTCTTACTTTTAGTAATGAAAAGGCACGCAAAGAATTAGGATGGGAACCTATGGATGTGCTTGACAATTATAAGATTTAAAAAATTATTAAATCTCATCTTTGGATTTATTTCTATGTCATTAAACCAATCTGATAATTTATTTCTATCATTAGTAAGGTGCGCTGTTAGTGGCAAGTGTGATGATTCTTCTGCTTTTAGTGGTAGGGATTGGGCGTTGATTATAAAGACGTCTAATACGCAAGGTGTTCCTGCACTTGTAGCTGATGGCTTACAGATATATCTCAAATCTAATCCGAACAGTAATCCTTCTGCCAATGAAACTGTTGCTGACAAGTTGAAACGTATGCAGTGGATCGGTAATGTGGTAGCATTTGAAAGGTTGTATGCCAAACATGAGAAGGCAATGGCTGAGTTGGCTGGACTGTATGCGATAAAGGATATACGGATGATGGTGTTGAAAGGATACGGTTTGTCATTAGACTGGCCTGTGCCTAACCATCGTCCTGTAGGCGACTTAGACATTTATAACTTTGGCAAGTGGAAAGAGGCTGATGCCTTGGTGGCTAAAACATGTGGCATAAGGATTGATGATGGGCATGAGCATCATACTGTCTTTAACTATAATGGAGTATCTGTTGAGAATCATTACGACTTCATCAATACTAAGGCTCATAGGGATGCTCCAAAGATTGAGGCTATACTGAAGGTTCTAGCAGAAAAGGATTGCAGAGAGATAGAAATTCAAGGCTCTAAAATTTATTTGCCCTCAGCTGACTTTAATGCCATATTCCTGATGCGCCATATGGGGCAGCATTTTGCTGGTGAGCATCTAAACTTGCGCCAGGTGCTTGATTGGGGATTCTTTGTGCGTGCCCATCATAAAGAAGTGGATTGGAAAGCAACGATTGATTTCTTAAAGGAAATTGGCATCTATACTTTCTTCAATCAAATCAATGCCATATGTGTGGATTACTTAGGCTTCTCAGAGTCATGTCTCCCTACGATAGAAAGAAACAGAGACTTGGAAGAGCGCATTCTTATGGACATTCTTCATCCTGAGTTTGCCGAGGAAAAACCAGTATCAGGCCTAATCCCTATCCTGAAATTTAAGTTTCGCCGTTGGTGGCATAATCGTTGGAAGCATCCCCTTGTTTACAAAGAGTGGCTTCTACCCATGTTCTTAACATTGCTTTGGAGTCATTTGAGGAGGTGGAGAACGATAAAGGATTAAGTAAGAATCTGACTCATTCCCCATTATGGCATTCAAAATAATTTTTCTCCTAATATTGTTGTTGTCGGATTTATTGCCTATCTTTGCAGAAGATATAAAACATCTTAAAAGTGAAGAATATGGCACAGCAAATATTACAATTCAATCAAGCTCAACTCCAGCTATTGGATATGATGTCTTTTGTAAAGACTCCAGAAGCTCTTAGCGATTTGAACAAGGCAATTTCCGATTACTTTGTTAAAAAGGCTGATGAGGAAATGGAAAAAATGTGGAATGAAGGGACTCTCAACAAAGAGAAAATTGAAGACTTCCGCACGCTGCATGAGCGCACCCCTTATAACAAACCATTACTGTAGGTAGTGTTATGAATATAGTTCTTGACACAAATAGCTTGATAATGTCTATCTCTCCACGCAGTCCTTATAGAAATGTGTGGCAGTCGTTTTTATGTGGTGATTACACATTGTGTATATCAAATGAGATAATTGAGGAATATGCAGAGGTTATGGCAAGGAACATTTCTCCGCGTGTTTCCGAAGCAATTGTTTATGCGATACTCACACGTCCTAATGTCTTGCGTGTTGACCCTCATTATAGTTTTGGTCTTATTACAGCTGATACTGACGATAATAAGTTTGTGGATTGTGCAATTGTAGCTAATGCTCGTTGTATTGTTTCTGAAGATAAACATTTTAACGTGCTAAAGACAATACCATTTCCAAAAATTGACGTGATTGGCATAAATGATTTTATGGATATACTTGGTAAGCACTTAAATTAGGGTCTGATATGAATACAGCAATTTTATCAGACGGAACAAGCTATTATATTCCTAATTCAGATTTAAGTTTCTTCAAGGAATTAGCTTTAAGGATGAAGTGGCAAGTTGTTGACAAGAAAAAGACGACAGTATCAACTGCTACTGCAAGCAAGTCGTGGGTTGATGAATTTGCTGGCAAATGGCAAGATCTGCGTTCTACTGTACAGATTGTTGAAGATATACATAAAGCAAGAACTAATAATTCAGAAATATTATTATGAAGGGATATTTGCTCGATACAGATATTGTCGTCTTTTTCTTGCGTAATAAGAACAGTATAGCAGAACATTTTCAGATAATTTAGTTATGGTAACGAATAACGCCAAACACTATTCAAGAATAAAGAATCTAAGAATAGAAAATTGGGTCGTTTAAACCGTTATTGTTGTTAACAGATTAACTGTATACCTTCACAATAGGCGTAAAAACCTATAAGGCAGAATATAATTACTAATCTATACCATACTGGTACACCCTTTATTTGTACCACACTTTTTTAGCACTTATTTTTTTTCGATATACCCAGTGTCTTAGTCCGCAAGGCTCTCTTTGCTAACTAAGTCACTGCCTATTATGTTTTTTATTTGTAAAAAATAATTCATTTATGATAACTTACATTCTTATTTTTCTTCTGCTCCTTGCAGCAGAACTTATCTATTTCCGCATAGCGGATAAGTATAACATTATTGATAAGCCTAACGAGCGGTCGTCGCACTCGACGATAGTGTTGCGTGGGGGTGGCATTATCTTCTTGATAGGGGCATGGGTGTGGAGCGCGTTTTTCGGCTTCAGTTATCCGTGGTTCTTGGCGGGCCTGACACTGGTGGCAGGCGTTAGCTTTGTAGATGACATACGCTCGTTGCCCGACTCGGTACGTCTGCTGGCACAGTTTGCTGCAGCTGCCATGGCGTTCTATCAATTGGGCATATTGCACTGGTCGATGTGGTGGATGGTGCTTGTGGCGCTCGTGGTATATGTGGGGGCTACGAATGTAATCAACTTTATGGATGGCATCAATGGCATTACGGCGGGATATGCGCTGGCGGTGCTGGTGCCGTTGGCATTAGTAAACATAAATTGTCATGAATTGACCACGAATTATTCATCAATTATATCTTCAGATGGGGCGTTTGTGGCGCAATCGCTGATCTTTACAACGATTATTGCAGCAATAGTGTTTTGTCTATTCAACTTCCGACCGAAGGGTAGGGCGAAGTGTTTTGCGGGCGACGTCGGGTCGATAGGTATCGCGTTTATCATGCTGTTCTTGCTTGGCAATGTGATCATCAAGACGCAGGATGTTACATGGCTGACATTCTTGCTGGTGTATGGCGTGGATGGCTGCTTGACGATTATTCATCGCATCATGTTGCACGAGAACCTGGGCGAAGCACACCGTAAGCATGCTTACCAGATTATGGCCAACGAACTGAAGATAGGGCACGTAAAGGTTACCTTATTATATATGGTTCTGCAACTGGTGGTGTCGCTTGGCTTTGTCTTCCTTTGCCCCAATACGGTGCTCTGCCATTGGATGTATATGATTGGCGCGTTGGCCATATTGTCATTGGCCTACTTTTTGTTTATGAAGAAGTATTATTATTTGCACGAAGAATATCTTGCTACGTTGAAAAAATAAAGAACTAAGATAGATGATAGAATTTAACAACGACTTTTTAGCCCAACTCTTTCAACAAGCTGAGGGCAATGAACGTTTGCGCCAGAACTTTGATTTGCGCACATCATCGGCTGATACAAGCCAGCGTATGCTGAACGCGTTGCTGCCTGGAACAGTGGTGCCCATCCATCGGCATGAAGATACAACAGAAACGGTTGTCTGCTTGTGCGGAAAAATGGATGAAGTGATATATGAAGAGGTGGTGACGTATGGTAAGGCTACGCCTGATGCAATGCCTATGGGTATAGATGCGCAAGATGTTACACGTAAGGTGGAATATCGTGAGGTGCAGCGCATACGCCTTTGTCCTGCCGAGGGCAAATATGGATGCCAGGTGCCGAAGGGGGCGTGGCACACGGTAGAGGTGATAGAGCCGAGCGTGATATTTGAGGCGAAAGATGGCGCTTATGTTAAAAAATAGTAATAGCTTGTAGGTATATGTGGTGGTGACGAAAAAAAGTAGTAATTTTGCAGTCTTAAAAAACATATATAAAGGCTGAAAAGCGTGAAGATAAAGGAAGTAATTGCTGCCCTTGAACAGTTCGCGCCTCTGCCCTTGCAGGAAGGATGGGATAATGCCGGCCTGCAGGTAGGATTGACAGAGGCGGACGTATCAGGGGCATTATTGTGTCTGGACGTTACGCCCCAGATCGTTGACGAGGCCATTGCCTCGCAGTGCAACCTCATCGTGTCGCACCACCCTCTCATCTTTCATAAGCTGGCGTGTGTGACTGATGCCGACGATGTGCAGCGCGTGGTGATGCGTGCCATACAGCATGGCATAACCATTGTGTCGATGCACACCAACATGGACAACGCGGTGGGGGGCGTCAACTTCAAAATGGCCGAGAAGCTGGGGCTGCACCACGTGCGCCTGTTTGCCACCAAGACGGTAGACGGCGTTGAGTGTGGTTCGGGCGTGGTGGGCGAATTTGAAAAGCCACTGGCTGCCGACGACTTTATCCTCTTGCTGAAGCGCGCCTTCGGGGTAGAGTGTGTGCAGGCCAACCAGCTGTTGCGTCGCCCCATTAGCCGTGTGGCATTGTGTGGCGGAGCAGGGGCCTTCTTGTTGCCTCAGGCTGTGCAGCAAGGTGCCGACGCCTTTATAACGGGCGAGATGCACTATCACGAATATTTTGGCCACGAGCAGCAGATACAGATTGCTGTGATAGGCCACTATCAAAGCGAACAATATACAAGCGAAATATTTAAGTCAGTTATTGAGGAGAAGTGTCAGGGCGTGCGCTGCGTGATTGCTCACACCGACACCAACCCCATTATTTATCTTTAAGAATCACAATATGGCAAAGAAAGATCCTACAGAATTGTCGGTAGAAGAGAAGCTGAAGACGCTTTATCAGCTGCAAACCACCTTGTCGGCTATCGACGAGAAGCGTGCCCTGCGTGGCGAGTTGCCCCTTGAGGTGCAAGACCTGGAAGACGAGATTGAAGGTCTGCACATTCGTGTTGAGAAAATTCAGCACGAGATAGCCGAGTTTCAGGATGCTGTGGCACAGAAGCAGAACGAGATTGAGCAGGCTCAGGCCAGCGTTGACCGCTATAAGATGCAGCTGGACGACGTGAAGAACAATCGCGAATATGACACGCTGACCAAGGAGATTGAGTTCCAAAGCTTGGAGATTGAGCTGTGCAACAAGAAGATACGCGAGGCTCTGGCTAAGGTTGAAGACAAGAAACGCGAACTGCAGCACACCAACGAGCTGATTGACGACCGTCAGACGGCGCTGAGCGAGAAGAAGAACGAGCTTGACGAGATTATGCTCGAAACTCGTGAGGAGGAAGATAAGCTGAAGATTCGTGCTAAGGATTTGGAAACAAAGATTGAGCCGCGTTTGCTCACCAGCTTCAAGCGCATACGCAAGAGCGCCCGCAACGGTTTGGGCATTGTGTATGTGTATCACGATGCTTGCGGTGGCTGCTTTAACAAGATTCCGCCACAGCGTCAGCTCGACATCAAGATGCACAAGAAGGTTATCGTGTGCGAATATTGCGGACGTATCATGATTGATCCTGAACTGGCTGGCGTAAAGGCTGAGGCCGTTGAGGTGGAGGATAAGCCCAAGCGTAAGCGCGCTATTCGCAAGACGAAGAAGGAGGCTGATGCTGAGGATTAATTTTTCTCGCACAGCGGTTTAACGAAAACTGGTGCCCATACGGGGCCATGATATAAGAGAACGCAGGTAAAGCTATGCTGGCTTTACCTGCGTTTTTTGTTTTTTAAGCGAACACAGATTGAACGGTTGTTACACGCGTTATCATGGAGTATGGGTTGCATCGTTTTCTCTTACGATTAGACGGCGAATAAGTAATAATTACAATAAATTGTAAATAAAATTTGTATATTAAAGATAAATTGTCTACTTTTGCTATCTCGTATATAGCGAACACAATAGCCCTATAGGGGGCTGCAGCATCATTAACTGTAACAAAATAATTGAAAAACATTATAAATGATTGTTTGTTTATGAAGAAAATTTACAAGAGATTAGTGACATGTTCACTTGCTGTGCTGGCTATGTGGCCCGCCACAGCGGTAAAAGCACAGACCGAGGCCGAAAAGGGGCAGACCATTTACGCCTATCGTGTAGACCAGTTGAAGAAAGATGCCGAAGGCTTTAGTGCGCCATCGGTAATTGGCTGGGTATCGTTCAACACCAGCGACACCAGTAAGGTGACGCTGCTGAAGAAATATACAGGCATGTATGACATGGAAAAGGTGGGCGCTGGCGAGTATCTCGACGGCAAAATTTACACCTATGGCTATCAGTATGATGCTTCTGATTATGATGAGGCCTACCAGTCGACACGCTACATAGTGTATGATGCCGAGACCTTTACGCCCCTGAAAACCATCGACCGATATGGTGAGCGCCGTGTGTCAGATATGACCTACGATTATACCACCAACACAATGTATGCGTTGGCAGAGGATAAGGTGACGACCGACCGCGAACTTCAGATCACCAGTCTTTATATCGTAAACACCGAGACGGGCGAACTGACCCGTGTGGGTGGCACGGGCGAGCTGTTAGGCATTAATGGCTACGGCAAAGTGGTAGACGACAACCTGGTGACGCTGGCTTGCGATAAGAATGGCGACCTGTATGCCATGTCGGCCTACCGTCACTTTTATAAGTTAGATAAGTTTTCGGGCAAGGCTACCGAGATAGGCAAGGAGCACAAACTGGCTGTAGAACCGTTCTTCCAGTCGATGGCCTTTGGTGCTGACGGTGTGCTCTACTGGACGCAGCACACAGCGCACCCTTATGGTTGGCTCACCACTATCGATACCGCCACAGGTGTGCCCACCAAAATAGGCACGTTGGGCGACAACGACAAGCTAACCTGCTTGTTCCAGAAACGCAGTCTGGTAAAGACCTTCCCGCTGGCCGCTACCGACCTGAAGGCGGTGAACGATGAGGTGAAGCACAATCAGGTAACGCTGACCTGGACGCTGCCCACCAAAAACTATGATGGCACCGACGCTAACCTGACGGAGGTGCGCGTATATCGTCTGGGCACGGCCAAGCCTATTGCTGTGTTAGGAAAAGATGCCACAACGTTTGTTGACGAGCACTCGGACAATGGACAGACGGCCTACGAGGTGGTAGCGGTAAATGCTGCGGCTCCTGGCACGCCTGCCACCGTGAGCCTCTTTGCTGGCTACGACCAACTGGTGGGCGTGAACGACCTACACGCGGTGAAGAACGATGCTACCAACGAGGTGAGCCTGTCGTGGACAAAGCCTACGCTGACGGTGAATAATGAGTATGCCGACTTCGACAACATTGTATATAATGTGTATCGCGTAAATCTGCTCACACAGAAGTATGAGCTACTGTCTAAAAACCAGAAGGAGCTTACCTTTAGCGAGGTGGTTACGGCCGAGGGCATCTACTGCTATGTGGTAGAGGCTGTTAGCGGTGGCGTGATAGGCTTGGGTGCCAAGACCGAGAATGTTTCGATAACAGAAACTAAGGTGCCGCCCTTTACTGCTAAGTTTGAGAAGAAGGGTAACGGCGATGGTCTGTTCTGGACAGCAGCCAATGCTCCGCATAAATATGGTGCTGGCTGGTCGATATCAAGCTATGTAGATAAAAACTTTGATGGCTACTATGCTCGCTTGTATAAGGCTTCGGGTAGCGAAGTGCTGAACGACTGGTTAATCTCTCCGCCCATAAAGATGGAGAAGGGCGAATATAACCTCTCTTATTATGGTAAGGGTTCTGAAAAGGATAAGTGGAGTTGGGCTGTGATGCTGGGTACCGATGGCAACGACCTCACCACCTTTACTACCGAGCTCGACCGCCACGAAGACGAGATTGTGTTTGGCGATAAGACGGTGCAAGGTGGATGGAAACAGGTGTGCAACAAAAACTTCACCATCACCACCTCGGGCATCTATCATATCGGCCTCTACGGTTTTACTAAGGAGGGCTCTTATATCTCGCTTTGCATTGATAACCTGAGCATTACGCCTGTAACTGATGGCATCAATAGCGTGAAGGATACAGCGGCTGCTAAGCTTACCTTCAACGATGGTGTGGCCGAGGTGTCAGGTGGAAAGACAATCAAGCAGTGGATGGTGTTTAACGCTCAGGGTCAGCAGGTAATGCAGGGCTTGGGTAACGGAACGGCTAACGTGCAGATTGGCCTCTCGGCTCTGAACCATGGCCTCTACATCGTGAGCGTTACTACTACTGATGGCGCTGTGCAGACATTGAAACTGAAGAGATAAGATTTTATAAACAACGTTCATAAGGTCGACTGTATGGGGATATTCCTCGTGCAGTCGGCCTTTTTTATTTTTAGGTTCATCCTGAATTTGGGGTGATGAAGCTTAATATCTATCTAAACGGATCACCCTTCAAGTAGGACGGTGGCCTCCGCGCCACGTCCTCCAGCACCCAGCACTTCTAAATAGATAACCTCACATGTGTTGGGAGGACGGACGCAAAGATAGAAATGTATATTTATGCAAAAATAGCAGAGGTTTTGTATATTTATACATCTTCGATATTTTATATTGCTTAACAAAATATTTGTTAATAATCTAACAATCGCGTTTCGTTTTACTTATTTTGCTTACACTTTTCAAAGTTGATACTTCTTATTTGGGAAAGCATGGGTTTCAGGTCGTGAAACCAAGGGTTTTAGGCTGTGAAACCATGGGTTTCAGAGTCTGAAATCAAGGCTTTCAGACTGTAATTTGATGGCTTTCTCATCACGCTTCGCTTTTTGTATATTTATGCAAAAAGTGTGGCCCGATTTTTGGGGGCTTTGCGCAACGTTTTTTTTGAGCAATTGCTTATGGTATTGTAAGTTTTGTTGTATCTTTGCACTATATAAAAATGACAACACTCCAATGGCATTTGAAACAGAAATAAAAGAATACGAAAGTCTGAGAAAGAAATATCAGACGATGGTAGTGAGGAAAATGGATGAAGAAGAGTATTTGAAATACAACGAAATACTTTTCTCTACCCATTCGTGTGCCATTGAGGGCAACTCTTTTTCGGTAGACGATACGCGAGAACTGAAAGAGAAGGGCTTGGGGATGATTCCTGCAGGAAAAACCTTGTTCGAGGCTTTTGAGATGCTCGACCATTTCAATGCTTACGAATATGTGATGAAGAACACGCAGCATCCGCTGGGTGAAGACTTTTTGAAAGAAATAAACAGGCTGGTGACGCTTCATACACTTTGCTATCGCGTGCCAGACGCTATGCCAGGCGAATATACCACTACCGATATGGCCGCGGGCGACACCGTGTTTGGCGACCATGAAGAGTTGATTGAGCGTGTGCCACATCTGCTGGCCTCTACCGAGCGTGCTATCGTTGCAGCTGCAATTCATCCTGTGGTGTTGGCTGCGCGTTTTCATGGCTTTTACGAGTATCTACACCCATTTCGTGATGGTAATGGTCGTACGGGGCGTCTTGTGAGCAATTATATCTTGTTGCGCTGTGCTCATCCGCTGATTATAATTCCCTCCGACTGCTGTCAGGAGTATATCTCTTCTTTGAAGAAAATACGCACTGAGGCTACTGATGAACATCTTATCAGGTTTTTCTTCAAAATGGCGGTTCAGCGCATGAAGGGGGAGATTGAACAAAAAGAGACAAACACACAGCGTTTCAGAACTTTCGTGTTTTGAAACACTACGCATTTGTCTCATTCCTTCTTTATGCTTCGGGGTGTTACAGGCCGCGCGCCTTGTATATCACTTCTTTGGCCTCGTTTATCTCTTGAAACTTCTTTTCGGCTGCCTTGCGCACATCTTCGCCCAGGGTGGCCACACGGTCGGGGTGGTGCTTTAGCGCCATCTTGCGGTAGGCGGCTTTCACCTCGTCGTCGGTAGCCGAGGCGTCAATGCCCAGCACCTTGTAGGCAGCGTCGAGGTTGCTGCAGCCGTTGCTCAGGTTCAGCATCGAGTCGAGGTCGGTGGCCGAAATGCCCATCCATAGGGCTATGTTGTGCAGCGCCTCTATCTCTTCGCTCACCACCACGCCATCGGCCTGGGCAATGGATACTAAGAAATTGAGCAACTGCAAGCGTTGGCTATATTCCATATTGGCGGCTATCTGTCCGCAAACATCGTGTATGTTGCCTGCAAACTGTGGCATGCCCATCTGTTTCTGATACTCAAATAGGCGCATCATAATCTTTTCGCCCTCGCTCACCGCCATCTCACCAAAGTTTTGGCGCAGAAAGCGGCGCACCAGCTCCATCTCTGAGTGCATCACACGGCCATCGGCGCGGATGATGTATGATGCCAGCGACAGTAGCGAAAATAAAAACGAGTTGCGCTGTCCTTCATACTGCATGCGTTCGCGCTCCTGCTGGGTGTAGTCGGCCTCGTCTTGGCCCGACATGCTTTTTTCCAGCAACCATCCTAACGCAAAGCCTGCAAAGGCTCCAAGAGGGCCTCCCATACAGAAGCCTAACCATCCACTAATCCATTTTCCTAATCCCATATTGTTTTCTTTTCTTTAATTATAATATTATTACCCACTTTCTTGCCACTTTTCGGCATTTACAAAGCCGAGTAGGGTGGTATCTCTTTTAAAAAGTGATAGGTGTTGTTTTCATAATCCATCTTGCAACAATAATGCGTCAAACCGTTGCTCACCATCAGATAGTCGACGTGTAGCAGTATGTTGTAAGCGGATATCTGCTGAAACACGCGCTGCGTAATTTTTATTGACGGCGCTTTGTATTCGATGATGACGCGGGGCTTCAGCTCGCTGTCGTATAGTACCGTGTCGGCTCGTAGGCGTTTGTTGCCACACTGTAGGGGCGTTTCGTTGGCGAGTAGGGAAGAGGGGTAGCCTTTATGCTCAACCAGATAGTGGATGAAATGCTGGCGAACCCACTCCTCGGGGGTCAGGGCAACGAATTTTCGGCGCAAGATGTCTAATATCTTGGGCTTCTCTGGGGTGCCCGACAATTTTATTTCAAACTGAGGTAGATTTAATTGAATCATTTTTCGTAACTTTGCTGTGCGCCTGTTTTTGGCTTATGCAAAGATAGCGCTTTCTTTCTTGAACGAAAAAACATTTTTAATATAATAAGTTAATATGGCAGAAAAAAAAGTGGCACTGACATACGACGCGGTGATGCGACAATTGAAAAGCGGCATCTATAAGCCCATTTATATCTTGATGGGCGACGAACCGTATTTCATTGATAAGATATCCGACTACATTGCCGATAATGTGCTGCAACCTGATGAGCAGTTCTTCAACCAGGACGTGGTGTATGGCCCCGACGTAAATGTGGCAAGGGTGGTGGAACTGGCAAAGGGGTATCCCATCATGCCGGCTACCCGACGTGTGGTAATTGTAAAAGAAGCGCAGGCAATGAAACAGATTGAACAGCTGGAACAGTATCTTACGAAACCAGCCGAAACAACAATCTTGGTGCTGTGCTATAAGAACGGAACTATCAACGGAAGATCGAAGTTGGTGACGAAGGCAAACGCTCTTGGCGTGGTGCTTGAATGTAAGAAAAAAAGAGAAAATGAGTTGCCCGCCTTTATCGAGTCGTATCTTAAAACACAGCATGCAGCTATCGACCCGAAGGCGGCTGCCATGATTGCTGATCATATTGGCTCTGACCTGCATCGTTTGGTGTCTGAACTCGACAAGGTGCTGATAGCACTGCCTAATGATAATAGGAGAGTGACGCCCGAAATAGTGGAGCGACAGATTGGCGTAAACAAAGATTTTAATGCCTTTGAGCTGAGAAATGCTATTGTGCAGAAGAATGTGTACAAAGCAAATCAGATAGTAAATTATTTTGACAAAAATCCAAAGGCTGGAAGTATCTATTCTTTCCTGCCTCTGCTGTTCTCTTACTTCCAGAACCTCATGATGGCGTTCTATGCACCTAACCGGGCCAGTGAACAGGCGGTGGCAGCACAGCTCGATTTGAAGTCGCCGTGGGCCGCACGCGACTATATGACGGGCATGAGAAACTATACGGCAATGAAGACGTTGCTCATTATAGACAAAATAAGAGAAATTGATGCCAAAAGTAAGGGTATTGACAACGTTCATACCTCTCCTGGCGACCTAATGAGGGAGCTTTTGTTCTTCATTTTGCACTGAAAAAGGGCGTTTTTGCCCTCTTTTTTATCTCTTTCAACATTTCTCGATGACCTCACTTTTAGGCTTAACTTGCGTTGTAAAAGCAAGTTAAGCCTTTTTTAACCCCCTCATTTTTCGTCTTGAATTTCGTCGCGTGGGTTCTCGTTCAAAAAGTGAAAAAACACGTTGTTTTTTGCTTGTTTCGTCGTCTTCTAATTTACAGTTAACATCTGTTTGCATCTATGTTTGTTTAGTCCTCATTTGTAAAACAATATACAAATGAATATACAAATACGTATTTAGATTGTTGATATGAAGATGTAAACCGCTTAAAACACATAAATATGTATATCAATATCTGAATATCTGAATATGCAAAGAAAGATAAATGAATATGCAAAAAGGCAATATGATAAATATATTGCTGAAAACCACTATGTTATGATAAATATCTAAACCAATACAACGATTTTTATGCATAAATATGCTTCTTGATATGCAAATAGATGTGGTTTTACATGCTTTAGATGCTGTGTAATATATTAATTATAAGGATAATAACACAAATATGCAAAGTTTTGCTTATATGTGTTTTATAGGATGTGTATCGCTTATTGTATAGGAATGGCATCGCTTTCTCATTTATAATTATTAATTTGTGAAAGTAGATGTAATATTTATTTTGATTTTAAAATTTAAAAAATATACACAAATGTTGCGTATCTCGTTTTTTATGTTTACTTTTGTAAAGTAATAGAAAATGTGGTTTTTGCCACCTAAACAGTACATATTATGAAAGATCGTATAAGAAAAGTGATGGAAAGCCAGAATATGACGCAACAAGAATTTGCCGATTTTGTTCATATCTCTCCGGCTTCGTTGAGTAGTGTCTTCACGGGGCGCACCCGTCCCACCCTCGCCATCGTCGAGGCTATCAAGGGTGCCCTCCCTGATATCTCTACCGACTGGCTGATGTTTGGCAGCGGAAATATGTGGCTCAGCGAGAATACCTATTATAATAATGTGTCTGCGGGCAACGAACAGGGCGAGACGGAAGGCGGTTCTTCTGTGTCTAACCCACCCCATCGTGATATGGGAGGGGGTGCGTCGGCGGTGCTCGATTTTGGTGGGACGCTCCCAGCTGGTTCTGCTTCGCCTTCATCTCCCTCTAATGGCTCGTATATGCCACAATCGGGCGTCTCAGATATTCGGTTTATGAATAATGCGGTAAAAAATAATGACATAAAACAGCGTACGATAACCGAGATACGTATCTTCTTCAGCGATCAGACGTGGGAGACGTTCGTTCCGAAGAAGTGATTGACTGTAATCGCGAAACTGCTGATCATCGGTTGACTCTTTGCTTGTCACCTTGATATATTGCCCTCTCTTTTATGTCTTCGGTATCATCGTCACACCTTAACATGATGATATCTGTATGCTTCCTCATGGTGTTTCTGTTTTGTTATGCTGCCTCTCGCTACGCTGATGGGTTGATAGGAATGTAAAAGGCATTGATGAAAATAACGAAACGTTGTCAATATATTTTACCAAGAATAAGGGTGGCAAAGCATCCTCCAGTACCCAAATAAACAGCCCCTCCTCCGCGCCGCCATTCGGTGGCTTCCCACTCCCCGTTGGAGAGGGGAGTGAATAGCCTTGCAAACCATAGTCGGGCGGTGGTGTAGTTATATGAAGGGTGAAGAGTGAAGCGTGAAGAACGAAGCCTTCTTGTGAAAGGCGAGTCAAATCAAAGTAGGACGGTGGTCTCCGTGCCCCGTCCTCCAGCACCCAAAATAAACAGCCCCACCCCCAACCTCTCCCCGCTGGAGAGGGGAGTGAATACCCTCACTTCTTGTTGGAGGACGGGGCACGGAGACCACCGTCCTACTTTAAGAGTGCATCTGCGTCCTATCTGCTATCTGTGTTTGCCCCTTTTCACCTTCACGCTCGCGCGTAATAAAAACAATGTGTGCGCCCACAAAAGGCGGTGCAATGTGTAAACAAGTGTTAAAAACCGCATAAATATTGCATTTTTCTTTGCTAAAGTCTTGCATGGTATCAAAAAAAGCTATACCTTTGCATCCGCTTTCAAGAACGAACGACATCTAAAGCAAACGCTAAGATAGTTGTAAATAGTTGAGAGTAAAAAGAAAGAGTTCTTTGAAAAAGATTTACATAAAGACAGAGAAGTAGTACAAGAAGCAAGCATTGCTGTTACTGTTAACAGGAATGTTTGGGTAAAAAGAAAACCAGTCAATTTGCTTCGATAATAAGGATACTCATCTTGAACACAGAGACAATTCGCTACACCTTATATTATATATAGGGTATTAGTAAATAGAAAATATTTTTACAGTGGAGAGTTTGATCCTGGCTCAGGATGAACGCTAGCTACAGGCTTAACACATGCAAGT
>OIWS01001451.1_pt1 | contig 23532 bp, 14 predicted proteins | sample 1587611 | NCBI WGS metagenome assembly OIWS01 (sample SAMEA3888919, study PRJEB22519) | human gut metagenome | biome: human gut; feature: human-associated habitat; material: faeces | place: Denmark | collected 2010 | reverse complement strand
ATGCTGTACATTCTGCTTAATGCAGCGGACCGCCTCCCGATCTTTCTCTACCATAACCGCTTCCTTTGCGCCACGGCTAAGCGCCTCGATCGCTATTCCGCCACTTCCGCTAAACAAATCTAAAAAACGGCATCCTGCAATGTCCCATTGCAATATATTAAATAATGTCTCCTTAATGCGATTCGTAGTAGGTCTGGTATTCTTTCCAGACGGAACGATCAAATTAAAGCCTCGCACGGAACCAGCCACTACTCTCATATTAATCCAATCCTCATTTCTCGTATTATATATATAAAGTGCATCGTAATAAGTGACCTTGTAACGTCACTCTGCTGCACCCCATTTTAGCATAATCATGCGATGTGGTCAAACAACTTCCACATCTTCCCGCTGAATTTTCATCAAATCTTCACGACTTGGTGCAGACAGTCTGACAAGACGATTTGCCTGATTGATCACGATCTTTTCAAACAGATTACGAATTCCTCTGGCATTTCCAAATACATTCCACTCTTCTTCCGTTTTTGCCTGCAACGACAAAAGCACCGCCTCTCTGGCAGATTCTTCCAATTGCAGTCCAGCCTTATCGGCCATTGCATCTAGGATCGCTATGAGTTCTTCCTTCGAATAATCCGGAAAATCGATAAATTTGTTAAATCGCGATACTAAACCCGTATTGCATTTCAAAAATGACTGCATTTCTTCTGTATAACCTGCCACAATGACGATCAGATCATCGCGGTGGTCTTCCATCAATTTTACTAATGTATCCACTGCTTCCATACCAAAATCATTCGGAACATCAGGATTGACCAGGGCATATGCTTCATCAATAAAAAGAATCCCCCCAACTGCCTGCTCGACCAATTCGTGCACCTTAAGTGCCGTCTGGCCGACATATCCTGCCACAAGCCCGGAGCGGTCCGTTTCAATAAAGGTTCCCTTGGATAAGATCCCAAGCTCCCGATAGATTTTTGCCACCAATCTCGCCACCGTCGTTTTGCCGGTTCCCGGTGCACCGGTAAATACCATGTGATATGACATATCCATTTGCGGAAGTCCCATCGTTTCCCGAAGCTTGCGAATACGGATCAAGTTAACCAGAGACCGGATCTCATCCTTTACCCCCTGCAAACCAACCAACGCATTCAGCTCATCTAACAGGCATTGCAGACGCTCCTCCTGCTCTTTGCGTTCTGCCTCCTCACGTTCCTGAATACGTTTTTTGACTGCCTGAAACTGCTTACGCGCCATTTCCTGCTGTAACTGTTCCTCCAGCTTGTCCTGCCTTACATTCCATTCATTGCTCGCCTGTGCGGCTGCCGGTGACTCTGCCATCACTTCTGCAGACTGCTTTTTTACCGGGACATGCAGCCATCTTGTATCATCTAGAATGTCCGTCCCATATAATTTGTGAAACAGATACTCTTCCGTATTCCAAGCATCCTTTGTATCCACAAATACACTTACCCTGTCATAAAATTCACGTACAAACCGGCGCGTCAGAACACTTTCCCGATCCACCATATACGCCATACACAAAATGATATTGACAAAGGAATCCAAAAACTGCTCTCCGGTATGCTGCATATATTCATCGTCATAAGCTGCACACAGCTGTAAAAGCACCGGCGGAAATCCGCAAAACCGTCTGCACTCCTCAATCAACTCTCCGTTCACAGGGATCTCCGGTGAAACTGCTAATAGATTGGAATCCGTGATAATAGCAATATACTCTCTTTCGCTTTCTGTCACAATGCCCTCTGCCGCTGCAAAAGTCACTAATACAGACTGCACGTAACGATCTAAGATCATTTTAGCGGACTGTTTCATAACCTGTCTTGCCTGCTCCCAGAGACCGCTGCGTTCCAAATTTTCACAAAAAAGGCATAGCCGGTCATAGTTTGACCGCCCAATCTGCAGTAATCTATCTGTCGTATACCCTGCCTGCACCATATGCAACCTCCCTTACCGTTCCAACACACAATTAAATTAAGTGTACTATTTTTACCTTCAAAATGCAATGTTCTTACAAAAAGATCTCGTCGGTGTAGGTTTGTATTTTTTCACGCAATCCCCGATACTTTTTGCACATTTCTATTATATCCGTCCGCTCAAATCCAGCCGCCGCTTCATTTGCCTGTTTTAGTATTGCTGCATCCTGATAAATATCTGCCAGCTTAAAATTCAAGTCTCCACTCTGTCGGATGCCAAACAGATCCCCGGGACCGCGCAGTTTCAAATCTTCTTCTGCAACCAGGAATCCATCATTGGACTGCTCTAGCACCTGCAGTCTCTGCTTCGTTTCTTTGGAAGGTTTGCCCATCATAAAAATACAATAAGACTGCGCCGAACCTCTTCCAACACGTCCACGAAGCTGATGTAACTGCGCCAAACCAAACCGTTCTGCATTTTCGACCATCATCACTGTGGCATTTGGCACATTGATACCAACTTCGATCACCGTCGTAGATACCAAAACATCAATCGCTCCAGAGACAAATCGCTCCATGATCTCATTTTTTTGTGCCGGTTTCATCTTGCCATGCAGCACTTCGATCCGTATCTTAGTCGACATCTCTTCCCGCAGTGTCTGAGCATAATCCGTGACATTTTCCGCCTCCATATTCTCGCTTTCCTCCACCATCGGACAGATCACATATGCTTGATGCCCTTTTTCTACTTCTTTCTCAATGAATCGATACGACTGCGGACGATATCCGGTATCCACAACACAGTTTTGAATTGGAAGTCTACCCTTAGGAAGTCCTTTGATAACTGAAATATCCAGTTCTCCGTATAAAATGATCGCTAACGTGCGTGGGATCGGTGTGGCACTCATGACCAACATATGTGGTGTATGCCCTTTTGCATAAAAACTTTCGCGCTGACGCACACCAAAACGGTGCTGTTCATCGGTGACGATCATCGCAAGATCCTTATACTCTACCTTATCCTGAATGAGTGCCTGCGTTCCTACGACAATATCAATCTCTCCCGCTGCGATCTGAGCCTGCATATCGCGCTTTGCCGCTGCCGTCATAGAACCGGTCAAAAGACCGACTCGAACCTGCAAGGGATCAAACATTTCGCAAAATGTCTCATAATGCTGCTCTGCCAACACTTCTGTCGGCACCATGATCGCCCCTTGATGTCCCTGCTCCACAGCTATTAGCAACGCAATCTGTGCAACAATGGTTTTACCGGATCCAACATCGCCCTGGATCAATCGATTCATCACAAATCCTGATGAAACATCTGCCGCGATCTCGTCCACTGCCTGTTTCTGTCCCTCTGTCAGCTCATAAGGAAGGTTCTCTAGCAGTGCAAATACTTTATCCCCCGGATGCAGTATATAGTCTGATGGTTTTTGATGACGATTTTGTTTCATCTGATGCATTGCCAGCGTAAATAAAAAGAACTCCTCAAAAACCAAACGGTTCCTTGCAGCAAAAAAATCCGCTTCCTTTGACGGAAAATGAATATCCTGCAACGCTTTTTTATGCAGTACAAGATTATATTTTTTACGCATATCCAGCGGAAGGAACTCTGCATCCAACTCAGCCTGCGATAGTGCTTGATCTACAGCTTTTTTGATCGCATTGTTTGTCAGTCCCGCTGTCAATGGGTACAACGGCTGCAAACGGTACAACATACTGCGGTATTCCTCATATTGCAGCATTTTGGGCTGCTGCAACATCAGACGTCCCCGTTTTGATATAACTTTTCCTCGCAAAAGATAATGCGTTCCCATTTTAAGAGAACGGAGTAAATATGGCATATTAAACCAACTCACTGGAATAGAGCCACTGGAATCCCTCATCGTACAACTTACAATCTTAAGATTACGCACATAACTGATCTTAGGCTTAGCTGCCAAGCTTACATCCAGAACGATCACATTTCCGTCCACCGCTTCCGATACCGGCTGTACCGGCTTATACACATCATATTGTCTGGGATAATGAGCAAGCAGATCTCCGATCGTATAAATTCCCAGCTTTGCATACAAACTTTCTGCTTTTTGTCCCACCCCTTTTATATTGCGTATACTATCCCTCTCTCTCAACGATGTCTCCTCCCTCCGTAGCTCGAAAATCATCCATCACTTTACAGTTACTCCGGCTTTAGAAGATTTAGAGTCTCTATTGAAAAAGGATCATCACGCTGCTCTGTCCGACCAGTATGACAACCCTTTCTCGAAAACGTTTCTTAATACTCGCTTATTACTCTACAGAAATAAAGTAAGAATATACCGGCTGACCACCGTACTGTACTTCTACTTCAACATCTTCATGTGTGTTCTCAATATCCTCTGCAAGCTGCTCTGCCTGTTCCTTCGTTGCATCACTGCCATAATACAGACTGACTAACTCAGAGTCCTCATCTAACAGAGACTCGATCAATTCCTTTGCTGTACCTTGCAGATCACTGCCAACCGATACGATCGTCTTATCAGTAAGGCCCATAAAGTCACCCTGCTTAATATCTTTGCCATCCATATTCGTATCACGAACCGCATACGTAACCTGACCGGATTTGATCAATTGCATCTCTTCTTCCATAGATTCTGCATTTTCTGCAGCAGATCTTCCACTGACAAAACTGATCATTGCAGCAATTCCCTGCGGAATATTTTTGGACGGAACGACGTACACTTCCTTATCTTCTGTCAGATTCTTTGCCTGATTTGCTGCCAAAATAATATTTCCATTATTTGGCAAAACAAAGATATTATCTGCATTCACCTGCTCAATTGCAGATAATACATCATCCGTACTTGGGTTCATTGTCTGTCCGCCTTCGATCACATAATCCACTCCAAGATCACGGAAAATATCTGCCAATCCATCTCCGGCTGCTACGGCAATAAAACCATTTTCTTTACGTGGCTCCTCTTTCTTTGGTGCGCTTGCCGACTCGGACGCTTTCTGTGCATCTCGTATCACCTTTTCCTGATGCTCCTCACGCATATTGTCAATCTTCATGCTGGTCAAAGAACCATACGTAAGTGCTTTCTGAATCGCCAGACCCGGATCATTGGTGTGTACATGTACCTTTACAATATCATCATCAGCTACTACTACAACGCAGTCACCGATCTTCTGCAAATATTCCTTAAGCTGACTCTCGACTACATCTTCGCCGCGTTCCAGCATAATGATAAATTCCGTACAATAACCAAAGCGGATATCCTCTTCTTCAGAAGCGCCGACAGATCCATTGACCACGCGGGTTGCTGTACCTGTATTCACTGTGAAATCCGTTGCCTTACCCTTCAAGGCATCGAGCGCACCGCGAATAAATGTCATCAAACCTTCCCCGCCAGAATCAACAACTCCCGCCTGCTTCAGTACCGGCAGCAATTCCGGTGTCTGCAGCAATGCTTCCTCCATTTCAGCAGCGACTTCATCGCAGAATTTGATAATATCGTCCGTATCTCCGTTCACTAACAGATCCATCGACTTGTCCGCTCCTGCCTTTGCAACGGTAAGGATCGTACCCTCTTTCGGTTTCATGACTGCTTTGTATGCCGTTTCTGCAGCATGCTGCACGCCATTTCCTAACGCTGTCACATCGATAATATCTAATCCCTTTAATTCTTTGACAAAACCGCGAAAGATCTGGGACATGATAACGCCGGAATTTCCTCTTGCTCCTCTAAGTGAACCACTGGAAATCGCTTTACCCAATTCGGTCAATGTCGGATTCTGAAGATTGGCTACATCTTTCGCTGCAGCCATTATGGTCATCGTCATATTCGTTCCGGTATCTCCATCCGGTACCGGAAATACATTCAATTCATTAATATATTCCTTCTTCGCCTCTAAACCCTTTGCTCCTGCCAAAAACATTTTCTGCAACATCTTTGCATCAATTGTCTGAACGCTCACTGCTTTAATCCTCCTTGTGTTTGCAAATCGGTAAATTAATCTTCATCTACAATACGAACACCTTCAACGATGACGTTAATCTGTTCTACTTCCATTCCGGTAAAAGTTTCTATCTTATAACGTACATGCTCAAGCACGTTTTGAGCAACTGCGCGGATACTTACACCATATGCTACAATAATATGAAGTTCCACTTTGATACGGTTGTCCACAACATATACATTCACACCGCGTCCTGCATTCTCTTTCTTTAGGAGCTTGATCACGCCATCTTTTACATTAACGGCCGCCATGCCCACGATACCAATACATTCTGCTGTCGCAGCCCCGGCATATTTTGCTAAAACATCACGGTCAATAATAATGTTGCCCATTTTTGCATTCATTTTGCCTTTCATAAATACTCCTCCATTTCTATGCTGTTACATCTTAAATATGTTTTATTCAAGATTTAAAATCTTTGTCATATACTAACATTAAGATACACTGTATTAGTATATCCTATTCTACACAATTGTGCAAGCGAGGGGTTTTATGCGTCATATGATTGGTTTTATATTGTTTTGGATCGCCATCGGCATGACAATCATGTTTTTTATTTCAAACGCTGTTATTGCCGTATTGATCATCCTGCTCTGCCTTGTCTTAGGCTATAATTTATTCTGTTCATAGAAGCAAAGCCCGCGCTTTGCTTCTGCAAGAATTGCTAAAGCAATTCTTGTTGGCTGCACACTACATAACAGCAATATTTGCTGTCCGCTAGAAAAGCAAGAAAAAGGACCGGGAATTATCCCGATCCTGTGGATTCTCATATAAAAGGTGATTGCGATTATGCACGCTCTACAGCTCCAGAACGTAAACATCCTGTACATACTGGCATTTTCTTGGTTCCACCATTCACCTTTACACGAACAGACTTAATGTTCGGCTTCCACATCTTGTTGCTTCTTCTATGTGAATGACTCACCTTGTTTCCGAAGTGAACACTCTTTCCACATACTGCACACTTTGCCATCGTAAGCACCTCCTTACCTTTATTCCTGATGGTCTCATTTATCCTGTCATTTCTGTCAGTGTTATTAGCACAACATGAACATAATACCAAAAATCAAACAGAAATGCAAGAACAAAATTTAATTTTTTGCTTTTTGCGCTTTTTCCTTTTTGGAAGGAACATATTTGTCCAAAAGATCAGGAACCATATCCAATACTTTTGTAATGCTATCCTGATTTTTTACATTGACAAGCTTCGTCTCACCATTGCGGATCACTAAGATCGCACTCGGCTGGATCTTTCCACCCATACCTCCGGCACTGTTTTCTTTCTTGCCCGGCTCTGCGAAAGCACCTGCAGCCACACCAAAGCTAACGTCCACCAGTGGCAAAATGATCGTTCCATCATCAAATTTCACGGCATCACCCACAACGGTCTTTCCGGTAATAAATCCTTCCATCCCCTGAAATAAGGATCCTACATTTGCGTTAAAAGAATTGTCTGCCATTTACTTTTCCTCCTTCCACTTCTCCCATTCGTGTAGAAGCTTTCTGCCATCTTTATTTTTTATTATGCGCCACGCAATACAAATTAATGTAATCATGCGGATTCTTCCACGAAATGAAACATTCCCCTCTATGCGTTTCTGCTCAAAATCCGGAATGATCTGTACTCCATTCCCATACCATGCATAAAAAAGTGCGAGCACTCCCAGCAGCTCACCGGTAGAACACGGATCTCCGGTTCCAAATATTACTTTACCGCGCATACGCCGCGGATGTATTTGTTTCCATAAATGTATCACATTCTCTTTGACGATGCAAATAAATGCTTTTCCCGCATCACTGCGCAAAATATCAACCAGATCCTGCACAGAATGTACTTTTTTCTTCATCTTTCGCACAATCTTTATTACATTTTGAAGCCAAAGAAACAACTGTCGGATCCCCCGCGGCTTTTTCTCTCTTTCATCAGCCTGCCTAAAAGCCGATTGCTCTTCTCTTTGATCAGTCGTCTGCTTAGGTGCTATCTGCTTCTCTTGTTCAGGTGCTGTCGGACTCTTCTCCAAATTCACAGAGAGCGCTTTCTTCTCCTGTTTCGAGGATTCCTGTGTTTTTTGAACTGTTTCGGCTGCCTTCTCAGCTTTTCGCTTCTGTGCTTTTGGGGCAGAAGACTTTTTAGAACGGCGTTTTTTATGTGCGCCGTCACTGCGCAGGATCGGCACGCCAAAAACACGGACTTTCCACTGCAGATCCTTTTCAGTGATCAGGATTGGCACACGAAGCACAACACCTAACCATCGAATACTGATCTGTGCTTTTTTATCATCGAACGAGATCTTTCCGCAGTAACGCACTGCCGCAAACAATATCGCCAGTGCCACGATAACAAGTACCGCCAAAAGGATCCCTATCACTTTTGCTATGGTAACCAAAACCAATAATATGATCTTTTCCATCGCCCGGTCTGTCACCTCCCCGTAAAATAAGCACGGATCGCATCGGAATCAACGCTCCCTCGATCACGATAGACATCCGTGATCATTTGCTGCAACAGCTCCACAGCACTGTCATAAGAGGCCGCCAGCCCCACTACTTGTACACCGCATTCCTTTTCATAGCGGAACCATAGCGTTCTCGACGCATAGATTTCCAGGCTGTTCGCAGGATTACGCCCCAGCACTACACAAAAGCATCCACGCAGCCCCTTTTTCTCGACCCGTTTCCGGTATCGAGCCGGATGTCTGGCCACCTTATCATCGGTATACAACTTCTCATCCCACCAGATCATAACACCTCCGCCTTTCCGCACTGCTACTTATCATACTTCCTCCAACTTTACATACCTATAGTCGCTATCGAACCACATATTGCTTATTATATCAGCAATATGTGAGCCTAAAGCAATAGTGGGTATGCAAAGTTGGATGTGATTACCGGATCATTTCGAGGATCAGTTGTTTGGATGCATACTTTTCTGCTTCATCGTCACATTGGTTCAGTGCGTTCATCATGTAGTCTGCGATCTCCTGTGCACTCTTGAAAAAGGTTGGTAATTTTTCCACAGTGGCGGCCATGATGGCACGGCGAAACATACGGCTGCGTCCTTGAAATAACTCTTTCAGTTCACTAAGCAGCTTTTCTGTTTCCTGCTCTGCGATCTCTGCCGTAACGATCCCTGCTGATTCCTGACTCTCCAATGGTGCAAAGACACTGCTCGAATTAAGCTGTGACAAATGATGCAGTTTGATAAAAGCATCACTAAGCCCTGCTGCCTCAATTTCCTCTGCTCGTCCTTCCAATAGTTCATCCAGTGCCGCTTCCGCTACATTAACAGACTGATATAACTTTTCCTGTTGACCTTCAACCGCAGGAAGCTTCTCGGCAAGCCAATTTAAGCGATCCTCTTCTGTCAAAAGATCCTCCCTCTGCCAAAGATCAATCTCTTTTTCCAAAAAGAGTGCATTGATGCCTCGGATCACATCATCTACTACCGTCATTTTCTCTTCATCAACACAATAAGGTTCTGTCACCACTAACGTATACACACCATTGATAATCTGTCCAATCTGCATATACAGATCAGATAGATCATTGAGCTTTGAAGCACTGACTCGTACTTTTTCTGCGTACAATTCATATAATGTGCGATCCATATGCTCGTAGTCTGCTTCCATCAATTCCTGAAGCACACCGGCAAATTCCGTAAAATACTGTTCCTGTGCAGGATGCTTATACAACATGGCACTGGTACGGAACATATACAAAAATCCCTCCAATGATTCTATCTCACTGCCCTTATAAACGGAAATGCAGTTTTTGATCAGATCAAAATAATGAGAACGGGTCATTCGCATCGGAAGCTGTCCCAGTACCACGCGTAAATTATCATTGATCGTCACATTATCATTTGAACCAAAGATAAAATTCATAACCTCCTGTGCAAATGCAGTGTCTTCCGGCAAAACTTCTTTCTCATCAAACCGATATTGAATACGGTTTAAAATATATTCATATACGACAAAGCAGTCCACATATCCGGTTAACACCTGCATACGGTCGATCACTTCCGTACGCATTGCTAAAATATGATCGACCAACTGTTTTCTCTGTGTATCATCCAATGTATCAGACATCGCCTGTCCCACTGTCTCATTCAAAGAAGTGATCATTTCCTTTGCCATCGCAATATATGGGTTGATATCTTCTGTGACCACCTCGTAAAACATGTAATATTCCATCATCAATTTGATCCTTGTATATCCATCATGAAGGATCATGCTCTGCTTCAGATACTCTGGTAACAGATCCCCAACTTCTTTATTACTATGTAATTTATTGACACACTCTCGTAACTTATTGCTCATATTTTTACCTTTCTATTCCGTGATGACCTGACATCCATATTCTGTCAGATCATCAAATTTATGACATTTTTACCACCCTGTTCCTGATCAAATTACCAAGTCTGTAACAATACCCAACTATCAAACCATTTCAAATACTTGGTTGCAAATGCCGGATCGATCGCAAGCCCGGACAACACCGGATAAAATAGGATAAATAACCCGATCGCACAGGCAACATAGACATAGATCGCCGGTTTGATCTTTGGTTTCCATTGTGCCAGCTTAAAGAAACTGTATCCCACCATAGCGGCAACGAAAGGTACGCTTGGAAAATAATGATAAATAAATACCACACGGCTTACCAAGAACCAAGGTGCATACTGCGACAGATACCCGATCAGCAAAAATCCGGCCTTACGGTCTTTATCTTTCCACAGCAGATACAGCATATAAAACGCTGCCGGAATGCCGGCCCACCAAACAAGCGGATTACCAAAGGCACTGATACCCTCACGCAGATTGCCAATCGTTCCGGAATAATACCAGATCGGTCTTGTCATGATCGGCCACTCATACCATTTGGAAGAATACGGATGATCCGCTTTCAAAGCAGAGTGATAATCGAACATCGTTTTCTGTGCATTGATCACGCGCGTCAATAAGTTATGGTCTGTTCCATCATTAAATGGAATATAAGACAATATATAAATGATCGCCGGAACTGCCACAAAAAAGACGCAACAGAATCCAATCGTCTTCCAAAAATAACTGCTAAAATTATCAATAATATACGTATGTGAAATACCATTCGTCTGACCGCGTGGTGTCTTGCAGGCAATGACATATTCACGGTATCTGCGATACATATGCAGGAAGAACAATATACACAGACCTACCGAGGAATAAATTCCGGTCCACTTACTGGCCCAGCTAAGCCCCATTGCAACACCGCAAAGTCCAAGCGGTATGAATGTCTTTTGCAGCTTTGTGTCGTAAAAACTCTTCTGCAGATAACAGTACATGAAGTAATACGACAACATAATAAACAGTGTAACAAACACATCGATCGTTGCTATTCTTGTCTGCACGAAATGCATAAAATCAAACGCAAACAATAACGTTGTCACAATGCTGATCCATTCCTTATTAAAGAAACGTTTGGCAAACAAATAAATGATCGGAACCATAAATACTCCGAATAAGGTTCCCATAAAACGCCATCCGAATGGATTCATTCCAAACATGAGCACACCACAGGCGATGAATATTTTACCAAGCGGCGGATGCGTGTTTTCATAACAGTACAGCTTATGTATCATCTCGTATGCCGTACGTCCATGATAGATCTCATCAAAGTACGTACCGTTCATTGCACTGGCACGTCCCTCAAATTCATCCTGCTCATCAAACAAATTCTTATACTCATCTCGATTCACAGGCTCCAATTTTTTGCCATTGCTATCCAAGAACACAAGCTCTAACAGACTATCCTCGTAATTATCCTCCGTCGGTGAAATCTTGACATATCTTGCCTGAATATTCACGGTAAGACTGTTCCAGCAAAATACAGAACCTGCATCCCAATAGCTCTGCGTATTACCATTGTCATCTGTAACACCGGTCGAAAATGTTGTATAACCGGAATCTTTATTGTTACTGTATTCAATGTTATAGTGCGGATTATTTTCATACCCCAGATAATCCCATAACTGTGAAATGTTGGTAGTTTCACCGAAATCAAGAACGATCGATCCTTCTTTCACAGCGGAATATGCTGTTTCCGGCGCCGACATATTTCCCAGACGCGCAAATGCTACCACTGCGTAGATCAATGTGATCACTGCCATTGCGATCCAGTCAACTTTCGTCATCTTGCTGAGTGTTACAGAACGGGCGATCTTTCCCTCTGATTCCTTTTTGCTTACATTGTTACGTGCATTATTCGCACGCGTATTCTTACGTCCTGCCTGTGCAGTCCGTCCGGTCGAAGTACGCGCGATCTCACCCTCTGACAAATAACCGTTAAAGCATGTCAACGCTACATATACCATGTAGCCAAATACGATCACCATACCGGCTGCAATTGCTAAGGTCACCGGTTCCTTGGCGTTGAAATTATTCAGATCATACACAAACTCAACATGTGCCATATTGAAAAATGCCATTCCTGACAACCCGGTAAATAAATAGGCAATCTCACGTTTCGGACGCATTGCAAATGCAAACAACAGCATAATGATCGCCGGATACACATAACGCTCATGCATGCGAACTGACAGCAAAAACATTCCTGTTACGATAAATGCCCCGACAAAATAGTAACGTGCCGGATTATTTTTTGCACGGAAATGAAGCCAGGTAGCTGCTGCCACGATCAAAATAATAAAAATAGTTCCCCAAGTCTGATACGTGATACCCATAAAGTGTTTCGTCTGTTCGGCCCAGTTTTGTCCAAACAATGTCCAAATATTATAAGCATTTACACTGGCAAATTTGTAAGATGCCAATGTCTCCGTATACTGTGATAACGCATCCTTAAATCCGAACGGGAGCATCAGCAGGGCGATCATCGCAATCGCAGCCAGACCAAGCCCCAGATTCTTCCAAAAATTCTTCCAGTCAAAGCCGTCTAAAAACACCTGATCGATAATGCCATAGATCAATACCGGTGTAAAAATAAGAGACTGCGGTTTTACCAATACTGCAACCGCAAATACAAAATACGACGGGATCAGCTTACGCTCTGTCACCAAATAGATCATTAATACAACGAAAAAGGTAAATACTGCATCTGTCTGTCCCCAGATTGCTCCATCGAGCAGTACCGCCGGTGCAAACAGATAGATTGCTGTTAAGATTCCCGCACCCTTCTGCGTCCAACGCTTTCCGGCAATGCGAAACAGCAGGTAAGCCGTGGCAAGATCGGCAATGATTGCCGGTGTCTTAGTAAGCATCACGCTAAGCGTAGAATTCCAAGCCACCCCAAGTACATGACGGATCGCACCGACCATATACAGAATATACATATATCCAGGTGGATAGTCTGTAAAAGAATCTGAAGAATAAAAATTACCAATCCCGTCCTTAAAGATCATGTCCCCCCAAGCGATAAAACAGTTCATATCCGTTTCATTGCCAAAATATTTTGCTGCCGCAATATAGCGAACGATCAATGCGACCGCCATGATCACCATAAAAAGAATACCCGTCTCCGGAACCTCCTGTACCTGGTATTTCTTCTTCTTTCCTTTTGGTGCTACTTTAATGCGCTCACACGAATCCATTGCAACAAAGCCATAGATCGTTGCGGCCGCAGCCAAAATAGCAATAACTGTAATTGCTGTCATTTCAACCTTCCTCCTAAATAATTACATGTATTTTTTGACATGCTGATGTGTAAATAAATGATCCGCACAATATTCATAATTGCCCTCACATTTGGAGCAGTAACGAAATTCCAGATCCGGAAATTCCTCCTGAGTCCTGCCACAAATTGCACAGCGATGCACAATACGCTGTCCGGCACCCGCTGCTTTCATCTTCTTCTTAAAACCTCTTCGTCTCCTCTGCTCTCCATATGACATCCGCTTGTAATCCCGCGTCATGAAGAAGAACAGTAAGAAGTTCCCCATTGCTACGATAACCGCAAACGCCTGACTAATATGCATCCAGCCATACGCCTGTGCCTGTGCTCCATACACGGCTGTCATTCCCATCATGCGAAAACCTGCCACAAAATTGCCCACTATCAAATAGCACATATAAATCGCATCCAATAGCGCAAGCCATTTTACTTTGATCGGAAGCACAAAATACAAAAGTAACTCCGTGTCCGGCTGGATCAGTGCAAAAGCAAAGAACATCGCCCAGTAAACATACTGAAAACCGGAATCATAAATTGCAATATGAAACGGACATAAATACAGGATCAGTGCTGCAATAATATTTAACAGATAACCACTAAAGAAATACATGTTAAATCGAAATGTTCCCCAGGCCCGTTCCAAAGATCGTCCAAACAAGAAAAACAGATTAACCTGGATCACCAAAAACAACACGCTGAGTACAAAGGACGTGCTGCCGCTAAAGCCGTACGGTTCCAGCAAATACGTAAACAATCTCCAGACTTGTCCATGCGCCACCTTGCTCATATCCAGACAAAGCCAGTTATAATAAATATCAAACGGTATTATCCCAAAATTTGTCAGCATCTCTAACAAAGCACCGAGACAATATGCACCAACTACGTAACGTGTCAAGTCAGGGATCGCATACTTTCCAAATTTGCGTTCCATCTTATTTAACCATTGTATCATATACTTGTCCTTTCTATGCCTGATATTTTCCCTGCAAAAACCCATCTGTTCACAGGATATTTTACATGCAATTCAAAAATGTACTACAGCGTATTTTTACAGCAATCGAAAAGAACGCCATAGTACATTTTATTATAGTGTGACGCGTATTCTTTGTCAATTGGATTCCCCGTCCGCAAGCGGGTGTATCCTGCGACAAAATATGCTATTTACAACAGGCTGCATCTCTGCTATTTACGATATGCAATACCTGGCAGCAGCATGACGTCCTCTGGCTTATTCTGCTCCAAAAAATCATTCAGCGAAACGTTCATTCTCTGTAAGAAAGACTGTAGGGAATCTCCCTGCTCGGTCACATACCTGTCATCATAGGGAACTGTCGTGTCAAACTCCCGCGTCATTTCATGGGATTGTCTCTCCTGATCTTCTTCGGAACGGTCAGCATCAACGGAAGTCTCTGCGATATTTTCCTGCACGTCCGGTGTCATCTCCTCCTGTCCGTTACCCATCCGCGGCATGATCAGATCTATATTGCATCCATCTGCTTTTTTTCCCGGAATGCAAACGGTATCACCCGGCTGTAGATTATATACATCTACATAAGGATTGGCACGTAACATCACTTCCAGCGGGACATGATATCTTCGGCTCAAAGCGTACAGTGTATCTCCTTTCTTTATCATATGCATATGTCCATTACAATACTCATGATTCATGGTGTATTCACCTTATGCCTTTATTTGCTACAGTATATTCTGCTTTCCGTGAAATGGTGACTCTACTCGCAGCCGCGGATCCGGATCTCACTCCACAAAAGCAAAAAATGTTTATTGCATTCCTCTCATAATAGCATTATAATAGGAAAATGCGACGAATTTTTGTGCCTCGCAAATCAAGCACAAACTCATAATTTATCGTTGCTGACATACCATTAGAAACTAAGAGTAATACAAGATACTAGATGGAGGGTATTTATGAAATTACACATGAATACATTGGGAATCGATATCGGTTCCACAACCGTAAAAATTGCGCTGTTAAATAAAGATGGCGAAATTATTTTTTCCGATTATCAACGGCACTATGCCAACATCCAGGAAACTCTTGCTGCTATTATTGAAAAAGCCTATGATGAATTTGGTGATCTGCCGGTTGCTCCGGTCATTACCGGATCCGGTGGACTGACGCTGTCCAAATATCTGAACGTTCCTTTCGTACAGGAGGTAGTAGCAGTTGCAACATCACTCAAAGATTACGCCCCTCACACCGATGTCGCCATCGAATTAGGCGGGGAAGACGCTAAAATCATATATTTTACCGGTGGTATCGACCAGCGTATGAACGGAATCTGCGCCGGTGGTACCGGGTCCTTTATTGACCAAATGGCTACCTTATTGAAGACGGATGCCAGCGGATTAAATGAATATGCTAAAAATTATAAAGCAATTTACCCAATCGCAGCTCGATGCGGCGTATTTGCCAAAACGGATATTCAACCTCTGATCAACGAAGGTGCAACCAAAGAAGATCTCTCAGCCTCTATTTTTCAGGCAGTGGTCAATCAGACGATCAGCGGTCTTGCCTGTGGTAAACCAATTCGCGGTAATGTTGCATTCTTAGGCGGTCCGCTTCATTTCCTGACCGAATTAAAGCAGGCATTTATCCGTACTCTTGGTCTGGAAGGCGACCAGATCATCGCTCCGGAACATTCTCATCTGTTTGCAGCCTCCGGTGCAGCAATGAACGCCAAGGAAGAAGATATGTCAAGCCTTGGCAAATTACACACCGATCTTTCCCAAGAGATCAAGATGGAATTTGAAGTAACCCGTATGGAGCCTCTTTTTAAGGATCAGGCAGAATACGATGATTTCTTGCAAAAGCATTCGCAAAATGATGTAAAGAAAGGCGATTTTGCAAGTTATAAAGGCAATTTATTCTTAGGGATCGATGCCGGTTCTACGACAACAAAGGTAGCTGTGATCGGCGAAGACGGTTCCCTGCTGTACTCATTTTACAGCAACAACAACGGAAGCCCGCTGAAAACAGCGATCAAGGCGATCAAAGATATTTACAGTAAAATGCCGGCTGGAGCACAGATCGTTCGATCCTGCTCTACCGGATATGGTGAAGCACTGTTAAAGGCTGCGCTCCTTTTGGACGAGGGTGAAGTAGAAACGGTAGCACACTACAATGCTGCTGCGTTCTTTGAACCGGAAGTAGACTGTATCTTGGATATCGGTGGTCAGGATATGAAATGCATCAAGATCAAAAACCACTCCGTTGATAAAGTTCAGTTAAACGAGGCTTGTTCCTCCGGCTGTGGTTCCTTTATCGAAACCTTTGCAAAATCTCTCAATTACGAGGTCGCTGATTTTGCGAAAGTTGCGTTGTTTGCCGAGAATCCGATCGATCTTGGATCCCGCTGTACCGTATTTATGAATTCCAAAGTAAAGCAGGCTCAGAAGGAAGGTGCCAGCGTTGCAGATATTTCTGCCGGACTTGCTTATTCCGTTATCAAAAATGCTTTGTTAAAAGTGATCAAGCTGACGGATCCAAAAGATCTTGGTGAAAAAGTCGTTGTTCAAGGTGGTACTTTCTATAACGATGCGGTACTGCGAAGCTTTGAGCGCATTTCCGGCTGCAAAGCCGTACGTCCGGATATCGCCGGTATCATGGGTGCGTTTGGTGCCGCACTCATTGCCAGAGATCATTATACCGGACAGGAAAGCACGATGCTCACGATCGACCAGATCAACGAGCTTCGTTTCGAAACGTCCATGTCTCGCTGCAAGGGCTGTACCAACCACTGCCTTCTCACGATCAATCGTTTTACCGGCGGCAGACAGTTTATTTCCGGCAACCGTTGTGAACGTGGTATTGGCGGTCAGAAAAACAAGAAGAATATTCCAAACCTTTTTGAATACAAGAACAAACGACTCTTCGCTCACTATAAACCATTAGATGAAGAGCACGCCGTGCGCGGTACAGTCGGTATTCCACGTGTACTGAATATGTACGAAAATTATCCGTTTTGGTTTACCTTCTTTACCGAACTTGGCTATCGTGTGGTACTCTCTCCGGAGTCCAGCCGCAAAATCTATGAACTGGGTATTGAGTCCATTCCAAGCGAATCCGAATGTTATCCGGCAAAACTTGCGCATGGGCATGTATCTTGGCTGATCAAGCAGGGACTCGATTACATTTTCTATCCTTGCGTGCCATATGAACGCTGTGAGGTAGAGGGTGCCGGCAACCATTACAACTGCCCGATCGTCACCTCTTATGGTGAAAACATCAAAAATAATGTTGAAGAACTGCAGGATGGCAAGATCAAATATCAAAACCCGTTCCTGTCGTTTGAAAGTGAAAAAATATTAACAAAACGTCTGGTAGAATACTTCACGGAAGAAAACGGCATTTCCAAAGAGGAAATCCGCCGTGCGGCTGCTGCAGGATGGAAAGAAATGCAGCATGTACGTGATGATATGTCCGCCAAAGGACGAGAAGTACTCGCTTATATGGAAGAAAACGGCTGCCACGGTATCGTGCTCGCCGGTAGACCATATCACACCGATCCGGAGATCAATCACGGTATTCCGGAACTGATCACCTCTTTCGGTGTTGCCGTATTGACTGAAGACAGTGTATCCGAACTCGGCAACGTAGATCGTCCTACTATCGTTATGGATCAGTGGATGTATCATTCCCGTCTGTACAAAGCGGCCTCTTATGTAGCAACCCGTTCCGACTTAGATCTGATCCAGCTCAACTCATTCGGCTGCGGACTGGATGCGGTAACAACCGATCAGGTCAGCGATATACTGACGCTGCAGAATAAGATCTATACGGTATTAAAGATTGACGAAGTTAATAACTTAGGTGCTGCACGTATTCGTATCCGCTCTCTGCTCGCCGCTGTTCGTGAACGCGAGCGCAAGCAGATCAAACCGGTCAAAAAAGATACTGCACACCACCGCGTAGTCTTTACAGAACAAATGCGTAAAGATTATACGATCCTTGTTCCACAGATGTCTCCGATCCATTTCGATATTCTCGAACCGGCACTGGCATCCTGCGGATACAATTTGGAAGTATTACCTAGCACCGGCGAGTGCCTGGATTACGGATTAAAGTATGTAAACAACGATGCATGTTATCCATCCCTGCTCGTTGTCGGACAGTTTATGCAGGCATTGCTTTCCGGCAAATATGATCTTAACAAAGTAGCGTTGATCATTACGCAGACCGGTGGTGGATGTCGTGCAACCAACTATATCGGATTTATCCGTCGTGCTTTGGAAAAAGCAGGCATGGAGCAGATTCCTGTCATTTCCATGAGCGCCGGCATTGAAAAGAATCCGGGATTAGACATCAACTACAAGATGGCTGACCGTGCATTACAGGCATTGATCTACGGCGATGTATTTATGCGTGTCCTCTACAAAACACGTCCTTATGAGGCAGTTCCGGGATCTGCCAATGCATTGCATGAAAAATGGTTGAAGATCGCACAAAAATCCGTTCAAAACGGAAAACACAGCGAATTTAAGAAAAATATCCGCGGCATTGTGAAAGAATTTGATGAACTTCCATTGCTGGATGTAAAGAAACCGCGTGTTGGTATTGTCGGCGAGATTTTAGTTAAATTCCTTCCACTTGCCAATAACTTCTTAGTCGAATTATTGGAGTCTGAAGGTGCCGAGGCAGTATGTCCGGATCTGATCGATTTCTTTATGTACAGTCTTTACAATGCAAACTTTAAGGCGGATTATTTAGGCAAAAAGAAATCCAGTGCTTTGATCAACAACGCTGCGATCCGTTTTATTGAACATTATCGCAAGACGATGCACGATGCCCTGACAGAGAGTAAACGCTTTGACCCACCGGTTCCAATCGCCAAACTTGCAGAATATGCTTCACCGATCGTTTCCTGTGGTAACCAGACCGGTGAGGGTTGGTTCTTAACCGGTGAGATGATCGAATTGATCCATTCCGGTGTTCCAAATATTGTTTGTACACAGCCTTTTGGCTGTCTGCCAAACCACGTTGTCGGCAAGGGTGTTATCAAAGAATTACGTCACTGCTATCCGGATTCCAATATTGTTGCTGTTGATTACGATCCGGGTGCCAGCGAAGTGAACCAGTTAAACCGAATCAAATTGATGCTCTCAACAGCCGCAAAAAACTTGAAACAACCTGAGAAAGAGTAGTTTCCTATAAAGTATCAAAAGAGGCATGTACGAATACCATTCATACATGCCTCTTATTTCACTTAATAGGAAATTGCTGTTATATAGTGTGATGTTACCAAGAATTGCTTTAGCAATTCTTGCAAAGCCAGCGCTTTGCTTTTTTTCACTCGTCTATTCCTTAAAATAGTCTGCATTAAATGTCTTTTCATCGGACATTTGCTGCTCTGGCGTTTCCGGATGCCAAGGTGTCTGCCCCGGTGCTACGCCCATATTTTCATAGCCTTCTGTACTCTTACCAAACTGTGCTTCTTCCTGCGGTCTGGCAAAAGCTTCCTGATCGCTGTTATATGATGAACCATTGTAACTCTGTTCATTTCCATTATATTGCGAACCGGCGTAATCCTGCTCTTCTCTGCCATACTGTGGACCTGCATAACTCTGCTCATTTCCGTTGTACTGTGGACCTGCATAATCCTGCTGATTTCCGTTATACTGTGGACCTGCATAATTCTGTCCGCTCGGCATATCGTTATTATAATTCTCTCCGACCGGCCGGAATCCTTCCCATTCCACGATCTTGCCTTGTTTGTTCAAATTGTACACCAAATAGGCAATACCAAGACCAAGTACAAGCGTCACGCCAAGACCACCTTCTAAGCCAAAGCCTGCACCGTTGATCAAACCATGTCCCTTCACGTTGCTGCTGTTTAAGATTGCCGGCTGTAGAGAATTACCGCTGACCTGAATGCCATAAATATTCCCCTGTGCAAAATTCCACAAACTGTGGAACGCACCAACAACCCAGATATTTTCACATTTTACCAACAACAGTGCTGCGAAAATACCAAACAGGAATAAGTTAAATACCGCAAGTGGCGTCAAGCCGGAATTGGCACCATGTAACATAGCAAAGAACAGTGCACTGAGCACTGCCGAATACACGACGGAATGTCTTCTCGACAACGATACAAACAGATAGCCGCGGCAAAGCACCTCTTCTGCCATGCCCTGTACCAAATATCCAACAAGGTAACCAAGAATCCCCAGAGGTGCCATATTGGTCACCAATCCTTCTACATGAATACTTCCTGTTAGAACACAGATCAAATATGCTACGCTAAAAAATAGTGCTCCAGCCACAGCACCCTTCAAATACTGTGGAACCATTCCCTTCTTACGAAATCCTAATGTACGGATCTTTCTCTTCTCCAAAAAACGGCAATAGACAAAAACAACCGCAATCATCAGGATTTCTAATAAAAGTGTTGCAATGGTCATCCAATCCGGCAAATGGAGTGCATAGTCCTGCATTTTCTGCATATATTGCAGCGAATCCATCGATCCGTCCGCGACAGACTGTGCCGTTTTCATAAACTCCGGATCACTCACGAAATAACCGATCATTAAAGGAATCGTACCAATGGACATTGCGATCGAACTGACCACAAAGACTACAATCGCAATCAATATCTCAAGCACGGCGATAAACCCTCTCCGTCCTCGCATCGCTTCCAGCATAAACTCTGGTTTCTTGATATCTTTCATAAACTCCTCCTAATTCTTGTTACAATACCCCTCTCAGATGATATCTTACTCTTCCAACAAGTTTTCCATGCTCTTCAGACTGATCAATATGGTCGACGTATTGTGTAATAATGCCGACATTGTTGGCTGAAGTACACCACCAACGCCGAACAAAATAAGTGCTGTATTAAATCCTACAATAACTTTATAATTTCTGTCAATACGCTTCATCAAAGCATTGCTGATTTTCTTGAGTGTACTGATCTCACGCAAGTCATCTGCTGCGATCGTAACATCTGCAATCTCTCTGGCAATTTCCGCGCCATCACTGATCGCAATGCCTACATCAGCCGCCGACAATGCCGGAGAATCATTAATCCCATCACCAACCATGATAACCTTATGTCCTGCTTTCTTTTCCTGCTCCACAAAATTAGCCTTATCCTCCGGAAGCACTTCCGAATAATACGCATCAACACCAGCCTTTTGAGCAATATTAGCAGCAATGCGGTCACTGTCACCAGTCATCATCACAACCTTATGAATACCAAGATGTTTTAATTCACGGATCACCTCAGCTGTCTCAACTCGCAGTGGATCTTCGATACAGATCACGGCAACCAACTTACCATCCATCGCCATGTACAAATGAGAATATTGCTCCGGAAGCTGCTCAAACTGTTCCTTCTTATCCTCCGGAACGACAGCGCCCTCATCTTCAAAGACAAAATGATGACTTCCGATAATGATCTTCTTGTCATTGATCGTAGAGGAAATACCATGTGCCACAATATATTCTACTTTCGTGTGCAGTTCTTCATGAACAAGACCGCGTTTCATTGCCTCAACAACAACTGCCGTTGCCATAGAATGTGGGAAATGCTCTTCTAAACAGGCTGCAATACGAAGCAGCTCATCAGGGCTTCTATCGTCAAACGGAATCACCTCAACTACCGTAGGCTGTGCCTTAGTGAGCGTTCCTGTCTTATCAAACACGATCGTATCGGCTTCCGCAACTGCCTCTAAGAATTTACCGCCTTTCACAGTAATATCATGTGCACTGGATTCACGGATCGCCGACAGTACCGACAACGGCATTGCCAATTTCAATGCACAGGAAAAATCAACCATCAATACTGACAACGCTTTCACAGTATTACGTGTCAATGCCAACGTAAGGCCGGTACCCAAAAACGTATATGGTACCAGTCGGTCAGCTAAGTGCTCCGCTTTGCCTTCCAAGGACGACTTAAGCTTCTCGGAATCCTCGATCATCGTCATGATCTTTTCGTATTTGCTGGATCCGGTACTTTCTTTGACCAAAAGAGTAATCTCTCCTTCTTCAACAACGGTACCCGCATAAACAGGACTTTCTGCCGCCTTACGCACCGGCAGCGACTCTCCGGTAAGCGATGCCTGATTGACTAACGCTTCTCCCTCCATCACAATGCCATCAAACGGAATAACAGCTCCCATATGTACACGAATCCGGTCGCCCTCCTTAATCTGCGCAGCTGACACCTGCACTTCCGTATCATCGGTAACAAGCCATACTTTATCAATATTGAGGGACAGACTTCGTGCCAGATCTCCGACTGATTTTTTATGCGTCCATTCCTCTAAGATCTCACCCATACTAAGTAAAAACATGACAGCGCCCGCCGTCTTATAATCACCTCGTATTAAAGACACACTGATCGCCGTTGCATCCAACACCGGTACTTCTATTTTTCTTTTAGCCAAAGTCTTAACACCCTGCACAATATATTTGACCGATCTCACAGTAGCGATCCCGGCCCGTAACGGTGCCGGCAAAAATATCTTGTTTACAAAATGTACTACCGTCTGATCAACCAATTTATCCCAATAAAAACGATTCATTTCCCGGCCTGAATTTTTGAGATACACCTCCGGCACTTCCACCTTATCATAAGAAAACTGTCCTAATGCCGTAATAATATGTTTACGGCTTCCTATATAACAGATCGTAACGTCCATCGTACGTTCCTGTACCTTGACCGCCGTTACATCTTTCATCTGCTCAAATTGATATTGCAACGTGTCTGCCTGCGCAAAACTCATTGCTTTTCCGATCAGATGTACTCGAATACGACCTCTTATCTCATGTTTAATGACAAACTTCATAATTATTCATGCCTTTCTAACCATTGAAACCGGTATTCTAATTAAAACGCTGTCCGGGCATCTCTGCACAGAGCACACCCGGACAATAAACGACAAAACACCTGTAGACAGCGACCTC
>OIWS01001443.1_pt1 | contig 23662 bp, 30 predicted proteins | sample 1587611 | NCBI WGS metagenome assembly OIWS01 (sample SAMEA3888919, study PRJEB22519) | human gut metagenome | biome: human gut; feature: human-associated habitat; material: faeces | place: Denmark | collected 2010 | reverse complement strand
CTTTCGATATCGTGCTTTTCGACCTTCCCGGAACGCTCCGCAGCGAGGGGGTGGTCTATACTGTTGCCGCGATGGACTACATTTTCGTCCCGCTCAAGGCGGACAACATCGTCATGCAGAGTTCCCTGCAGTTTACCAAGGCTCTGGAAGAGGAGCTGGTCGCCAGGAAGAACTGCAACCTGAAAGGGACCTGGCTGTTCTGGAACATGGTGGACAGGAGGGGGCGGAAGGACCTGTATGACGCCTGGAACCGGGTCATCGACAAGATGGGGCTGCGGCTGCTGTCCTCACACATTCCGAACACCCTCCGCTACAACAGGGAGGCGGACCCTGTCTGCAAGGGTGTCTTCCGTTCCACGCTGTTTCCACCCGATCCCCATCAGGAGAAAGGCTCCGGCCTTCCTGAACTGGTGGAGGAGATATGCCGTACCATCGGCCTGGAGGAACCCGATACCGACCGGTAGCGGATGTCAGGGTATAGACACCTTAAATAAGGACTTTTAGCCTAAGATAAAGTAAGCTAATGGCGTGATAATAAGGATCTTATAATTACGATATCTCCTGTAAAAGCATTACCTTAGTAGTGTAATAATAAAGGAGGTAATAAATTATGAACGAGCAAATCAGAAGCATTTTAGCACAAGAAACGACAAAGACGAGCAAGATCCGGCAACTGTATCTTCTGGGTGTTCCCCGTGCGGAAATCGCACGAATGGTGACCAACGGAAACTACGGCTTTGTAGTGAACGCCCTGCGCCGTATGAGTGAATGTGAGTGCGGTCCGAACATCCAACCGTTGGCAGCCGCACCGGATTACACTTTCAACCGCAAGTTCGGTATCGAGATCGAGGCTTACAACTGTTCCCGCGAACGGCTCGCACGCGAGCTCAGGGAGTCCGGTATCGAGGTTGTGGTGGAAGGTTACAACCATACCACCCGTCCGCATTGGAAACTCGTGACAGACAGTAGTCTGAACGGGAATGACACCTTCGAGCTGGTCAGTCCGATCCTTGTCGGCGAAGCCGGGTTACGTGAACTGGAGAAGGTCTGCTGGGTGCTTGAGCTGTGTGATGTGAAGGTGAACGGGAGCTGCGGGCTTCACGTGCATATCGATGCCGCCGGTTTCAGCATGGAGACCTGGCGCAACCTGGCCCTGAGCTACAAACACCTGGAACCGGTCATCGACAGGTTCATGCCTGCATCCCGCAGGGACAACTACTATTGCCGTGGGCTGGGCCATGTCTCTGACGGGATGATACGTTCCGCCCGGACGGTGGACGAGCTGAAAGGAAGGATCGGTGACCGTTACCACAAGGTGAACCTTGAGGCCTACTCACGGCACAAGACGGTCGAGTTCCGGCAGCATTCGGGAACGACCAGCTTCACAAAAATGCGAAATTGGGTGCTGTTTCTCCACAAATTGGTTACCTTTGCCACAAGGGGACAGGTGCCTGCGGGCACCGCGCTCCAGGACATCCCCTTCCTGGATGGTGAACAGAAACTATATTATAAACTGAGAACTAAAAAATTATCGGCATGAACAGGCATATGTATATTTTGGCGGATGGCGGCAGGATTGCCGCCTCCGGCCCTTCCGAGTTTGTACGCCTCCTGCGTGAGGGCAGCTGGTTTGACAGCGGGTGCACCGATAAGGAGTACATGATGAATTTCTCCGGGCGGTACAGGGAACTGCACGGGGTGACGGTGAGGACCGACACGCCCGAACACTTCATGGAGGACCTGAAAAAATACGGTTACATCAAGGGCTGAGAAGCCTGCTCCTTTATTATCGGATCCCCACCAGCTTTGACCGGTGGGGATTTTTCTTTTTTCACGGCATCGGATGTCCGCCGTATCTTGTTTTCCGGAGGAGGGCTGGCTTCACGACTCCCTTCGGGAAAGCCTTTTTTTCTTTTCACCGCCCCTTCCGCCATGACAAAAACTGACTATCCATGACAATACATGACAGGGTATTTGAGGATGTTCCGCTTGTTATTTCCTTTGTGACATGAAACGGCAGGAATCCCCTGCAAGTATAACCATTTAAAAAAGATGCAATGGAAAAAGAACCTTTATTTATCGCATTCGCCAGCCAGAAGGGAGGAGTAGGCAAGACCGCCTTCACCGTACTCACGGCTGGCATTCTGCACTACCGCCGGGGATACAACATCGCCGTGGTGGATTGCGACTCACCCCAACACAGTATCGGCCTGATGAGAGACCGTGACATGGAATGCGTCAAGGAGAACGACTCCTTAAAAGTAGCCCTTTACCGCCAGCACGAACAGTTCAAAAAAATGGCTTATCCTATCATCAAAAGCGACCCGGAGCACGCCGTGGAGGACTTTTACCATTATGCGAGGGAACGGGATATGGTATTCGACATCGTGCTGTTCGATCTTCCCGGTACGCTTCGCAGCATAGGCGTGATCCAGACTGTGGCCTCCATGCACCATATCTTCATTCCGCTCAAAGCGGACAATGTCGTGATGCAGAGCTCCCTGCAGTTCGCCACTGTAACCCGGGAGGAACTGATTGCCCGCGGGAACTGTCCTCTCAAAGGCGTCCATCTCTTCTGGAACATGATCGACAAACGGGAGCGCAAGGATGCCTACGAGGCATGGAACAAGGTCATACAGGCATCGGACCAGCATCTGATGACAACGCGCGTTCCGGACACGAAGCGTTACAACAAGGAACTGAGTTGCATGCAGGACAGCATTTTCCGTTCCACCCTGTTCCCACCGGATAACCGGCAGGTAAAAGGTTCGGGGCTAATGGAACTGGTGGACGAGATCTGCGGCATCTGCGGATTGGAAAAGTATTCAATCCCATAAAATGTATAGTATGGAAAAGCCCGGAATGGAAAAGGCGGGACATTTCCGGATTGATGAGAAAAGCTTTCTGGATGCCGTGGGTGCCATGCCCGCCGTTAAAATACACAGCCGCGACTCTTCCGGGGCATTATCACCTCCGGCAAAGGAGAGCCCGTCTCCGGAAGAAGAACCTCCGCCTCTGAGAGAGAGAACCTCCGCTCCGGATATCCGGAAAGCGTTTACTGAACAGGATATTGAGGAATACATAGGGGCACACCTGAACAATTTCTTATCTTCCGGACGCAACCCCCTGCATATCGACAGCGAAGCGTACAGGCTTCTGGCCGATTTTGTCTGGATCGTCCGTCGTAAGGATCTTTCAATCTCGGGCATGGCCAGCAGGATCATTATCGACCATTTCAAGGAAAAAGGTGGCCTGATAGAGAAGATAAAGGAATTCTACAAGAAACAACTGGATTAAAAAAGAAACAATAGACAATGAAGAAAAAGAAGAACATCCGTTCCCTATACGGGAATATTGAAAGGGTGAATGCAAGTTGCGGTGTGGCAATGAAAAATACGGTTTGTGAGGAATATCTGAGGTCTGTGTCGGAAGAAGACGCGGAGCGTTTCATTGAATCCTGCCGACGCAAGGATGACTGTCCCATGACTGTCCCTCTTGCTATAGACAGTAGGATTTATGACGGGGTGGCTGCGACATATAAAAACGGGGTACAATAGAGATATGGAATACACATTCATTCTTCTGTTCCTGTATGCCTCCTACCTGAGCATAGAGAAATATGTCCACACGGGCAGTGTCCTTAAATGGAGGGGAGGCCAGCGTCCTGCCTCCGGTCTCCCAGTGGAGGAAGAACCGACGGAGCCACGGGAGGAAACGTCCGAGGAAGCTGTCATCGGCAGGAGCCGGTACCGGTTATGGCAATCCCCGCCTGTGGATGAGGAATACGCGATAAGCGAAAAGCGGACGGATACGGTCATGAAAGAGAAAAAGGCGTCTGTGTCCGAATTCCCCAATCCTTTCGGGAGACCGGAGGACGGGGAAGTGCCGGAACGCTACGAGATCACCGGTTATGTGGAACGTCCCGATCCGCACCGTGCCAGAGGTGTGACCTTCGACGACATGGACCTGCTCTCCAGGTTCATGACCACGGACCGCCTTTCGGAACCGGAACAGTCCCATGCCCGCCAGACACTGGAACGGCTGGAGGGGACCAACGTAGAACGGCTTCTGCAGGCCGGCATCCTGGGCAGTGACGAGACATTGAAACGGTATATAGGACTGTATGTGGACAGTGGCAGGGAGCCGCCTCTGCTGGCGGGAAAGAACAGGGAAAGCATAATCAGGGATTTCGATATCATGGATTTCATACCCCGATAACCAATAATATTATAATGTATATGGAGAAGTATCATGATTCAAGCTGATCCGCATCGCGGACATTTTTCCAAGAAAACAAAAGCCGCCGGGCGGCAAAGTCGGATTTAAAAGAAGGAGGTAACGATGACCGGATATTACGATTCGGGATGATCCCGGAATCCCGTCCCCGAAGAAAACTGACATTACGTTAAACAGGTAAAAAAAGAAGTATGACAAACGGATATTTCGACTCAGGATGATTTCCTCCGGTAGCGGAAAGGGAAAAAGGACCGGGACTGGTCCGTACATACAACCATCCAAAGAAAAAGTACAATGACAAACGGATATTATGACTCGGGATGATCCGGCGGACATCCCATTCTGAAGAGAGAATAACACGAGTGACGAACAATTAAGGAAGGAGGTAACTATGCGAGGTTATTATGATTCCGGCTGATGCCGGCAGTAAACATGTGGTTGCAAGGACAAGCCGCGGGCATCCGGCCTGCGGCTTGTTAAAAAAGAAAGTCTAACATTTTAATCATACAGGTATAAAAACAATGATACATTCAAGATCCCATTCATTTTTAAGATTCTCCCCTATGGGCAAAGTGACGGACGTATTTGTATCCCTTATCGGGCGCATACCGGCAAAAACGGTCTTCCTGCTGGCATGACTGGCCACATGAACAGCCCCCGCGTTCGCCGTCGGTGACGGGTCCGCCGGGCTGGTACAGGCCACGCAGATGGTGACCTCGTACTTTGATCCCGCCACCAAGCTGATCTATGCGGCCGGTGCGCTCTGCGGGCTTATCGGAGCCATAAAAGTGTATTCAAAGTTCTCGTCAGGCGATCCCGATACGGGTAAAGTTGCCGGCAGCTGGTTCGGAGCCTGCGTGTTCCTGATCGTGGCCGCCACCGTCCTGAGGGCGTTCTTCCTGTAATCCGGCGGTCATGGAACATAAAGTGAACAAAGGGGCCGACCGGGGCGTGGAATTCAGCGGGCTGCAGGCGCAGTATCTCTATATCCTTGCCGGGGGCCTGCTCTCCGTCTTCCTCGTGTTCGTCATCCTGTACATGGCCGGGGTGAACCGGTGGTTCTGCATCCTTTTCGGGACAGTCTCGGCCTCGACCCTGGTCCTCACGGTCTTCCGCCTGGGCAGGAAGTACGGTCCCCACGGACTGATGAAACTGGCCGCGGCAAAGTGCCGCCCCTTCCATATTATCAATCGTAAACGTATCATTTCACTCTTTAAACGAAGCAGTCATGAGAAACATCCTGAAAGCGGCAACACTGGAAAGTAAGTTCCCGGTCCTCTCGGTCGAAAGGGGATGCATCCTCTCCAAGGATGCGGACGTGACCGTCGGCTTCAAGGTACGCCTGCCGGAGCTGTTCACCCTCACCTCGGCGGAGTACGCCGCCATGCACGGGGCGTGGGTGAAAGCCATAAAGGTGCTGCCCTGTTACACAGTCGTCCACCGACAGGACTGGTTCCTGGAGGAAAAATACAGGGCCGTAACTGGCCGGGACGACATGGGATTCCTGGACCGCAGCTTCGAGCTGCATTTCAACGAGCGTCCCTTCCTGAACCATTACGCCTACCTGTTCATTACCCGGACTACCCGCGAAAGAAGCCTGCAGCAGAGCAACTTCTCCATCCTTTGCCGGGGGGCCATCATTCCCCGGGAGGTCAGGGACAGGGAGGCGGTGGTCCGGTTCATGGAGAGCGTGGACCAGTTCGAACGCATCATGGGCGATTCAGGGCTGGTGGGGCTTGAACGCCTCACGACGGACGAGATTGTCGGTACCGGAAAGAAGGCCGGCATCATCGAGAAGTATTTCTCCCTCTCGCAGGAGAACACCACCACACTGAAAGACATCAGCCTTTCCCCCGCGGAGATGCGTATCGGGGACGAGATCCTCTCGGTGCATACGCTTTCCGACGCGGACGACCTGCCCGCAGCGGTGCGGACGGACGGGCGGTTCGAGAAGTATTCCACCGACCGCAGCGACTGCCGCCTCTCCTTTGCCGCCCCCGTGGGGCTGATGCTTTCCCATAACCATATCTATAACCAGTACGTGTTCATGGACGATCCGGCCGACACCCTTCAGCGTCTTGAGAAGACGGCTCGGAACATGCAGTCCCTCTCACGCTACAGCCGTGCCAACCAGATCAACCGCCAGTGGATCGAGGAATACCTGAACGAGGCGCATTCCTTCGGCCTGATCCCCGTACGCTGCCACTGTAATGTCATGTCCTGGGCAGACAGCCGGGAAAGACTGAGGAATGTCAAGAATGACACCGGTTCGGCACTGGCCCTGATGGGCTGCAAGCCCCGGTACAACACCGTGGACGCGCCGACCCTCTACTGGGCTGCCATTCCCGGCGGCGAGGGGGATTTTCCGGCGGAGGAGTCTTTCCATACGTTCATCGAGCAGGCGGCATGCCTCTTCATCGGGGAGACGAACTACGCCTCCTCTCCCTCGCCATTCGGCATCAAGATGGCGGACCGGCTGAGCGGCAGGCCCATCCATCTGGACATCTCGGACGAGCCGATGAGGCGGGGCATCACGACCAACCGCAACAAATTCATCCTGGGGCCTTCGGGCAGCGGCAAGTCCTTCTTCACCAACCATCTCGTGCGCAACTATTACGAGCAGGGCGCGCACATCCTGCTGGTGGACACGGGAAACAGCTACAAGGGGCTGTGCCGGCTCATCCATGAGCGCACCCGCGGGGAGGACGGGATTTACATAACGTATGAGGAGGACCGCCCGATCACGTTCAATCCCTTCTACAGCGAGGACCGGCAGTTCGACGTGGAAAAGAGGGAGAGCATCAAGACGCTGATCCTGACGCTCTGGAAGCGGGAGGACGAGGTGCCGAAACGCTCCGAGGAGGTCGCCCTTTCCAGCGCGGTGAACGCCTATATCCGCAGGATTACGGAAAACCCGGAGCTCCGGCCGGACTTCAACGGGTTCTACGAGTTCGTCCGTGACGACTACCGCCGGATGATGGAGAAAAAGAGGGTGCGCGAGAAGGACTTCGACATCGACGGGTTCCTGAACGTGCTGGAGCCGTTCTACAAGGGAGGGGACTATGACTCCCTCCTGAACTCGGACAAGGAGATCGATCTGACCCACAAGCGGTTCATCGTCTTCGAACTGGACAACATATCATCGAACAAGGTGCTGCTTCCGGTGGTGACGCTCATCATCATGGAGACGTTCATCTCCAAGATGCGCCGCCTGAAGGGCATCCGGAAGATGATACTGATCGAAGAATGTTGGAAAGCCCTGATGTCGGCCAATATGAGTGCCTATGTCTTGTACCTTTTCAAGACGGTCAGAAAGTATTTCGGGGAGGCGGTGGTGGTCACGCAGGAGGTGGACGACATCATCTCGTCCCCGATCGTGAAGGAGGCCATCATCAACAACTCGGACTGCAAGATCCTGCTGGACCAGAGGAAGTACCTTAACAAGTTCGAACGGATACAGACCCTTTTAGGACTGACCGACAAGGAATGCTCGCAGATCCTCTCCATCAACCGTGCCAACGACCCCTCACGCCGGTACAAGGAGGTATGAATTGGACTGGGAGGCGTGCAGTCGGCTGTCTATGCCACGGAGACCTCCACAGCCGAGTACCTTACCTACACGACGGAGGAGAGCGAGAAGCTGGAAGTGGAACGGATGGCGGCAAAGACCGGCAGCATGGAACAGGCCATACGGGTACTGGCCGCCGAAAAGAACAGCGGCAGGAAATAATCTTTGTAAAACATTTAAAAGAACGATTCAATGAGACGAAAAATTTTCAGCGCATTGTGCGCCTTTTTACTTACCGTACCGGCCATGCACGCGCAATGGGTAGTGACCGACCCGGGCAATCTGGCGCAGGGCATCGTGAACAGCGTCAACGAGATGGTGGAGACCTCCGAGACGGCGCAGAACGCCATGTCCACCTTCAAGGAGGCCTCGAAGATCTATGAGCAAAGCCGGAAATACTACGACATGCTCAAGAGCGTGAACTCGCTGGTGAGCGGGAGCCTGAAGGTCAAGGAGTCCGTGCTGATGCTCTCGGAAATCTCGGAGAGCTACGTGACGAACTACGGGAAGATGCTCACCGACGAGAACTACACGCAGCGGGAGCTGGAGGCCATCGCCTTCGGCTACAACAACATCATGAAGAAAAGCAGCGCGTCCGTGGCCGGGCTGAAGAACATCATCAACCCCACCGGCATGTCCATGACCGACAAGGAGCGGCTGGACCTCATAGAAAGGGTGTACCGCGAGATGAGGCATTACAGGACGCTGGTGAACTACTATACCCGAAAGAACCTGTGCGTCTCCTACCTGCGGGCCAGGGAGAAGGGCGAGACCGAACAGGTCCTGAAACTTTACGGGGAGGACGAACGCTATTGGTAAACCTTTAAAAAGATACAGACTATATGGTATTACTATCCCTATCTTTCGACAGCCTGCACGGTATCCTGCGCCGGCTGTATGACGAGATGACCGAACTCTGCCAGCCGATGATGACGCTGGCCACGGCCATCGCCGCCCTGGGCGCGCTCTTCTACATAGCCTACCGCGTGTGGCAGTCCCTCTCGCGTGCCGAGCCGGTGGACGTGTTCGGCATGCTGCGCCCCTTCTGTCTGGGCATCTGCATCCTGTTCTTTGACGTGATCGTGCTGGGGAGCCTGAACGGTATCCTGAGCCCCGTCGTGCAGGGAACGGGTGCCATGCTCCACGACCAGACCTTCGACGTGAGGAAGTTCCAGGAGGAAAAGGACAGGCTGCTCTCCGAGATGCCCCTGAAGGTGGCCGTGACCGGGGAGTTCAATCCCACGGACGAGGAGCTGGAGAAGGAGATCGCCGACATGGGCTGGAACGGGGAGGACTACGCGGTGATGCAGCGGATGTCCCACACCTGTTACTCCTTCTCCCTGCAAAGCATCGTGCAGACCATCATGCGCAAGGTGATGGAGTTCTTTTTCCGCGCCGCCTCGCTGGTGGTGGACACGATCCGCACCTTCTTTCTCATCGTCCTCTCCGTGCTGGGGCCTATAGCCTTCGCTATCTCGGTCTTCGACGGTTTCCAGGGCACGCTCGTCCAGTGGCTGGCACGGTATATCAGCGTATATCTCTGGCTGCCCATCTCCGACCTGCTGGGGGTGATGCTCGCCAGGATACAGACGCTGGTGCTGCAAAGCGAGATGGAAATGATCCGGGATCCCCTGAGCGTCTTCTCCCCGGACGGATCGACGGCCATCTATCTGGTGTTCATGCTCATAGGGCTGGTGGGATATTTCTGCGTCCCTACCGTGGCGAACTGGGTGGTCCAGGCCGGAGGCATGGGGGCGTACAACCGGAACATGAACAACACGGCAAGCAAGGCCGCCAACGTGGGCGGGGCCGTAGCCGGGGCATCCACGGGCAACGTGGCCGGAGTGCTGCTGAAAAAGTAAAAACGACTGAATAATAACATTCATTCATTTCAAGACATGGAATTCAAGAGCTTAAAAAACATCGAGTCCTCGTTCAGGCAGATCCGCCTGTTCAGCCTCGTCTTCCTCGCCTCCTGTACCCTCCTGAGCGTTTTCTCCGTCTGGAAGTCCTACCGGTTCGCCGAGGAGCAGCGGGAGAAGATCTACGTGCTGGACGAGGGGAAGTCGCTCATCATGGCCCTCTCGCAGGACGCCGCGCGCAACCGCCCGGTGGAAGCGAGGGAGCACGTGCGCCGCCTGCACGAGCTGTTCTTCACGCTGGCCCCCGACAAGGCGGCCATCGAGTCGAACATAAACCGGGCGATGTACCTGGCCGACAAGAGCCTGTACGGGTATTACCGGGACTGGAACGAGAAAGGGTTCTATAACCGGCTCATCAGCGGGAACGTCAACCAGACGGTGGTGGTGGACAGCATGAGTTGCGATTTCGACAGCTATCCCTACCGCGTCACCACCTATGCCAGGCAGATGATCATCCGGGGGAGCAACATCACCGAACGCTCCTTAGTGACACGCTGCCGCCTGCAGAGCACGGTCCGCTCGGACAACAACCCGCAAGGGTTCCTTGCGGAGCATTTCGAGATTCTGGAAAACAGGGACCTGCGTACCGTGGAAAGGTAACGGTGTCCCGCAGTAATCAATCATTCAATAATATCTGGAAAATGGATATAAAATCAACGGCAAGGGAAAGGTTGAAGGCATATCTGGACGGCCTTTCCGAGAAACAGAGACGGGGCATCCTCGTGGCGATGCTGGCCTTCACCTGCGTCGCATCGGGTATCGTCCTGCTGCGCGCCGCCGGCCGGCTGACACCGGCAAGGGAGCGCATGGAGCTTCCCTTCGGGGAAGGCAGCCTCACGGATACCCTGCGCAGGCTGCCCGATCCCCTGAAAGGACAAGTAACAAGTATTTACCGGACCATTAAACAACCCCAGCAGAATGGAAAACAGGAAAAGTAACATGGAAGAAGGACACGTGCCCGCCGGGGAAGCCCCGGAAGGCACACGGCCGGCGGAAGCCGGTTCCGTCCCCTCCGAAGGGACAAGAACGGAAAAGCGGCTTAGCGGGGAGGAAATCCTGCGCCGCAGGAAATACATCGTCATACCGGTCTTCGTGCTGGTATTCCTTGCGGTCCTCTACTGAATATTCGCCCCTTCCGGTGACAGCGGGGAAACGGTGGCGGGCGGTTCCGGATTCAACGTGAACGTACCGGACCCGGCAGCGGTCCAACTGGAAGGGAATAAAACGGACGTTTATGAAAGACAGCAGGCCCGTCGCGAGAAAGACAGACGGATGCAGTCGCTTTCCGACCTTGCCGGAAGGTTGTTGGAAGGTAAGGGGCAAACGGACAGCGTCACCGCTCCAAACGGCAGCATACGGCAGTCGGCGGACACTTACGAGAAGATCACGGAGCAGCTGGAAAGTTTCTACGAGACACCGCAGGAAACGGCCGGCGGCCTGGAACAGAAGGTGGATGAGCTGAACCGCCGGCTGGAAGAGGCAGAAGCGGAAAACAGGCGTGCGGAATCCCGCGAGCGGATGATGGAACAGTCCTACCGGATGGCCGCCAGGTACCTGACCCCCAACCCGGAAGGCTCGCCCGGCGAGACGGAGGAGGAAGAAAAGCCGGAGCCTGTCCCCGTCAGCCGGGCGGAGAGCGGAACGACCTCCGCCCTGGAGCAGCCGCTGACGGATTCCGCGTTTGTCGCCTCACTGGCCGTGGAGAGGAACTACGGTTTCAACACGGCGGTGGGCAGCAGCTACCGGATGGGGATGAACACCATCCCGGCCTGCATCTCCGAGAATCAGACCCTCGAGCAGGGAGGACGGGTGAAGCTGCGCCTGCTCGAGCCCCTGCAGGCCGGAAGTGTCACTGTGCCGGCCAACAGCCTGGTGACCGGTACGGCCGACATCCGGGGGGAACGTCTGGACATCCTGGTAAGCAGCATCGAATATGCCGGGAATATCATCCCGGTAGAACTGGCCACATATGACATTGACGGGCAGCGGGGCATCTTCGTGCCGGGATCGGAAAGCCGGACGGCCGCCAAGGAAGTATTGGGGGACGTGAGCCAGAGCATGGGAGGCAGCATCTCCTTCGCCGGTTCCGCCGGGCAGCAGGTGGCGATGGACCTCACGCGGGGTGTCCTGCAAGGCGGGACACGGTTCATCTCGCAGCGGGTCAAGGCGGTCAAGGTAAAGCTGAAGGCCGGGTACAAGGTGTTACTGGTCACAAAAAAGCAATAACAAGGTTTAACTGTAATTTTTAAGCAATCATTCAAGATGATAACATTCATTCTTTTAATCATGGCTGCGCTGGCGGGGATGACCTGCCGGGCGCAGGAGCGCAAGCCGGAGGGCGGAGTCAGGATCCTGACCGCCGGCCAGCACATCACGCCCTACAGGATCGGCGTGCCCTTCAGCAAGACGGTTCATATCCTTTTCCCCTCGGAGGTCCGCTATGTCGACCTGGGCAGCACGGACATCATCGCGGGCAAGGCGGACGGCGTGGAGAACGTGGTGCGTGTCAAGGCGGCCGTCCGGGATTTCCCCGACGAGACGAACTTCTCGGTCATCACGGGCGACGGATCTTTCTACTCGTTCCTCGTCTCCTACGAAGAGGAGCCGGAAGCATTGAACATCAATATGGACAGCCGGTTTCCGACAGAACCCTCCACTGAGGGAAGCGCTGTCCGTGTGACCGAGCTCGGCGAGGAGGACCCTTCAGTCATCGCCAGCCTGATGTACACCGTACACCGTCTGGACCGCAGGGACGTGAAGCACATCGGCTGCCGCCAGTTCGGGATGCAGGCCCTGCTCAAGGGCATCTATGTGCATAAGGACCTGCTGTTCCTCCATATCTCGCTGGCCAACTCCTCGCATGTGCCCTTCGACATCGACTTCGTGCGCTTCAAGGTGGTGGACAAGAAAGTGGCCAAACGTACGGCGCAGCAGGAGACCTACATCGAGCCGGTGCGCGCGCTCAACGAGCTGAGGCGTATAGAGGGCAAGGGGGAAGGACGCATCGTCTATGCTTTCCACAAGGTGGTCATCCCCGATGACAAGCTCATCGAGGTGGAGATTTACGAGAAAGGCGGCGGACGCCACCAGCGGTTCCATATCGAGAACAGCGACCTGGTGGACGCCAGACTGGTGGACGAACTGATAAAGGAGTAATTCTATGAGGAAATATCTGTTTATAATAATGATGTGCGCCTTCCTGTCCTCTTTGGCGGGCAAGGTTTCCGCCCAACGCTACCTGCCCGGGCAGACGGGGCTTGAACTGAGGCTGGGCGGCGTGGATGACTTCGGAAGAAACGTAAGGCACCTGAGGGGGAATTTCCAAATCGGGATGGCCCTGAGCCGTTACAACCGCAACCGCTCGCGCTGGGTATTCGGGGCGGATTATGTGAAGAAGCATTACGCCTATAAGAAAATAGCGGTTCCCAAGGAGCAGTTCACCGCGGAGGCGGGCTGTCTCTTCCCGTTCCTCTCGGACAGGGGCAGGAACGTGTTCCTCTCCGCCGGCCTGTCCGCGCTGGCCGGTTATGAGAGGGTAAACCGGAACGGCAGGCTCCTTTATGACGGGGCGACCCTGCTGCACAAGGGTGCCTTCATCTACGGTTTCGCCCCGGCATTCGAGATGGAGGCGTACCTTACGGACCGCTGGGCTTTTCTTTTCAATGTCCGGCAGCGTGTCTTCTTCGGCTCGTCCGTAGGGCACTTCCATACGGTAGTGGCCGTCGGGCTGAAATATATCATCGATTAATCTTTTAAGAACTGGAAACAATGAAATTAGGAACATTCATCATGGGATGCGCGCTGGCCCTGCTGGCGTGCACCCTTGCCGGCTGCGACGACCGTCTGGAGGTGCGGCAGGCATACGACTTCTCGCTCTCTTCCTGGTACCTGCAGGAAGGCATCGCGCCCGACGAGACGGTGGAGATCCGTCTGACGCTTAACCGCGAGGGGGATTACCGCGAGGCCCGTTACCGCGTCGGATACATACAGTTGGAGGGTGACGGCGAGGTGTTCGCCGCGGACGGAACCAGACTGGTGAACCGCGAGCTGACGGACCTCTCCGGCATCGCGGGGCTGGACACGACGGACATCCTCCGTCAGGTATTCACCCTCTTTTACCGGAACACGGGTGGGGACAATCCCGGGATCCGCTTCGTGGCGGTGGACAACTTCGGCGTGGAACGGACACTGGACATCCCGTTCTCCATCGAGGATAAAGATATGACCGACATCGTTAAAAATAAGGAACCATATGTTGATTAGGAGAGTTTGGCAAATGCCCAACAGTCGTACATTCAGTATCAAGCCTATTCGGGAACTCATTCAAAAATACGCGAACGGCTATACCATAGATCCGTTTGCGGCCGGGAACAGGCTTGCGAACGTAACGAATGATATTGATCCCCAGTATGATACTGATTTTCATATGGATGCCACGGATTTCCTGAATTTATTTAAACCGGATAGTGTGGATACGGTTCTATATGATCCTCCTTATTCTCCACGGCAAGTTGCGGAATGTTATAAAGCGTTAGGGATCACGGTCAATATGCAAACCACCCAGGCTTCATACTGAAGCAGGCAGAAAGAGGCCATCGGCCGAATTGTAAAAAAAGGAGGCATTGTAATCACCTGCGGATGGAACTCTGGTGGAATAGGCAAGAAATACGGTTTTGAAATCATAGAGATTCTATTGGTCGCCCACGGCGGGTGGCATAATGATACGATCGTGACAGTGGAAAAAAAAGTATTATAGAATATGACGGAACAGGAAAAATACGGCATGGAGCAGCTTGCCGAGTATCTGGACATGCGGATACGGAACGAGGAAAAAAATATAAAGGAGAACCGGGATAAACTGGACCGGGATTACCTTTATCATTTTGCGTGGAACGGGGAGGATTTGTTCAAGTCCCATTTCATGGTAAAGCAATACGGGGAACTCCGGCAGGTAATCAGGGTGGCGGAAGCTCCCGGGGAGGTGCATGGATATATACAGCATAAACGGGAGGAATGCCTGAAGGAGCTGGTCAGCGGGAGTATCCGCAGGCGTAGCACGGACGATATTTTCAATCTGGCACATACCTACCGGCTGGAATGTATGCAGGGACTGGTCAAGGATTATGCTGGCTTCGAACGGCTTCTGTCCATGAAGGCTCCCCAGAAGGAGATAAGAACGAAGAAGGCCCCTGAAAGAAAGAGGCCGGACGGATTAAAGATGTAACGTATATGAGGCAGGAAAACTGGAGCGTCCGCAAACTACGGAAATTGCTGGACAACAAGATCGCAGCCGTCGAGAATGCCATGCGCGAGGGGTTGGAGTCCGCCTCTACGGACTACTGCCGTTTCTTTGAGTGGAAAGCCGCGTACCTGTACAAGGGGGAGCTACTGCGCGGGCATTACCGCCTGTTACGTAATAAAGTCAGCAGGACGGATGACGTGGAGGATCTGAAGAGGTATTTCGGGGATATCGCCATGTACCACAGGGAAAGGCTGGCGGGCGGAACGTCGGCGGGAAGCGGCACCCACCCGATGGCGGACACCTGCCGCGCGCTGTCGCTGGAATGCTCGCGGCAGGTGCTGAAAGATTGCATGGAGTTCTCGCGTATCCTTTCCCTCGGACAGCCGGAAGAGGACATGAAAAAGGAAAACAGACAACCCGTAAAACATAGGACGAACGGATTAAAACGATAAGGTATGGAAAGACAGAACCCAGGCATGGTCCGGTTTATGGACCGGCTGAATGAGAAAATGGAACTCCTGGACGAAAAGATCCAGAACAAGGCGGCAAAAGCCGGTGAGGATTACCTCTCCTTTTTCGAGTCACACGCGGAAGAGGCGTACAAGGAGTATTACCTGTACAAATGTTTCAGGGACTTGAGAAAGAAGGCAAGGGAATCGGGCAGTCCGGAAAAAGTGTTGGAGTATCTGAAAAAAAGGCAGAATGTCTGCCTGGACACGTTGCTCAGGCAGGACATCGCCGCCCGCAGTACAAGCCCGATGGCGAACATGGCGCACACGCTGCGGCTCGAATGTGTCCAGCAGCTCGTGGAGGATTACGGGCATTTCATCCGGATACTTGCCGACACGCTACGGCAGCAGGAGACGCGGCGGGATACCCGGACACTCAGGGAAAAGGAAAACCGGAGGGGGCCAAAACTATAGCCTTCCCGTTCCCGGATGAGTACGGGAATAAAGAAAAATAAAGTTAAGTCATGGATAATGAGAGTTATATCATTATGAAAGGTCAGGATGGCCGCTTTACTTTGTGAAATAAAAACAACTGGATATGAGGATTGTGGAGCATAGCGTAAGACGTTGGGAGTCTTACCCGGAAGCAGACACGGAAACCTGCCTGTGGGAAGCCTGCGTGGAGCACGAAGGCGAATATTACGAGGTACAGGTGGAAGCAAGGGAGGTCGGCGATGACAAGATGTATTATATGGGGTATATCAGGAATACCCAATGTATAAAAGCGTATTTCAGTGACGGCTGGCTGGGCTTCGGCTTTTCCGATATACGTGGCACGTGCAAGTATATCCTGAAGTCAATGCGGAAAGTGATCCGGGGGGACTACAGCTCCATCAGGGGAGCGGGCCATTCGGTAGACATGCCTTGATAAATAAACCAGGTCCGGGACGGAGATTTCAAGGGCTGTTCTCCCAAATAACGGGGAACAGCCCTTTTTTTGTTGCCGCCAGCGGCGAAAGGTTAAAAGAGAGACAGGCCGCTGAAGAGGCAGTGGATGAACAGACGACCCTTCTCGGTCCACACCGTATGCATGGCTGTACCGGTTTCCCCGCAGCGGCTCTGCCAGCTGTGCGTATGGGTCCGTGTGTATCCTTCCTTCTGATAACGTGCGGTAAGCAGCCAGGTTCCGCCAAGGCGGAACTGGATACCGAGAGCCTTCAGCCTCCGGTTCAGCTCCCTGCCGCTCATGCCCAACTCCTTGGCGATCTGCGTGACCGTGTAAGTGCTTGGAGAGTGGAGCACCTCGTCGAAATAACGTACTTTCGGGGCCTGCAGGCTCAATTTAAGGGCGTTCAGCGCGTTTTCCTTTTCCAGTCCGGATATGTACCGGTCACGCTCTTTCAGCTTGGCTTCCGCCAGTTGCAGGGTCCGCGAGAGCAGTTCCGCGTCCGTTTCCCCCTCTTTTTCCAGTAGGTAGCCGCCCTCCTTGAGCGTGCGGGGGACCAGCTCGTCGAAGATCCAGCTTTCGAACCTCTCGGCCGAGGGCAGGCGGCTACAGGCCATCAGGCGGTACAGGTTCCCCTCGTCGATGAACTTCACTTTCTGCCGGCCGCCTGCCGTCAGGAGGTCGTGGACGCATACCCCCTTCGGCCTGCAATGCCGGTTGACGGCATCCTTGGGATTGGCATATCCCAATGCCGAGGCCACGTCCCTGGCGCAAAACCAGACCCTGCCTCCGGCTTCCATGGTCCGGACCTTGCCGAACTCGGGATGTTCTGTTATGACTAACGTGCGCATGTCGTTTACTGTTTATAGGTTGATTCTATCGCTTTGAATATCTCATGGATTACCTGGGGGACGATGGCGTTCCCGTATCCCTTGACGGACTGCTGCCGCCAGGAAGAAAAGGTAATACCGTCCAGCTCGTGGGGAACCCCATCATCTCGGCCACAAACAGGGGATTGAGTTGGAAACTCCTTCCAGTTTGGGCAAAGAAATCGGGAAGGCCTCCCTGCCGCGGGTTCTTCCCCTTCCTTCCAATGTGCTCCAAGGTCGGGAGCAGCCCGTGGAAGTCAAGGAAGTCCGTCAGGCCGTTGGGATTCTTCTCCCCGTCTTCCGTCTCGTGCATGGAGGTGCGCCCCTGACGTTTCCAACGTTCCACCCGTTGCCAGTGGTGTATCTCCGTTGCTGTCGGGGTGGGCAGCAGCATCTCGCGGATGATCTCCGGCAGGCCCTTCTGTTGGCTTCCGGGTCCCCTTACCTTGAAGTCCGAGGCTATCGGCGTGGGCAACAAACCAGACACGGTCCCTTCTGTGCGGGGCACCGACGGCACAAGCCGGAATAAGCAGCGGCTGGACGGTATATCCTTCACGCTCAAGATCACGGCAGATGGTCTCGACGACGTATTCCTCCCGCTTACGGTATACAGGCTGATCCTCTCCGAACAGAGAGGGCTGACATCCCACGTGAGCCGCCTTGCCGGGCTGTACCACCTGGAGGATGCCACCAACGTTCTCACCAACAATCCAACCGGGCCGGATCTCGTGAATGGCACGGAGCATGTGAGGCCAGAGGTAACGGCTGTCCTCCGCACCCTTTCGCCGGCCGGCAACGGAAAAGGGCTGGCATGGAAAACCTCCTGTGAGGATGTCGATCCGTCCCCTTCATCCCCGAAAATCCGTAGTTGTAATATCCGTATAACTTTCTGCATGGCTGAACCAGTAATTTAAAATTCGGTTACAAAACTCATCTATCTCACAGTGGAAGGCGTTGCGCCATCCCATTCATTCGGCGGCAAGATCTGCCGCACCAAACCCGCTGAACAGCGAGGCATGTACCAACTGTCTCATATTTATTATCTGATTGAAGGTTCCGTTTCTTTTTTTTCTTTCTCCGCCACTTCCAGAATGAAGGCTTTCTCGTCTATCTTCCGGTAGACGCCCCCCATCTCAAGCATGTTCTTGAGCCGGAGGATGTCGGTGATTTCATAGACTGTCATACCGTTCCGGTGGACGAAACGGATGTAGCCTTTCTGTCTTTGTCTTTCCACTTCCTCACGGCTTATCTGCAGCAGTTCGCAGATTTCTTCCAATGTGAAGGTTAGCTGCACTTCCTTCGTCGCGCAGGCATAGGCCAGGATACTCAGCATCTGCAGGCATTTGCGATGCGCCTTGACAAGAGACGCAAACTTGTTGCGCTCGATCATGATGACTTTACTTTGATTTTCCATCTTCTATGATTTTTTTACGGGTTTGTTATTTCTGATGTCCGGACTTTCGTCCCTGTATTCCTCACGGAGGAACCGGTATACATCGGAAGCCCAGAAGTATATCTTGCCGCTCAGCTTGAAATAAGGCAGCTTGCCCGAGTTACGCCAGCGGATGAGGGTCCGGTCACAGACTTTCAGCTGCAGGCGCATGTCACGGCTGTCCAGCATCTGTTTGCCATTAAAGCTGGTCATGGCATCCAGTGCCGTTTCCAGCCGGGTGATGAGCTCCCGCTGCTCGGAGAAGCTCTTCTGGATTAATGCTTTCAGCATTTCGATGTCTTCATTTCCTGCTTCCATCTTTTGTTCTTTTTCGTTCGTCATTTATCCTTCTTTCTGCCGCAAAGTTTGGGAAAAAGGAAATGTAAAAATAGGGCTGACGGATACCGCCAGCCCTATTTTTTATCTGTAATACACTTATTATCAATATCTATTTCTTTTATTTTTTTTGTTTGCCCGAATAAAACGCGGCAGGATTGGAAGTTGTTTTTAGATTTTAAAAAGTATCGATATGCCTTCGAATTTCCAATAAAAAAAGGACCAGCAAATAATGCCGGCCCTTAATAAAAAGTTTTCGATTGATTTGTTGCACTCGAAAATATTGACTATCTTTGTGATAGAGATATTTGAAATTATGCAGAGAAACGCAATATGCAGCAAGACTTTTGCTACTAATGTGTTACCTGTTACCTTTGAATTTTGCCCTTACTTTTTGATTTTCAAAAAGATAAAATCAATCACTTAGATTTTCCTAATGAAACAAAAGTTTTCCGCTTATTAAACTTTTGTTTTCATATGGACAAACTTTTGTTTTTTAGGCTGAAAAACTACAAATAACTAGATGCTAATATTTTATATATGTTGAAAGGAGATTGGATAATGCTATATGGTGAGTGTAGAGGATCGTTGTGTTAGGTGAAGGAAAAGTGGTAAATGGCAGTAAATAGTGGTAGATAGAGCCAGATAATTGTAGATATTTTTTATCTACCTCTATAGGCTAAATATCCTAAGGCCAGATGATTGTATGGATAGTTGTAGATGTTGTAGCAAATGGGCTTGTAAATTATATGGGAGAATTGAAAGTCAAAGCGATAAACAAATAACTTTCAATTCTCCATTTTACAATTAAATGGTATAATATTGTTCCCATCCTTTGCGAGGCGGCAAACCACACAGCATCTTATTCGCTTCCGGATCGTTCGTGATCTGTTTCGTGTCACGGTCGAAGACGAGCTTGCGGTTCAAGCGCTGGCTTAATACGCCGAGACAGAATACCTGACTTAATGGGCCGGCGATAGAGAACGGTGAGCGGGTTTTCTCCTTACCCATACAACTTAGCAGGAAGTTCGCGAAATGGTTAGACGGGCTTTTCGGCACTTCCGGTAAGCGGGATTCCATCTCTTTCGCTTTCTCATCCGGGATGATAGATAAGGTACTTCCATGAGAACCACCCTTGAAGGTTAATTCTTTCGAGTAGATTTCCTTGCCCGGGTTCAACTTCGCCGGTTGTATCTTGCCGCCGGCTACGGTCGGGATATTCGGGTCGAGTTCGGAAACACCGTAACCTTCCGGGACGGAGGGGATATTGTCCAGTCCATCGTACCAAGTGATATCCACGGCCGGCATATTCCCTCTTTCCGGGAATTTAAACAGAAGGGTGGATGACATCGGGAAGAAGAACGGGTTATGGTCTTTCAAATAAAGCGGATTTATTTCTGTAGGCAATCCTAAATCTAGGAATTCATGTGCCGTATCCAAAATATGCGCTCCCCAGTCTCCTAAGACACCCATTCCAAAGTCGTACCAACAACGCCATTGTCCCAAATGGTAGTCATGGTTGTAATCATGATATTGAGCTACGCCGATCCATGTGTCCCAATCCATCGTCTCGGGAACCGGTTCTCCCATAGGCATATGCCTAATATTCGGGTTCCATCCGTGCCAGCGACGCGGATTATTCATATGGGCGGTAATGGCGGTAACATCCTTGATAATACCGGCCTCTTTCCATGCCTTGAATTGGAAATAGTTCGCCTCGGAATGTCCTTGGTTACCCATTTGGGTGACAACGCCGTATTTCTTCGCTCCACGCATCATGATCTCTATCTCTTGGAATGTGCGGGCCATCGGTTTCTCTACATATACATGTTTGCCGTGCGCCATCGCCTCGATCGTGATCGGGAAGTGGGAATGATCCGGCACGCCTACGCTTACGGCATCGATCTTGTCCGCCATCCGGTCGAACATCGTGCGGAAGTCTTGAAAACGGGCCGCTTTCGGGAACATGTTGATAATCTCTTGCGTGTGAGGGGCTCCCATGTCCACGTCGCAGAGAGCTACTACGTTACACAGACCTGTGTTATACAATTCCTTGGCGATCTCGCCCCCTCGTTGTCCGATGCCGATGAACGCGATGTTTACCCGGTCATTAGCGCTGATTAGCGGGGAAGTAGGTAGAACACGTCCGTGGGCGGGTGTCCAGAACGACGGGATGGCCGATACTGCCGATAAGGCTAGCGCTCGCTTAAGGAACGAGCGGCGTGAGATTTCTTCTGATTTCATGGTATTATCTTGTTTAAATTATACTGTTTGCGCAAACACTAATGATTTACGTCGTAAATATACAAAACTTTCTATAGTTACGGAAAAAATCATTTACTTTGTAACCTCATAAAGGAGACCATGTGCTAATGTGCCACTCAGGCGGGTCTCCGATGGACTTATCATTGGCACATTGGCATATTAACAAAATTGGCAAATTATTAGATTATGGCACAAGAAGATGTATTTAAGAAATTAGTTTCACACTGTAAGGAGTATGGTTTCGTATTTCCCTCCTCAGAGATTTATGACGGTTTGGGAGCGGTATACGATTATGGCCAGTATGGTGTTGAGTTAAAGAACAATATAAAGAAATATTGGTGGGATAGCATGACTTTGCTGCATGAGAATGTGGTGGGTATTGATTCCGCTATTTTTATGCACCCTACTATCTGGAAAGCTTCCGGCCATGTTGACGCTTTTAATGATCCGTTGATCGATAACAAGGACTCGAAGAAACGTTACCGTGCGGACGTTTTGATCGAAGACCATTTGGGCAAGATCGAGGAGAAAATGAATAAGGAAGTGGCGAAAGCCGCAAAGAAATTCGGTGACGCTTTCGATGAGGCTAAATTCCGTGAGACGAATCCTCGTGTATTGGAGCATCAAGCGAAATGGAATGAGATCCATGAGCGTTATAGCAAGGCGATGAACGAGTCTAACTTCGAGGATCTTCGCCAATTGATCTTGGATTGCGAGATCGTTTGCCCGATTTCCGGAACTCGTAACTGGACGGAGGTTCGCCAGTTTAACTTGATGTTCTCTACGGATATGGGTTCTACCGCTGATGGAGCGATGAAGGTTTATCTTCGTCCGGAGACGGCCCAAGGTATTTTCGTGAACTTCTTGAATGTGCAGAAGACTGGCCGTATGAAGATCCCGTTCGGTATCGCCCAGATCGGTAAGGCGTTCCGTAATGAGATCGTGGCTCGTCAGTTTATCTTCCGTATGCGTGAGTTCGAGCAAATGGAGATGCAATTCTTCGTTCGTCCGGGTGAGGAGATCGAGTGGTTTAAGAAATGGAAGTCTACTCGTTTGAAATGGCATCAAGCCCTAGGTTTGGGCGATGAGAAGTATCGCTATCACGATCATGAGAAATTGGCTCACTACGCTAATGCGGCTACGGATATCGAGTTTGAAATGCCGTTCGGATTTAAGGAAGTGGAGGGTATACATAGCCGTACGAACTTCGACTTGAGTCAGCATGAGAAGTTTTCCGGTAAAAAGATCCAATATTTCGATCCGGAGTTGAACCAGAGTTACACTCCGTATGTAATCGAGACCTCGATCGGTGTAGACCGTGTGTTCTTGAGCATCATGGCGGGTTCTTACTGCGAGGAGACGTTGGCGAATGGCGAGAGCCGTGTGGTATTGAAGTTGCCCGCAGCCTTGGCTCCGATCAAATTGGCCGTATTGCCATTGGTGAAGAAAGATGGCCTGCCCGAGAAAGCTGAGGAGATTATAAATATGTTGCGTTTCGACTTCCGTTGCCAATACGACGAGAAGGATTCTATTGGTAAGCGTTATCGCCGTCAGGATGCGATCGGTACCCCGTATTGTATTACGGTAGACCATGACACCTTGAAGGATAATTGCGTAACGATCCGTTTCCGTGACACGATGGAGCAAGAGCGCGTAAGCATCGATAAGCTTCACGATATTATCACGGAGAAGGTGAGCATGAAGAATTTATTGAAAAAGGTAATAGAGTAAACGAATGAAGAAGTACTGGCATATTGCGTTGATGTTGTTTTGCGTGCTCATGATCACCTCTTGTGGGGATGATGATGAGGCACTAGAGGTGGATGAGGTTTGGAAGGTCCAGAATGAGGAGGCTTTTCAAGCCCAGATGCTGGTTCCGGGTTTCGAGCAATTGAGTTCTCAAAGTAATGCCGGATTTATCCTTTACAAGGTCTTGAAGACTGGGGAGAGTAAGGAGCCGATTTATTATACGAGCAAGGTGGAATGTTATTATAAAGGCTCTTTTATAAATGGTGAAGTTTTTGATGATCGTTCTTTCGAGGCTGGAGAGCCTGCCGAGCTTACTGTTTCTGATATGGTAGATGGTTTTGCTACAGCGTTACAGAATATGCACCCAGGAGATCGTTGGGAGATTTGGATTCCTCAACAGATGGGATACGGTTCGGCTGGAAGGAGTGCTTCGGGAAGTGTCATAATAAAGCCTTATACGACTTTGATCTTTGATTTGGAAGTTACAAGGATTGTCAAAGAGTAGGTTCTTTCATTAAGAATAATTACGGCCGCCTCTTTTTAGGGGTGGCCGTTTTTTTATAGTTATATGTAAATCTAGGGAAGCAAATCCCCTATAAACAATTAAAGCCTGTCTCACGACAAGCCCTAACCAAACTTTGTTAACCT
>OIWS01001434.1_pt1 | contig 23698 bp, 19 predicted proteins | sample 1587611 | NCBI WGS metagenome assembly OIWS01 (sample SAMEA3888919, study PRJEB22519) | human gut metagenome | biome: human gut; feature: human-associated habitat; material: faeces | place: Denmark | collected 2010 | reverse complement strand
GCTTGATGGAACGCGAAGGGGGCTCTTTGCCCCCTTCACGCTGAAGGTGAATTGCCCGAAGGGCAAGAGAAGCTGGCCTGGGCCATCCCCTGCAGCTCTCTCGCAGAGCTGCATTTTATTGTTTTTTGACAGTCTCAAGCACTATCTATCCCAATAATCCAAATTCCCGCGCCAGCGCCGCGAATCGCGGCATTGCCCGCCGGAGCCGTTCCATCGGCACGCAATAGGCCAGCCGCGCATAGCCCGGACAGGCAAATTCCTCGCCCGGCACCAGCAGCAGATCGCATTCCATCGCCCGCCTGCACCAGCCCTCCGGCGTCCGGAGAAACAGATAGAACGCCCCGTCCGGCTGCACGCACCGATAGCCCAGCGTCGTAAGCTCCCGGTACAGATAGTCCCGGTTCGCCTCATAGATCGACAGATCCGCCGTCTTCCCGACGCACTCCGCCGCAATCAGCTGGAACATCGTCGACACATTGATATATCCCAGTGCCCGGCTTGCACCCGCGATGGCCTCCAGCAGCCGGTCATGCTCCGCAGCCTGCGCCGCCACCGCCAGATACCCCACGCGCTCGCCCGCCAGCGACAGCGACTTGCTGAACGACGTGCAGTATACCGTATCCGGATACAGATCCGGCAAAAACGGCACCTCCACCCCACCATATACCAGCGCGCGATACGGCTCATCCGCCACCAGATAGATCGGATGCCCATACTCCGCGGCCTTCTTCGTCAAAAGCGCCGCCAGCGCCTCCAATCCCTCGCGCCGCAGCACCACGCCGGACGGGTTGTTCGGCGAATTGAGCAGCACCAGTGCCGTTTGGGGCGAGATTGCTGCCTCCATCGCCGCAAGATCCAGCTGAAACGTCTCCGCCTCAGACGCCGCCTCCACGAGCCGGCCGCCCGCCGCTTCCACATACACGCGATATTCCGAAAAATACGGTGTCGCTGTCACGGCCTCCTCGCCCGGCCCAATGAGCGCCGCGCAGATGATTGCCAGCGCCGCACACGCGCCCGCCGTCATAAAGATATCCTCCGGGCGATACTGCGTCCGAAATTCGCCCGAGAGCGCCTCCGCCATCGCCGCGCGCACCTGGTACAGCCCAGGCGCCGGCGTATACCCGTGCAGCACCTCCGGCGGCACGGTGTCCAGCAGATGTCGGATACTCTGCGCCACACATGCCGGTGCCTGCACGCTCGGGCTGCCGATCGTAAAGTTGAACACGTTCTCCGCGCCCACCACGGCCGCCCGTGCCTCGCCGTAGGCCGCGATCTCCCGAATCCCGCAGCCCTGGCTGCCCCAATCGATCATTCTCTGCGAAATCATGCCAAATACTCCTTCAAAAACCGGATTGCCTCCAGGTAGCCGTCAAAGCCAAGCCCCTTGTACGTCTTCACGCAGGCCATCCCCGCGTAAGAGACCTGCCGGAACGGCTCCCGCGCGTCCACATCCGAGATATGCACTTCCACCGCCGGAATCGCCACCGCCTTCAGCGCATCCAAAATCGCCACGCTCGTGTGCGTATACGCCGCCGGATTGATCACAATTCCTTCATAGACGCCATACGCCGCCTGAATCTCGTCGACAATGGCCCCCTCGTGGTTCGACTGAAAACAGGAAACCTCCACGCCTTCCGCGTCGCAAAACGTCCGGATCTTCTCCACCAGACACTCATAACTCTGCGACCCGTAGATCGCCGGCTCCCGCAGCCCCAGCAAATTGAGGTTCGGCCCGTTGATCACCAGAATTTTCATCCAAACCTCCTGGCAATTGCCTCCACCGTGCGCTCAATCGCGCCCTCGTTGTCCACCTTCACATCCGCAAACCGCCGGTACATCGGCTCCCGCCTGGCATACATTGCCTCGGCAGACTCCACCTGCGACAGCGGTCTGCCCTCGCTCGACAGCTTCCACGGGCTGCGCAGCAGCCAGAAGATCGTTCCGTTCTGATGCAGCAGCGGATAATTTTCGCTCCGCGTCACGCACCCGCCGCCGGTTGAGAGAATGATGCCCGAGCGTTTGCCGAGCTCGCGCAGCGCCTCCGTCTCCAGCCGCCGGAATTCCACTTCGCCATCCTGCAAAATGATCTCCGGGACGCTCTTTCCGGCCTGCTTCGCAATCCACTCGTCGCTCTCGATCACCTCGCGGCCCAGCCGCGCGCCGAGTTTTTCCGCCACTGTGCTCTTGCCGCACCCCGGCATCCCGATGAGCACGATGTTCTCCAGCCGCGCCCGCACGCTCCGCTCAATCTCGCTCAGCCGCGCGTCCGGAATCGTCGTCCCGGTAAACAGCTCCGCGCTCCGCCGCGCCTGCGCCACCAGCATCCGCAGCCCGCCCGCCCGCGGGATCCCGAGCTGCTCGGCCTGCATCAAAAGCGCCGTCCGCGCCGGATTGTACACAATGTCAAATACACCCTCGCACCGCGGAAACAGCCGCAGATCCACCGCCGCCGCGCCCGTGTTCGGATACGTCCCCAGCGGCGTCGTGTTCGCCACGATCTGCGCATCCGCGTGCCGCTCCAGGTTTTCATAGTTGTCCGGGCCGGAGCGCGAGATCACCGTCACGCTCGCCGCGCCCAAATCGCGCAGCACCGCGCATACCGTCACCGACGCGCCGCCGCTGCCCAAAACCAGTGCCTTCTTCCCCACGACGCCGATCCCGCTCTGCTCCACCTGGTAGCGAAATCCGTCATAGTCCGTATTCGCCCCAAAAATCGTCCCGTCCGCGCGCCGTACCAGCGTATTCACGCTCCCGAGCTTCGCCGCCGTCTCCGACAGCTCCGCGCAGTACCGCACCACTTCCCGCTTATACGGAATCGTCACATTCAGTCCGTCCCAGCACTCCCCGCGCAAAAAGCCGTCCAATTCCTCCGGCTCCGTCGGAAACAGGTCATAGCGGTAGGACGCCAGCATCCCCTGGATCATCGGCGAATAGCTGTATCCGATCTTCCGCCCCAGCAAACCGCAACGCATCAAACCACCTCGCTGTAACTGCCCAAATACGCAAACTCCTCACAAAGCTCCGGCATCTCCCCGATCAACTCCTGCAGCTTCGGCGAATAGACCGGCGTGTCCAGGTCAAAGTAGAACATAAACTCAAAGTTCCGATCCGGCATCGGCCGGCTCTCGAGCTTGTTGAGGTTCAGCCCCAGCGCATAGAACCGTGAGAGCAGCTTGTAGAGCGAGCCCGGCTCATGCGGCAGCACCGCCATCAGGCTCGTCCGGTCCGCGCCCGGATAAATTTCCAGCTTCTTCGAGATGCAGATGAAGCGCGTGAAGTTGTTGTCCTGATCCTGCACCGAGGCCTCCAGGCATTCCAGCCCATAGAGCTTCTGGCACTCGCGCGACGAGAGCGCCGCGCACCCGCCGTCCGACTCGGCCACGCGCTTGGCCGCGATCGCCGTGTTCTCACACGGGATGATCTTGACGTTTTGAAACTTCTGCAGATATTGCTGACACTGGCTGAGCGCCTGTTGGTGGGAGTAGATCTCTCGGATGTCCTCCTGCTTCGTCCCCGGCTTCACCAGCAGATTGTGGTCCACCTTGATGCGGATGCTCCGCACGATGCGGAAGTTGTGGTGCGTCATCAGGTCGTATACCGCATTGACCGAGCCCGCCGTGCTGTTTTCCACCGGCACCACGCCATACTGGCAAAGTCCCGCCTCAATGGCCGAAAACACCGCCTCAAAGGAGTTAAAATACAGCACGTTTGCCAGCCGGAACAGCTTGTCGCACGCCAGCTGCGAATAGGCCCCCGCCACGCCCTGGCAGGCCACCGCCGCCTTCTCCGGGAAGAGCTTCGGCGTCTGCTCGATGGCCGCCCGGATTTCCTCCGTCAGCGCCGAGGGCTTGCCGAGCAGCCGGTTCTGATAGCTGCGGCTGAGCTCAAAGAGCAGCGAATAGAGCGACACCGCATATTCCTGCAGCGCCTCCGGCGTCTTTTCCGCCACGTCCAGCAGCTTTGCCCGCTCCCGCGCCGGGTCGAGCACCGGCAGCCCATGCTCCTTTTTGTAGGCCGCAATCCCCGCAGCCACATCCATCCGCTCGGCAAACAACGCGACCAGCTTCTGATCGATCTCGTCAATCTTTCCCCGGTATTCCTTCAGATCCATTTCCCGTCCGTCCTTTCCTTCCTGCGCCCAAGCAGCGCATCGTAGATCGCAATGGCCGCCGCCGCCTCCATCACCGGAACCGCACGCGGCACAATGCAGGGGTCATGCCGCCCCTGAATTTGTAAGGTTGTCTGCTCCATCGTCTCGAGATTTACGCTCCGCTGCGGCTTGAAGATGGACGGCGTCGGCTTCACCGCCGCGCAAAAGCGCAGCGGCATGCCGTCCGTGATTCCGCCCAAAATTCCGCCGCAGTGATTGGTGATTGTGCCGATTTTCCCGTTCCGGATGCAGAATTCGTCGTTGTTCTCGCTCCCGCGCAGCCGTGCCGCGCCGAAGCCTTCGCCAAACTCCAGTCCCTTCACCGCCGGAATGCCGAATACGATTCCCGCAATTCGGTTTTCCATCCCGCCGAACATCGGTTCCCCCAGGCCCACCGGCACCCCAAACGCCGCCACCTCAACCACGCCGCCGACGGAGTCCCCCTCCGCCTTTGCCGCCGCGATGGCCTCGCGCATCTTCGCGCCGCGCGCGTCGTCCACAACCGGGAACGCCTTTTCCGCCGTGGAGGCCGTCAGTTCGCCGCTGTCCTCCACGCCGGCAATGGCCGCAATCCGCGACACAATTTCAATCCCCTCGCGCCGCAGCAGCTGCAAACAGATGCCGCCCGCGATACACAGCGGTGCCGTCAGCCTGCCGGAAAAATGTCCGCCGCCCGCCGTGTCCTGCGCTCCACCGTATTTCACCGCCGCCGTATAGTCGGCGTGGCCCGGCCTCGGCACCACCGCAAGATTCCGGTAGTCCCCGGAGCGCGTGTTCGTATTCCGGATGATCGCCGTCAGCGGTGCGCCGCACGTCACGTCCTCCACAAGCCCCGAGAGGAACTCCGCCCGGTCGGCCTCCTTGCGCGGCGTTGCAAATTCGCTCCGCCCCGGCGCCCGCCGGTCCAAAAAACGCTGCAGCTCTTCCAAATCGATGCGCTGCCCCGCCGGGATTCCCTCCAGCGTCACGCCGATGGCCGGGGCGTGCGATTGGCCAAAAATGGTCAGATGCAGATTCTCACCATAGCTGCTGCTCATCCTTCCGCTCCTTTCAGCGCCGCAAGATCCTCCCAGAATCCCGGATAGGACTTGTCCACACACTCGCTCCCGAGCACCGTCACCGCCTCCTCGCATGCGCACGCGGCCACCGCCGCCGCCATCGCGATCCGGTGATCGTTGCAGGCATCAACCGTTCCGCCGCGCAGCCTCCGCACCCCTCGGATGCGCAGACCTTCCGGCAGCTCCTCCACGTCGCCGCCGAGCGCACGCAGCATCGCCGCCGTCGAGGCCAGCCGGTCGGATTCTTTCAGCCGCAGCCGGCCTGCGTGGAGAATTCGTGTCTCCCCCTCCGCCGTGGCCGCCAGTGCGCACAGCGCCGGGATCAGATCCGGAATCGGCCTGGCGTCAATCGCGACACCGCGCAGCTGCCCGCGCCGCACCGTCACGCCCTCCGTCCCCGGCAAAACCTCCGCGCCCATCGCGCGCAGTACCTCCAGAACCGCCCGGTCGCCCTGCGCGGAATCCGCGCGCAGCCCCCACACCGTCACACCCGCCGGGCTGAGCGCGCCCATGCAGAGAAAGAAGGCCGCGTTCGACCAGTCGCCCTCCACCGCCGTGCGCTCCGGCAGCTCATACACCTGTCCGCACGGGATGGAATATTCCCATCCGTGCTTTTCAAACCGTGCTCCGGCCAGGCGCAAAACCTGCTCTGTCATCGCAATATAGGCTGCGGATTCCACGTCACCCGTCACCCGCAGCACATTGCCGCTTGCCAGGCGCAAGCCCTGCCGCTGCGCTGCCGCATCACATACCGCTGCCTCGCCGCTCGAAAGATACGGCAAGGCCATCAGCAGGCCCGTGATATACTGAGAAGAAATATTCCCCGGAATTTCAAATATTCCGCCGGATAAAATTCCGCTGCATTTCAAAGAACTACCTGTTTTTTCAATTTTCATGCCATGCTCGCGCAAAATGGAAATCAGCGGTTCCAAAGGCCGCTCCGGCAGCCGTCCCTCCATGTGGAAGACCACCCGCGCCCCCAAAGCTCCAACAATTGGAAGCAAAAATCGTAGTGTAGACCCGCTTTCGCCGCAGAAAAGCGAACATTCTTTCTTCGGAGTCGCCAAAATCGGCGTTACACGCCAATCTCCGCCTCGCAATTCTGCGATTTCCGCCCCAAGAACTCGTAAGCAAACAATTGTAGCCAAAATATCGTTGGAAATTCCATTAAAATGCAGAATTACAGAACTTTTTCCAAGTGCCGCGCAAATTAGTATGCGATGTGCCATCGATTTTGAAGTCGGAATTTTCAGACTTCCGCTTCGAAAACCGTGAAAAACCGAACTTTTCATAGCACTCCTCCGGCCTGCATCCAGTCCCGCAGCTCCGCCTCCGGGATCGGCAGAATCCGGCATTTTCCGACTGCTTCCGGCACAATCAGACTGATTTTTCCATTTGAAACCTTCTTGTCCGATCGCGCTGTTTTAAACAATTCATCCGCGGAATAGTCCGTTTTATCCGGTAAATCATAGCATTTCAGGATATTTTCAACCGCTTTCACCGTTTCTGCCGAACAAAAGCCCTTCCGTGCCGCCGCGCGTGTGATCACCGCCATCCCAATGGCCACACACTCACCATGCAGCAGTGAAAATCCGCTGCATTTCTCCACCGCATGTCCAATTGTATGCCCAAGATTGAGCTTCTGCCGTTCTCCACGATCAAATTCATCCGATAAAACGGTCTTTTTCTTCATTTCAACACAGGTTGAAATTACATTTTCATACTGATTTTTTGCCGGAATTCTCATCAAATCCTCGAAGAATGAGACATTTTCCATCAATCCGTATTTGATGACCTCCGCGCATCCGCAGCGATATTCCCGCTCCGGCAAAGTGTCCAACAAATCGTAGTCGCAGACCACCAGCGACGGCTGCCAGAACGCTCCCGCCTGGTTCTTTCCCCCGTCCAGATCCACCGCCGTCTTTCCGCCGACGGAAGAATCTACCATTGCCAGCAGTGTCGTCGGCACCTGCACAAACCGGATTCCGCGCAGATACGTCGCAGAAGCAAAGCCCGCCAAATCGCCCACAACGCCGCCGCCGAGTGCGACAACGAAGTCATTTCGGGAGAGATGATTTTCGCACAAAAAATTCAGGATTCTCCCATAAACCGTAAGATTTTTTGATGTTTCTCCATGTGGAAATACAAATCTGACAACCCGGAATCCAGCCTTCTCCAGACTCTCCGCCGCCTGTTTCCCATAGAGCGCGAACACGCTGTCATCCGAAATCAGTGCGGCCGTCCGCCCATCCAGCACCTCCGCGCAGCGCGCGCCGAGCTCCGAGAGCAGTCCGCGTCCGATCAGAACATCATATTCCCGAGAGGCCGCAATATGGATCGTATTCAATGTCCGTCGACCTCCTCCTTGCGCCGCCGCCCTTCCTCGAGCAGCGCAGCCAATCCTTCCAGATCGTCCTGCTCCATTGCAAGTTCGTATTTTCTCAGATTTTCGATCAAAATATTCAGTTCTTTCATCAAAAAATCCTTGTTTTCCAAAAACAGCTCTGCCCACATCTGCGGATTGAGCCACGCGACGCGCGTCAGATCCTTATAGCTTCCGGCGGAAAAGCCCTTGTGGCTGCCGGCTGTGGGGCTTTTGATATAGGCGTTGGAGACAACATGTGCCATCTGCGAGGTAAACGCAATCATTTCATCGTGTTTTTCCGCCGTTGTGACGGAAAACCTGCCAAAACCGGGCGGAGAAAGTAAGCTTTTTACGCGGGACAGCAGCTCGATATCATTAAAATTCGCCGGTACAAGCACCATCGGCGCGCCGTGGTACATGGTCGGCGTGGCGTATTTGAAGCCGGAGTTATGCGTGCCGGCCATCGGATGCCCGCCGAGGTAAGTGAAGCCATAGCGCTCCGCCAGCGGAAAGCAGGCTGCGCAGACAACGCGCTTCGTGCCGCAGCAATCGATCACAATCGGCTTTTTCCCAATTTTTTCGCCATATTTTTGCAGGTATTCCACCGCTGCGCGCGGATAAACCGCAATTAAAATGAGATCACAGCTTGCCAGCGCATTCTCCGTCAGTTCGCCGTTCACCGCGCCCTGCAGCATCGCAAAGTCCAGCATCTGGCGGTCGATATCCGCCGCCAGCACCTCCCAGCCCGCGGCATGGTATGCCTTGGCAAACGAGCCGCCGATCAGGCCGAGGCCCACAATCCCGACTCTCATGCCATGACCACCTTTCGGATTTCGGCGACCTTCTTCGCCAGCTCGTCATACTGCTCGGGCCGGAGCGACTGCGCCCCGTCGCAGAGGGCGTGGATGGGATCGTTGTGAACCTCGATGATCAGGCCGTCCGCACCGCCCGCCGTCGCGGCCAGCGCCATCGGCGGAACCAGGCGGTTGATGCCCGTGGCATGGTTCGGATCGACAATGACCGGCAGGTGCGACAGCTCATGCAGCATCGGAACCGCCGCGAGGTCGAGCGTGTTGCGCGTGTAATCATCGAACGTACGGATACCGCGCTCGCAGAGGATGACCTGCTCGTTGCCGCTGGCCATGATGTATTCAGCGCTCATGAGCAGCTCCTTGAGCGTGTTGGCAAGGCCGCGCTTGAGCAAAATCGGCTTATTGGTCTTGCCGAGCTCGCGCAGAAGGTCGAAATTCTGCATATTCCGCGCGCCGACCTGCAAAACGTCCACATCGTCGAAGAGCGGAAGATCGGTGATACTCATGATCTCGGTGACGATGGGCAGGCCCGTCTCCTGCCGGGCGATTTTCAACAGCTCGATCCCCTCAGCCTTGAGGCCCGCAAAATCATAGGGGGACGTGCGGGGCTTGAACGCGCCGCCGCGCAGCATATTCGCGCCGGAGGCCTTGACGGCCTTGGCCACGGCGACAATCTGCTCCTCGGTTTCGACCGAGCAGGGGCCGGCGATCATGCAGAAGTTGCCGCCGCCGATCTTCACGTCGCCGACCTGCACAACCGTGTCATCGGGGTGGTATTTGCGGTTGCAGCACTTGAACGGCTCGGACACGCGCTTGACGCTGTCGACAATGTCGAGACTGGACACAAGATCCATATCGACGCGGCTCGTGTCGCCGACGAGGCCGAGAATGGTCTGATAGTTCCCCTCGGAGACGTGGATGTTCAGGCCGAGGTTTTTCAGCCAGCCGATGAGCTGGTCGCGGCTGTCTACGGAAACGCCATGCTTCAATACTACGATCATCTGTTTATCCTCCTGTGTTTGGAAGTTTACACTCCATATCATTCAAATTTTCAGTATCTGCCGCGCTCTGCGGCAGGACTGCGCGTGCCCGATTTGGTGTCGGGGCGCATCGGAGCTGCCTGCATTACAACAAAAACGCTGCACAGGCCCAACCTGTGCAGCGTCAAAAGCTTGTTTTGCTTCCGTTTTTTTGCAACACAAATCAGCCTTACTATGAATTCATAGTAAAGTAGTAAAAGTATGCAAAAATAACGGAACTGGTCTTCATGTCAAAGCCTCTTGTTGATTTATGATATCTAACTATAGCACGTTTTTTGGGAATGTCAACCGTAAAACGCAGCAAATCTTGCTTTTTTTCGGCAATGCGGTAAAACAGCAATACGCCCGACCCGCGATCAGGGCATTTCTTCAAAATCGGCGTCCATGACGTCATCCTCCATGGGCTGATCGTTCGGGTTTTCATAGCTGCCGGAATACTGCGCGTTCGGGTCGATCGTGACGCCGGCCTGCTGAAGCAGCTGCTCGAGGCGGTCAGCGGCAGCGGCCATCTGGGCGCCATCCTTGGATTTAACGGCGCGCTTGGCTTCTTTGACACCCTCGGCGACAGCGGCTTTTTGCTCCTTGCTCATGCCCTTTGCGGCTTTGCCTGCCTGATAGATAAGCTGCTCGCAGCGGTCGCGCGCGACAGCCTGCGCCTTGAGCTCGGCATCCTGCGCAGCATACTGCTGCGCTTCGCGCACGGCGCGGTCGATGTCGGCCTGGCTCATGTTGGAGCTGGCAGTGATGGTGATGGCCTGTGCCTTGCCGGTGTCGAGATCCCGCGCGCTGACGTTCACGATGCCGTTGGCATCGATGGAGAACGTGACCTCGATCTGCGGGACGCCGCGCGGCGCGCGGCGGATGCCGGTGAGCTGGAAGCGGCCGAGCTCCTTATTTTGGTGTGCCATGGGGCGCTCGCCCTGCAGAACGTGGACGTCGACCGAGGACTGGAAGCTGGAGGCCGTGGTAAAAATCTGGCTCTTGCGAATGGGGAGCGTGGTATTGCGCTCGATGACACGGGTGCAGACGCCGCCGAGCGTCTCGATCCCGAGCGAGAGCGGCGTGACATCGAGCAGGAGCAGGCCCTGCACCGTGCCGGACAGGACGCCGCCCTGCAGGCAGGCGCCCATGGCGACGCACTCGTCGGGGTTGATGCCCTTGAACGGGAGCGTGCCTGTAATGGACTGGACCAAGTCCTGCACAGCTGGGATACGGCTCGAACCGCCGACCATGAGCACCTTGCTGATCTGGGCGATGGAGACGCCGGAATCGTTGATGGCCTGATTGACCGGCTCGCGCGTGGCCTGCACGAGATGATAGGTCAAGTCGTTGAATTTCGCGCGGGAGAGCGGAATGTCCATGTGCAGCGGGCCGTTTTTGCCGACCGTGATATACGGGAGCTCGACGGTGGTCTGCGTCATGGCGGACAGCTCGATTTTCGCCTTTTCGGCGGCCTCGCGGATCCGCTGCATCGCGGCGGCGTCGCGCGAGAGGTCGATTTTATTCTCTTTTTTGAACTCCTGCACCAGGTAGTCCATGATGCACTGGTCAAAATCGTCACCACCGAGATGGTTGTTGCCCGCCGTGGCGAGGACTTCGATCACACCGGAGGAAATGTCCAGAATGGAGACGTCGAAGGTGCCGCCGCCGAGGTCGTAGACCATGATCTTCTGCTCGGCCTCTTTGTCGATGCCGTAGGCGAGGGCCGCGGCGGTCGGCTCGTTGATGATACGCTGGACGTTCAGGCCCGCGATTTTGCCGGCGTCCTTTGTGGCCTGGCGCTGCGCGTCGGTGAAGTAGGCCGGGACGGTGATGACCGCGTCGGAAACCGGCTCACCGAGGAAGGCCTCGGCGTCGGCCTTGAGCTTTTGCAGGATCATGGCCGAAATTTCCTGCGGGGTATATTTGTGGCCGTCGATATTGACCTTATAGTTGGTGCCCATCTGGCGCTTGATGGAGGAAATGGTCCGGTCGTGGTTCGTGACAGCCTGGCGCTTGGCAAGGCTGCCGACCATGCGCTCGCCGGTCTTTGAAAAGGCCACGACGGACGGCGTCGTCCGGCCGCCCTCCGCGTTGGGAATGATGACGGGTTCCCCGCCCTCCATGACCGCGACGCAGGAATTGGTCGTTCCAAGATCGATGCCAATGATTTTTCCCATAGAAAGTTCCTCCAATTTTATAAACGACAGCCGGCAGGGCAGGATGGCCGCTGCGGGCTGCCGTTCAGTTCGCGACGATGACTTTGGCGTGGCGGATGACCGTCTCGTCCATGGTGAAGCCGGTCAGCGCCACCTGCACGATCTCTTCCGGACGCTTTTCCGGGTCATCCACATGGCAGATGGCCTCATGATAGGCCGGATTGAAGCATTTCCCGAGGCTGTCCATCGGGACAACCTGCAGCGCGGCAAGCTGCGCAAGCAGCTTTTGCATCAAAAGCTCGATGCCGTGATAGTATGCCTCATCCGTACATGGCGCATCCAGCGCACGGGCCAGGTCATCGTAGACCGGGAGCAGCGCGAGCACCGCCTTTTTCATACCGTCGGCCTCCGCCCGCTCGAGCTGCGCGGCGGTGCGGCGGCGATAGTTTTGATATTCGCCGCGCAGCGCCTCAAGCGCCTCATCCGGCGCGGCGGGCTTTTTTGAAAACAGACGCACAGCTCAGTCCTCCTGTGTGTTCGTGCTCTTCTGGCTGCCGAAGCCGTAGCCATAGTAGGGGGCAGTCTGCTGGCTGCCGCTCTGATAGGTGTCGGAGTAGCTGCTGTTGTCGTAAGTGGAATAGCCGTAGGGATTCAGATACACATAGCTGCAACCGCCGAACAGGCCGTAGAACAGCTGGAACAGCAGATAGATCAGGAAGATCTTGCCGAGGATGCTGCCGCGCCGCCGCGTATGGCGGTATGTCCACTGATACTGGTTCTGGTTCTGCGCGTCGTCGCCGTCCTGCTGCGGGCGGTAGTTCGTGTAATAGGTGTAGGTATAGTGCGGCGGATCCTGATTCTGGCTCTGGCCGCCCCAGAAGCCGAAGGGGTCGTAATACTGCTGGTTCTGATACTGCTGGCGCGTCTGCTGCTGATAGCGCTGCTGGGCCTGCTGCTGGCGGTACGCCTGCGGATTTTTCAGCAAGTCATAGGCCTCGTTGACCTCGTTCATCTTCTGCGCCGCAGTGGGATCGTTCGGGTTGAGGTCGGGATGGTATTTTTTGGCCAGGGTACGATATGCCTGCCGGATCTCATCCTCGGTGGCATTCTGCGACACGCCGAGCACCTGATAGGGGTCCTTATCCAAAGCGATCCCTCCTTTTCTGCCTCATTTCAGGAACTTATTATACCGTTGTTTGGGGGCGGATGTGTGAATCTTTTTTTAACGTTCTGCGGCAAAGAAATAAAAAACGCCGGGACTGCGTGCAAAAAAAGCACGCAGTCCCGGAAAAAGGCAGGATTTGCTCAGCAAAGCGCCTCCAGAATGCCGCGCAGGAGCTTCCATGTCCGCTGCACCGAGGAGACGGACATGCGCTCGCGCGGGGTATGGATGTCAAAGAGATTCGGGCCGAAGGAAACGCAGTCAAGCCCCGGAAGCTTACCGGAGAGCAGGCCGCATTCGAGCCCGGCGTGAATGGCCTTGACCTCCGGTTCGCGGCCATACTGCGCCCGGAAGACAGAGATCATCGTGTCACGCAGAGCGGACTCCCGCTTATATTCCCAGGCGGGATAATCGCCGGTAATGTGCATCGTACCGCCAAGCAGCGCCGCAAGGGCGGCAAAACGGGAGATGAGCATGGCCTTTTGCGAGGCAACGGAGCTGCGCAGCGAAGAGCTGGCGTGCATTGCGCCGTCTGCGACATGGAAGATGCCGAGGTTGCAGGAGGTCTGCACCAGGCCGGGGATGTCCATGCTCATGGCATGGATGCCGTTCGGTACAAGCTGGAGAAAACGGACGACCGCGGCACCGGCCTCATCGGTCAGCGCAGAGGGGGCGGGATTGCCGGGGCGGACAGTGAGCGTCAGGCCTGGGTCAGAGACGGCATATTCCGCGCGGAAGGCCGTGGCCATACGGTCTGCGCAGGCGCGCAGGGCCTCCATCTGATCCGCCTCCGCCGCGATCACGGCACGCGCCGCGGCAGGGATGGCATTGTCCTTCAGGCCGCTTTCGGCGCTGACCAGGCGGAAGGGCGCCACATCGGAAAGCGCCGCAAGCAGGCGGCCGAGGAGGATCGCCGCATTGGCACGGCCCTTGTTGATCTCCTCGCCGGAGTGTCCGCCGGTGAGTCCGGTGAGCTCGAGGACGGCCGTCGGCAGCGAGCAGGGCGCGCACGAGAGCGTTACATCCAGATTGGCACGCGCGCCGCCGGCGCAGCTGACCGTGAAGATGCCCTCGTCCTCCGAGTCGATGTTCAGCATCCGGCGGGCGGTGATCGGCGAAACGTCGAGGCCCGCCGCGCCCTCCATGCCAACCTCTTCGTCGACGGTGAAGATTGCCTCGATGCGGGGATGCTTCAGCGTTTGATCGTCCATGGCCGCCAGCGCCATGGCGACGGCGATGCCGTCGTCGCCGCCGAGCGTCGTGCCTTTGGCGAAGACAAAGTCCCCGTCGACCGCCAGCGCGAGGCCGTCTTTGGCCATATCCAGCGGGCAATCTGCCGCTTTTTCGGTGACCATGTCGAGGTGGCCCTGCAAAATGACCGGCTCGGCGGCCTCGCAGCCGGGCGTGGCCGGGCAGATCATAATGATATTGTTCAGTGCGTCCTGATACACTTCAAACCCGTGGGCTTCGGCGTAGCGGACGCAGTAGTCGGAGATTGCTTTCGTGTTTCCGGAGCCGTGGGGAATGGCGCAGAGGTCTTCAAAGTAGGTAAAAACGGCTTGGGGATCCAGCTTGTCTAAGATACGCATGGGAAAGGCTTCCTTTCATGATATTTCTGGCGCAGCAGGCCTGAACCCACCCGGGTGAGGGGTGGGTTTTGGAGCGGGATTACAGTTTTTCAAAATCCTCTGCGCCGTGCTTGCAGAGCGGGCAGATGAAGTCGGCAGGCAGGTCTTCACCTTCGTAGACATAGCCGCAGATTTTGCAGACCCAGCCATGCTGCTCTTCGAGCTTGGAGGGCTTCGGCTTGACATTGGCGAAGTAGTAGGCGTAGGTCATGGACGGCACCTCGGAGAGCTGACGCGCCTCGGTGACGTCGGCGATAAAGAGCGTATGCGTCTCAAACTCGATGGTCTGCGTGACCTTCGCGGAGATGAAGGCGTTCGTGCAGTACGGCAGATAGTAGACGCCGTTGGTTGCGCGGGCCATGCCCTGCACGCCGGCGAACTTGTCGACGTCGCGGCCGGACTGGAAACCGTAGTGCTGGAAGATTGCGAACGGCGCGTCGTTTGAGAGGACAGAGACGTTGAACATGCCGGTCTTTTGGATCATGTCGTGCGTCAGGTTCGCCTTGTTGACGGCGATGGAGATGCGCTTGGGGGTATCGGTCAGCTGCGTGACGGTATTGATGATGCAGCCGTTGTCCTTCGCGCCGTCGCGGGCCGTCAGGACGAACAGGCCATAGGACAGGGAGAACATCGCGTTCTGCTCGACCGGGGCATCTGCGGTGTGTACCGGCACCTCATGCTTCGGCATGGAGGCCACGATGGCCTCGGCCAGCGCGTCCAGCTGCGTGAGCTGGTCGGGCTTGAGGCTGGACTTGATGGTAACCATCTCGTCGAGGATGGTGCAGTTTTTGAGCTTCGAGAACTCCGCGCGCATCAGGCCGCCCGCAGTCGGCGCCCAGGAGCCGTTTTCGACGAGGGCGATGGTGCGGTTTTGGAGGTTGTGGTTGACGATATCGTGGACGAGATTTTCCATGTTCACGAACATCCCCGCGTTATACGTCGTGGAGAGGAAAACGAGATGGCTCGCGCGGAAGCATTCGGAGACGATCTCGCTCGCGTGCGTCGCGGAGACGTCGTAGACCTTGACGTTGCGGACGCCGAGGTCAGCCAGCTTGCCGGCCAGGATGTTCGCGGCAGTCTCGGTGTTGCCGTAGACGGAGGCATAGGCGATGACGACAGCCTCGTCCTCGGGCGTATAGGTCGCCCAATGGACGTATTTATCGATAAACCAGCCGATGTCCTTGCGCCAGACCGGCCCGTGCAGCGGGCAGATCATTTCAATGTCGATCGTTGCGGCCTTTTTCAGCAGGGTCTGCACCTGCGTACCGTATTTGCCGACGATGTTGGTATAGTAACGCCGGGCATCGTCGAGCCACTCGGTCTGGAAGTTGACCTCGTCGGCATAGAGATTGCCGCCCAGGGCCCCGAACGTGCCGAAGGCATCGGCGGCAAAGAGCGTCTTCGTCGTGGCATCGTAGGTCACCATGACCTCGGGCCAGTGGACCATCGGGGCCATGACAAAGGCGAAGGTGTGGCGGCCGGTGGTGAGCGTGTCCATCTCCGCGACGAGGTGGACGCGGCTGTCGACGTCGAAGGAGAAGAAGTTCTTCATCATCTGCGCGGTCTTCTTGTTGCAGACAAGCGTGACCTCCGGATAGCGGAGCACGACGGCCTCAATCGTGGCGGCGTGATCCGGCTCCATGTGGTTGACAATGAGATAGTCCAGCTTGCGGCCATTTAAGACATGCGCCAGATTTTCAAAGAAGATGGGCGCGACAGACTGATCGACGGTGTCGAGCAGGACGGTTTTCTCGTCGAGAACGACATAGGCATTGTAGCTCACGCCGCGCGGGATGGGGTAGACGTTTTCAAACAGTGCCAGCCGCCGGTCATTGCCGCCGACCCAGTAGAGATCCTCAGTCATTTTTTTCACGCAGTACATGGAACAGTCCTCCTGAAGTTTATTTCAGTATTTTTTTATCAATATAGCATACGATGGCGAATTTGTCCAGTAGAAAATAAAAATAATTCTTATTTTTATTTTGAGATATCAGTGCTCAAGGCCCGCCAAGGATGTAGCGCCCTTCCGACGTGCCGCAGCGGATATAAATGGTCGTGTCGGCGCTGGCACGGCCGCAGACGATGGTGCCGTCGTCCCGCACGGCCAGGCGGCAGGTGGCGGGGCTGCTGTTCTGCAGCGTGAAATTCGTCTGACGGACGCCGTCCAGATAGACCTGAATGGTCTGCCCTTCTTCGATCGGCCCGAAGTGATACCCCGGCTCGATCGTGAAGCCGCGATAGTAGACGCAGAGGCCCGCGACGTCGGACGGCGTGCCGTATTCGTCGCTTGTGCCGTCGAAGGCCCAGTCGGGATAGCGGCTCTCGTCCATGGAGACGGACTCGTCGAAGAACGGATGATATTCAAAGCTTGGGCAGGACTGCTGCCAGTCGGCGTCCTGATAGAGCAGCTCCGCGTCGTAGCGGTAGGCCCCGGCGGTGAAATAGCAGCTCTTGTCCGTCTTTTTGTTCCGCCATCCAAGCGGGAGCTGCATCCGGTACGCACCGCGGTCGAGGACAATGGTGTGGATGGTGTAGGCGTCCGTCTCCTGCTTGCAGGCCTGCTTGGCGATGGCCTTTGTGCTGCCGACGACCCAGCAGTTCGTGTCGTTCGGGCGGAAGCTGCCGCCGCTGACGCTCGTATAGTCGAACGTCACATACTGATTGCCGATCTGATAGAAATTGATGACATGGCCGCCGTTTGTCTCGTTTTTGTCCTTGTCATATGTGCCCCAGAGGATGTAGCCGCAGTCGTCGTAGTCCCCTTCGAGGATGTAGCGCGTCAGGTTTGAGACTGCGCCGCAGCTCGGGCAGTCAGAGGCCAGCGCCCCGGAGGCGGATTTGTTGATGGCCCATGTATAGCTGCCATCGCTGAAATGGATGTCGTTTTCCCAGATGGGATTTTCACCGTAGTTTGTCTCGACAAGGTATTGGATCATGTCAGGGACGGTGTAGATTGCGTCCTTGAGCTGGTCGAGCGTGTAGTCCTGCATTGCGCGGATCTGCTTCTGCGAATACTGCGGCTGGCCCAGAATACTGGGCAGATCCAGTTCGTCGAGGCAGGAGGCATAGCCGTCCGCGGCCTTGGACGTGTCGCGGCGGGCCGTCTCGCCCGCGAGGGCGGAGAGCTGCACGCGCAGGTCGTCCGGCAGGCGCTTGCCGAAGATGTTTTCATAGAGCGTTTTGCCGTTTTTGCACGCGGCCTTCAGCGCGCAGGCCGAGACGAGCGCGGCGTCGCCGCGCCGGAAGGACTTGTTTGTCTTCGCGTTGTATTCGCCGTGCGTGATGCCGAGACGGTCGGTCAGGGCCCAGGCGGCGCTCCAGTCGAAGTCCTCGCCGGAGACGTAACCCATCGCGCGGAGAACGAATGTCAGATACTGCGCGGCGGTCACGGCGTCGTTTGCGCCGAGCTTGTCGGCGCTGATGCCGTTTGTCAGGTCGTTTTCGTAGGCGAAGTTGACGTAGGGTTTTGCCCACCCCGGCACGTCGGTGAACGGTGCGTCGGAGGCGTTTTTCAGTGTTTCCTCGTCGATGCCGAGCAGGCGGACAAGGAGCGTCACGCCCTCGGCGCGCTTTGCCGCGCGGTCAAGGCTGAAATCGGGCGTGCCGTCGGCATTCGTGCCCGTGCCCTGGAAGAGGCCAAGGTCATAGAGCACCGCAGCGGCCTCTGCCTTGCGGGGATCTGCGGCCTGCGCGGTGACGGCGCAGCCGAGCAGCAGCGTTGCGGCAAGGATGAGCGCAAGCAGCTTTTTCATCGGATCAGCTCCTCTTTTCGATTTATTTTGCAGCGGTGGCGTTTTTACCGGGCTTGCGGTGCAGGAATTCGTCGAAGGCGTCGATGCGCTCGGTGAGGGGCTTGATGGAGGTAAAGCGGAAGAAGCCGCCGCGCTTTTGCAGACGGCGCTGGATGGCCTGCAGATCGATGGACTCGACGCTCTTGTCAAACTCGACCGCGCGCTTGCGCAGCGCCGTGCCAAGGTGGAGCGAGAAGGCAAAATCAATCAGGAAAATGCCGAAGCAGATGCCCACAATGAACGAAAACAGCGGATGCGCCACGAACCAGACCACCAGCCTGCGCAGGCGCGGATAGAGCAGGAAATAGTAGAGCGCAGCGAGCACGCCCCAGAAGAACGTGAACAGCGGGCAGATCAGGCCCTGAATGTTGCCCCAGCAGTTCGTATAGTCCCAGAGGCGCAGGTGCATGACCTTCAGGCTCATCAGGCCCGCGATGTATTCCAGCGCCGTCATCGCGAGGGCCATGCCGAAGAACATCACAAGATAGTACCACCAACTGCCGCCAAACCGGCCGAAGATCTGGCTCTCAAACTCGCTGAGCACGAACAGCACCACCGTGCCGAAGCCGTAAAGCGGCACGCAGGGGCCGAAGAGAAAGCCGGGGTTCAGCCACTTGCGCTCGGGGTTGGCCCCGGAGAAGAAGCGGCGGAAGAACAGCTCCAGCACCCAGCCGCCGCCGGAGCCAAAGAAGAACAGAAATACAATGATCAAAAACACCTGATATGTTGTCATAAGATCCCTCCGTGCAACAGCATAGCATGTTTTGCGGCGGATTGCAATTCCGGCGTGAATCGGGTATGATAGAAGCAAAAGAAATTTGAGGGGTTTGCTTATGAAAAAGTTCTGGAAAATTTTGTTTTTCGTTCTGCTTGCGCTGCTGGTGCTTGTGGGCGGCTATGTGGCATACGTCTTTCTCGATTATCACCGCATTCCGGACAATCAGACGCTCGACATCTATGCGCAGGAGCCGCAGCCTATCGCGCAGACTGGGCGGGACTACCGCGTGCTGACGTGGAACATCGGGTTTGGCGCGTATGAGGACGACTACGGCTTCTTCATGGACGGAGGCACGGAATCATGGGCGTGGAGCGAGGAGCGCCTGAAGATCAACCTCGACGAGATCGCCGCGCGCGTGCAGGAGCAGGCGGCGGATGTCTATTTCCTGCAGGAAGTCGACTTTGACTCCACGCGCACCTACCATATCGACGAGCGGGAATGGCTCTATGCGGCGCTCCCCGGTCATTCGTCGGTCTTTGCCGTGAATTATGATTCACCGTTTCTGCTCTATCCATTCCGCCACCCGCACGGCGCGAGCCGGTCGGGACTTTTGATGCTGACGGAATTTGACGTGCAGAGCGCGGTGCGGCGGAGCCTGCCGGTGGAGACGGGATTTACGAAGCTGCTCGACCTTGACCGGTGCTATAGCGTGTCGCGCGTACCGGTGGAAAACGGACGAGAATTGGTGCTCTACGACCTGCACCTCTCGGCCTATTCCTCCGACGGAACAATCGCCGACGAACAGCTCGAGCTGCTCCTGGCGGATATGCAGGCGGAATATGAGGCGGGCAACTACGTCGTGGGCGGCGGCGATTTCAACAAGGATCTGCTCCCGGGCGGGAGCACGCAGTATTTCGGCGTCGACACCGGGGATTACACCTGGGCGCAGCCGATCCGCACCGACCTCATCGAAGCGACGGATCTTCAACTGATCGCGCCGGTCGACCCGGAAGCGCCTGCTGCGTCCTGCCGCAACGCGGACGGGCCGTATCAGGCCGGGCAGCTGCGGCTGACCGTGGACGGCTTCCTGGTCTCGCCGAACATCGAGGTTGTGGACAGCGAGGTCGTGGATCTTGGCTTTGCCAACTCGGATCACAACCCGGTGCGCATGACATTCCGGCTGGCTACGGAGGGCTAAATGCAGGAGGAGTACCTTTTTGCGGGTGTGACCGTCCGCTATGCGCCGCAGATCGTCCGCATCGATACCGACCACGCGCTGATGGATTTTCTGGCGCAGCGGGGCAACGGCTCCCGCGCGCTTGCGCGGCACATCCTCGCGCGCTACGAGGCGCTTCTGGGGGTGCCGATGGCAGTTGCGGAGCGGTCGATGGCAACGGAGATCCTCGTGCATGCGTATCTCGATGTGGTGTTCCGCCGGGCCGGGCGGTTGGGCCGCCGGCTGGGCCGCACGGGGCGGAGACTCGCGGGCTGGGGCGAGCGAATGCAATCGCACACGGCCGTCATCGACATCGGCGAACGGGCCGTGGACTCGAACCGGCATATTTTTGACGGAATCTCCCATTTTTATGGTGTGTTCCGCGTTCTTCTCGGAAAATGGGCATAAAACAGGTGAACCGCTTCGCGGTTCACCTGTTTTTTGAGAAACGAAAGGTTATGCGTTGACCACGGGGAGCTGGGCGAAGCTGCGCGCCAGATCCTCGTCCGTCGGGATATCGTCGCTCATCTCGCCGTTGTGGAATTTTTCATAGGCGACCATGTCGAAATAACCGGTGCCGGTCAGACCGAAGACAATTGTCTCCTCCTTGCCGGTTTCCTTGCAGCGCAGGGCCTCGTCGATGGCAGCGCGGATGGCATGGCTCGATTCCGGCGCAGGAAGGATGCCCTCGACCCGCGCGAAATACTCCGCCGCTTCGAAGACCTTCGTCTGCCCGACGCTCACGGCCTCCATCAGTCCGTCGTGGTAGAGCTGCGAGAGGATGCCGCTCATTCCGTGGTAGCGCAGGCCGCCGGCGTGGTTCGGCGAGGGGATGAAGCTGCTGCCGAGCGTATACATCTTGGCCAGCGGGCAGACCTTGCCGGTGTCGCAGAAGTCGTAGGCAAATTTGCCGCGGGTCAGGCTCGGGCAGGAGGCCGGCTCGACGGCGATGATGCGGTAATCGCGTTCGCCGCGCAGCTTTTCGCCCATGAACGGCGCAATCAGGCCGCCGAGGTTGCTGCCGCCGCCGGCGCAGCCGATGATGACGTCCGGCACGATACCGTATTTGTCGAGCGCGGTTTTCGTCTCGAGGCCGATGATGCTCTGGTGCAGGAGCACCTGATTGAGCACGCTGCCGAGCACATAGCGGTAGCCAGGCGTGGAAACCGCGGCCTCGACGGCCTCGGAGATTGCACAGCCGAGCGAACCGGTCGTGCCGGGGTGCTCCTTCAAAATTGCGCGGCCGACGTTCGTCGTTTCCGAGGGCGACGGCGTCACGGAGGCGCCATAGGTGCGCATCACCTCGCGGCGGAAGGGCTTTTGCTCGTAGCTGACCTTGACCATGTAGACCTTGCAGTCGAGGCCGAGATAGCTGCACGCCATCGAGAGGGCCGTGCCCCACTGGCCGGCGCCGGTCTCGGTTGTGACGCCCTTGAGGCCCTGCTGCTTGGCGTAATAGGCCTGTGCAATGGCAGAGTTGAGCTTGTGGGAGCCGGAGGTGTTGTTGCCCTCGAATTTATAGTAGATTTTTGCAGGGGTCTGCAGCTTTTCCTCCAGGCAGTAGGCCCGCACGAGGGGAGACGGACGGTACATCTTATAGAAGTCGCGGATCTCCTGCGGGATGGGGATGTAGGCCGTGTCGTCGTCCAGCTCCTGCCGGATCAACTCGTCGCAAAAGACGGGGCGCAGATCGTCCGCCGTGCAGGGCTTGCCGGTTGCGGGATTGACCAGCGGCGCGGGCTTCGTTTTCATATCGGCCCGGACATTGTACCAGGCCTTCGGCATTTCCTCTTCGGAAAGGTAGATTTTGTACGGGATTTTCTGTTCAGCCATTTTAACATCCTCCTTCAATTTAAACTGACTTGGCTTGCGATCATCGTGCCGTTTCGCGCTGGGCGCGCGAGACGCCGGAAATAAAAAACGCTCCTGTCCCAGCTGTTTTGCTGGGACAGGAGCGGTATCAACGTTCCTGCGGTGCCACCCGGCTTGGCGCTTGCGCGCCCGCTTTGCGTATGCCAACACATACCGGCCTTTGATAACGGAGCGCCCTGCTCCGGCTTGCCTACTGTTCGTTCGGCGCACCCTCAGAAGCCCATTCGGCCAGACGCTCCGTACCGCACTCACACCATCGGCGGCTCTCTTGGACGGGCTGCGTTCTGCTTACTTCCACTTCTTCAACGGTTTATATGGGAGAAGTATACCGCTACAGTCAGGCTTTGTCAAGTGGGAAGGCAAAAAAATTTCCGTGCCGGGAAACGACGGGTTATTTGCCGCGGCTGTGCGACAATGGAGGGGCACAAAGGAGGTCTTTGCGATGCGAATGATTCGGTGTTTGGCCGCTGCGGCGTTGATGGCGGCACTTTTGATTTCAGCGGCCGGGGCTGTCCGCGCGGCAGAAGCGTTCCACGGGGCCTATCTGACCGGTTTCCCGGATGGCAGCATCCGTCCCGGCGCCGCGCTCACGCGGGCGCAGCTGGCGGTGATCTTCCAGCGTCTTGCCGACAAGCCGGATGCGGAAGCGCCGTCTTCCTGCCCGGACGTCCCGGCGGAACACTGGGCGGCGGATGCGGTTGGGCTCGTCTGCAGCGCCGAGCTGATGAATCCGGAACCGGACGGGCTCTTTCATCCGGACCGGGGCGTCACGGGGCCGGAGCTGGCCGCGGCACTCGCGCGCCTTTCCCGGCATGAGGAGGCGGCGGCGCGCTGGCCGGCACTGGAGGCGGGCTGGGAAGCGCAGGAGCGCAGCTTTTCCACCGGCTACGGCTGGGTGATGGGCTTTGACGGAGAACAGTTTGATCCCGATGCACCGCTCACGCGCGGGCAGACGGCTGAGATTTTCAACGCGCTGCTGGGGCGGACGCCGGCCTCGCTGGACAATCTGCTCATCGGCATGCCCATTTTCTCGGACAACCGCGATGCGAACGCCCGCTATTTTCTGCCGCTACAGGAGGCAGCGGTCGACCATACCGCGTCGCAGACCGGCGCGCACGAATGCTGGACCGCCCTTGGCTGAGGAACGCCGCCGAGGCCATGGGCGCTCCATCCTTTCCACACAGACTGCGCCCTGCCGGCAAACCCGGAGGCAGGGTACAACTGAAGATTCCCCTGCCCTGCCGTGCGCCTGCCGCGGGGCTGCTTCTTTTCTCTTTTGATCCAAAAAGGCCCCCTCAAAGAGGGGGCCTTGGGATCAGAAGAGATTTTTTTCGGTATCCTTGCGGAAGAAGTGCATGAGCTCGGGGCGGAAGGAATACTTGATGGGCTTATGGCCGCCGTGGATCGCATCGACGTCGATGTCCGTGGTCGGGACGACGATGACGACATCCTTGCCGTCGGAGTTGACGTGCAGGTGCAGCTCGGAGCCCATCAGCTCGGAGACGTCGATCGTGGCGTCGATGCCGTCGTCGGCGAGATGGACATGGACGGGGCGGACGCCAACGATGATGTCGGTGGGGATGTCGGTCATGGACTTGAGGGCCTCCTGCTTGTCAGCCGGGAGCTCAAAGTCCTTGCCCTGCACGGTGGCAACGTATTTGTCACCCTTCTTCGCGAGTGTGGCATCGAAGAGGTTCATCTGCGGCGTGCCGATGAAGCCGGCGACGAAGAGGTTTGCCGGATGGTTG
>OIWS01001428.1_pt1 | contig 23798 bp, 18 predicted proteins | sample 1587611 | NCBI WGS metagenome assembly OIWS01 (sample SAMEA3888919, study PRJEB22519) | human gut metagenome | biome: human gut; feature: human-associated habitat; material: faeces | place: Denmark | collected 2010 | reverse complement strand
CCGCCTTCTTTTAACAGAGAGAGTTCTGAGACGAAAGTCTTGGAACTCTTTTTTTTGCTTGTTACTTTTTGCTGTACGGCGGAGTCTTTCTAGGGCTCACCCGATATATCTAGGCCCCTTCTATATTTATTATTTATTCTGGGGCTGGAGGACGTGGCGCAGAGGCCACCGTCCTACTATGGAGGCGAGGCAAACTAAAGTAGGACGGTGGCCTCCGCGCCACGTCCTCCGGCACCCAGCATTTCTAAATCCAGCCCCTAGCACTTCTAAATCCAGCACTTAGCACTTCTAAATAGATAACCTCATATATTTATTGTTCATTTCTAATATCGGGAGGACGGGGCGCGGAGGCCACCGTCCTACTTGATAATTCATGTAAATTCGTGTTCAAGTGAAAACGTTGCGAAGCGCGAAATAATTACTTGCTATGGTTGCTAAGTCTTGCTATGGCAGTTTTGTTGGCTTGTTTGTCTTAGCAATAATTTAATACCCCTGATCCTTGCTTTCGCTTTTACGCGATAGTATCTTTGCACTGCTGATAGGTTCAGCGGTGCTCTTTGACATGTTTACATATTTATATAATGGTAGGGGTATGACGCCTGTTTTCTGTTTTTATATACTTTATATCGTGTATAAACAAGAAAGCGCATAACCTATGTGGGCCATGCGCTTTCTTGTTTATATTATCTGTAATAGGATTAAATGTAGATGTGATATGGATATGGAGTGATGTACCTTTGCATCAATTGCTTTATTTGCCCATTACGCTTTGCATAATCTTTTCAGATGCTCCCGAACGACTCATTACATAGTTGGCACTTGCTTGGCCGCTCTTACGACAAAATTCTTCGTCTGAAATGAGTCGTGAGATAATGGCGTTGAAGCTTTCATAGTCGGTGATTTCAAAGCTTCCTTTGCATGCCAGCAGGTCTTGCGCCTCTTGGAAACGTTTGTTGTTTGGGCCGAAGATTACGGGTACTCCCCATACTGCTGCTTCAGGTACGTTGTGAATACCTACACCAAATCCACCGCCTACATAAGCAATCTCGCCGTAACGATAGATTGTGGATAGCAAACCAAAGCAGTCGATGATAAGACAGCGTGCCTCAGCAGCCGATGCTTCAGTGGCTTGTGTGTAGCGTACGGTCTTCATCTTTAGCTTTTCAAGGATGTAAGATAGATGATCTTCGCCGATAACATGAGGTGCAATAATCAGTTTCCAGTCAGGATGTTCATTGAAAAAGCGTATGAAGATATCTTCATCAGGTTGCCAACTTGAGCCTGCCACAAATACTTTGCAGCCACTGTTGCTGTTATTTATGCCCTTAAACGCTTCAACGATGGGGAGCTTTTTTGCTTGGTCTTTAATTTCAAGTACGCGGTCGAAGCGTGTGTCACCCACCACCGTGGCATCTTCAATGCCTATACTTTTAAGCAGATCTTTGCTTACTTCGTTCTGCACATAATAGTGGGTGATACAGCGCAATACTTTTCCGTAACTATGTCCGTACCATTTGAAGAAAACCTGTCCTTGACGGAAGATGCTCGAAACACTGTAAACAGGTACGCTGCGATGTTTTAAGATGTGCAGATAGTTGTACCAAAATTCATACTTTATGAAGAACGCCATCACGGGGCGCACTGCACGCAAGAAGCGTCGTGCGTTACGTACCGTGTCGAGCGGCAAGTAGCACACAATGTCGGCACCTTCATAGTTTTTCCTTACTTCATAGCCTGATGGTGAGAAGAAGGTGAGCAGAATTTTATATTCAGGATGTGTAGCCCTCAGTCGTTCGATAAGGGGGCGTCCCTGTTCAAATTCGCCCAAAGAGGCAGCGTGGAACCAAACATACTGAGCGGTGGGGTCTACCTTTTCTTTTAGTAGAGCCACCGCCTCGCGTTCGCCACGCCACATTTTCTTTATTTTCTTGTTGAAGAGGCTACCGATGGCCACTCCGATAAGATAAAAATAAATGGCAATATTGTACACAACTGTGTGGTTTTTGCTTTTCGTTGTTACGTTTTCTTGATTACTTCAGTACCTCGATGGCCTTGTTCAGGCGGCGGATGGTTTCCTCTTTACCAAGGAACGCCGAGATGTCGAACATGCCCGGACCTTTGCCAATGCCTACCAATGCCAAGCGGAAGGCGTTCATAACGTCGCCCAGCTTGTAGCCTTTATCTTCAACCCATTTCATTACGATGGGTTCTTGGCCCTCGATAGAGAAGTCGTCGATGCCTTGCAGCACCTCTGCCAGTTCGCCCATAACCTTTGCCGAGTCTTCCTTCCAACGTTTCTTTACGGTTTTAGCGTCATACTCGGTAGGTGCGATGAAGAAGAATGAGCACAATGGCCACAATTCTTTTACAAAGCTCACGCGGTCTTTCATCATTGATACTACCAGCGTGATACGTTCCATGCTCTCGTCTACGCCGTTGTTGGCAACGATGGGTGCAAACAACTGTGCTATTTCTTCATTGCTCTTGCGCAAGATATATTCGTGGTTGAACCAGATGCCTTTTTGATAATCGAAGCGGGCACCTGCCTTTGAGCATTTGGTAATGTCGAAGAGGTTTACCAGCTCGTCGAGAGTAAACATCTCCTGCTCTGTGCCTGGATTCCAGCCCAGCAGTGCGAGGAAGTTGACAACAGCTTCAGGGAAGTAGCCGCTCTCGCGATAGCCTGATGATGTTTCGCCCGACTTGGGGTCGTGCCATTCCAGTGGAAATACAGGGAACCCCAATCGGTCGCCGTCGCGTTTTGACAGTTTACCTTTTCCTTCTGGCTTTAGCAATAGGGGTAAATGTGCAAATATGGGCATAGTGTCTTCCCAACCAAAGGCGCGATACAGCAGCACGTGCAGCGGAGCACTGGGCAACCATTCTTCGCCACGAATGACGTGGGTAATCTCCATCAAGTGGTCGTCAACAATGTTTGCCAGGTGATAGGTAGGCAATTCGTCGGCGCTCTTATACAATACTTTGTCGTCAAGCACATCGCTCTTTATCACCACATCGCCACGTATCATGTCGTTTACATGCACGTCGATGCCGGGTTCTACCATGAAGCGCACTACATATTGTTCGCCATCGGCAATGCGACGTTCAGTTTCTTCTTTACCCAGTGTTAGCGAGTTGGTCATCTGCATACGTGTATGGGCATCGTACTGGAAATTCTGAATTTCGTTGCGCTTGGCCTCCAACTGTTCGGGGGTATCGAAGGCAATGTATGCCTTGCCTGCCTCTAACAGCTGGGTTACATATTCTTTATAGATGCTGCGACGCTCGCTTTGGCGATAGGGGCCATGCTCACCTCCGAACGACACACCCTCGTCAAACTTAATGCCAAGCCATTTGAACGACTCAATGATATAGTCTTCGGCTCCAGGCACAAAGCGGTGCGAGTCGGTATCTTCGATACGGAAAACCAAATCGCCGCCATGCTGGCGTGCAAACAAATAGTTGTAAAGAGCTGTGCGAACGCCTCCGATGTGGAGCGGTCCTGTAGGGCTGGGTGCAAAGCGCACCCTTACTTTTCTTTCTGTCATTTCAAGTAAAAGTATTTGTTGATGACGTTACGGCCGTTACCGTCGTCCTTTTTGTTTATGATGGCAAGGAAGTGGGGCACACCTCCCCCAATATCTATAATAATTTTTGCAAAAATACTCATTTTTTTTCTATTATAAATGTTTTTTTAGTATTTTCGCAAATGAAAGCGTATTTTGCTTGTGTGAAAGGCGTTTTCGGTGTGAAATGTGAATATTATCATGATTTAATAAGAACGTGTTTCTTGCTTATAGGAACGTAATCTTTGCATAGATATGAACGAATTGAATACAAATAAACGCATTTTCTGGCGAAACACCATCACCCGTACCTTATTGGTAGTGGTAACCGTTGGATTTATTGTGTGGGCCATGCCGCGCGAGCAAGGTCAGCGTTTTCGCTACGATGTAGGTAAACCTTGGATGTATGGCTCTTTCATTGCTCAATTCGACTTTCCTATTTATAAGACCGATGATGCTTTAAAAGAAGAGCAAGACTCGATGTTGGCTCTGTTTCAGCCCTATTACAATTTTAATGAAGAAGTGGGACGCAAGCAGGTGAAACGTTTTTTGCACGATTTTCGTGAAGGTATACCTGGCTTGCCCTATCATTTTGTGCCCCTTATTGCTGACCGTTTAACGCGTCTCTACCAAATAGGTATCATGGATACTCCCGACTATAATGTGGTGTCGCAAGATTCTACTGCTGTTATACGTGTGGTGAATGGCAATAGTGCGCAAGGCGAAACGATAGGCTGCATTTATTCTACGCTCTCGGCTTATGAGCAGCTATTTCTTGATGAGCAAATCAGCCCGCATCGTGTTACCCTGTCGAAGTGTAATCTTACCGATTATATTGAGCCTAATCTTGAATATGATAAAGCTCGCAGCGAGACTGAGAAAAGCGACTTACTGAGCAGCATACCACCTGCCAGTGGTATGGTGATGGCGGGTCAAAAGATTATTGATCGAGGTGATATCGTGAACGACTATACATATCGTGTGCTTAACTCGTTTGAGCGTGAGATAAAGCGTCGTATCGCTTCGCAGAACCAAATTACCAGCACACTGTTAGGCCAGATACTGTATGTGGGCATTATGGTCACTATCTTTACGGCCTATCTGCTGCTGTTCCGTCGCGACTATTTCGATAAGCCTCGTAGCATAGCTATGTTATATGTACTGCTCACCCTGTTTCCTGTGGTGCTGTCGCTATTTATGCGTCACAATTTTATGAGTGTTTACATCATACCCTTTGCTATGGTGCCCATGTTTGTGCGTGTGTTTATGGACTCGCGCACGGCCTTCACCACCCATGTTATCATGGTGATGATATGTGCTGCTGCCGTAAAATATCAGTACGAGTTTATCATCATCCAGCTCACTGCTGGCTTTGTTGCCATTTATTCGTTGCGCGAACTGTTACGCCGAGCCCAAGTGTTTAAAACAGCTTTGTTGGTAGCGGTGTCGTCGGTGGTGGTGTATCTGTCGTTGCAGATGATGCAAGACAACGACTTTATGAAAATGGACCACGAAATGAATGTGCATTTTGCGGTGAATGGTGTGCTGCTGTTGCTGGCTTATCCGCTTATGTATATCATTGAGAAGGCCTTTGGCTTTGTGTCAAATGTTACCCTCTTTGAACTTTCAAATACAAACCGTGGCTTGTTGCGCGATCTTAGCGAGGTGGCCCCTGGCACCTTCCAACATTCAATTACCGTGGGCAACTTGGCAGCCGAGATAGCCAATAAGATTGGTGCAAAGAGCCTTTTGGTGCGTACGGGTGCTTTGTATCACGACATAGGAAAAATGACCTATCCAGTGTTCTTTACCGAGAACCAAACGGGCATCAATCCACACGAAAATATGTCGTTGAAGGAGAGCGCTCGCATCATTATCAGTCATGTAACTGAAGGTGTAAAGATGGCCGAGAAGGCAAACCTTCCTCAAATTATTAAAGACTTCATACTTACGCACCATGGTGCGGGAGTGGCTAAATATTTTTATATCAATTATCAAAACCAGCATCCTGATGAAGAGGTCGATCCCGCCCCCTTCTCATATCCTGGCCCTAACCCCTTCACCCGTGAACAAGCTATCTTGATGATTGCTGACGGGGTAGAGGCGGCCTCGCGTTCGTTGAACGAGTATACAGAAGAGAGCATCAGTAACCTGGTAAACCGTATTATTGATGGCGATGTAGAGAGTGGCTACTTTAGCGATTGTCCTATTAATTTCCATGACCTTGCCGTAGCTAAACAAGTGCTTATCGAGCGTTTAAAGTCGATATATCACACCCGTATACAGTACCCCGAGTTGAAGTCGGATGTAAAGCCTGCACAAAACAATGATGTGCAGACTCCTCTGCCCACTGAGGTGCAGCCCATTCAGCCTAATGTAGAACAACCCATATCTTCAAAGAAGCTTTAAGGCGCTGTTCACATGATGTATGTAGATGTTATATTGCCTTTACCCCTTGAAGGCCTGTTTACCTATGCTGTGCCTGATACGATGCAAAGCATGGTGTGTCAAGGTGTGCGTGTGCAGGTGCAGTTGGGTAAGAGCAAAACTTATACGGCTATGGTTGCTGAGGTGCATCAGCGTCAGCCTCAGTTTAAAACGCGCGCTATCATGCAGGTGCTCGATACCGAACCAATCCTATTGCCACAGCAATTTAAGTTGTGGCAATGGGTGGCCGACTATTATATGTCGCCCATTGGCGATGTATTTAAGGCTGCATTGCCTCCTGGCCTAAAGGTAGAAGATGGTTACCGCCCTCGCACCGAGACCTATGTTACCCTTCCTCAAAATTTTCGTAATGAGCAAGCCTTGCACATTGCCCTAAGCATGTTGCGTCGTGCCGAAAAGCAGTTGCGCACCTTCGCTTGCTATCTCGCTTTAAGCCATTGGGATACCCTCAATGGTCAGCAGCCCCAAGAACCTGTGGTTGAGATTACGCGCGAAGAACTGATGAACGAGGCCCACTGCACCACAGCGGTTCTTAAGGCCTTGACCGACCGCCATCTCCTTGTGTGTTATGAGCGAGAGGTAGGACGCCTAAATAATGGTGGTGAGGCACATCCTGAACATATTAAAGCTCTGAATACAGTTCAGCAAGATGCTTACAACCAGATTGTTTTTCAGATGTTGAAGAAAAATGTGGTGTTGCTACATGGTGTGACGTCGAGCGGAAAAACAGAAATTTATATCCATCTCATACAAAAGACCCTGGATGAGGGCAAACAAGTGTTATACCTGTTGCCAGAAATAGCCCTTACCGTGCAGATGACAATACGTCTACGCTCGGTGTTTGGCGAACGGTTAGGCATCTATCATTCGAAGTATTCGGATGCTGAACGTGTTGAGATATGGCGTAAACAACTTTCGGCTCAGCCTTACGATATCATTATAGGTGCTCGCTCGGCTCTGTGGTTGCCCTTCCGCAACCTGGGACTTGTGGTGATTGACGAAGAACACGAAACTTCTTTTAAACAGCAAGATCCAGCTCCGCGTTATCATGCCCGTTCGGCAGCCATAGTGCTGGCTGCTATGTATGGTGCCAAGACTTTACTGGGTACGGCTACACCTTCGGCCGAAAGCTATTTTAATGCAAAAACAGGCAAATATGGATTGGTGCGCCTTACAAAGCGCTTCAAAGATATTGCTTTGCCCGAAATTCAGGTAGTAGACATTAAAGACTTACAACGCCGAAAGATGATGCGTGGTCCTTTCTCGCCCCAATTGTTGGCGGCCATGCGTCAGGCGTTGGACGAAAAGAAGCAGGTGATATTGTTTCAGAACCGCCGTGGATATGCACCCATGGTAGAATGTCATGTGTGTGGCTGGACACCACGTTGCAAAAACTGTGATGTAAGTCTGACCCTTCACCGCACAATGAACGTGTTAACATGTCATTATTGTGGCTATACCTATGGCGTGCCCACACGTTGCCCAAACTGCGAGAGTACTGACTTACGTGGTAGAGGCTTTGGCACCGAGAAAATAGAAGACTATATTCGCGAGACTTTTCCAGAGGCGCAAGTGGCGCGTATGGACCTTGATACCACCCGCACCCGCAACGCTTATGAACGTATGATTGCCGATTTTGCCGATGGACGTACACATATATTAATAGGTACGCAAATGGTGACGAAAGGACTCGACTTTGATAATGTGAGCGTAGTGGGGATATTGAGTGCCGACAATATGCTCAATTATCCCGACTTCCGGGCCTATGAGCATGCCTACACCATGATGGCACAGGTGAGTGGACGTGCAGGACGAAAAGGGAAACGTGGTTTAGTGTTATTACAAACCAAAAATCCACAGTTGCCAGTTATTGCTCAGGTCGTGCATAACGATTATGAGGGCTTCTATCAATCGCTGGTGGCCGAACGCCAATTATTCCACTATCCGCCCTTCTACCATTTAGTATATGTTTTTTTAAAACACCGTATGGATAATGTTGTAGAGTCGGCCGCCACCGAATTTGCGGGCCGCTTACGCAGCATTTTGGGCTCACGTGTGCTCGGACCCGATAAACCTGCTGTGGCACGTATTAAGGAACTGAACATACGCAAGATTGTAATAAAACTTGAAAACAATATCGATTTGGCGCGTGTGCGTCTCTGCTTGCGCCAACAACAAACGGCACTGATGCAAGATAAACGCTATGGGGCTTTACAAATGTATTATGATGTTGATCCGCTTTAGACAATTAGAAAAATAATGCGCCCTGTGATAGTGAAAGTGCTAATAACACTTTTGCTGTCACAGGGCGCTTTTTGTTTTAACTCGTTTTCCCAAATTTTTTACCCTATTCCCATTAATTCGATATCGAAGATGAGGGTAGAGCCACCTGGGATGCCTGGTTGTGAGAACTTGCCGTATCCCATCTCTGCTGGGATGTATACCTCCCAGCGGTCGCCTATACACATGTGTTGCATGGCTACAATCCAGCCATCGATAAGGTCGCTGAGACGTATGGCCAGCGGAGCGCCACCTCGGCTGCTATCAAACTTTTTTCCGTTGATAGTCTTGCCCGTATAGTGTGCAGTAATGATGCTTCGGGGTGAAGGGTGTCGTCCATCGTTATTACCTTCTGCCAGTACTTTATAATAAATGCCACGAGGCAGTGCTATCACGCCTTCTTCTTTCGCTTTCTCGGCCAACCACTCGGCGTTGGCGCGCATATATTCACGTTTGTTCATATCTATATTTCTTGCTAAACGATATTGTTATTGTTACTTGCAAAGGTACTGATAAAAACAATGAATGGCAAAAATTAGTATAAAAAAGGGGGAACATCATGGCTTTTGCAAGCCCGATGCTCCCCCGTTTCCTCCCAATTTCATTATGGGTGCGTTGCGATATTGTTCAAAATAAACTTTCTTAGTTCATTTGTAGGGTGTTTTTTGTTTTACAATACTTAGAAGTGTATGTCTAAACCTACACCAAACACATTGTTGGTACGTGTGTAGTCGGCTTTGTAGGTAGGTGCATTAGCCGCGCTTGTGTTCAGTTGCTCGCTGGTTTTCTTATGGTCGTAGAAGGTGTGGAAATAAGCCACGTTCAAGTCCATTTTCTTGTTTATATGCCATACGCCACCGAGGGCCACCGAGTTAGAACTTACCACGAACGAGCGGTCTTCCATATACTCGTCGCTCAAACCATAGCTTGTGTTCTGCCAGCCACCGCTCACGGTGATTTTCTTGTTCACGTCATACTCAACGCCAGCGTTATACTCTAATGTACCACGGTCGAGCAGTTTGTTACGGTTGTTGTATGAGGTAGCGTTCTTATCGTCGAACCAGTGGAAACCTACGTTGATACGTAACGCATCGATGGGGCTATAGCCAGCACCGAGGGTGAGGTATGAAGGAATGTCGGCAGCAATTTTCTTGCCATCTTCATATTCGCCGATAGCGTGGTCCAGTTCTTTGTCAAACTGTCTTTTCAGCTGCAACATAGCGCCCTTGATAGCGTCGTTGCTAAGAATTGCTTGAGCGGTAGCCTCTGGCACACCATTTTTAACGTATGCAGCATACAGGTTGTTGGGCAGGTTACCGATACTGGGCGACTGGTTTACCGCTTTGTTCTTCAAGCGCATACGAGTTTTAAACTCATACTTAGCCGAGAAGTTCCAGCGACCCGTTTTAAAGTCGATGCCAATGATAGGAGTAAATCCAATACCGCTCTGGTCGCTGCTCAGTTCGATGTCGGCGGCGTAGGTCTTGGTGGGGTCCAGCACCTGATATAGGGGCATGTTTCCTACCTTGATGTCGCGCACATAGCCATAATAGTTACAGGTAGCGTAGAGCCCACGTACGCCTGCATAAGCGCTGAAGTTGTCGGTAACCTTATAAGCAGCTCCCACCGACAATCCAAAGTAGTATTGACGGCCGTGCATATAGCTGTCGAAGCTATATTTGCCATCGGTTCCAAACACGGCATTGGTTGAGAAAATATTAGGCACATGATAGGCCGAGGCTACACGGTCGATTCCTGTGGCCAGCTGGCTGGCTGCCATAGCGGTTTCGGCAACAATCTTTTCAAATGATCCCAGACCATTGTCGAAGGTACATTTACCTCCACCGCCAGTCAAAGCAAAGTTGCCCTGAATTGACCAGCGTCCTTTGTTATAAACATATTGGAAAGAGGGGATAACGGGTGCAAAAGCCTCACCTTTAAAGTCGCGTGGTGTGGTGGGGTTTTTTACGTTGTTGTAGAACAGTTCATAGTCGTTGTTGATGGTACGAGTTTGGTAAGCCAGCTGCCAGTTGATAGACAAGTGGTGGCCTTCGCCCATAAATACTACGCCTGCGGGGTTGTAGTAAACACCATCAATGCCAATAGAAGCCTCACGGCTCATCATTCGATTGAAAGCAATGTTTTGGTTGGTGTTTGTCAGCAGTCCGCCTGCAAATGAAGCACTGCTTGATGCAATCGCTGCAAGCAAACAGGCTGTTTTCAATTTATTCATCTTAATTACCTTTAAAAAATTGTTTGCAAAGGTATATAAATTGTTATGTTTTACCTAACCAATCTTTATTTGTTTAATATCTATTAACACATAATCCGGTCTTTCTTGCACAAAAGTTCTTGTGTGTGCAACAAATTAAAACAAAAAGCCGCCTTATCACATTGCCTGTGATAGGGCGGCTTTTTAATGTTTTATCCTACTTTAGCTCAAGTCAATTTTTTAGAAATAGTAAGCCAATGCAATCTGCCAAGCGTTAGCACGGCTGCGCACCTCTTTATTGGTGGGCTGCTCCAGACCTTCTGTTATGGTAGCGTCAGATGTTTTGCCGCATACCACATTATAGTTGGCAGTGAGCTGTAGGTGTGAGAGCAAGGTAACACCAGCACCAAAGTTAAGGCTGAAGTTAGAGTTCTTCACGCTCCATGTTGATTTATCGTCTATCTTCTGATCCTTGTCGCCTACGTTGAAGCCAAACTGCGGACCTGCAAACAAGAAGATGTTGGCCATGCTGCTCAGTCCCCATCCATAACGAAGGTTGATGGGTATGTTGATAGCCTGGCTACGCAATGTTTCCTTTGTAGTGGTGTTGCCCACTTTGATTTTTGCTTCGCGCTGGTCGTACAGTGCCGAAGCGTCAATGCCCAAGCCTACCAATGGCAACTGTACCTTGATTGTAGGACCTACGAAGAAACCTGTGCGATTGCTGGCATCGAACACGCTGCTGTTCAGCGACATGTCGGTAACGTTGAAGCCACCCTTCAAACCAAACTTAATTTGTGCCGAAGCATTGTTGGCAGCCGTCATGGTGACGATCATTGCCAAAAGCATAAAAATTTTTTTCATAGCTTTTAAATCTGTTGATTTTAATTGTTCGTATTGTCTTTACGCTTGTTTTCTCTCTTGTTCTTAATCTCTTTTGTTCTTAATCTCTCTTGCTAATAATTGTTTCCTTCCAGCCAGTTTTCTTACGTCCAGCCAGATGCTCCAATTAATGTCTTTCACGACGCACCGATACGCGAGCCTTGCTGCCTGATGAGCTTGATGTCGACTTGCTGCGCGATGTCTTCTTTACCTTGGTTCTTGTGGTGCGTGCCGTCTTGGCCGAGCGTGTGCGCTTGGTTTTCTTCAGTTCTTTCTTATCAAGCTTGGCAATGCTGTCAAGCGAGTCTTTTCGAGCCTGATCGCCCCAGATGTTCTTTTCAAAGGCTGCCAGTTCGCCCTCTATGCGCTTCTGTTCGCGTGCCATGGCTGTGTCGGTGGGGCAGTATTGTGCCAAGGTTTTTCCCAGCATATTATTGGTTTTGTATATCTTACCTTTATACTGGTTCTTGGTAAAGAAGTCGTCCATGCTCATGGTGGAGGCGTTGTTCAGGTTGCTCGTCATCACGGTTTGCTTTGTAAGGAAGGGTGCCAGCTCATCATACTTTATCCAGAACAGTGGGTATGAGGTAGCGGCATCGCCAAAGTCGTCTTCGCGCTTCAAAATAGGGCACAGGGCCAGCACCTTGGTGTGGAAGGTGGCCGAGCGCTGGTCAAAGTAGGTGCACTCCTTCAGATAATAGGCTGTCACCTCTTTTGACGGAATGTCGCTATCGTCGATGTGTATGCCACGGTCGGTGCGCTCGTAGAAGATGTGATAGTTGTCAAGTATCGACTTCAGGTTCACCTTAGCGGCATCGTTAAACACCTCGTTGCCGTCGAGCCTATACTCGTAGGCGTTGACAGAACGGCGCATCACCAGTTTAAAGATATAGGTGAAGAGGTTCATTTGCGAACCTATGGGCTCAACGGGGTAGTAGAGGGCGGCGTTTTCGTCGCGTGTGATGTCTATTTCGCGGTATATGTCGCGTCGCCACACCACATCTTCGCTCATTGCCTCTTGTGTGGGGAACGATATCTGTGCGCGTGTGGTAAGCTGGCTGCTCTGCTGCTTGGCTGCTTGCTGCTGTTGCTGACGTCGTGCGGCGGGCTGTGCCTGCATTATGCCTGGCAACGTGCAGGCTGCGAGCAATATAGTGATAATGCGTTTCATTATATTATTGTTTGTTATTGTTTCGCTTAATGGGGTTACTTCACAATTACCTGCATACTGCCTGTTAACTTGCGCGAGATGCCATCGGGGCCCACAGCAGTAATATTGGCTATATAGAAGCGTTTGTTGCGTGAGAGCTTACGGAAGGTATCGCGCTGGCGCTCAGAGAAGTGTGCACCGTTCGACGCCATAGGCACAGCGTTACCCATATTGTCGAAGAACACGGTTTCGAAGCCCGTTACACGGAACTGTATGTCGAGAATACCGTCGTCGATGGCAGCGTTTAGGTGGGTAGCACCCATGATGGCCGCCTTTGACAGTCCACCCTCGCGGAAACGTGAGGTGCCAATTTGCAGATAGGCCGTGGGGTCGGGTAGCTTGCGCACGTGGAAGGTATATTTACCCATCTGTCGTGTGCGTCCGTTGTCGTTCGAGGCCACATTAATGGTTACATCTTTGCCCACAGCTGTGGGTCGAGCAATGTATCGGCCCATGCCTATCGACTTAAAGCCACCGCCCTCCATTGATGCTGACACGCTGCTCAAGGGCACGCCAGGGATAGAGATGCTTACTGGGTTGTCGTAGCCAGCATACAGCACATTCATTAGGTCGGCCGACACGGTAGCGCTAGGTCCTACCACAGTATATTTCTGTGTAAAGTCGCGCCGTATTGTGTTACCATTTCCGTCGCGCATGGTGATGTAGCCACCGAAGCTGTGCTCACCCACGCCGCCTGCAGTAAACTGATATTGGCTGCCGCTTATGCGACGTCCGCCGACGTAGATTTCGGGCTGCTGTGTGGTGTCTACCGCAGCCATTACGATTTGCGCTTTGAACAGGTCGCCACTGATGACGGTTCTCGACTCGGGAATGACGAAGGCGCTTAGCTTGTTCACACGAATATCTTTCATGTCGATATTGGCCACCAGCGTGTGTAGCACCTCGCCCTCGGCATAGCGCACGTCGCTCTGCAGTTTCGAGAGTAGCGTTATGGCACCAGCCACAGGCATATCTTCAAACATATATTCTTGCCAGTTTTTGCCCAGCGTGCTGGCTTTGTGTGGCACCTTTGTGGTGAGGTTGCTGGCAATGATAGCCTTCTGTTGAGGGTCGGTTACCATGGTCAGTATGCGCTCACGAAAGTGGTTGATGGCGCTAAACAGTTTCTTGCCTTGCCCTGATCCTGGTGCCAGCATAATGGTGCTTGCCGCCTCAAGATTGTCTTTAGCTTTCACGGCTTGCACGTCGCCTTCCTTGCCGTCGGCCTCTTTCACGATGGCCACCTTCAGCTCTTGGGCATAGTTGTATAGCGAATCGCTCATGCGCTTCACCTCAGTAGCCTTTTCGAACCATGCTTTCACCTTTTGCGGGTTAGCTTTCATCTGTTCGGCAAAGTTACCGTATAGGCTCTCGTTCTCTTTTGACGAGTTGGCGGTTGTTCGGTTGAGGCTTTCTTCCACAATCGAGAAACCGTCTAATACCTCGGTCGAGACGTTGAGGGCGAGCATGGCCATGAGGACGACATACATCAGGTTGATCATCTTCTGGCGTGGCGATATCGGTCTTTTCTTTATTGCCATTGTTTATTCTTTAACCTTTAAATTCATATTAACGGTCATCGCCTCAATCATGCGTGCATAGATGCTGTTCAGCTGTTCTATCTGCTGAGCCATGCGTCGGCTTTGGTCGTTAATCTGGTCGATGGTGCCAATCTGTTGGCTGGCACCCTTAAGCTGCATCTCGTACACCTTGCAGATGCCAGTGAGTGTGCGGTTCAGGTTTTCCATCTCCTCGCTGTCGCGGGTCAAACGTTCGCTCTGCTCTGCCACCTTTTGCAAGGTTTCGGTCAGTTTCTTCAGTTCTTCCACATAGTTGTTTTGTGCGTCGGCCAGCTCGTTTGATGCCTGTTGCTGTTCTTCCAGCGAGCCAGCGCCCATGTTGCCACCTATTATAATAGTGCCACCCACAGCATTGCCACCTGCTATTGTAGCATTGCCACCTTCTATTGTAGCGCCATTTGCGGGTGCGCCGCCTATCACAGTGGTGCCCATATTTACAGTGCCAGCCACCTCTTCTTCTTTTTTCTCTTCATCTTCGTCGAGATGTGTGGGCAGATCCATGCCAATGGCCGTCTTGTCGAAGGGGCGGTCGAAGGCCGAGAGGAAGAACACGAAAACCTCGGTGCCCATACCCAAGAACAGCCAGAAGTTGGCGCCCGGAAGGTGGGTCAGTTTGAAGAGAGTTCCGAGAATTACGACCGATGCACCCCAGCTATAGGCATAGTTGAGGAAGGTTTGTCCAGGCACGCTGTCCATCCACTTTTGCAGACGGTATATCACGTTAAACTTACTATACTTTGTCATCTTTTCTTGCTTTTTTTCTGTTTCACACTTGACGTACTGGCGAGGCTGCGCACGCAGCGGAAGCCAATGTAAGAACGGGGCTGGTTTTGATATTCCCATGTGCGCCATGCCGAGCGTATGAACGACTCGGGGTCTTTCCATGATCCACCGCGCACACTTTTCTTTTTCAGGCTGTAGGGGTCTTCCTTGGCGGCCTTATATTCGAGCTGAGGGTTCAGGTCGTTCATGGCATCTACGCCCGCATCAGTATATACCGTGCTGGTCCATTCGGCCACATTGCCCGCCATATCATACAGTCCGTTGCTATTGGCATTATAGATGCCCACCTTTGATGTGATGAGGTTTCCGTCTTGCGTATAGTTGCCACGGTCGGGTTTAAAGTTGGCAAAGAAGCATCCCTCTCCGCTCTTCACGTCTTCATTTTCCCACGGAAACTCGGTGCCCTCTTTTCCACGAGCCGCATATTCCCATTCGGCCTCGGTGGGCAGACGATAGCGTTGCACATAGCGTGCCTCGGGGCCGAGGCCCTTCAGCAGATAGTCGGTGCGCCAAGCGCAGAAGGCGTTGGCCTGTTCCCATGTTACGCCCACCACAGGATAATCGTTATACGTTGGGTTTGAGAAGTAGTTGCGCAGGTAAGCCTCGTTGTCTGAGTTGCGGAAGTCGTTCACCCATACCGTGGTGTCGGGATACACGTTTACGATGTAGGTGTTCAAGAAGTCCCAGGGCCCTGACAGCGGTCGGTTGATGGTTTGTCTTACAATGCGTCCTTCGTCGTCAATGTATGCGGTATCTTTCGATATCATCACCACCTCGTTGGGGTTGATGGTAACATCGGTGTTCAGGTTGCGCTCGTCGGGGTTTAAGCGGTTGCGGCGCAATGCTGCGGTGGTATAGTCGTACACCTCGTAGCGATAGTTTAGCTGACGATAGTCGAGCATCTTCTCGCCCGTTACGGGGTTTGTGATGTATAGGCTCTCTATGGCGCGCTGCTCGTCTTCGTTGGGTTTGCGTGGCAGCTGCTTCTTCCAGTTCAGGTGTGGCGTTACGGGGTCGCCATTCTTATCCTCGGTTATCATGTAGGTTTCGTCGCCACCATACGAAGGGTCGGCCATACGTGTGCGCAGAATACTATCGCGCACCCAGAACACAAACTGTTTGTATTTTGAGTTTGTTACCTCGGTTTCGTCCATCCAAAAACCGTCTACCGAGATGTCTTTCTTCGGCGTTTTCATGCCCCACAGGCTGTCTTCTTTCTGAAGGCCCATGTGCAAGAAGCCACGGCTCACCTTGGTCATGCCGAAGGGAGTGGGCTCGCTGAAACCTCGGCCTCCGCCCACGCCTACCAGTTCGCCGCCTCGGCCCGAACCTGACGCGGCTCTTCCGCCGAAGCAAGCGCTGACGGTCAGGGCAATGATAGCCGCCATCAGCAAGGGTACTATTCTTATTTTCATCATGATGTTAAAGTATTCTTACGCTTTTATGTTTATTCTTTCCTTTCTTTGTCATGTTCAGGTCCATCTGGTAACCTATGAACAGCTCGTGGCTACCGTTGCCAGGGCTGATGGCCGATGTGTAGCACTCGTAGCTATAGCCCAACATCACGCCGTGTACGCGTCCGCCAATGAGCAGTGTCACCGAGTTGGTAGGGCTGTAGGCCAGTCCAGCATACATCACCCTTTTCTCGTTGGTGTAAACCAGTCGGCCTGTAACGTCGGCGCGCCAAGCCACCCCATCGGTTCTGCCTAATGCCGATGTTTTGATGGTGAGATAGGGGTTGCGCAGTTTTATGTCGTAGCCCCCCGTAATATAGTAGGTGGGGTCAATCTGCAGCTCGTTCTTCTCGCCCATGCGCACCAGCGGTGCTGTGAGGTGTGTGGCCGATATGCCCGCATACCATGGCCCGTGGGTGTAGTAAAGGCCTGCCCCTATGTCGAAGGCGTTGCCCTTAATGTCGGTAGTGGCCAGTGCGGGGTCGTTGCTCTCGTCAACGTCAACCTTCGATCCATCAAAGCCTTCGCTCAGCAATCCAGCGTTCACACCTATGCTCAGCGTTCCGCCCAGCAGCCTGCTCTTATAGGCATATTGCACGGCAATGCGTTGGTGTGAAAAGAGGCCTATCTTGTCGTTCATAAACTGCAGACCCACGCCGTGCAGCGCACCCAAAAACCTTACGGGCATATCGGCGCCCGCATACATCGTGTTTGGGTTGTGCTCAAAACCCGCCATATCAATGGCGTATGCCGCCGCGATGTTCAACTTCGACTGCTTTCCCACTGCCGCCGCATTAAACGTTGGCTCGAGGTCGAAATAGTGGCTGAACGACGCGTCGTACTGGGCATGTGCCGCTGTTGCGACAGATGCAAGCAATGCTAATATAATGTAACTGCGTTTAAACACGCTATAATAACGGAGTTGTACCTATATTATTATACAAAAAAGGTGAAAATTTTCTTTCGCCACCGTCTAAAAGAGCCGATAAGGGCTCACGCCCCACCGCTTTTTGTTTTATTTTGGGCTGATATTTGTGAGGTGTGACTGGAGTAAATGCTATGGAGTAGAACAATAAAAAAGGTATCATGTGCCGAAAATGTGTAAAATTACACAAAACAAGTATCAAAAATGTGTAATTATTCACATTTTCGGCACTTGTTCTTGGCAGACAGAACAGAACACTTGTGCAAAATGATGTAGCCTAAACGTAGGATGGGGCGTAGTTAAGTGAAGAGTGAAGAACGAAGAGTGAAGAATTCATGTGATGGACGGGGCAAATCAAAGTAGGACGGTGGCCTCTGTGCCCCGTCCTCCAGCAACAAGCAATGCTATTTACTCCCCTCTCCAACGGGGAGGGGAAAGCCGTGCGTTAGCGCGGCGCGGGGGAGGGGCTATTGATGGTTATCTATTTAGATGTGCTGGGTGTTGGAGGACGGGGCACGGAGACCACCGTCCTACTTGGAGGATGCATCCGTTTAGTAAAATTGTTAATGCTGTGTGAAGTGTTTCAGTAAAAGTATTAATGCAGTGTGAAGTGTTTCAGTAAAAGTGTTAATGGCGTGTGAAGTGTTTCAGAAAAAGTGGGCGTAAGGCGTGTGAAGACAAGGGAAAAGTGAGCTGAAAACAAGGGAAAAGTAAGGTAGAAACAATCGAAAAGTAGGGTAAAACCCATGTAAAAGTTATCTCGTAACGGTTGATGCACATGCTCGTAACGGTTGATGCACATGCTCATAACGGTCGATGCTCATGTTCATAACGGTCGTTGCTCATGTTCATAACGACCGTTACGAGATGACTTTTTCGTGGTTTTCAGAAAACTGTTTGTGGGTTTTTAGAAAACAAAAGGCTGCCTTTGGGCTTACAGTAGCCTTGCTTTTGTTGTGCTAAATGCTTGTGTGAGTGTGTGTTATACAACGCTCACTGATGATTATTGCTATACGCTTGATGCAATATGTTTGCGGTATCGCTTCATGTGCGTGTCAGACAGCACCTTGCTGATGCGATCGATGCGCTGCTGAGGAGTGGCATTAGGGTCGTCGGCCTCGTTATCTTCGGTCAGGCGTAAGGTGCCTTCACCTGTTACAGGCAGATATTCGTCCCAGTAAACGGGCACGTCGTGCCAATCGCCATCGCCTCCCAGTTTTGATATGTAGCTTACGCGCTCTTCGCTATAGTGGCCGTGGGCATACACGGTTATCTGTTTTACGCCATCAACGGTGGGGCCTTCTTCGGTCTTCAGTATACAGTCGGTCACGCACGATGGGTCTTGAAAATGCTGTTGCCCCCAGTGGTTAGCCAGCGCTTCGTGTTCCCAGAAACAGCTTTCTTGTTTCATCTCTCGCCCATAGATGTCTTCTTTCGGCCTTATTTGCTGATACATAGGCACGCAGAGCAAGGGTGCAAAAGTGAAATAGATGGCGCGAAAGAAGTTGGCGTTCATGCTATAAAAGTCTTTTTCGGCACGGGCATAGTCGTAGTCGTCAAACTGTCGTGGGTTCATATCAAGGTTTACCGATTGTATGTGTTCGGCCACGATAGTGTTGATCATATGGTCTTTTATAAAGTCGAAGTCGTCGCCATAGGCCGTCCATTTGTCTTTCAGTAGCTTTAGCATGTTTTCTTGTGCCAGGGGTGTGAAGAGCAAGGCGAATTGCTGGTTGCTGTTTCGGTCGCTGGTGTTGAAGGCCACCTCAAACGCTTCGTTCGTCATCATGGCATAGTCGCTATTGTCGAGATCGCGCGTCTTGCGCTTCAACTTAAACTTCTGCCACTTGTAAGAGAGCGACCCCTCGCGGTTGGCCAGCCCACTGCTCTCGCGATAAAAGGTGAGGTCGGGGGCGGCGGTGTTGCCATAAAACAGGCGGGTGCGCTCATAATATTCGGGGTAGGGGGCGGTTACGCTGGCGGTAAGCGTCTCGCTGTGTTCTACGGCATGCTCTTTGCCATCGCTGTCGGTCTCGTATGTGGTCCAGTATATGGTTTTTGATCCATAGTAGGTCTTGGTGCCCATCTCCATCTTGCGTGTGCGACATAGCACAAAGGGGTTGCCATTGATGAGGCCCGTGTTGGCGTAAATTACTGATCGCTCTTCGTTAAAGTCGTCGTCCCAGCCGTACCGCTCTTTTAGGTCGGCCAGGCGTTGCGAGGTGAAGTAGGGGTCGAACGCAATCTTGGGCACCGTGGCCGTTATCATACGTGCGAGCATGTCCCAGTCGTACAGGCGGTTCAGGGGTGCCATCTGTTGCCATGCCTCTTGCTCAATATCGTAGGCCGACTGCTCAAGCTCGTCGCGCTCGTTGTTGAGGCGCCGCATCTGTGGGTGTATCTTGATAAGCAGACACAGCAGCGCCGCCACCATCACCATGATGATGATGTAGAAGGTAGCCTTGTCTATCGTATCTTTGTTTTCGTAGAGCACGAGGCCACTTATCACCACTACTACCCAAAGCAGTGTGCAGAAGAAGCGAGTCCACCAGTAGCTTTTATTGATGGTTTCAAGCTCTTCTTCAGTGTCGTATAGCCGGCTGCACGTTTCTTGGTTGGCTTTAACGTCTACCTGTGCCTCTTGTGCCAGCTGTGCGAAGGTGTCTCGGACTACCTTTTCAAATTTTGGGCGAAACGTTTTGACATATTCGTCCAGCGGATCGTATATATCGTTTGCCATTGATAAGAAGGTTTGTTTTTTTGTTGTTATTAGGTTGTGGTGATGAGGTTTAGAAATCCCATTTCACACCAAGACATGGGCGACATTTGAAGCCACCTGTCGAGCCAAAGTTGTTGGTCAACTCTACCTCGCCACCAATGCTAAGGTTTTCGCAGCCAAAGTGCTGGCCTACGTTATACCATAGCTGAGGCTCAGAGAGGAACACGGTGTGCTTGGTGTCGCAGCCGTCTTCGCGATAGTCTACCCCGTGTGTCTCCCACCAGAAGTCGGCAAAGCCGTTAAACTTCAGGCCCTTAACGCCGAAGATATCGTTACAAGCCCATACGGCCGTAAACTGCATAGGCACGTTTTGCCCTTTCTTGCGAATGGTTTTGTAGAGGGCTTCGAGGGTGAGCGTGTTTTTGAATGCCTTGTCGTGCATGAAATATTCTACACCAAAGAGCCAAGCGTTGTTGATGGGGTAGGAGGCATAGATGCCACCGTTATATTCAACGTGCAAGCTCCAGTTCTTCAGACTCGAGTTTTGCCAGAAGTTGAGGGCGCGTGATATCTCGGTATAGGTGCCGCCCAGTGATACATTGTGTTTCGAGTCGGTAACCTTGTCATAGTTGAAGTCGTGATCGACAAAGAAATAGGTGCTTCCCCACTTGTCTTGCTTGAACATCTCAAGGGTGAGGGTTACAAACTTACGGTCGGAACCAAAATCGTATAATACTTGTGCATTGGTTTGTGCCTTAGCCTTTACGGTGAAAAGTGTGGCTAAGAACACTATTACCACGATGGCGAATTTGTTAGTATTCATTGTTGTGCGATATATTATAAATGACAGTGAATATTTAATATCATTTACAAAATTAAACATTTTATTTGAAACCCAGTGGCTCTATCGTGTAAATAATGCCATGTGTGCCCACGTTTTATGCTATTATATACAAACGGTATAACGAAATATCTACAAATGGTATAACGAAAAACCAATATTTTGTATAATTATGTGTTTAAATGCTTCATTTACAATGAATTTTCGTGTCTTTGCTAGTAATCATAACCGGTAAGATAATAGCCTTGCCAGCGTATAGCAGATAAATGGCAATTCTTTATCCTAAGGACAATCAAACGGTAAAAAACTAAAAACGGTATAGACATTTAGCAAACAAATGTCTATACCGCTATAAACCACTCTATCATACGAGGGAGGTCTCCATTATTTGAATGTTCAGACACTTCTCTATCTCAGCAATACTCTTGAATGAGAAGTTTGTATGACCAGACAATATCTTGCTGACATATTGTGGAGAACAACCAAGACGTGCTGCAATGTCTGCACGCGAGAGTTTGTGTTCCTGCATATAATCAATAATCTTCATCGCAATGCTTTGCGACCATTTAAGCCACACTTCATTGTCTTGTCTCCACTTTGCTTCTTCAGCAAATGTAGAAGGCTCGCTACTGAGATTTTTCTCAAGAAATTTTAATGTTTTCTCTTTCATAATAAATCCTCCTCATAAAAGTCTACAAAACTGTCTTTATCAAAGATATTATTCTGCTGCAAATAGTTTGCAAACGAGCGCAAAGAGAGTCTACTCTCAATTTGCCGAGTGCAGCTAAATATTATGCAAATATAGATATTTAAAACGAAACACGCAACTTATAGGTTGCATATTTCGTTCTAAAAATTTATTTAACGTTCTCTCTTCCAAACAGTTTTTGGCTCTGCCTATTTACTAACCTGTACTCGCCCACTATCCATTTGTCGGTATTTCAAATGTATTCTTCGCCGCCTTCATATGCATCCAATGCATATGGCAAGTTTTCCACTCCTTGAATTTATTATGTCTCTTTATGTTCTCTGGCCTACACTATTTACTTCTGATTTGTGCCAAACTTGACACTTTTCCGAACTTATCAAGTGCAAAATCTCCATCGATTATCCACGAGATTTCTTTTCTTTAAGGTGAACGATTGCGCCCTCAAAGTAGGACGGGGTCTCTGTGCCCCGTCCTCCAGCACCTAACAAAAGTAGCATTTATAGTAGTTGATAGCTACATTATCTTTTTGCAACAGGGCGCACTGGCATAGGGAATGTTCTACTTGTACCTGCCACAACAGTAGTATTTTCCCTCCATAATTGTAAACTATACGCACATTCGTCAGTTGGATAGGTCGTATCGAAAGAACTCGTTCGGTACATAAGACTCAAAGTACCCTTTGGTAAAAAAATGTGATTTCCATTGGGACCTGTTACTGTCGCATCTCCGTATTCGTCAGCAAATTTCCATTTACAATACTTCACCAATTCTTCAAATTCTTTTTTGGTTGGTATATGGCAATTTTTGCCCCATAATACTGTTGCTGCGTCGTCTTCTGGTTCAAGAGTGACTTTGGCATCCTTTTTAGTATATTTAGTGTATGTATTACCATCGTAGAATTTATACCCTTCATTAACAATGTCTACTTCTACTTCTCCCCACCTATAAGAATATCCATTTTCTTCAGGATTAGAAGCCCCAATATTACATTCAGCCCATAATAGTCCGCTGGGCAGTCCTAAGTCAACAAATTTGTGGCCGTTTATTACATACACTCCATATTTATTATTTGACTCACCGTCACCATCACCATCATCGCTGCTGCAAGCTGTCAGAACGCACAGGCATAGCAACATCAACGGAAACAATCTAAATATCTTTTTCATATTCTGTTTGTTGTTTTGTTAATTTTATTTTATTTTAGTGCAAAGGTAGTCAAATACCCTATCATTCTATTTAACTATGTGTTAACATATATGAAAATACAATAAAAGTTTGCCTTATTATCTCAAAACGGTCGTTAGGGCTTGCTTGTTTTGGGGATTTTTAGAAGAGTGGATTTCCCCTCCACTTTAGGGAAATTCATACGCATGTTTATAGTTTTCCCTTTGCAACATCGGCTAATAAGGCAATATCTTTGTAACAGAAAAAACAAGTAATAACCCTCAAAACAATCTGGATTATGAAACGTACATTATTAGCAATCGCAGCGGCAATCGTGATGATAACATCCGCAAACGCCCAGAGACTTACCAACATTCAGGCTGAAGCCAGCTTCATCACCGACAAGATGATGGTGGAATTGGGATTGAACAAATCTCACCGCAACAGCATCCTGAACATCAACCTGTCATATCTCAACGGCATTAACAGCTATCGCGACATCGACGCCTATGGATGGCAATACCGCAACAGGCAGCTAAGAGACATTCTCTCGCCCAGTCAATGGAGACGTTTCTGCGAATCGTATTACTTCTACCGTCCGATAAGTTGGAGCGACAGAGAATATGTTCACAACATCTACGTGAAATATCCGAAACACTGCTGTCACTCCAAGCACCACCGGTATTACGACGACAGACACCACAAACACTACAAGAAGTGTGACAAGCATTGCAAGCACTACAAGAAGTATGACAAACATTGCAAGCACCACAAGAAGTATGACAAACATTATAAACACCATAAGCACCACAAACATCACAAACACTACAAGGATAGAGATGACGACTGATGCAACGGCAGGCACATAGTCTGCCCCATAATAAAAGGCTATATAATAATATATTATTAAAAACACAACAATTTAATAATATATTATTGTGAGTATAAATTTTTATCGAAACGGATGCATCCTCCAAGTAGGACGGTGGCCTCCGTGCCCCGTCCTCCAGCACCCAGCACTTCTA
>OIWS01001426.1_pt1 | contig 23814 bp, 10 predicted proteins | sample 1587611 | NCBI WGS metagenome assembly OIWS01 (sample SAMEA3888919, study PRJEB22519) | human gut metagenome | biome: human gut; feature: human-associated habitat; material: faeces | place: Denmark | collected 2010 | reverse complement strand
TATCTCTACCATGACCAATACTAACGAAGGACCGCTGGTGCTGGTCGACGGTATTTTGAATTGCGTAAACGATGATACGCTGGAACAGAACTTGAAGTTCGACTATTATTTCACATTCTATCGCTTATACATCAATTTGTCAGATTACTGCAAAGACAATACCTATCAGCCCATTTACAGAAAGCGAGCCACTGAATACATGGTGAAGGCTATGCGATATCTCAGTCGCGATGACCGCTATTACCATTATTATATAGGAGAGTACTACACCAATGTGAAAGCGGACAATGAAAGAGCAAAGGTATATTACCAGCAGGCGATAAAGGATAGCCCCATGAACTCAAGGGTCTATGCAATGTCGTGCTATATGATGGCATTCATCTATAAAGCGAAAGGCGACAAGGAAAAATACGAGGAGTACCTCATCCGCTCGAGCATCGGCGATGCCCTGAGTGCCACCAAGGAGAACTCTGCCCTGCAGGCCCTTGCCGTGCTTCTCAGCTCGTCCAGCAAGCGCGACTACGACCGTGCACAACGCTACATCACCGAGTCGCTCGGCGATGCCAAGTTCTACAACAGTCGCCTGCGCATCATCGAGACCTCACGCAACCTTCTCTCCGTAATCAGTCAGTATCAGAAGGAGATTGCCCGTCGCAGCACCTTCCAGATTATCGCTATCTGTGCCATCTCGCTGCTCACCATTGGTCTGGTGGTGATGCTGTTCCTGTTCTTCCGCAAGAACCGACGCTTGATGCACATCTGTAACGTGCTGAAACTCACTAACAAGAGCCTTGTCGACTCTAACCAGAAACAGGGCGAGCTGAACCAGCAACTCAGCACAGCCAACGAGCTACTCGTGGACACCAACAAGCGACGGGAACGGCTTGCCCGGCTCTTCATCGATCTCTGCAACGAGTATATCATCCGTCTGGGCAAGTTCCAACTCTATGTGAAGCGGAAGATAAAAGCCAATCAGCTGCAGGAACTGCTGAGCCATATCTCGTCTACCCGCACATCGGAGGAGGATGCACAGATATTCTATCGCCGTTTCGACGATGCCTTCCTCAGCCTCTATCCCAACTTCGTGAAGCAATTCAATGGCTTGCTGCAGGAAGAACAGAAAGTTGTTCCCCGCAAGGAGGGCACGCTCAACACCGAACTCCGCATCTTCGCACTCGTCAAGTTGGGCATCAAGGACAGCAGTGAGATCTCCAACCTGCTATTCTATTCACCACAGACTATTTACAACTATCGTACCTCGGTGAAGAACCGTGCCAAGGACCGTGACAACTTCGAAGAAAACGTCAGAAATCTGTGTATGTAAGGGCCCGTCCCTACATTGTTGATGAATCCTTATAATCTCAAAAAAGCTGATATCGGTTGACCTCTCTAACGTTTTGATTTTTCATTCCGGCGGAATGGATTTTCAAAGTAACCCGCTTTGTAAGACAAACTAATTTACTTTGTCCGACAAAGTAGATTACTTTATAAATTCAAACCAGTGGAATAAAAAACCATGTCGTCGGGATAAAATGATCAAATCGGCGGCGTGAATGCCCAAAAGATGTTCTTTGACATAAGAAATTTTCTTAAATAAATCATTTTTTCTTCAAGGGCTATCTACTAAAACTAATTTTCTACTTTGAGTATCTCTTTGTATTTCAGAGAATTAATTTTTTGATAAAGTTTTTACACTCTACCAAAGGCATACTTTTGGGCTCAATGTATTTCTTATTGTACTATCTTTGCAATTATTAAGTGGGATTTTGGGCACTATGCCTTTTGCGAATGGGTATATTGCCAATCTCTCTAAAGAAACCTATTCTATTATTTAATAATTTAAACTCAAATCTCATGACAAGCAACAATTCTTTTGCGAGGAGGCTGTGCCTCTTGTTGGTCGTTGTCTGCACGTCGCTTATGGCATCAGCACAGACAGCGGTGAAAGGTAATGTCACGGACGAGAAAGGCGAACCTATCATCGGTGCAAGCATCCAGATCAAGGGAGAACAAGGTGGCGCTGTCACCGACCTTGATGGCAACTACAAAATCAACAAAGTGGGCCACAATGCGGTCCTCGTATTCTCGTATGTGGGCCATCAGACCCAGAACGTTCCCGTGGGTGGCCGTTCCACCATCAACGTGATAATGAAGGAAGACCAGGCACTCCTCGACGAGGTGGTGGTAGTAGGTTATGCCATTGGTACCAAGCGTTCCATGTCTGGAGCCGTTGACCGCGTGGGCAAGGAAGACATGAACAAGGGTACCATCACGAGTGCTGCCGATGCCCTCAAGGGCAAGGTTGCTGGTGTGGTGATCAGCCAGAGCGGTGGCGACCCAATGGGTACCACCAATATCCGCGTTCGCGGTACCTCCTCACTCTCTGGTGGTAACGACCCATTGGTCATCATCGACGGTGTATTTTCTGATATGACGATGTTCAGTGCCTTGGCGCCTGGTGATATCGAGAGTATGACCATTCTGAAGGATGCTTCAGAGACGGCACAGTACGGTTCTCGTGGTGCTGCCGGCGTAATCGTGGTGACCACTACGAAGGGCAAGACTGGCGTGACCTCACTGAACTACAACGGACAGTTTGGTATCAACACCGTATTCAAGAACATTGAGATGTTGTCTGCCAGCGACTACCGTGCCACTGCCGACCGTTTGGGCCTCACCTATACAGATATGAAGGGCGACACCAACTGGCTCGACGAGATTGAGCGTAGCGTGGGCATCACCCAGAACCACAACATCGCTTACTCCACTGGTAACGAGAATGGCAGCATGCGTGCTTCTCTGGGATTCATCCAGCGTCAGGGCGCTCTGAACAATTCTGATATGAAGAACTTCACTGCCAAGCTCGACGGTGTGCAATATGCTTTCAATAAGAAACTGAAACTCGAAATGGGCATCCTCGCTTCCGAGCGCTCTGGCAACATCCAATATGATATGCAGAAGATGTTCTACTCTGCAGCTTCTTACAACCCCACCTATCCCAACCACAAGAATGCCGATGGCATCTGGGATGAGGACCTCTTGGCCAGCCAGATATACAACCCATTGGGACAGCAGGAAATCACCAATAAGTGGAGTGTGGGCTCCGTGAATGTACACGGCAAGGCCACCTGGACCATCGTTCCGGGTCTCTACCTGAGTGCTTTCGGATCTTATACCCGCAAGGATACCGACCACAAGCGCTATGTGCCCAACGACATCCGTGAGGGCCAAGTCAATGGTAATGGTTGGGCTTTCCTCATGAACCGTCAGCAGAAGGACCTCATGGGCAACATCCAGCTCACCTATACCAAGGACTTCGGTTCTCACCACATCGACGCTCTCGCCCTCATGGAGGGTCAGCGCTACAAGACCTCTTATTTCTCTACACAGGCAAAGGGTTTCCAGACCAACTACTTCAAGTATCACAACCTGGAGGCTGGAGCCAACGTGGCTTGGGGCGACAATAAGTCCGACTACAGCGAGTATACGCTGAGCTCCTATATGGCTCGTATCAACTATATGTTTGCCGACAAGTACATCGCCACGGTGAATGTACGTACCGACGGTAGTTCGAAGCTCGGTAATGGTAATAAGTGGGGCTGGTTCCCATCTGCTTCCGTGGCTTGGGTGATGAACAAGGAGAACTTCATGCAGAACGTGAAGGCCATCAATAACCTGAAGTTCCGCATGGGCTATGGTGTCACGGGTAACCAGGATGCCATCGATCCTTACACTTCCTTGGCACTCTACGCTCCTAACGGTGTGACAAGCTACAATGGCAGCAACACCACCACCTTCGCAACCATCTCCAATAGTAATCCCGACCTGAAGTGGGAGGTGAAGAAGACTTTCGATGCCGGCTTCGACCTCTCGATGTTCCAGAGCCGTCTGAACGTCACCTTCGACTGGTATCACTCCACCACCAGCGACCTGCTCTACACCTATACCGTGCCAGTGCCGCCGTTCACCTACAACACCCTGCTTGCCAACATGGGTGAGATGTCGAACGAGGGTTTCGAGATCAATGTCAATGGCGATATCATCAAGACAAAGGATTTCACCTTCAATAGCGGACTGAACCTCTCCTATCAGAAGAACAAGCTGAAGAGCCTGAGCGGTACCTATAAGGGACAGCCTCTGACCACCAGTGAGCATATCGGCGTTGCTTACGTCGGTGCAGCTGGTTTGACACAGAACAATGGCGTGACTTACCTCATCGAGGGACAGCCCATCGGCGTGTTCTATCTGCCTCACTTCACAGGTTTCAATGAGAAGGGACAGTATGTGATCGAGGATATCGACAACAACGGTACCATCGATACCGGCGACAGCGGCGACCGCAAGGTTTGTGGACAGGCCATTCCTAAGTGGTATCTCGGTTGGGATTTCAACTTCAACTATAAGAACTGGGATCTCACCATGCAGTTCAATGGTGCTTTCGGACATAAGATCTACAATGGTACCTCTATGACTTACAGCAACATGAACAACTTCCCCACCTACAACGTGCTGAAGACCGCTCCATCGCTCAACGACGGCAAGGGCATCAACGACATCCAGATCTCCGACTACTGGCTGGAGAAGGGTGACTACGTGAACTTCGAGTATATCACACTGGGCTATACCTTCCATCAGAAGGAATTGAAGACCAAGTATATCAAGAACATCCGCCTCGCACTCTCCTGCAACAATGTTTGCACCATAACGGGTTACAACGGACTCACTCCTATGATCAACTCTGCAAGCCTCGTTCCCCAGAGTGAGGGTACCGGCACCACTGGTACACTCGGTGTCGACGATAAGCGTATCTACCCATTGACCCGTACCTTCACGCTCTCACTGGCTGTCAACTTCTGATAAGTGCCTACTTGCATATTTTGAATCAATATTAAAAGAAAATCAATCATGAAATACAATATATTAGGACTAGGAACATTGCTCGTGGGTGCCGTGATGCTGGGCAGTTGCTCACTTGATGAGACACCAAAGAGCAAGTTTGATGAGAAGGATGCTTTCGCCAATTCCACACTCATCTATGTCAACTCGGTGGCTAACGTATATTCTGCCATCGGCAATTCTATCTATGGCGATGCCGGCGCTGCTGTCCATACGCTGCAGGAATTCACTTCCGATGCTACCATGCTGCCAGGACGTCAGGGTGACTGGGTGGACGGTGGAAAGTGGCAGAACTTCTTCCTCCACAACTTCGCATCCTCTGTGGATACCTACAACAACGTCTGGTCAAATCTCTATAAGGTGGTGGGCCTCTGCAATAGCTCCATCGACAAGCTCCAGGGTCTCGCCGAGACCGTGCCAGCCAGTCAGGACTATATCTATGAGCTCCGTGCGCTGCGTGCCATTTTCTACTATTACCTCATGGATCTCTATGGACAGATTCCTCTCGTGACCTCATCGTCGGTGAGCACCTCCGATGTGGCACAGTCTAACCGCTCCAAAGTCTTCGAGTTTGTGACGAGTGAACTCGCCGATTGTATTCCGCATCTGTCTGACCAGCCTAGTCAGAAGAGTGGTGAATACTATGGTCGTGTAACCAAGGCAGTGGCCTATATGTGCATGGCTAAGTGTGCGCTCAACGCACCCGTTTATACCATCGATAATACCTCCGAGACCAGTTATCAGGACTTCGTGGGTACCGACAAAACTGGCAAGAACACCGTGAGTGAGTCGCTGGGTGAGAAGGTCAGCACTAAGGGCAAGAGCATCAGCATCACCGTGGATGGACAGAGCCGCAACGCATGGGAGACCGTGGTCTACTGCGTCGACCAGATTGCCGCACTGGGCTATAGCCTCCAGCCGAAGTATGCTGACAACTTCATCGTGCAGAATGAGAACTCCGTGGAGAACATCTTCACACGTCCAGATGACGACCAGAAGTATAAGATCAATGACGATAACCTCAAACGCTCGCTCCACTACAACCATGCTGGCGCTATGGGCTACTCTGGATGGAATGGTGCTTGCGCCTCCACCTTCGAGATGCAGGTATATGGCTATGGTACCGAAGCGCCGGATCCCCGCCTCACCATCAATTTCTATACGGATAAGGACTACACCGCCGACACGGGTGGCAAGACTGTGAATGATGGTGCTACCGATCAGGACCTCGAGTATATGCCTATGGCTGCCGCGGTGGACTTCCCCGGTGGTGTCGATCCCCACATCGTGAAGTGCGCTGGCGCACGCTTCAAGAAGTATGAGTACGACAAGTCGTCTACCATCCAGGGCTGCATCAACAACGACCTCGTGATCTGGCGCTATGGCGATGCTCTGCTGATGAAGGCTGAGGCTGAATATCGTCTGGGCAATAAATCGCAGGCTTTGGCGTTGGTTAAACAGATACGCGACCGTGTGGGTGCCACTCCGCTCAACGACATCACGCTCAACGACATCCGCAATGAGCGAATGCTCGAGCTCGCATGGGAAGGCGTGCGCCGTCAGGACGAGATTCGCTTCTGCACCTTCACGCAGCCCACGCCCGACCGCTATCCTGGCGTGGAACACAATGCTGCTGCTGGCGACTACAACGATGATACCAAGGGCTACACCTGCGTGTTCCCTATCCCCTATGCAGTGCTGAACCTGAATACCAACCTCAAGCAGAATCCAGGCTATCTCGCACCAAGCAAATAAACATTCTTCTTTAAAGAAGTTTGTCACGATGAGTAATCTGAAAGCAAATTTTCGATTACTTTCGCTGCTCCAAACATTGGACTTTATGATTTTCTTTTCGGGGAAAATCCTAAAGTAAGACTTACTAGGCTAATTAGTCCAATTGCCCCAATTGAGACTAATTAGCCTTATAACTAATTAAAAACATCTAATAATGAAAAAGCTATTATTAAGCTCGCTCGCCTTTTTGGTTGCCTCGACGATGTTCGCACAGTCGAAAGGACCAGCGTGGCTGCAGGACGCTGTGTTCTACCAGATTTACCCCTCTTCGTATATGGATAGCACTGGCGATGGTATTGGCGATCTGAAAGGTATCGAGTCACGACTCGACTACATCAAGTCGCTGGGTGTGAACGCCCTTTGGCTGAACCCCGTATTCGAGTCTGGGTGGTTTGATGGTGGCTACGACGTCATTGACTTCTATAAGATTGATCCTCGCTTCGGCACCAACACCGACATGGTGGAACTCGTTAACGCTGCCCACAAGCGCGGTATCAAGGTATGCCTCGACCTCGTGGCAGGCCACACCAGTTCCAAGAGCCCATGGTTCAAGGAAAGTGCTTCCTGCGATGTGAACGGCAGATATGCTGACTACTACATCTGGACTGACGAGATTTCCGAAAGTGATAAGGCTGCTATTGAGGCACGCCGCAAATCCCCTAACCCCGAGTCGAGTACCCTGGGACAGTATGTGGAGGCAAACGCCAAGCGTGCAAAGTACTATCTCAAGAACTTCTACGAGTGCCAGCCGGCACTCAACTACGGCTATGCTCACCCTGATCCCGCACATAAGTGGGAGCAGCCCGTCACGGCACCCGGTCCGCAGGCTGTTCGCCGTGAGATACGCAACATCATGGCTTTCTGGTTCGACAAGGGCATTGATGGATTCCGTGTGGACATGGCATCCTCGCTCGTGAAGAACGACCCCGGAAAGAAAGAGGTGATGAAGCTCTGGAGGGAGATGCGCCAGTGGAAGGACAAGAACTATCCCGAGTGCGTGCTTATCTCTGAGTGGGCAAATCCTCCTCAGGCAATCCCCGGAGGTTTCAACATCGACTTCATGATTCACTTTGGCGTGCCCGGCTACGGCTCCCTCTTCTTCGAGCCCGGAACACCATGGGGCAAGGCATGGCCCAGACAGAAGCTCTCCTACGAGCACTGCTACTTCGACAAGGCAGGAAAGGGCGGCATCAAGGAGTTCGTTGACAACTTCACCAAGTCATATACCAAGACTCACGACCTGGGATATATTGCCATACCGTCGGCTAACCATGACTATCAGCGCCCGAATATCGGCACTCGAAACTCCATCGACCAGCTTAAGGTGGCAATGACCTTCTTCCTCACAATGCCCGGAGTGCCCTTCATCTACTATGGCGACGAAATCGGCATGAAGTACCAGATGGACCTCCCCAACAAGGAAGGCAGCAATGAGCGCGCAGGCACGCGCACGCCGATGCAGTGGACTCCTGGTGCTACGGCAGGCTTCTCCACTTGTCAGCCCGCACAGCTCTATCTGCCCGTCGACACGCAGAATGGATTGCTCACCGTTGCCACACAGGAGAAGGATCCCAACTCCATGCTCAGCTTCACCAAGAAGCTCATCGCACTGCGCCACGCCACACCCGCACTCGACAATGAGGGCGATTGGGCACTTGTCAGCGATGTCAACCGTCCTTACCCCATGGTCTACAAGCGTACCCTTGGCACGCAGTCTGTCTACATCGCCCTGAATCCCAGTGGCAAAGCTGTTACAGCAAAAGTCGCCGGTATCACCGCAACACGTGTCCTCATCACCACGGGTAAGGCATCCTGCAAGTCCGGCAACTTCAAGCTCGCTCCTTGCTCCGCCATCGTGGTAGAAGCCGAGAAATAGCGCATTGCGCACGAAATGGTAAATATTAAGGGATAAATGATAACGCGTTAGCGTTGTGCTAACTCATAAACACAAAAAAGGCCGACTTCACAGTCGGCCTTTTTTACTATACAATAACATTATGAATATTTTTTCTTATAGAAAAACATCGTGATGAGCGATGTCTTTGCTTGAAACAAAAAGACTCTTCTTTTTTCTGTTTGCAAAGGTAGCACCTTTCTCTGAGCGCTGCAATACCTAAAAATAATGATTTTCTTGCGCCTTGTCGCTCTATTCGCCTCTTGTTCAACATTTTTTCACTACCTTTGCAGCATGAAAACAACAGTTTCTGAATTTGAAGTAATGGCGCCAGTGGGCTCGCGTGAAAGCCTGGCTGCTGCCATACAGGCGGGTGCCGACTCGGTTTATTTCGGTATCGGCCAACTCAATATGCGGTCGCACTCGGCCAACCCCTTCACCATTGACGACCTGAAAGAGATTGCCGCCACCTGTCAAGCGCACGGCATGAAGTCGTACCTCACCGTCAACACCATTATCTATGGCGAAGACATCGACGCTATGCACCAAATTATTGATGCTGCTGCCGAGGCACACATCACCGCCGTGATAGCCTCTGACGTGGCCGTAATGGTGTATTGTCGCCAGCGTGGGGTAGAGGTGCACCTTAGCACCCAGCTGAATATCAGCAATATCGAGGCGCTGAAGTTTTACGCACAGTTTGCCGATGTAGCCGTGCTGGCTCGCGAACTGAACATGGATCAGGTGGCCGAAATATATCGCCAGATAGTAGAGCAGAACGTGTGTGGCCCCAGCGGACAGCTGGTGCGCATCGAGATGTTCTGCCACGGAGCCCTGTGCATGGCCATTAGTGGCAAGTGCTATATGAGCTTGCAGAACACAGGCCGCAGCGCTAACCGCGGACAGTGCATGCAGTTGTGTCGCCGCTCATACACCGTGACCGACAACGAGACGGGCACCCAGCTCGAGATTGATAACAAGTATATCATGAGTCCGAAAGACCTGAAGACCATTCGCTTTATCGACCGCATGATGAAGGCCGGTGTGCGCGTGTTTAAAATTGAAGGTCGCGCCCGCGGACCCGAGTATGTATATAATGTGGTGCGCTGCTACAAAGAGGCCATTCAGGCCGTGGCCGATGGCACCTTTACCGATGCTCGCAAAGACGAGTGGGACGAGCGCCTGGCTGCCGTGTTCAACCGGGGCTTCTGGGATGGCTACTACCAGGGACAGACCTTGGGCGAATGGAACAAAAACTATGGATCAAATGCCACCGAGCGCAAGGTGTATGTGGGCCGTGGCGTGAAATACTTCTCAAAGTTGGGCGTGGCCGAGTTTACCTGTGAGGCACACGAGTTTAGCGTGGGCGACCGCCTATTGGTAACAGGCCCCACAACAGGCGTGATGTATCTCACCTGCGACGAGATACGTGTCGACCTGAAGCCTGTGCAAACGGCACCCAAAGGCACCCGCGTATCGCTGCCCGTGCCCGACAAAATACGCCCCAGCGACAAGCTGTTCCTTTTGCAGAAAACTGACGAGGAAAAGTGAGGTGTAGGTGCGTGAGGCGAATGTAACAAAAATGATGCATTGAAACATTTGAAACAGCAAGTACTGAAATGTTAAAATGTTACATTGCAATAGGAAAACGTTTATAAAAATCGTGCGCAATGTACCATTTTTCACAAGAAATGAACAAAAAAGACAACAAAAGTGAAAATTGTTGGCCTTTTTATTTGCTCACTCAATAAAAAGAATTACCTTTGTGAGCAGTAAGACACGATGAAACATCCGTACAATATTGACGTAGCTGTACTGATACTTTTCTTCAACCGTCCGCAACAGTTAGGAAAGGTGTTTGACGAGGTGCGGAAAGCGCGTCCCTCAAGGCTGTTCCTATATCAGGATGGCCCACGGTCAGAACGCGACATGAAAGGCATCATGGCATGCCGAGCGATTGTTGATAACATCGATTGGGAGTGTGATGTGCAGCGCCTGTACCAAGAGCGCAATTATGGCTGCGACCCATCCGAGTATATCTCGCAGAAATGGGCCTTCTCAATGGCTGATAAATGTATCGTGTTGGAAGACGATGATGTGCCATCACAATCGTTCTTTCCCTTCTGCAAGGAGCTGCTCGACCGCTACGAACATGATGAGCGTATCACGATGATAGCGGGCTTCAACAGCGACGAGGTGACGCCCAACGTTCCTGACGACTATTTCTTTACCACTGTCTTCTCAATATGGGGATGGGCATCGTGGCGACGCGTAGTAGACAAATGGGACGAACACTACACCTTCCTTGACGACCCTTACGCCCTAAAGAAGCTGGAAGACGTGGTGCGACTGCGCCGCTATCGCTCCGACTTTCTGCCTATGTGTCGCGACCACCGCGCCTCGGGCAAAGCCTTTTACGAGAGCATCTTCTGGGCATCAATGCTGCTGAACAATGGGCTGGCTATCATGCCTACACGCAATCTTGTGAACAACATGGGCGTTACGGCCGACAGCACACATTTCACCAGCAACCTCAACACCATACCCAAGCGCCTTAGGAAAATGTTTACCATGCGGCGCTTCGAGTTGGAGATGCCACTACGACATCCGCGATATGTTATTGAGAATGTGGCATACAAAGAGAGCGTGTACCGCACAAACGCCTGGGGGCATCCCTGGATAAAGGTTGCGCGGTCGGTGGAAGAGCTCATACGCAACCTGCGTTACGGCAATTTCCGCCTCATCGCCACCGCCTTCAGTAGGCGACTGGCAAAGCTCACAGGGCGCCACCGCCACGCGTAAGCACGGCTCGGCTCCCACACTTATTAAGCATCATCTTTATACAATCAATACCTAATTCAATCGACTAATTACCTTTACTAAGATCAATTATTATCTTTTAGACAATCTTTTGGAGGCTCCGCAGTGCTTGCGGGGCCTTCATCGTTTTAGCCCCTCCCCCGCGCCGCGCTGGCGCGCGGCTTTCCCCTCCCCTTCTTGCTCTGGCAAGCGACCAAAGGTCGAGCGATGGAGGGGAGTGAATGGCATTGCTTATTGCTGGAGGACGGGGAACGGAGGCCACCGTCCTACTATGGTTTGCCTCGCACGGTTTTTGCTAAAATACTCACAGTGTGAGTAGTGCAAAGAAAAAAGGCAATGTTTTTTGTTATATTCCTTAGTATAATCTTTTATCATCTGTAGAAATATTGCTATATTTGCACAATAAAACCAAATATAATAAATAACAAACCACATCTTCTTTAAACTATAAACTATTTTTAAAACAAAACAATAAAACAATACACTCTACTTTATGAACAAAAATCAAAAGTTACGAATGGTAGCTGCTGCTGGCATAGCATTGTTGTGCTCAGCTGTGGCCCATGCTGATGGCACACGAGGCATAGGTAAGTATCCTGGCAACCCAGCCGAATGTTACGCACCCACCCTCGCCGCCGACAACGCTTACCGCAACGTGGCCCTGAACCGTATGGTGAAAACCTCGTCGCAGTATGACTTTAACCTCACCCCACAGCTGCTTACCGATGGCCTCATTGCCACCACACAGCCCCAGTATCTGCTGGCCACCACAAACACAGGGGCGCTGTCGCGTCGTGAGCGCGAGAGTGGTATCGACGGCAACGAATACACCTTCTGCAACCTGATGGGCGAGAAGGCATGGCTGCAATATCAATGGAACAACATGCAGCTGAAGGCCAACAAGGTGAAGATTATCTGCACCGTGGCCTATAACCCCGACCAAGCCAAGGGCGGCTATGCCGTGAGCGTGCTGACCAACGATGGTACAAAATGGGTTAAGAAAGCTGAACAGAAGAGCGACGCGCTGCCCGGAAAGGCATCAAAGCAGATGGTGAGCAGCGACCCTAACAAGCAAACCAACACGGGCACGCTGCCCTTGCGTATTGTTGAGCTGACCTTGCCCTTGGGCGACCTCACCTTTAACAATCTGCGCTTTGCCTTTGATATGCCTGGCGCTGCCTATTGGACACTGACCGAGATGAAATTCTTCAATGGCTCGCAGGCCGTAACTGAGCTGCAGCCCTCTACACAGTTTACATCGGCATGGATGAGCAACAAGGGCGGACAGCAGTGGGCATACGTCGACCTGGGTGCCGAGGCTACCATCGACAAGGTGAACCTACACTGGATAGAGAAAGCCCTGCGCGGACGCGTTGACGTGGCTACCACCCTGGGCGCATGGCGCACCGTGGCACAGCTGCCTGGCGGAAAAGCATTGGCCGACAATATCAGCTTTAAGGCTACCAAGGCACGCTATGTGCGTGTGTTGATGACGCAGCCCACCGCTACAGGCCGATACATCATGAGCGAGATGCAGGTGATGGGCCGTGGTGGAGTGGTGGCTCAACCCCACGCCATTGGCGGCATGAAAGACGGACGCTTCTTGCTGGATGGCGGCAACTGGCAGTTGGCGCGCGCCTCTGAGGTAAAGACTACGGGCGAAACAATTGCTACCCCCACCTTCGACACCAACGGCTGGATTACGGCTACCGTGCCTGGCACCGCCCTGATGAGCTATGTAAACATAGGTGCGCTGCCCGACCCCGCTTTGACCGACAACTGGTATAACGCCTCTGAGTCGTTCTTTAACAGCAATTTCTGGTATCGCACCACCTTTGAAACGCCTCAAGAGATGAAGGGCAAGCACGTGTTCCTCAACTTCGACGGCATCAACTGGAAGGCCAACGTGTTCCTCAACGGTAAGAAGATTGACCGCATTGAGGGCGCCTTCACACGCTCGAAGGTCGACGTTACGGCCTTGCTGAAGGCTTCGGGCAAAAACACCTTGGCCGTAGAGATTGTGAAGAACGCACACCCTGGCTCGGTGAAAGAAAAGAACGCAAAGAACACCGACTTTAACGGCGGCATCTTAGGATATGATAACCCCACCTTCCACGCCACTATTGGTTGGGACTGGATTACAACCGTGCGTGGTCGCGACATAGGCATCTGGAACGATGTGGCGCTGACGGCAGAGGGTTCGGTGTCGATGGCCGACCCGCTGGTTTCTACCATCCTGGCGCTGCCCGACACCACCGTAACGCTCACCCCCTCGGTGGTGTTGCGCAACAACGAGAACCACGAGGTTACGGGCACGCTGCGCGGATGGATTGGCGGCATCGAATTTCAGAAACAGGTAACCTTGCCTGCCGCTACCCAGCAGCAGGTAACCTTCCTTCCTGCCGACTTTGCTCAGCTGAACAACCGCACCATGCGCCTGTGGTGGCCTAACGGCTACGGCGAGCCTTATCTGCACGAGGCTGGTTACACCTTCCATATTGATGGCGAGCAGCCTGCACGCACCACCTATAAGGCGGGCTTGCGACAGATGACCTACACCGATATTGACACACGACTGAAGATTTATGTCAACGGCAAACGCTTCGTGCCCTTAGGCGGAAACTGGGGCTTCAGCGAGCAGAATCTGTTGTATCGTGGTCGCGAGTATGACATTGCCGTGAAGTATCACCGCGACATGAACTTTAACATGATACGTAACTGGGTGGGCATGACTGGCGATGAAGAGTTTTATGAGGCTTGCGACAAGTATGGCGTCATGGTATGGCAAGACTTCTGGCTGGCCAACCCCTGCGACGGACCCGACCCTCTTGACGAAAAAATGTTCCTTGACAATGCACGCGACTATACCTTGCGTATGCGTAACCATGCCTCTATCGGCATCTACTGCGGACGTAACGAGGGCTATCCGCCCGCCTCTATTGATAAGGTGCTGCGCCAATATGTGGCTGAACTGAACCCTGGATTGGGATACATCTCAAGCTCGGCCGACGATGGCGTAAGCGGACACGGCCCCTACTGGGCTTGCACACCGAAAGAATATTTCTCACGTCAAACAGGTAAGCTGCACTCAGAGCGTGGTATGCCTAACGTGATGACCTATGAGGGCCTGGTGCGCACCTTTACGCCCGCCACCCTGTGGCCACAAACCGAGGCTTGGGGACAGCACGACTACACCATGGAGGGCGCTCAGCGTGGCGCTTCGTTCAATAACATCATTGCCAACGCCTTCGGACAACCCAAGAACGCAAAGCAGTTTGCCGAGCTGGCTCAGTGGGAAAACTATGAGGGATATCGTGCTATGTACGAGTCGGGATCGAAAGACCGCATGGGCTTGCTCATCTGGATGAGCCACGCCTGCTGGCCCAGCATGACATGGATGTGCTACGATTATTACTTTGAGCCCACCGCTGCCTTCTTTGGCTGTAAGAAAGCTTGCGAGCCACTGCACATACAGTGGAATGCCCTGACACGCGACCCCGAGGTGGTAAACCTGGCGGCTGGCAAGCACGAGGGCCTCACCGCTACACGCCAAATTCTGAATGTGAAGGGACAGGTGATAAGAGACAACCGCACCACACTCAGCACTGCCGACGATACCACCACGCCGCTACAGGCGCTGCACGTTGACGATACCTACAATCTGCAGGGCGGAAAGGTGTTCTTCGTGCGCCTTGAACTGAAGGATGCTGCGGGCAAACTGCTGTCTGACAACTTCTATATCACTTCAAACGACGAGGGCAACCTGCAAGAGCTGAACACGCTGCCTAAGCTGAAGGCCGACAAGCTGCTGCTCACCGTTCAAGGCAATGGCACCACACGCACCGTGACGGTTGAAAACACGGCCAGCACACCTGCCATCTTGCTGCGACTGAACCTGAAGGGTGCCGATGGCGAGCAAATTCTGCCTGTCGACTATTCAGACAACTATTTCCACCTTATGCCAGGCGAGAAGAAAACGGTGACCATCGCTTGGAAGGCCGAAGATGCACGCGCACAACAACCGCTGGTGCAGCTTTCGGGCTTTAATGCTGAGGAACAGGAGAAGTAAGGCCCCACCCCCGCGCCGCTACGCGGCTTTCCCCTCCCCTTATGGAGGGGAGTGAATGGCTTTGCTAATAATGGATTAATAACTGTATTGCAAACTATAGTAGGACAGTGGTCTCCGGAGACCCTCGTCCTACTATTCGTAATAACAACGCCAAGTATAAAGAGAAAACAGGGCATTTAAAAAGTAGGACGGTGGTCTCCGTGCCCCGTCCTCCAGCACCCATCCATCAGCAAGCGAAGGTTATCACATGAAGGACGTGGCACGGAGACTCAACAAATCACAGCCCCCATCCTCATAAGCGCCTTTCTTATAGGCAAATATTGTTAAAAAAGACAAAAATGGCGTGCCGTGTAAAATGTTATTTGTAATTTTGAAGCGTTTAAGTAAATTGGCCCTATGTGGCCAAATATGTATATAATGACGGGAATAGAAATATATCCCGTCGCGTATCTGTGAAGATACGTTGTAATAAAGCTTCGTTTAGGTTAATAATCTATGCGGGAACCAAAAGTTCCCGCTTTTTTTGTCCCCCTTCATTCACTATTTTATTCTCTTTTTGTTATTATGCTCGCAATACGTTGCATTGCTTGCTTCCTGAAGGACATCCTGCCTTTCGCCCTGGCCGCCGCCCTCTACTACGGCGTGATGCGCGTGGCGGGCGCCCACATCCTCGAGGAGTGTATGCAGTTCCTGAAAGGTAAAAGATGAGAGAAGAAGATATGGAAACCAAGAACCCCACCGTAGCCGTGGTGATGTGTACCTACAACGGCGAGAAATACCTGCGCGAGCAGATGGACAGCATCCTGGCGCAGACATACCCCATACACGAGATCATCGTGCAGGACGACCGCTCGACAGACGGCACCGTGGCCCTGCTGCGCCTGTGCCGCCTGTGCCTGCGCCACCGCGCCGCCCTGTTACCCCCCCCACCAGCACGCGCCCGCGGCTGGCGCGGCGCCATCAGGGGCTTCTTCTACCCCTTCATCTTCGCATGGCACTGCTCGCAGTTTGACATGGAGTAGGGGGAAAATTTCTATTTAAATCTCACCACCATCTTTTTCCCATCCACCACATACACGCCAGGCTTCAGGCCGCGCGTGGCGGTAGCCATGCGCTGTCCGGCCATGTTGTACACGGTGGCAGAAGTGGCGGCAGAGGCCGTCGGGGCACCGATGCCCGAGGGCGTGTCGGCGGACGTGCCGTACACGTCGAAGGCGTACAGGCGTATGGCGTTGTCGCCCTCAGGACGCTGTGCCACCAGCTTCACGTAGCGGGCGGCCACGGGCTGCGGCAGGGCATGAATGTGTATGTCGTCGGCCTGTGCCCCCTGCGCATCGACCACACACGTCCACAGGGCCGTGGAGGGGTCGTCATCGGCAGTCACGTATATCTTGTAGTCGGACAGGTTGTGAAAACCCTGCTCGCGCGTCTTGCAGTCGCGTATCAGGAAGTGTCCCACCATACAGGCGTGTGGCAGCGCCACCACCACCCAAGGCTCGGCCGAGGCATTGTCGCACCACTTGGTGGCGTCGTCGCCGTCCAGCAGCTTGTCGGCCCCCTCGCCGTCGCTCACCTGGGCACTCTTGCTGTGAATGGTGCCTCCGGCGCTGGCCGCGCTCACGTTCTGCTCGCCGGCGGGCAGGGCGAAGAGCGAGGCCGTGGCCAGGTCGCCGTCCAGCAGGCGTGCGTCGTCAGTCACGGTCCAGGCACGCAGGCGGTGGGTGCCCATGGCCGACAGGTCGGCCTTGTGGGCGAAGGTGTAGACGGTGGCCTGCGCTGCGGGCAGCAGCGGCAGCGTCTCGGTCACGACGGGCTGGTCGTCAACCTGATAGGCCAGCTGCACGTCGCTGATGGGCTGGTCGGTAGGGTTGGTCACGGTGAGGGCGATGTCGGTCTCGGCACCATACACACCGTCGGTGCACGGCGTGAGCGTGCCGACGGCCAGCGTGTGCGAGGTGGGGGCGGGCGACAGCACCATGCGGTCGATGTTGGGCGCATATCCCTCGTCGTTGCCCAGGCAGATGGTATTGTCGCCCTTCTTCAGCTGCACGCTGAAGGTGCGCATGGCCATGCCGTCGCTGTTCCACGAGAAACCGTTGCCCTGCAGCTCGTGGTACACCTTCTCGCCCCCGTTCACCTGGATGTACAGGCGGCGGGTGTCTTGCGTGATGTAGAACAGGGTGAGGCGGTAGGTGCCGTCGGCGGCAGTCTGTGCCGTGCAGGTCACGGTGTGTCCCTGCCCGAGGAAGCCCACCATCTTGCCGCCCGAGCACAGGCCGGCGGCATCGGTGTCGATGGTGGTGCCGTCAGACACGGTGCCCTCCTCAGCCTCGATGCGCTGGAAGGCAGGCTGCGTGTGCGGCGTCTTGGTGAGGCGGACGGTGAAGCCGCCCGTAGCCTTGACGTGCAGGGCGAGTGTGGAGGCGGCCGTCACCGGTTGCTCGTCGTAGGCAATGTCGGAGGGGCAGGTGCCGTCCTTGTATATCTGAGCCGTGTAGGTGCCGTCGCCCAGCAGTTGCTGCAGGGGCAGCGTCACGTCGCGCTCGTCGTTGGCTATGGAGGCCACGTACCAGTCGTCCCCCTTGCGGCGGGCCACGGTGACATACTGGTCGGGGTTGGCCTCCAGGCAGCGCGTTTCATCCCAGGCGGCGGGCAGCACACCGAGCAGGGGAGCCGCCGGACTGGTGGTGAGGTTCTGGCGCGAGTCGCTCATGGTCTGTATGCCGCTCTCGTACAGGGTGGCCAGGGCCACCTGGTGGCTCCAGGTGGTGAGGTGCCGCAGCACGCCGTCCTTGCGGGCAAACTCCACGGGCGTATAGTCCATGGCGCCTATCACGTTGCGCGTCAGGGCCAGTGTGATGTTGTGCGTGGCGGGGGTGGCCAGGTGGTTGAAGTAGTACTGCTCGCCCCCGTACACGGCCTCGCTGGTGATGAGGTTGGGCCAGGTGCGGCGCAGGCCCGTCGGGCGTGTGCAGCCGTGGAAGTTCACCATGAGCTGTTGTTCGGCGGCCACCTTCAGTAGCTTCTCATATTTCTCCATCATGGCCTTGCGGTCATCCTCGAAGAAGTCTATCTTCACGCCGGCAAAGCCCAGGCGTTTCCACTCGGACAGGATGGAGCGTATCTGCTCCTCGTCGTTGCGGAAGCGGTTCTGGTGACTCCAGATGAACACTTTCACGCCCTTAGAGGCGGCATAGGCCGTGACATCGGCCAAGGCATAGGGAGCGCCGTCCCACCCGGCGTCGAGGGTGTAGTAGGGCCAGTGCATGTTGTGCGCCATGTCGATATAGTCTTTCACGATGTTCAGGTCGTGGCGTTCCTGTCCGTCCTCGCCGCCCCAGTCCCACGATGACAGGCCCGCCTGTATCCAACTGGTGTCGGTGAGTGAGGTGGCAGGGTTGAGGTCGTCGTTGAGGTTGCTCTCCACTATCGTTGCCAGCGTGCCCATGTACAGGGTGCGCCAGGGCGTGGTGAAAGCCGGGCCCACGGTGGGTGTGTCCTGGAGGGCGAAGCTGAAGCAACCGGGGTGGGTGGTGTCGCCCGCTACCAGCGCCGAAGCGCAGAACTGGGCGTCGCCCTGGCTCTCGGTGAGCAGCACCCAGCAGTCGTCGCCCTCGGTGCTCTTCACCAGGGCGGGCACGCACAGCTTGCGGGTGTTGTCGCTCACGCCCTGCAAGTCGCTCCATGAGCGGGCCGGGTAGGGCTGCGAGTAGTCGGTCACGTATCTCTGTGCCCAGCACCGCTCAAACGAGGGCAGGTTCACCTCGGCCTTGTCGGCCGTCACTGTGAGGGGCTCGTCGCCGTTTACCACATAGCGGAAGGCCACGCCGTCGTCGTAGGCGCGGCACTGCAGGGCCAGGGTATGGCTGCCCTTGGTGAAGATGAGGGTGAGCTCGTTGCAGGTGTTGTGATAGACGGCACACTTGCCCGTGGGCAGGGCATACTGCTCGTTGATGGGCCGCGTGCTGTGTGCCGACAGGGCAAGCCCTGCCGAGAGGTCCGCCTCCCGGGCCACCAGACCGAGGGGCGAGGCGGCTACCAGGGTGTGCGTGCCGCGTGTGACGGTGTAGGTGAGTTGTCCGCTGTCAGAGCGGTCGATGGCCAGCGTGTTCTGTCCGTCGGGTGATGTCACGCTGCCTACCTCGTCGGCCATCGTAGCCGTACTGAGGGTGCTTAGGCAGAGTGCCAGCATTAGGGTTGTCGTTGATGTCTTCATAGTCGTTTTTTTTTTAGTTAGATATTGATGTCATTTTTTCATGTCGTGTCGGCTCTGCCTTTCTTTTGCAGTGTTGCCCTGTCCTTTTCTGTCACCCTGTCCTTTAAATATAATGGGCAGGCGGTTGTGCATAATTCTGTACAGCAGAGGCCAGGGGAGGGTGTCCGGCAGATGGTGTGTGGCAGGTGTCCGTGTGCAAAGGTAAAGGTATAAGGGGGTTAGGGACTGTACAGATTTGTGCAATAAATGTACAGATTTGTGCAAAAGCCTACTTTTTCTGCGTTTCCGCCCTCATTTTGTGGGTCGCCACCCATGAAGGGTTGGCGGAAAAGTATTACTTTTGCAATGCTGAACCGCCCCAACGCACAACTGTAAAAAAACGATGCTGAACACCTGAAGATACCACCATGATGCTGAGTACACTTATCTTATCTGCCATGAGCCTGCTGTCGGCCTTTGTGGGCCTGGGGCACGGCTATGTGCGCACCATCGGTCTGACCGACGGCCTGTCGAGCCAGGCCGTATATGCCCTGCACCAGGACGCGCAGGGATATATGTGGGCGGGCACCTACGAGGGTCTGAACCGCCTGGACGGGCGGCACGTGAAGGTGTACCGGGCCGGGCGCGACGGCCACGACCGGATAAGCGGCGACATCGTGGAGCGCGTACACGAGACTCTGCCCGGTGTGCTGTGGATACATTCCAACTTCGGGCTGGACTGCCTGGACACCCGCACGGGCCGCATAGCCTATCATCCGGCACTGAACGGCAGCTACCGCAGCACCACCGCCCCCGACGGCACCGTGCTGGCCACCAATGCCGACGGCCGCTGCCTGTATTACCACTACGGCCGGCGGCAGTTTGTGCCTACGCCCCTGCCCGGCGTGTGCTTCGACAGCATCAGGGGCTTCGCGATAGACGGGCTCCGCCGCCTGGTGGTGACGCAGCCCTCGCGTACCGACGTGTTTGCCCTCAGCACCTCAGCAGGAGGCACCACGCGCCTGCGTCTGGTGCGGCGCATGAGGGTGGCCGGCACCTGCCTGGCCTATGCCGCCGACTGGGACGGCGTACAGCAACTGGTGGCCGACACGGCCTATAACATATACGAGCGCACCGCCACCGACCTGCACCTGCGCCGCCTGTGCCAGGCTCGCCCCACAGCTCCGGCGGCAGGGCGCATAGGCGGCCTGGTGCGCATGGGGCACACGCTGCTGGTGGCCTACAAGGGGCGAGGCGTGATGGCCATAGACCTGCGCACGGGGGCGCGGCAACTGCTGCCCGTGCACGAGGGCGTGAACGCCCTCGTGCCTGACCGGCGGCAGCCTCTGGTGTGGATGGCCACCGATGGGGGGCTGCTGCAGTATGTGTACGACCGCTACCGCTTTCTGCCCATGTCCTTCGGCCAGAGCGGCTGGACGGGGGCCGCCGTGCGGGCCATCTATATAGACCCTCACGGCGACCTGTGGCTGGGCACCCGCGGCAACGGCCTGCTACGCTACGACGGTGCCCGCACCACCGATGGGCCGTCGGCCCGCTATACCACGGCCAATAGCATGTTAGGACACGACATGGTGTTCAACATCGTGCCGTCGGCACACCGCCGCCTGCTGTGGATAGGGACTGAGGGCGAAGGGCTGAACTATTATTCTTACCGCCTGCAGCGCGTGTGCCGCCTGCGGCCCAGGCAGTGGCCCATGGTGCGCTGCATACACTATGTGGTGGAGACGGGGCCTGACGAGCTGTGGGCCGTGTCGAACTGGAACGGGCTGTTGCATATATGGCTGAAGGACACGGCTGGCGAACCCGAGATAGTATCCTGCCAGCAACTGCTGTACGATGACCGCCGACCCGGCTTCGCGCAGTTCTTCACCATCCGCCAGCAGGGACATGAGCTGTGGCTGGCCAACCGCGAGAACGGCGTGTACTGCCTGGACACGCGACGCTCCCTGCTCACCCATGTGCTGTTTGTACGGCCACAGGCATCGGCTGCCAATGACGTGCATACCTTATGCACCGACATACCGGGACATGTGTTGGTGGGCACATCGGCCGGACTGCTGGACATTGTGCGGGGACATGGCAGGCGCCTGCACGTGCGCAACCTGAGCCGACGGGCCGCCCTGGAGGGACAGGCCGTGCGGGCCATCACGGCCGATGGTGCCCACGGGCTGTGGGCCGCCACGGCGCACGGACTGCTACATGTAGACCTGCTGAACGGCTCCACCCGCTACCATGAGGTGCGGCCCCCGATGGAGCTGGCCGACGGGGCCGCCTGGCGCTGCCCCGCCACAGGCATCTGCTATTTTGGTGCCACCGAGGGCGTGATGTGCGTAGACGAGAATGCCGCCGCTCCCGACCGCCCCTACGTGCCTCCCGTGCTGTTCGAGGGACTTGATGACGGCGCCACGCTGCGGCCCCTGCATGATTTCGCCCATTCACATCCTTTTCCCCATTTTGGCTCTTTCTCCCATTCCTGCTCCGATTTATGTCCCTCTCCGGACACTGACACCCGCTCCATCAGCATAGCCCACGATCAGACTTACCTGTCGCTGCGCTTCTCTGCCATCGACTATCTGGATGCCCCGGGCTACAGCTTTGAATACCGCATGGGCCGCACCGACACCCTGTGGCACCGCACCGTGGGCGGACCGCTGCTGTCGCTGGTCGGACTGGCTCCAGGCACCTACCGTCTGGCTGTGCGCTACCGGCACGGCACCGTGGTGTCGGCACCCCGTACGCTCACCGTGCGCGTGCTGCCGCCTTGGTGGGCCTCGCCCTGGGCCAAGGGGTGCTATGCCCTCCTGGCCCTGGTCTTGGCATGGGGCGGCGTGCGCCTGTACCGCCTGGTGCAGCGACGGCGACGCGAGCGTGAGGAGCAGCGACGCACGCTGGAGGCACACCGTCGTAAGGTGCGGCAGATGGAGCAGTTGAGCCGCGAGATGGGCACGCCGCTCACCCTCATCAACGGCCCCGTGCGTCAGATGCTGAAGTGGCCCAGTCTGGACGAGAAAACGCGCCGATACATGGCAGTGGTGAGTAGCAACGCCGAACGCATGAAGGATCTGGCACGCGCCATGTTGCACGGCCACGGCCCGGCGGCGCTGCACAGCCATGCCGAGGCTCTCGGCCACCCCGTCAAGGTGGCCGAGGGCGAGCACGTGAAGGCACCCTCTCTGCCCTACGTGATGGTGGTGCACGGACATGCCGAGCTGCTGTGGATGCTGGCCGATGCCTTAGGCTCATGCTACAACACCGTGGTGTGCCGCTCTGCCGGCACGGCCAGACAGTGGCTGCTGCGCCGCCAGCCTCAGCTGGTGGTGGTGGGTGCCCGGCGACTCGATACCGACACCGTCGACTTCTGCCGCCTGCTGAAGGGGCACCGCTCCACGGCTCACCTGCCCCTGGTGCTGCTCACTTCGCGCGATGACACGGAGGCCGATGCCCTGGCTCCCATCACGGGGGCCGACGTGCGCCTGACCGAGCCTTACGACGAGGCCGACCTGCTGTCGGTAGTGTCGGGACTGATGCAGCGTGCACAGGTGCTGAAGGAATATTTCGAGACATCGGCAAGCGCCTTCGAACTGGTGGACGGCCATGTGTTGCACAAGGACGAGAAGGAACTGCTGGAGCGCATCGTGGCCGTGATAAACGCCAACATCACAAACCCGCAGCTCAGCACCACCTTCGTGGCCCGACAGTTGGGCATAGGCACGCGTAACCTGTACCGGCAGTTGGCCGCCTTCACCCACGACACGCCCACCGCCATCATCCGCGCCACGCGTCTGGAACGTGCACGCCGCCTGCTGTCGCACACCACGCTCACGGTAGAGGAGATAGTGTATAAGGCAGGATTTTCCAACCGCAGCACCTTCTACGCCCAGTTTGCACAGAAGTTCGGCTGCACACCGCTCGAATACCAGCACCGCTGCCGCGAGGAGGGACGCCGGGGTATGCAAGACGAGGACTGACCTTGTGGCGCGCAACAGGCCCGGCGCTGCGCCACAGGGGCAAACAGGGTCTGTATGCAGCAGAAAATGAGGCCGTAGCCCTTGTCTTACCGAAAAAAACGCTACCTTTCCTCTATAAAACAAAAATGAATATCTCCGCAAAAGGTAACTAAACATC
>OIWS01001423.1_pt1 | contig 23887 bp, 15 predicted proteins | sample 1587611 | NCBI WGS metagenome assembly OIWS01 (sample SAMEA3888919, study PRJEB22519) | human gut metagenome | biome: human gut; feature: human-associated habitat; material: faeces | place: Denmark | collected 2010 | reverse complement strand
CACCGGCTGCCGGCGCGGGCGCCATTTCCGGCGCCATCACGCCGTCGTCACCGACGCCGCCGCCACCGCCGCCGCCACCCTCTCCGGCAATTCCGGAAATCAGGTTGCCGCGGATCGGGAAATAGCGGGTCTGCATCTCATCCACCTCCGGCCCGATGAACACGCCGTCGTGTTCGATGCGGTACTTGAGCCCGGTATCCTGGCAGATGTAACGCAGCACTTCACTCATCGGAATGCGCGAAAAACTCATCGTAATCCGTTTCAGCGTCTCCGCCGTCCTGGCGTTGATACCGGTGGAAATGTTGACCCCCTGCTTATCCGGATCAAACACTTTGCTGCGGCTGTTGAGGAAGCGGATCACCGCCATGATGTCGGCATCGTCAAACGCAATACTCGGGAAGATGATCCGCTCCATCTTCGCGTAGACCCCTTCGGTATCCACCGGACGCTCCGTCCCCGGCCGGACCGTGGAATCCACACTCACCGTGAAGACCGGCTCCGCCCACTGCCAGTCGGCAAAGGCCATCATCCCCATCGTATCCGCCGAACGCCGGTGTAATCCGTAGGTATAGATCTGCCGGTAGATTCTCGACATCAGATCCACCGCCTGAACGTTGTAGGGGTCGATCAGGAAAATCCGCTCCGCCCGGCTGCGCGCTTCCTCATACCGCTTCTGGCGGAAAAACACTTCCGCTTCCCGCAGCAGCCGGTTAATCGTCGCCCGATCGTGCGCCAGCTCCGGATTGGCCTTGTCAAGCGACACCGCGGTTTTCGCATCTTCCCCCTTCTGGCACTTCGTGCAGTACTCTATCAGTTCAGCGGCCTCCGCCTTGCTCCCGGGATCGATGTTCTGGACATCTGTCGCAATGGAAATCGCATCGGCATATCGCTTCTCCGCCGTTGCCAGACGGGCACGGAACAACAGCGATTTCGCCCACTCATGCCGAATCTCCGCCAGCTCCTGCCGGCACGCCGTCCGGCGCGATTCCGCGATCAGGCCGGTGTCCTTCTCCAGCTCCGCCAGAATCTCCTGAAACACCTTGACCGCTTCATCAAATTTCTGCTCAGAGCGCAGTTTTCTGGCGGCAGTCAGTTTCTCGTCCTGAGCGGCATAACGCGCCTGCCGCGCTTCCCGCTCCTTCTGGCTGAACTCATCGTCGAAACCGCTGCGAACGGCTTTCTGAACGACCACGGCCCCTTTCGGCTCCTCGGCGGCCGCCCCGGACACGCCGGCTGCCACAACCGCCAGACCGATCGCAGCCATGCCACGCGAAATAAGCTTCCGGTTAGAGATTTCCATGCTCTGTTTCTACCTTACATTATTGAATCGATCGTTTCATTCATTTTTTCATCTCATCTTGCACCGGTTCAGCGCATCCTGCGCCCCGCACCGATGCCGAACTCATCCATGCCCGGCTCAACCACATCGTGGCGCACAAGCATCTCTTCCGGAATCTGGCCATCCTTGGTAACCAGCATCGAGGTTCCCGCCGGATCCAGCGTGGTGTCTCCCTCAAACTTCGTGGGATCCTCCAGCTGTGCCGTCATTTTTTTCGGATCAATCGACTTCAGCCGGTACCGGGTGGTGCCGATCGCACGGCTGCCCATCGTGAACACCTCGCGGATATCACAGATGTACACCTTGTCCTTCATGCCGGTGTCGATCAGAATCGCCTTGGGATTCGAGGAGTAGACCTTCTGGCCCACCTGCATCTCCAGCTTGTCCTTGCCGTTGCCATCGCACTGCTCGAGGTAGATCACCGACTCGTCCTTGATCAGCTTCGTTCCATCCTTGGTCAGGCCGGGAACCTCCGTCTGTTTGCGGAGAATATCGTAGATCTTATACTCTTTTTTATCCAGCGTGATAATGCTGCCCAGCATCTCGATCTGCGTCCGCTCACGACCGCGATCGTCTTTGGTGTTGAGCTGAATGTCCCACTTCTGCTTGTCGTCGCTGTTGTTGGCGTTGAGCGCACGGAACGTGATCGGCAGTTCCACCCGGCGCAACGCGGAGAGCTTCAACCGATACCAGAGCGGCGGCCGGCTGCGCGGGTCGGTCGGATTCGTCCCCATCTTGATCTCATAGACGTTGGAGAATCCATCCCCGTCCTTATCCATGCAACCGTCGTGCGGATTGGTCTTGTCAAACCCATATTTCCCCTCATCGACGTCCGACATGCCGTCGCCGTCGGCGTCTTCCGCGGTAACCTTCCAGATCGGCCCCTTCTTCTCCGGCGGCTGAACCAGTTCACCGTCACAGAGCGGACACTTGCCGGGCGGAATCTCCTTCTGCCCCTCTTTTCTCTCCTTGTTCGCCTCCGGACCACCCTGGAAATAACTCCGCGGAATGATCTTGCTGCAATGCGGACAGCGCGCCATCGCAAACGGAATCACCAGATCGGAGAAATGTTCTTCATTCCCCTTCTCCCGCGCGACCGACGGCCGCCACGTCAGACCGGTCTTCTGAAATCTCGCCGCAACATCGAAATCCGCGGCTTTGGGATCCTGCGGCTCATAGTCGGCCTTACGGCTCGGAATCTGCAGGCTCTCCTCCGTCACCTCACGCGTCTGCTGGATAATCCGCAAAACGTGAATCATCGAAATAATAAACGCCACCAGCAAAAACAGCAGGATCAGTTTCTCATAATGTCGCTTCAGAAATTCCAAAATAAACCTCCATGCCCCCGCTAGTTCTGCATGATATAATCCACGTCGATCACGGCCCGGCATTCGTCACTGCCGCCGATCAGCGTATCACCGTAGCCGAAGCGTTCATAATATTTCTTCTTCTTCTCGGCCTCTTCAAACTCTTTCACAACCTGTGCGCGCCGAACCTGAAGCTCTTCCGAAGTGAGCTCCGTCCGCGTCGGCATTTCCACAGGAGCAACCGGCTGCCGCCGGCCGCGACGGCCACGCACCTGCGGCTGCTGCGCCGGAGTCGTCGTCGTCATTGCCGCCGCCGCCGCACTCTTGCGCGCCTCCTGCTCCATCAGCGAATCGATGAAATCCTGTGGCAGCGTATTCTCCTGTGAGAACAACGCCTCCGCCGGATCATTCAGAGCATACAGTGAAACACTCCGCACCAAGTAGACCCGGTTGGACGCAAACGCGTTGTCAATGTCCTCCACCAGCTTCCGGATGTTGCTGATCGAGCCGGTCACCTCGAAGGAGAAATGATAAAGCTGGTAGCCGCCCGATTCTTCGCCAGCAAGCGTCCGCTTGCGGAACGCAGTCAACTCCTTGACTCCGGATTTGCTGATCCGCTGCGCAAGATCACCGATGATATCCCAGTTGCGGACCACCAGCGGGTATTCCTCTGGCTGGTAGACCGTGTTCTCCTCGAACGAGAAGAGAGAGGCATTCGGCCCAACCGCCACCTTGCCGGCCAGCATGTCAAGCAGTTTATACCGGAAATCGCTGATGAATTTCGTGAGGTTTTCCGGACGGCTCTGCATCGTCCGGGGAATCCCGAGCGCCCCGAGAAATACCTCGTCGATGTTGAACTCCGTAATGGGTTCCGTCGTCGCGTTTTCCGCCAGCTTCCGAAACTCCTGAAGCGCCTCCGGCCAGTTGCGGAAACGGCGCTGGAACTGTTTGTAAAACACCCCCTGCTGCGCGCTGTTGTTCGCATCGATCCGGTCCCACCCCTCGTGGAATTTCTCCTTGAGCCACGCCAGCGTAATCTCCTTCGGAGCATCTTCCGCCTTCGCTTCCTTCGCCGTAAGCTTCAGCTCCTTGATGAAAGCATCGACCGCCGGATCCAGCGGGTGACCAAATCGCTTCTGCAGACCTGCCGCAGTCTTCGAATAGAGATCGATGTCCGCAGAAATCCGCGGCTTGTTGTCATCAACCGGCGCCGGCGTCTTGGCGATCAGCTCCCCAATCTGCTTGCGCAGTTTGTCGGTCTCGTTGATGTAGCGGGTCATCTGCGTATACCGAATCGCAGTCCATACCAGCAGCGCCAGCGCCACCACCACGGAAACTCCGAGCACAATGAACAGCACAAGATTGTTTTTGACAAATCGATTCACAGTCTCTCTCCGTCCTATTTCTTGACAGGTTCTTTCAGTTTGAGGCGCATTTCGAACGAGGTGAGGTTCAGAACCTCGGTCTCCTGTTCGTACTTGTCCAGAATCGACCCGTCGTCGTCATTCGAAAAATACTTGGATTTCTTGATCTTCTGCTGAAGTTCATTCTCCAGGAGGTCACGCCCCTTGAGCACGAGAGTATACCCGACCAGATGCAGCTGCTTCGCTTCCGGAATATCCACGAACCCCGGATCCTGCTGCTGACGCTGTTGTTGCTGCTGCATCATCCCGCCGCCAAAAGGCCCGAACGGCGTATCCTGCGGCACCGGCGCCGCATCCGTCTGCCCCGGAACCGTATCCCCGATCGCCTCCAGCTTGGTCAGCCACATCGAATCCGGCAACAGAGTCTGCAACTCGTTCAGAATGTCAGTCCACTTGCTGCGTTCCGCCAGAAAGTTCGCAGGCACTTCAAAGCTGGATTTCGCCGAGTTCAACGACCCCATCAGACGGTTGATCTCATCCATCTTCTTCGTCGTCTCCTCAACCCGGCTCTTGACCCGTTCCACCCGCGCCTTATCGAAATTCAGACGCCGGTTCACACCGACCGCGAAAATCACCAGGCAGACGATCAAAGAAAACACCGACGCATAGAAGTAAGGCTTCTTGCGGTCCAGCTCCTTCTGGCGCGTGATGCTCCGGGGGGTGAGCGTAATGTCGATCGGGCACTGCGTGAGGTTGCGCAGACTCATGCCGATCAGCTCCTGGAACATCGGGGCGATGGCCTGCAACGCCTCCTTGTCCACCGTCTCGGCAATGGTGATCGCACTGAAGGTGTTCAAATACTCCACCGGCACCCGCAGCTTCTCCTGGAAGAAATCGGTGATGTAAAGCATCGTCGAGCCGCCGCCGGAAAGCAGCACCCGCGTCGGCCGGTTGCCGCCGTGCTGCGCACGCCAGACGTTCAGCGAACGGCTCACCTCGCCGTGAAGTCGCGTCATCACGTTACGGGCGATCTTCGAAATGGTCGCCGCCACCTCCGACTCCGGCTCCTCATAGGCGCCGCCAAGCGCTACAAAGCCGTGGCGCTGCTTGAGCTCCTCCGCCTCGGCAAAACCGATTCCGAACTCCTTGGCAATCTGATGCGTGATCGAATCGCCCGCAATCGGAATGCTCCGGATGAATGCCCGGCTGTGGTCGGCAATCATCAGATTGGAACCGCTTCCGCCGATATTCAGCAGCAGTACACACTCATCATCCCGGCACTGCCCGCTCCCCTTGGCCGCGTTGAACAGCGCGACCGGAGCAATTTCCACACTGAGAATCTCCTTGCCGGAGTCCTCGATCACATCGGTGTACTGGGTGATCTGATCGGTCTTCACCGCGACGAACAGCGCTTCAAACTCCTCGTGCGGCTCGGTCACCTCCACTACCGAACCGTCTTCCTGCGTTTCGGAATGTTTCTCTTCCCACTCGTGGCGGAGCAGCTGATACCCCCACTCCACCTCGTCCATCGGGTACGGAACCGTCTGGCGCGCTTCAAATTCCACCACCTTCGCAATCGCAGAGGAGTTCCCCATGAGCGGCGGAAGTTTGCTCAACCGCGAGAACGAAGACTGACCGGGCAGTGAGAGCCGCACCCCCTTCGCGGTGAAGTTGTTCTCGGCGAGCATCTCGTGGTAGATCTGCGCGAAGGTGAACCCCTCTTCGCCCTGCTCCTCAAGATGGCGGAACGCAAATTTTCGCAATGTGATTCCGCCGCCCGGGGGGAAGACAAACTCAGCCATCTTCAGGTTGTCCCCGCCGACGTCAATCGTTAAAATCGAGTTCTCTTTTGCCATTTCCGCTAGTTCCGATGTTTCACCGCCGGGATCTTCCCGGCGCGGGTCATTGAGTTTATTTCATGCTGTCCGGCTTGATCAAATCATAATCATCCGGCCGGATCATCCGCCACGGCGTATTGCTGCGCGGCAGAATGCCTCCTTCCACCTTCAACGCATTGGAGGCCGCGGCATATCTCGCGAACTCCGCCGCCAGTTGCTGTTCATTTCCGCCACGCAGACCGTAGAAGCCGCGCCCGATCACCGTTCCGTTCCGGTCGGTGAAGGTCGCCTCCGCAATAAACGTGCTCGAATTGACGGAACTGCCCACCCCGGTCGCGGCAAGGTAACGGTCGAGCAGCTGCGGCGGGATCATCATCGTCGCTGTATGTTTGCGACTGTCGATCGGAATTGTGACAAACCGGGTGACCCCGTTCATCACGCAGGGAACCTTTCGCCCGCCGCTCTGCGCCGTGAAGACAACGGTCAGCGTCAGATTCACATCGTCGATCCACGCCCGGCGGTTCTTCTCGATCTTCGGATAGTAGTCGATCACAAAGACACACCAGCGGTTCCGGAGGTTGTTGGACATGGCGCCGCCGGAAAAGTTGTCGCTGCCGAAATTCGGCGCCGATACATTGTTCTGCAGCGTAATTTTGATCTTGTTGAAGAAGTAATCATCCGTGCTGCTGCGCGGCGCCCCGGAAACCGATACGGCAGACCAGACCGCCGCCAGAATCACCACCGCCGCCAGAACACTTTTCATCTTGATGAAACTCCCTATTCACTCGCTCTGTTTTATTTCGCCGCCTCGGCCTTCGGAGCCGCCTCCGCTTTCGGAGCCGCCTCGGCCTTCGGAGCCGTCGTTTCCACCTGCGCAGCGGGAGCGGCGGCAGCTTCCAGCGCCGCAGTCACGCCGTCGTCGGAACGGCCCATCCGGACACCGTGCCCGATCAACGAAGCGAGCACCAGGGTAAGCAGGAAAAACACCGCCGTCATGATGACGGTGGCACGGGTCAGATGGCTGCCGGCCTGCCCGCCGAAAACCGACTCGCCGACGCCGCCGAACGCGGCCCCCATTCCGCCGCTCTTCGACGGTTGAATCAGAATGATCCCGATCAGCAGCAGCGAAACAACGACCACCAGCGCATAAAGAAAAACGGTCAAAGTCGACATGAAACAGTACCTTTTTCTGACATTTATCCAGCAGGCCGGAACCGCATCGCGGCCCGGCGCTCCCTATGAAACCAGTTAATATTAGCGCACAGCTTGGAAAAAGTCAAATTTTTTTTCCAAAACTTTGCGCCAATATCATGATATTTTCGCGGATTACACCGTTTTTTACTTCGCAATGGCGTTGTGGATCAGCGCGGAGAAGCTCTCCGCCTTGAGCGCGGCACCGCCGATCAGTCCGCCGTCGATGTTGCGCTGCGCCACCAGTTCCTTCGCATTTTCCGGCTTCATGCTGCCGCCGTACTGAATCCGGACACCCTCGCCGATCTCGCGGCCGAACAGATCATTGAGCGTGCAGCGGATGAAGTTGTGGGTCAGCTCCGCCATCTCCGGCGTCGCAGTCTTGCCGGTTCCGATCGCCCAGACCGGTTCGTAGGCGATCACCACGCGGGACATCTCCTCGCCGGTGAGACCGGCCAGGCCGCCTTCGAGCTGACGGGCCAGCACCTCTTCGGTACGGCCGCCCTCACGCTCTTCGAGCAGCTCGCCGATGCAGACGATCGGCTTGAGTCCGGCCGCCAGAGCCGCCTTGAGACGCTTGTTGACCGTCTCGTCGGTCTCACCGAAATACTGACGGCGCTCGCTGTGCCCGAGAATGACGAACTCGGCGCCAGCCTCCTTCAGCATCGCCGCGGAGATCTCGCCGGTGAACGCACCGCTCTCCGCCCAGTGAACGTTCTGCGCACCGACCTTGATGTTGCTGCCGCGGGCGGCTTCCACCACAGCGGCGAGCGTGGTGAACGGCGGGCAGACCACGATTTCCGCGCACTCCGGGCAGACATCGGCGACCAGCGGCTTCAGCGCTTCGACCAGGGCTTTGCCCTCGGCCGCGGTCTTGTTCATTTTCCAGTTACCGGCGATGATGACTTTGCGACTCATTTTATTTTCCTCTCAAATCGTGAATTTTGACGTAAGGCACTGAAAGGCCAGTTGAGAACATAGCATGAAAAAGCTTTTTTTTCAAATGGCGGAATCCGTGGAAGCCGGGTTTGCGTCAGTTTTTTTCACTTTTTCAGATTCCGCCGCCGGTTTCGGAGCATGTTTATCCACCGCAACCGCCGACAGAAACCGGGTCCGGCGCCAGAGGATCCAGAGCGTCATCCATCCGCTGCTGCTCTCCCGGGAGATCACATCCTCCACCCCGTCCCCCTTGAGCAATCGGGCCCGGTCCTCCAGCATCGGATACATATAGCGGTTGTGAAGACGGTCGGAAAACATGTTGTATTCCCTCCGGTTCGGCCGGGTGGTCGAACCGCTCCAGACCGGCAGCCAGTAAAAGAGGTAAAGCCCGGTGTTGTTCGCCTCGATGTTCCCGACCACCGGCCGCCCGGAGGAGCTGAGCTGCCCCGGCACCGGAGGAGTGCTGCGGATAAAAGAGGTGTTGCAGCCGGCCAGCAGCAGCGACGCCGCCGCCAGAGTGCAGAAAAACAACCGTTTCATTGCGGAATTCTCCCATCGTTCGGTTCCTGTTGTTCGTCGCCGATAATCTAATTCCGGAATCTCCCTTTTACAAGTCCCTCCGCAGCGAATTCTCACACGAGCCTGACAATATCTTAACATTCGGCCACTATATTCTACGCCATCAAAAGCTCCCGGGGCGGAACCGTTCCGTCGGGAGATCAATCCGCATTCAAAAGAAAGGAACTTCCTATGAAACGATTTGCAGCGGCACTCCTCCTGGCAGCCGGGTTCTGCCTCGCCGCGGCGCCGACCACCCGGGCGGAGAAAAACGTCCGGACCATCCGCCTGATCCAGGACGACGCCCAGGACTACATGGTCTCCAAGGTCTATCAGCTCAAATATCTGAAGGCGAACGACGTCACCCCGTTCCTCCTCGGCGTGGTCAAGCGCTACAACCAGCAGTCCACCGTCAACCGCATCAATTACAAGGCCGCCAACCAGCAGCTGCTCACGGTGAGCTGCCCGGTCAAAATGATGCCCTATGTCGATGAACTGCTCGCTAAACTGGACCGCCCCGCCAACATCGTCGGCCGCGCTCCCGGCGATCCGATCCGCGGCACCGGCATCACCCGCACGGTCTATCCGGCCCGCTTCCGCTCCGCCCAGGTGATGGTGGACATCATGGAGGGCACCGGCATCAACGCCGGCGGCGACTCCTTCGTCGGATACGACCCCACTACCAACCTCATCTACTGGAAGGATGACAGCAACAAAAACCGCGACCTCCTGAAATATCTCGCCTGGCTCGACCGGCCGATCCCGATGGTCAACCTCGCCCTGACCGTCTACGAAGTGCGCGAAAGCGAACTGCGCGACCTCGGCATCGACTACCTCGGCTGGCGCAACGGGCCGGGCCTCAACCTCTTCTCCGCCGGATTCGACGCGATGAGCCTCTCCTCATCGGGTTCCGCCGCATTGCAGGCCGCCAGCGGCGCCTTCGGCGGCTTCTTCTTCGCTCCCCAGTTCGACGCGAGTTTCGTCCGCATGCTCCAGCAGGACGGCCGCGCCGACATCGTCAACACCGCCAGTCTGACCATGGCCAACAGCGACAGCAACACCTACTCCATCGGGTTCGATCCTCAGTCGCAGGCCATCTTCAAACGGGACAACGATCAGCTTCAGGTGGGGATCTCCGGCGTCGGCATGAAGGGCGGCGTGAAGGAGCCCGCCCAGTCCACCGGCGCGAGCAATCCGCTGCTCAACAGCACGACGCCTCCGCCGCCGCTCCAGATGCTGATCACCGCCCCGCGCATCTGCTTCCGCGCCCCCGCGGACCCGCAGACCGGACTGGTTTCGGAGCGCGCGGAAGACGGGACGATCCATGCACTGGTGACCTTTCAGTACAACATGCAGGTCTCCAACGTAGTGGAACGCAACAACTACGGCGCGGAACTCGCCGAGGTGAGCTCGTTTTCCGGCAACTGCAACCTCCTCTCCGGCGAAGAAAAAATTCTGGCCGGCTGGAGCGAGGAGAGCGACGTCGAACAGGTGATCGGCGTGCCCTTCCTCTCGGAGATTCCGGTTCTGAAATATCTCTTCTCCACCACCACCACGAACCGGCAGAAGAGCTGGTTCTTCATCACCGCACGGGCGGTGTTCGCCCATCCGGAAAGCCTGCCGCAGGTGTGGGGCGGCCAGCTTCAGGCGTTCGACGATATCGCACCGGTCACCACCGCAGTAAGTTCGAACTAACCGCATGGCATGAGACAGCATAAATCAGAGGTTTTGACAGCATTATGAATACGAAACAGATGAGTTTTCTTCTGGCCGCCTTCGCCGCCGTTCCGCTCTTTGCCGCGCCCGGCGACTCCGAATCGGCGCCGTTCTACACCAGCAGCCGGGTCTCCGGCACGCTGGACACGGTCAACACGCAGCTCCCCTCGCCGGGGACGCCGCGCAACAGCAACAACAACGACACCGCCAGCTACATGGACACCCAGGTGCAGGCACAGCTCCGGCTCGATCTGGATAAGGACACCGACGCCGTCCACTTCATCCGGGACAACAACGACCCCAAGGTGGTGACCAAAACCTACGTCCTCAAGCACGCCGAACCCTATTCTCTGCGCACCTTCCTGCGGGAGATGGTGCAGACCAAACGGGTCTTCGGCAGCGACACGGCGGTCGAATGCCTCCAGTTCGAAGACGGCGTCTCGCTGCTCTTCATCTCGGCGGAGGAGTACCGCTTCCACGACCATGAAAACGGCATGGGGATCGATTCGATCGTCGAACGGCTCGACAAACCCGGCATTCTCCACAGTTCGGGCCAGCCGAAATATGTCTACTTCCCCGCCAACGTCCCGGCGGAAACGCTGATGCCGATGATCAAGCACGTCGGCATGAACGTCTCCGGCGACGAAACCGAACTGACCGGCGGCAAAGACAAGGTCCAGCTCGACCCCGACCTCAACTGCCTCTTCTTCAACACCGCCTCCTATTCGCGCCGGAACATCGAGGAGATGCTCCGCAAGTACGACGTGCCGCTCCCGGAGCTGCGGATCCGCTTCTGCGTCTACGAACTCTACTCGGAAAACGATGAGAAACTCGGGCTCGACTTCCAGTCGTGGAAGAACAACGAAGGGACCGAACTCTTCAGCACCGGCGCCCGTTTCCGGGACAACTGGGCGGCCACCTACGGCGGCACGATGAGCCGTCCGCAGGGTTCCGAACGCACCAGCTTCTACAACTTCAACCCGAAGTGGAACACCCGTTACATCGACTTTCTCGCCAGCAAAGGCAAGGCGAAAATCGCCCACTCCGGCGAAGTGGTGGTGCGGCAGAACACGCAGACCTCCTTCCAGCGGCTGACACAGCTCTTCACCATGGATTCGACCGTTCCGGCCGAAAACACGGAGGAGCAGCCCGACGGCTGGTTCGGGCAGGCGTTCGACAAGGTGCTCGACGCCTTCGGCCGCACCTCGCCGGACAATCAGATCACCGTCGGCAAAGACAACCAGACCTCCGTCGTCCGGGACGACACCAATCAATACGGATTCACCATGACCGTCAAGGCCTCGTCGATCGCGCCGGAGGCGGCGGTCCTCCACCTCGATCTGGAAAACTCCTCGCTGATCGGCTACCAGTCCAGCGGCGCTCCCCGCATCCAGAAGGGGAACAAGGTCAGCAGCGACATCATGATCTCCACCAAACGCAACCGTTTCGTCATCGGCGGGCTGGAAAAGCGGGAGGTGGTGCGCGGCTCCAACGGGGTTCCGTGGCTGAAAGACATTCCGGTGCTCGGCTACCTCTTCCAGACCGAATCGGAATCCACCCGCAAGTCCCAGCTGGTCGTCGTGGCCGACTGCGAATATGTCCTGCCCGGCGCCGCGGAAAACCCGGAAGCGGCGAAGAAGATCGGAGAGATCAAGGACAACACTGCCGACGCCGGCGGCGCCAACCGCTACTTCTTCCGGCAGCATCTGTTCGATTCCGGGCGTTGAGCGCCCCTCTCATCCACGGCATTTCCCCCTCCTGTCCATCCACGGGAGGGGGTTTTTCTTTCCGGCGCGGATTTCATTTTTATAAAAATCAAATATTTTTGACACCAAGCTCTTGAAACCGTTCCAGAAAGGTGGTAAAATAAAACATTGGTATCCTGCGCCGGTGACTTTTTCCGACACAGCATACCGTGCATCCGAAACTCTGTCCAGGAGTTTTCGGAGCGCACAGAAGGACTGTTCCGGAATTTTGATGGGGGCCCCGTGAACAATGGGGAAAAACCCGGTAATTAGGATATTCTGTATTCCATGAAAAACGCTGTTCCAACGAGGCGGGCTGTCGCATCGACGGCCCGGGTGGCCGATATTCCTTTTCGCGCCACAGCTTCTGTGTCTTTTGCTCTTTTCTCCTCTTCTCCCCCCTGCTGACCGGGCGGATTTCCGCTTCACTCCGGCATGAATTGTTTTTTCAGGAAACCTTTTTTCACAATAACATAAGGATTTTCAAATGAACTGGATCGGTTGGCTTATCGTCGTCTTGCCTCTCATCGCCATTCTATGGGCCGCCTGTCACGCACAACGGTATGTGCGCGGGGTTGCCGACTACCTCGCCGCCGGGCGTGTCGCCGGGCGGTACGTCATCAGCGTGGGAGACCTTCAGGCGGGGCTCGCCGTCATCACCCTCGTCGCCCTCTGCGAGCAGGAGTACCAGTGCGGCATGGCGATGGGGCTCTGGAGCAAGCTGACCATTCCGGTGAGCATCTTCATGTCGCTGACCGGCTACTGCGTCTACCGCTACCGCCAGACCCGCTGCCTCTCGATCGGCCAGTTCCTGGAAATGCGTTACAACCGGGCGTTCCGCGTGATCGCCGCCACCATCCGGACGATCGCGGAAATGATCACCAACGCCATCGCCCCGGCGATTGCGGCCCGTTTCTTCATCTACTTCCTCGGCTTCCCCCACTCGGTCACCATCTGGGGGATGACCATCCCGACCTTCATGATCGTGGTGATCATCGTGGTCACGCTGGCGACGATTGTCATCCTGCCCGGCGGACGTGTTTCGCTGATCATCACCGACTGCTTCCAGGGGCTGATCAGCTACCCGATCTTCGTGATCTTCACGGTCTTCGTGCTGAGCAACATCTCCTGGGTGGACGACATTGCGCCGGTCATGCTCGACCGGGCGCCCGGCGAGAGCTTCCTCAACCCGATGGATCTTCACAAGCTGCGTGACTTCAACATCTTCAGTCTGGTGGTCACCATCGTCGGCAGCATTCTCAACCGCGCCAGCTGGATCGGCAACGACACCACCAGCGCCGGCCGCACCCCGCACGAGCAGAAGATGGCCGGCGTCCTCGGCACCTGGCGGACCGGTTTCTCGATGCTGATGTGCACCCTGATCGCTCTCACTGTGGTGGTGATCATGCTCTCGAACCACTTCCGCGAAGAGGCCCGCGACGTCCGCGTCGAACTGGCCAACCGGGTGGCGACGGAAATCATTCCGGACCAGGCGGTCCGCGAAAAACTTGCACAGCATTATGAGGCGATTCCGGTGGCGACCCACGTGATCGGCGTGGACAAGCCCTATTCGCGCACCGAGAACCCCGACACCCCCTACCTGAAGGGGACTTACAATCTGCTCCGCGACACGGTCGAAGACGGTCCGGCGGTGTTCCAGAAGTTCCGCACGCTCTACTATCAGATGATGATGCCGGTGCTGCTGCGCAGCTTCCTGCCGAGCGCGCTGATGGGACTCTTCACACTGCTGATGATCATGCTGATGCTCTCGACCGACGATTCGCGTATCTTCAACGCCTCCTCGACGATCGTGCAGGACGTGATCATGCCGTTCCGGAAGAAGGCGTTCACGCCGCGGGAGCATCTCTGGTGGCTGCGCGGCGTGACGATCGCGGTGGGCGCGTTCTTCGTCTTCGTTTCGCTCTTCATGTCGCAGCTGGACTACATCAACATGTTCATTCAGATCATGTGTTCGCTGTGGCTGGGCGCGGCGGGGCCGATCATGATCGGCGGACTTTACACCCGGTTCGGAACGACGACCGGAGCGTTCTGCGCGCTCTTCTTCGGGTCAGGAATCTCGCTCGCGGGTCTGCTGCTGCAGCGCAACTGGGCGGACATCATCTATCCCTGGCTGGATGAGATGGGCTATGTGGCGAGTGTGGCGGAATTTCTGGAGACTGCGTCCGGCCCGTTCCACCCGTACATCGTGTGGACGATGAGCGACGTGAAGTTCCCGATCAACTCGTACGAGATCTACTTCATTGCGATGATCACGGGGTGCGTGGCCTACCTGATCGGTTCGTTCCTGACCTGCCGCCGTCCGTTCAACCTGGACCGGATGCTCCATCGCGGGAAGTACAGTCTGGACGGCGAACAGCAGCATCACGAGGCGTGGACCTGGCGGAACGCCTTCTCCAAGCTGATCGGCATCACGGACGAATACACCACCGGCGACAAGGTGATTGCGTGGTCGGTGTTCGGTTACACGATCGTCTACCAGTTCATCATCGCGTTCGTTTTCGTGATCATCTGGAACGTGTTCTGGCCGTGGCCGCCGGAGTGGTGGAGCATCTACTTCTACTTCAACACGATCATTCTGGGTGTGATCGTGGGAATCATCTCGACGGTCTGGTTCTTCTGGGGTGGAGTTGTCGACCTCAAGCGGCTCTTCCACGACCTGGCGGCGCGGGTGGAGAATCCGCTGGACGACGGCCGGGTATCGGGTCACGTCTCGGTGGTGGACCTCGCCCACGTCGAGCGGGCGGAGAACAAGAACTCCGACAACTGAGCGAAGCAGACTCCACAGGGAGAGCGGTAAACGAGCCGCTCTCCCTTTTGCACAGAATCAACTTTTTTGAAATTACCTCATATAGAGTGTTCTCGTGAAACGAAACCTCTTAGAAGACAATAGTCGATTTTGGAAATCTTTGTCTCTCTCAACCACCCGGAAAATGGAGGATGCCTCCGCCTCCGGGAAATGCCGTGTTGTTCCGCACGTGTCAGAAACTCACTTTGTTGCAGTGGCGGCTATCACAGCAATGTCTTGATCGGATGTTACAGTAATGGCGGTCACTGGAATCAACTCCTTTTGCGATTCAGAAACCACCCCGTCGACTTCCAGATAACGTTTGCTGTCCAGAGAAATAAACAGGTATGATTCGTTCAGCTGGTTACGCCTCCTTAAGGTAGGTCTTGAAATCGAACCGTCTGCATAATCCAGCCGCACATCAATCTTGACTCCCGCTGGAGCAGAGAAGAGCAACTGAATATTGCGGCATGATTCACGTCCCTGAAATATCCGTGTCTGCCGATTTTTTCCAAGTTTGATTGCTTTGATTATTCCGTTTTTGGCGAAAACGTTAAAATTTACACCGGCAAATTTTCGGACTGGCACCCCGGTTAGCTCCATATTGAAAAAATCGGTCAGGTCCAGTTTTTTCTCGGATTCAAACTGGATGTTGCCAGAACGTGCCAAAAACTCGTTTCGGCAGATGCGCATCTCTTTCGTCAGCATCGACTCTTCTTTCGGCGGAATGTGACGTTTGAATTCGGGGACAGTGTATCCCCGGTAAACGAGTTCGATGCAACTGTTTTTTCCGGACTTCAAAATCAGATGTTTCGAAGCCATGTCATACCGATAGTTGTTAATCGGAACTCCGTCCATTTTTACCTCGTCTGGCTTCCTCCTGCTCCACAACATCAGTTCGAATGCCTGCGAGTTGCGAAACTTCAACACCGCCCGGGAGTCCGAAAAGTTAAATTTTGCATCAAGAATTTCCGCAGGATACCAATTCAGCAGTTTGACAGGAGCCTCACGACCGACGATCATTGACCCGGCGACAGAATGTAACATCGGCACAAAACTCGGCTGCTCAACCATGCTCCAAATACTTTGTTTTGTATTTTCAAACGTTCCAGCGGCAAGAATTTTCGCCAACTTTTCGGTGTCCTCTCCCAGCATATCGCGTATCATCAGGTGGCGCGCCAGCGGTGCGGGACCATTCTTGCTTCTCTTCTGGCCAGGTAGCCGGTACAGCGGATCAGCCCATTGCGGATAGTATCGTTTCAATTCTTCAAACTCATATCGCGCTACCTCATCCTTACAGAAATCCCGATACAGGCGGATCAAGCCGCCGGAATAGGCACATCCGAAAAGAAAGCTTGTTGCCAGATAAGGATTGTCCCATTTGTGTGGAATAATTCCACCGCAATTGATATACCCCAGTTCCGGCAGGTTTCGGTTCCAGTCCCAGTTATTGTTGACACTCATATCGTAACGGCGTTTTCGGAATGTATTTGTGATCGGAATTGTTTCCTTCGCCAATATGTAGAGTGCGAGATCGGCAGTCTGCTGATCGCCGACGCCGCGAGCGATCTTCTCCATGGCCTCAGACGCGACATAAGTATCAGTCGCCATATCAATATGATGGCAAAGCCAGCGGTCGGAGGATGCAACCGCCATAGTGGCCCATTCCATGCGGCACGGAATTCCGCTGTAAATTTTACGAAGCATATCGTAATGTTTTCTCAATATTGCCCAGTCGCCGCTCACTTGCGCATAGCGAGCGATACCGTTGAGTTCGAATCCGGTGAGGTCAGTAGTGTCATGCAGGATCGTAACTCCACGGGTCACAGACTTCCAACCGTAGGTGCAATAGGAAATTCCGCTGTATGGCTCGGTTCGTTCCGCAAAAATATGAGAGGTATTAATCAGACCAATCTGGGCCGCGTCCCGGATTTGCCTTGCATACCATTCGATCAGCGCTCGAACCACGGTGGAAATCCGCTTCTTATTCTCCGTGGACAGGGAGCACCAGCTTTCCAGAACCTGCGCCCAAGTGTTTAGTCTTGGATCATTGTTCCCATAATACCCGCTATATTGGATAAAATCCGGCATCCGGTTCATCCATTCTGTCCGTTGTGGCCAGCGATCGGTTCCCAGAAAGAGGTCATCCGTCAGAGCAGGAAGCGGCAACGTGTAAATCAGCTCGTTTCCCTTCCCGAACAGATATTTACCGTAAACGGTATTACAATGGGAATCGGTCAATTTTTTCTGAACGGAAATGGGATATCCGGCTTCGCCAGCCAAAGCTAATACCGGAGGGAGCGGCGCAATTCGAAGAGCCGGAGTTTTCCACTCGTTATCCATTTCATAATAACGGAACACATTCCGGACACTCACTTCGTTCCGAGCTCGATCAACTTTGAAATACTCTTCGCAGTCATACGGCATTGCATTCATTATATTGTTAAGCAGGCGACACTGTGCCCATACTCTATGGGACTGATCCCGCCAACCACGTTCCAGAGGACGTGCTCCGTACAGGCACGAAATGCCGAAACTTTTAGTGCGGAAGAAATCCTGGACAATCACTTTCCCTTTTTTCACCAGAATTCGTTTGGGACGCTTCTGGAAGGTGACGAGCCACGGCACTGCCGGAACATCGTTCCCAGAGACAATTAACAGGAAATTTTCACTCAAATCGTCGCCAGCGATCGTTCCTTCTGTCAGAATTTCTTTTTTGCCCTTGATTATGGCGTACACCGCTTTCAGGTCCGCGTTCCCACCAGCAGTTGGGGAGAAATGGACAGAATCGGCATCGGTAGAGAGAACCACGCCAGGAGCAATCCTGCTTTCCAGCAATTTCCAGTCGATCATTTTCCCGGATTCGTGCTGATACAGCCAACTACGGCTCTGTCCGCACCAGCTCACAAAGTCCGGGTCCTCACAGGTTTTTACTACTTTGGCTCGATCGGGACAAATCCGGAGTCCGGATCGCGTCCCGTCAGCATTGGTAAAAAAAGCTCGGTTCAGCTGATTCCTACTACTTTTGAGCACAATCGTGTCGAACGTTTGATCCTGCAGATAACCGTTCAATCCGAAACTGAGGAATGATGCTCCACGCTGCCAACCGTCTTTCAAAGGGCTTAACCCTCTTAGCTTCCTCAACTCAGAGCGTCCTGCCTGAATTTTCTGATAAAGAGCCTTGTATTCTTCTATGAATTTCTCGCATTTTTCTGGAGTCAGAAACCGTTCCAATCGTTTTCGACTCAATTCAAGATCATTCACCGGAAGACCATAAATTCGCATCGCTTTGATCGTCTCGTCGAAAAACGAGAGTTTCTCTTTCCCGATTATCAGGAAATGTCTATCTAATGCTGATTTCGAAAAAAATAAACTGATGCGGTCAATATCGACAGCGATAGGTTTACCCGGGAATTTCGAAATAATGGAGATGTTAAGATAGCATCCCGGTCGTTTCCCCCGATATGATGCCAACTCATCAAGGTCAGCGGAATATTCGTGCATTGCGTCACCGGGTCCAAGGCTGAAAGTCCAGAAAAATACCGACTTCAATTGGTCGAACGGCTGGAGTTCAACTCGCAAAACAGCCTCGTTCCCGGAGCGATTCGCCAAACGAATCTGAAAACGCCCCAGATCATTGATTTGATACCTCGACAATCGACCATGGATTGTTCTTAATTTGATTTGTTGCCCGGATTGAATCTTCAAACACCCGTTAACTACTTCTATTTTCTCCGGAAGTGGTCTCCCTATCGTCAATCCTTGTTCGTTTGGTTGTGGAAAGCGCGGATCGTTGAATTCAAGATTCAACACATCATACTGTGCATAAGCTGTCTGATAGATAGCCGCCGTAAGCAGTAATGCCAGAAGTTTCATTATTGCCTTACCCAAACATTGTTTTCTTGTTGATGATCAGGAGCGAAAATACCGGAATTGAACGGTTGCAGGTAATTGTCAACTTTTTCCGCTCTGACATGTCCGTCGAGAAAAACCACTTGTACTGTTGAACTGTGCCGTGCCGCCGGACTCCCGCTGTATATATCTCTCTGGGATGAAGAGTCGCGAATCGTATAAAATCCATATTTCGTATCCGGTATTCCGTTGCTGCCATTCCGCCAACTGTCAGTAAACCAGAGTTTCCGACTTGGATTTTTAATCATTTCTAATTTTAATCCTTTTCGGGAAATGTTAGAACCTCCTTCCACCACAATGAATAGCCAATAATTCAGTCCATAATGCGAGTAATAACAGTCTTTATTTATATAGCTATGCTGTTCTTGACAAGTTAATTGCTTTATAGTGATATATTTAGCATCAATCAGCTTCTGCCCCCAGAAATACCAGGGAGCGCCGGAATTATGTGTGGGAGGGGAAACATAACCGTGATTGTCAGTAGCATAGAGCGTCATCACCGCACTAAGCTGTCGTATATTGTTCAGGCAGTCAATCGATCGGCCCCGACTGCGGGCTTTCCCTAACGCAGGCAGAAGCATCGCCGCCAGAATGGCGATGATCGCAATCACAATAAGGAGTTCGATCAAGGTAAACAATGTTTCGCGGGGGAGGGATTTCCCCGGTTCGACACTCCTCCCGGGGTGATGTGAGACCGCCCGGCCTCCCCCCGATTTCAAGATTTCCATTTCCATCATGTTGCACCTCCGTGTATTCCGTTCAGAAATAGACGCTGAAAAAATGGACGTCGTCGAGAATCGCATTCCCGGCAGACGCGTAGTCGCACACCCGGGTGGTGAAGGAGCCGAAGTCCGCCTCGAACACACAGTGCGCCTCCTCCGAGGCAATCCGCCGCAGCCGGCAGTCGAAACCTGGCTCCAGCGCCGGACCGAACATCTCCGCTTCCGTATTGCCGATGAATTTGCTCCGCGCCAGCAGCAACGGCCCGTACACCAGCGTACTGCCCGGTTCGGTGCGGAACATTCCTTTCATCGCCGGTTCGCTCCAGCGCATTTCATACCACTCGTCCGTCTCCGCCGGCGGCAGGTGGCGGCGGATCTCCAGTTTCCGGCCGAACCGAAGTCGGATTTCGGAGCGGCCCGCCGGAATTTTTTCCTCGATCCACTCGCCCGAGACTTCGCGCCGGACGCCGCTGCTCTCGATCTCTGCCGAGGTCGCCCAGCCGGGAATCCGCAGGCAGAGCGGCACATCGGCCGCGCCGGAGAGCTCCAGCGTCAGGAGCACCTCCCCCCGCCCCGCGTAATCCCCGGTGAGCGTGAACGAAAGCTCTCCGCCGCCCGGAAGCGGGAACCTCCCCTCCGACTCGACGTAGAGATTGATCGAAACCGCGCCGCCATGCAGCGTCACCGCCGCCTGGACCGCGTTCAGGAAGCCGCGCGGCATGTTGTTCACACAGCAATGGTTGCGCCTCATTCCCGCCTGTTCGAAAACGATCAGGTGCCGCCCGTGACTGCGGACACCGCGCGCCCCCCAGCTCCCCTCCCGGCAGGCGGCGGCGAGGAAGGGGTTGAGAAACGCCAGCTCGAAGTCATCCAGATAGCGCTTCTTTCCAGTCTCGATGAAGAGCTCATAGCAGAGCCGCATCCAGTGGAGCACGTCGCACGGCTCCGAGATCGCGTTGAGCTGCGCCGCCGCGTGGCGGAAGATGTCGTTGAAGCCGACACTGAAGAGCAGATTGTACTCCCCCCGGTGCAGCAACGTGTGAAACGCCTCCGCCGCGGCGAGCAGTTCCCGGTCCCCGGTCTCCCGGTAGAGTTCGATCAATCCGTCGAAGCAGGAGAGCATCTCGTACACCTTCGCCCACTCCTTCGGCTCCGGATACCACTCGTGCACCGGGCGGCCGGAGAGGGCGTTGGCAATCAGATTCGGCGCGAGATTGTCGGGGCGCTTCCAGTCGGCGGCGATCTCCTTCGCGAAGTCGAGGAACTCCCCGTTTCCGGTGGCGCGGTAGAGCAGCACCATCGGCTTCAAAATCGAACCGCTCGGAATTCCGGCAAAGGTTCCGGTGGAACCGAGCCGGATGTGGTGTTCCCGCAGAGAGTGGATGAGGTGCGCGGCCAGCCGTTCGGCTCCGGCGAGAATCTCCGGGTCCCCCAGCAGTCGCCACGCCTCGAGCAATCCCCAGAGCGTGTATTTGCGGCACCAGATGTTCCAGTTCCAGTTGCAGGGCCAGCCGAGCACCGGTTCGGTCCGGGCCGGGTCGGCGGCGAAGACGTTCATCGGGTCGCGGTAGGTGCCGAGGTAGCCGGAAGGCTCCTGCAACACGAGCAGCCGGTGCACGCCCCGCCGGATGAATTCGCGCAGTTCATCGTCGCCGTAATACTCCGCGGTGCGCACCGCTCCGATGATCCACTTGCCCCAGAACTCCCCCTGCCAGATGCCGTGAACTCCGGAGGCGTCGTCGAGCTTGTTGCGGAAAGCGTCCTCCGCCTCCTGATAGGCCAGGCGCCCCTCTTCCGAACGGAGGCGGCGGTCCAGAAACCGGTCCATCTGCGCACCGACGCGCCCTTTGAATCGAATCGTTCCCGGTCGCGGCGATGTGGCGGTCGAATGAGAAAACTGTAACATTATTTTTTATCCATCGGGTTGTTTTCTTTTTTTTTCTTACTATATTATACCTGAAATTATCCAAAAAAAAATGGTGAAATATCCAAAAAACCTTTGATTTTGTCTAAATATGCTGAAAGAACTCTATCCGGTTTCCGAAGATGACCTCATTTCCGGAGAGACCATCAGTCCTCCGGCGATCCGCCCCTGGTTTCAACGACTGACCGCCTCGTGGGGATTGATCGTCATCCGCGCCGGCCGCGGCACACTCTCCTGTGAAGGCAAGGCATTCTCTCCGGAACAGGGGACGCTCATTCTGCTGACTCCCGGCTTCTGCCACCGGTTTGCGCCGGAGCCGGGCTGGGAACTGCTCTGGTTTCACTTCTTCGCCCGTCCACATGTGGCGGAAGCACTGCAGTGGCCGCAGACGATCCCCGGAGCCGGCGCCATCCGGTTTTTCGGCGAAGAGGAGACGACGATCGGGAATACGCTGCGGGAAGTCCACCAGCTGGAACGGCTTCGCCCTCCGGGCTGGAATCCGCTGGCGATGCTGCTGCTCGAAAGCGTGCTGGTGCGCGGCTTCAACCGGATTCAGGCGGTCCGGGCGGAGCCGGATTCCGCCATCCGCCTCGCGCAGGAGCTGCTGCTCAACAGCAGCGACAGCGTGGACCGCATCGCCGCCCGCTGCGGCCTGTCGCGCGCGGCGCTCTTCGCAAAATTCCGGAGGGAGACCGGAATTTCGCCGCGTCAGTACCGCGAGTGCGCCATGCTCCGCCGCGCCGCGCGGCTGCTCGAACAATCCGGCCTCCCGGTCAGCGAGATCGCCGAACAATCCGGCATGCCCGATCCCTACTACTTTTCCACGCGCTTCCGCAAATTCTTCGGCCTTTCGCCGCGGGAGTACCGCCGCCGGGCGGCCGGGGCCCGGGTGGAGGAGTCGTAATTTCCGCGGAAAGGTGCCTCTTTTCCCCGCCGTCGGACTTGAAAAAAACACACTCCCATGGTATTGTCTGCAACCATCTGGAACTTCAGGAAAAAATCATGTACAACAGCATCATCTGCCGCTATCACGAAATCGCGACCAAAGGCAACAACCGCAATATGTTTGAACGCTGCCTGGTCGATAACATCGCCCATCTGCTCCGGGAGGTCGGCGTCTGCCGGGTTCACCGGGTCCGGGGGAGAATCTGGGTGAACCGCGTCGACGGAGGAGCCTTTTCCTCCTCTGAAATGGAGGCGATTCTGCCGCAACTGGCGAAGGCGTTCGGGCTGGAGTCCTTCTCTCCGGCGGTGCGGCTCCCGGTCGAGATGGATGCCATCCGCGAAGCCGCCGTCGCCATGGCGCCCGAAGTGCTCGGCACCGCGATGGAGAAGCGGGACAACGTGACCTTCCGCGTGCGGGCCCGCCGGAGCAACAAACGCTTCCCCCTCCGCTCGCAGGAGATCGAAATCGATCTGGTCAGCGCCATCGCCGAACGGCTCGGAGAACGGCGCTTCAAACTCGACCTCGACCATGCGGAAATCACCCTCGGTTGCGAGGTGCGCGACGAGTTCGCGGCACTCTTCTGGACCTCCCTGCCGGGCCCCGCCGGTCGGGAGCAATCCGCGGGTGCTGACACTGCTCTCCGGCGGCATCGACTCCCCGGTGGCCGCGTGGATGGTCATGAAACGGGGCTGCCCGACCGATTACATCACCTTTCACAGCTCGCCCTACACGCCGCCGGAAACCGAGGAGAAGGTGCGCCGCCTCGCCCGCCACCTCAACGAGTGGCAGATCCGGGGGAAACTCCATCTGTGCAACCTCGCGCCGCTGCAGAAACTGATCCGCGACTGCTGCAACGAGCGGATGCGCACCGTCCTCTACCGCCGCGCCATGCTGCGCATCGCCGAACAGGTCGCACTGCGCAGCGACTGCCGCGCGCTGGTCACCGGCGAAGCGGTCGGTCAGGTGGCGAGCCAGACCATCAACAACATGAACACCATCAACCGCGCGGTCGACATGCTGGTGCTCCGCCCGCTGGTCGGCGCGGACAAGAACGAATCGATCCGGATTGCGGAAACGATCGGCACGATGGAGCTCTCCTGCATTCCGGCGCCGGACAGCTGCACGGTCTTCGCCCCCTCCAGCCCGGCGACCTCGGTTCCGCTGGAACTGGCCGAGGCCGAGGAGCGGAATCTCTTCGAGGAGGGGGCTTTCGACGCCTGCTATGCCTGGGAGATGCACCACCTGATGAACGATGTCGCCCGGCAGCGGGTGCGCGTCACGGCGCTGCGCGACTACATTTACGCCGACCGCGGCCGTTATCCCGATTCGGCCATGCGGCTCGCGTTCACCTCGAACCACGACGAAAATTCGTGGAACGGCTCCGAGTTCGCCCGTCTGGGCGACGCCCGCGAGATCATGGCGGTCTTCACGTTCGTCGTGCCGCGGGGGCTGCCGCTGATCTATACCGGTCAGGAGATCGGCTACGACCATTCGTTCGCCTTCTTCGACCGCGATCCGATTCCGTCCTACGCTTCCAACGCCTTCACGGAGTTCTACCGCCGCCTCACGGCCTTGCGGCA